>Ga0154363_129_pt1 | contig 179650 bp, 155 predicted proteins | sample RifGroA2_FD_115891 | JGI IMG/M metagenome (GOLD analysis project Ga0154363, IMG submission 115891) | Elusimicrobia bacterium GWA2_62_23
CTACGAGGGGCTCTCCATCATGAACCCGCTGTTCCTGCTGGGCCTCATCACCGGCGGCGCCATCATCTACTGGTTCTCCGGCGCTTCCATGCAGGCCGTGACGACCGGCGCTTACCAGGCCGTGGACTTCATCAAGAAGAACATAAAGCTGGACAGCACCGTGAAGAAGGCCAACGTGGAGGACTCCAAGAAAGTGGTGGAGATCTGCACGCAGTACGCCCAGAAAGGTATGTTCAATATCTTCCTGGTGGTATTCTTCAGCACGCTGTCTTTCGCCTGCGTGAACCACTACTTCTTCATAGGCTACCTCATCAGCATCGCCATCTTCGGGCTGTACCAGGCCATCTTCATGGCCGACGCGGGCGGCGCGTGGGACAATGCCAAGAAGCTGGTGGAGACCGAGTTGAACGCGAAGGGCACCCCGCTGCACGATGCCACCATAGTGGGCGACACCGTGGGCGACCCCTTCAAGGACACCTCCTCGGTGGCCATGAACCCCATCATCAAGTTCACCACCCTCTTCGGCCTGCTGGCTGTAGAGCTGGCCATCACGCTGGACCCGAAGATCAGCCACACGCTCGCGGCCGTCTTCTTCGCCATCAGCGTGATCTTCGTGTGGCGATCCTTCTACGCCATGCGCATCCCCACCGTAAAATAGGGACAGACACCTATTTCCGGAACTCCCCGCCCCGCGCGGGGAGTTCTTTTTGCGGGCCGGCCGGGGGTGCCGGGCAGTTTTTTTATGGGGTTGGGTCGATTGCGGAGCTACTTTGAACTACAGTGCCCGGAAACTCTCTGCACAGTCGCATCGTTGTTATATTTAATATTCAACTTGCAAACTCCGGAAAATAGAGAGAGTTTGCTCAAACCTTTCGGCTTTAAAAAATATCCAAAACTGGTTGGCATTGCCTGACCGCATAAATCTGCCAGGCCATGTACTTCCACTTGCGACATCCCGATTCTAACTCCGCAGTTATCCTCTTTAACGGTTCCATGCCAAATATTCCTGGAATTTCCAGCAACATAACCTAAAATCGGGAGAATGACAACATATGCGGCGCAGACAAAATACAAAAGACGCCTGATTGGATATTTGCCGTGTGCTGGACTGGCAGGGGTATGGCGAATTGCGAAGTATACGAGAATGGCTGCCAGTGCCAAGCAAAACGGAATTGCCCCTGGCATGAATTCCCCAAGGAAAAGAAGGATATAGAAAGAGACTATCGCCAGAGGAACAAAAAACAATACCGCCGTTGAAATGAATCCTCGCATAATTTTGCGCTTTAGGGATGTTTTTTCAGTCTGTACAAATTTTTCTTTTTGCCGGGCAGGATATTCTAACAAAGAAATGCCAGGGAATCGGGGCAAACTTTTGAAGTAACTAGGAACTACATGGATTTGGGGTCAGGTCTTTACTTTTGACCTTTAGCGAGAGCCGCCGGGGAAGCCCGGCGGTTTGTTTTTGGGGCGACACTACGCTGGCCGCCTGAAGAGCATAGCTCTTGATGCGGCAGGGCCATAGGCCACTCGGGATGGCCTGCTAGGCTATATATACTGCGGGGGGATGTGGTCGGATATGATACATATAAAAGTATTGACAAATAGCCATATGCGGGGTAGACTATATGAAAGACGTGCGGAAAGGGGCGAGGTATTATGAAAAAGACAAAGGATGAAGATAAGCCGGTGGGGAAACTGACCCGGGTGGATGACTTTCTTCCGCCCCCGGGCGCGTTGGCCATGCCTGAGGACACCATAAAGGTGACCCTGTCTCTCAGCCGCTCCAGCGTGAACTTCTTCAAAGAGCAGGCGCGCCGCAACCACACCAAGTACCAGCGCATGATACGCAGCCTGGTGGATACCTACACGGCCCATTACCTGCACCATTAGTCTTGGGGTCAGGTCTTTACTTTGACATTATAAGAGAGAAGGTAATTCGTTAAACTGAAAGTCAGTTGGCGGTAATGCGTAAGGAGGGATGTATGCCACAAAACCATTTAGGCAGGAATGAGCCCTGCCACTGCGGCAGCGGCAAAAAATATAAGAATTGCCATTACTCCGAGGATAGGGGAAAACAGACGGAGGTGTTGAACACCACCGACAATGAGCAGATCTCTCCAAGGCATAAGCAATTCCTCGGACTGCCCGCGCTGCCTCCGCAGTTTTCTGGTGCCGGTACCGCCCAGGGGATAAAGAAAGCCTATGCCCTGTGGCTTGTGATATCGCTGTTCTCTTTGGCGGCGCTGCTGATCGTTCTTTTCATCTACAGAGGCTGACAGAACGCGGATTAGGGGTCAGGTACTTATTTTGACCTTTAATGCGAGCCGCCGGGGAAGCCCGGCGGTTTTGTTTTTTGGGGGGTGTTGGGGTCGGCCGGGGGGATGCCTCTGAGAACCAGTTGGGGAGGGGAGGCTCCGCCGCCGAAGGCGGTGGAGGGGAACCGCGCAACGGTTCCCTGCAGTCCTGGTTCGCGGAGGCATCCCCCCGGACGGCCACTTGGCTATGGGGGGGGCTGATTAGTTACAATTATTGGGATGTTCATACTGAAGAAGATTCTGGTGGCGTTTTTGCTGCCGCCGGGGACAATGGTGGTGGCTTTTTTGCTGCTGGCTTTCTACCTGCGGCGCAAGGAGCGGCTGGCCGCGCTGTTCTGCCTGGCCATGGCTGCCTTCACCTGGATAGGCACCACGCACGCCTTCGCGGACCTGTCCCTGCGCCCGCTGGAGAGCGCTTACACCCGCCCCGAAAAACCGCAGGGCGACGTTATAGTAATGCTCTGCGCGGGCTCGCGCGACTGGACCAATGTGCTGTCCGCAGCCGAGAACCTCTATCCCCACACCCTCGAGCGGGCCGCAGCCGCCGCCCTGCTCCATAAGAAGACCGGCCTGCCCATTATCATCACCGGCGGCTCGCCGTTCAGCGCCTATCCCGAGGCCGAGGCCGTGGCCCGCTGGCTGGAAGAAGCCGGCGTGCCGCGCAAGGCGCTCCTGACCGAGCCCGCCGCCCGCGACACTATCGAAAGCGCCGCCAATGTAAAGAAACTCTGCGACGAAAAGGGCTACAAGAAGATCCTGCTGCTCACCTTCGCCTACCACATGCCCCGCTCTGTTTTTCTCTTCAAAAAAGCCGGCTTCACCGACCTGGTGCCGTTCCCGGTTGCCCGCAGGGCCATGCCCGGAGCCAAACGCGATATCACCGATTACCTGCCCGGCAGCAGCCTGGAAGCCCGCGCGGCGCTCAACGAACGCCTGGGCCTGCTGGTTTACCGGCTGCGCTTCGGCGGCGATAAGAATTAACCCATGGAAAGCATAGTCTTCTTCGGCAAAGGCGGCATAGGCAAGAGCACGGTGGCGTCCAACGTGTCGGCCATCCTCGCCGCGCGCGGCCGCAAGGTGCTGCACGTGGGCTGCGACCCCAAAGGCGATTCCACCCTGGCGCTCACCGGCCGCCGCGTAAAGCACTTCGCCGACGGCGGCGTGTTCGCGGGCGAGCAGGCCCTGCGCGCCAGCATCCATCCCTCGCTTTTCAAGAACATCAACTGCGTGGAAGCCGGCGGCCCGCAGGCCGGCGTGGGCTGCGCCGGCGCCGGCATAGGCGCCATGCTGGACATCATGAAGGAATTCTCCGTGCTGGAGAAGGACGGCTACGACGCCGTGGTGTTCGACGTGCTGGGCGACGTGGTGTGCGGCGGCTTCGCGGCCCCGTTGCGCCGCGGGCTCGCTGGCAAGGCAGTTATAGTGGTGTCCGAAGAGATGCTCTCACTTTACGCCGCCAATAAACTGGTGGCCATGGTGAACAATTACGCCCGCAACGGCGTGTGGCTGGCCGGCCTGGCCGTGAACGCCAAGGACCAGGCGGCCGTGCGCCTGGCGCAGGCCTTTGCCGCGGCCGCCCGTACGCGTGTGCTGGGCATGATCCCCCGCGACCCGGCCGTGGCGCGCGCCGAGAAAATGCACCGCCCCGTGACGGTGACGGATGCCCGCAGCCCCGCCGCGGCCGCCATGGTGCGCCTGGCGGCGGCCATACAGAACGCGAAAAAGCCGGAAGTCTCCCCGCGGCCCCTCTCGGACCAGGAATTCCAGGAACTCTTTACCGGCCGGCCCGCGGAGACGGCGCTGGCTGGCGTTTCGCGCGGAGACCGGGTGCCGCCGGCCGAGCGGCTGCGCCGTGCCGGCTTTACCGTTACCGGCATAGCCGGCGGCCAGGCGCTGGCCTCGTGGCGCTCCGGCCAGCTGGTCTTCAACGTGATAATTTCTTCCGCATCGGACGCCCGGCCCGGCATGACCCGCTCCGGCGACTGGGCGGTCTGCTTCGCCCCGGACGCCGGCCCGGAGTCCTCGGCCCGCAGGGGCGCGCTGGACGCGGCGGCCGCCGGGCTCTCGGGCGTCACCTTCGACGATTTCTTCAGCGCTTTCGGCGGCGGCACCGATTTCTACCGCAATATAAACGCTTTCGAGGAACTGGCCAGCCATTCCCTGCCCGGAGGCGGCGCCCCGCGCGAGCCGCATGTGGGCTTTGGCCAGTGGCATCGTTTCGTCTTTCCCGGAGCTCAGACCATTTCCGTTCCTCCCGGCGTGGCGCTGGTGGAGCACGGCGAGGCCGAGTGCCGTTTTTCCAGCGCGGCCCGCACGCCGCTGAGCGCCCTGCAGCGTTCCGCCGCCGGCCTGGCCGGCAGCGGGCTGGAGCCGGTGTGCCCCGGTCTGCCCAAAGAGGACGCGAACGCCGTTAATACCGGGTTCACCTATGCCGACGCCGTGCTGGGCGACGGACCTAAGGTGGAAGCCGCGCTGGGCGCCGCCGCCAGGATGACCGGCAAGGGCGGCCTGGTGGAACTCTACAACACCTGCTCGCCCATGCTGCTGGCCACCGACCTGAAGGCCCACGCCGGCCGGGTGGCCGCGGCCGAGGGTGTGAAGATCTCCCGCTACAATCTCAATAGTTTTTACCTGGGCGTGCCGGAAAAAACAGCGGCGCGGGCCGCCTATGCCGCCTCGCGGCTGAAGGCCATGAAGCGCCGCCGGGCCTGGGATGTGAACCTCTGCGGTTTCGGCGCTTCCCGCGGTGCGCTGGAGGCGCTGCTTAAAAGCGCCGGCCTGTCCGCCGCGCCGGAAGCCGGGGATTTTTACGCCACCGCCGCCGGTTCCGCTCTACAGGTGCTGCCGGAGCCGGACCCGGTGCTGGAGAAAGGTTTTGCCGCGGCCGGTTACGGATACGTAGTGCCGCCGGCGCCTTACGGCCTGGCCGCCAGCGGGGCCTGGTTGAAAGCGGTAACCGCCGCGCTCGGCCGCAGGAAGAGCGCCGCGCTTCCCAAAGCCGCCTTGGACCAATACGATGTCCTCTCCAAAAAGCTGGCCCGTTTCGCCGTGGCTTTTGTGGGGCAGGCCGGGGAACTGGGCTGCCTGCGCGGGGCGCACCCGCGCTGCGGCGTGCCGGCGCTGGACTTCCTGGCCGAGGCGGGCATGAAACTGCGCCTGCTGGTTTACGCGCCCGCGCCCGAAGCGCGCGCCGCCGCCGCCGCGGAGGTCAAGCGGCTTCCCGCCGGGATAAGCCGGCGCGTTTCGCTGGCTTTTTTCTCGTCCCCGGAAGAACTGAACGAACTGCTGAAGAAAGACAAGGCCCTGCGGCTAGTCTATTCGGACATCCCCATGGATCCCCGCGCGGCCGCGGCCGGTAAGACCGCCCTGTCGCCGCTGGTGTTCGAACCGGGTTACGAAGGCGCCGCCGAGACGCTGCGCCGTTTGGAAGCGCTGTGCCGCTGGAATTTCAATGAAAGATACCCGTCCCGCTAAGGTCTTCGACAAGTCCTACTCCATGCCCTACCTCATGGGGTATTTCCTCGCGGCCAACGCGGTGAAGGACCTGTGCGCCGTGGTGGACGGCGCCAACTGCGTGATGCAGAAAGTGGACCTGCTGGAAGGCAATCACGACCTGTTCTGTACCCTGCTCTCGCCGGACGGGCGGCACCGCGCCGTCTGCACCATGGTGAATCCTCTGAACCCGGACAAGAACCCGGAGAAGAAGCTTTCCGCCCTGCTCAGGAGTCTGGCCGCCCACGGCGGTTACGGCGCGGTCACCGTTACCAGCCTGCCCTTCTGCCGCATGGCCGGCATGGACTACGCCGGCATAGCCGGGGCCGTGCAGGGTAAAACCCCGGTGGCCGCCCTGCCGCCCATGCCACCGGAGGCGGACTGGCTGGATGGTTATGCCGACACGCTCTATACGCTGGCCCGGTCCCTGCCGCTGGCCGGGAAGAAGGGGCGGCTCAAAGCGGCGGTAGTGGGCTACATGTTCGACCGCAATGAATTCGACCACCTGGGCAATTTGAAGGAATTGAAGCGACTGCTGGGGCTGGCCGGGCTGGACCTGGTGTCGGTCTGGCCTTCCGGCGGCGGCTGCGCCGAACTTTCCCGCGCCGGCGAGGCCGGGCTGATAATTTCCCTGCCTTACGGCCGCAAGGCCGCCCGCACGCTGGCCGCGCGCACCGGGGCGAAACTGCTGGAGACCGGCCTGCCGCTGGGCCTTGGCGCCACATCGGCATGGCTAGCCGCCGCGCGCTCGGCGGCCGGCCTGAAAGGCCCCCTGCCCGCCGCCCTACACGCCGAGGAGGCCGCCGCGGCCGCCCTGCTGCGCCCCGCCCTGCGGCTGCTGCAGAACAGGAACATCGTTTTCTGCGGCGATCCCTGGCTTTACGGGGCGGTGGCCGCCTTCGCCGGCGAGCTCTGCTCGGAAGTCTCGGCCGCTTTTTTCAACTGCGCCCCCAGGCAGCTGGGGCCCGCGCCCAAGCCCGGAGCCCTGCTGTTCGCCCCGGCGCCCGACGACGCGGCCGCGGCGCTGCTGGCCCTGGGGCGCTACCGCCGCCCGGACCTGGCCGTGGCCGATTCTTTCGCCTGGCAGCAGGGGCTGACGGGGGGGGCGCCGCTGGCGGAGCTGGGGTTCCCTTCCTACGCCCGCCACTGCCTGGCCGACGAGCCTTTCCTCGGCTACGCCGGCGCCGCGCGCCTGGCCGCCCGCCTGGTGAACGCCCTGCAGGGCGGCCGCGGCTGCCCCCCCTTACAGGAAGGGCTTAAAAAAGGTAGAATATAGCTATGACGGGGCCTTGAAGGCCCCGCCGGTCGTCTAAGCCACAGGAGGCTAGTTTTGTACCACGATAAGAGAATCAGGGTTAACAGGAACGTTACGGCCCCGCAGGTGCGTCTCATCGACATGCACGGGACCATGCTGGGCATAAAGCCCCTCATAGAGGCCGTCAATATGGCCAAGGGCGCCGGGCTCGACCTCGTCGAGATCTCCCCGGACGCCAACCCGCCCGTCTGCAAGGTGATGGACTTTTCCAAATTCCTTTACGAGAAGGAAAAGCAGGACCGCGAGAACCGCAAGAAGCAGAAGGCCGGCGTGCTCAAGGAAATACGCCTTAACCCGCGCATAGCTTCCCACGACCTGCAGACCAAGGTCAAACATATAGAAGAATTCCTGAAGGAACACAACAAGGTGCGCGTCACCGTGGTGTTCCGCGGCCGCGAGAACCAGCACCGCAACCTCGGCGAAGAGATCCTGATGGCCATAAAGGACAACCTGTCCGCAGTAGGCGTGGTGGAAGGCCGCCCGTCCATGATGGGCAACCGCATGAGCATCATGCTGGCCCCGGCCCATGTCCAGGCGAAGCCCGCCGCCAAGCCGGCGCCCAAGCCTGAGCAGGCCCCGGGAGCCTGACCTTTTCAAGGCAGCCCCGAAATTTATATAATAGACAGACTTACTTAGAGAGAGATAATACTATGCCTAAAATGAAATCCCACAGCGGAGCCAAGAAAAGATTTAAGAAGACCGTCTCGGGCAAGTGGCTGCACCGGAAGTCCGGCCTGCGCCATCTGCTCACCGGGATGTCGGCCAAGCGCGGGCGCAATCTGCGCACCGCCAAGGTGGAGGAGAAGAACTCCGCCGAGGCCCATGTCCTGCGCCAGGCCCTGCCGTACGGTTAATAACAATAAAAGGAGCCGCTCCCGACGGTAAAAGCCTCGGAACGGAAGTAGCGCCATGAGAATAAAATACAGCGTAGCTCGCAACAAACGTAAGAAAAGGATTTTAAAGCTCTCCAAGGGCTATTACGGCAATAAGGGCAACCGCCTGCGCCAGGCGACCCAGCAGGTCAAGAAGTCCCTGACCACCGCCTATATCCACCGCCGCGACAAGAAGGGCGACATCCGCCAGCTGTGGATAGTGCGCCTCAACGCCGCCGCCCGCGAAGAGGGAATGTCCTACAGCCGGTTCATGGACGGTCTGCACAAGGCCAACATCGCCCTGAACCGCAAGATGCTCTCCGAGATAGCCATCCGCGACCCGCAGTCCTTCAAGCAGCTGGCCGAGATCTCCAGGAAAGCCATCGGTACGATCAAGAAAGTGGTCGGCACCGAGAAATAAGGACTCGCCGTGAACGCCGGTGAGTGGAAGGAAAAACTGTCCGCAATACGGGACAGTTTTTCCGTTTCTATAGCCAAAAAACCCGCCGATAACCCGGAGGCCCTGGAGCTGCGCTTCCTCGGCCGCAAGGGCGAGCTGGCGCTGTTGCTGCGGGACCTCAAGGATATCCCGCTCGAAGAGCGCAAGCCGCTAGGCGCGCTGGGCAATACCGCCAAGCAGGAAATGGAGGCGAAGCTCGCCGAGCTCAAGGGCGCCGCCCCCGCGGCCGGCCCCGCCGCCGCGCCCGGCCTGGACCTGACCCTGCCCGGTACGCCCTTCCCCAAGGGCAGCCTGCACCCGCTTACCCACGTGATGAACCGCCTGGCCGAGGCCTTCCTCAAGCTCGGCTTCACCATGAGCGACGGGCCGCTGGTGGAGGACGACTACCATAATTTCGAGGCGCTGAACTTCCCTCCGTTCCATCCCGCGCGCGACATGCAGGATACGTTCTACGTGGACGCCAAGGACGCCGCCGGCAAGTTCATGCTGCTGCGCACCCACACCTCCCCGGTGCAGATCCGCTCCATGGAGAAGACCGAGCCGCCCATCCGCGTGTTCCACACCGGGCGCGTGTTCCGCTCCGAGGCCGTGGACGCCAGCCACTCTTTCGCCTTCCACCAGATAGAAGGCCTCTACGTGGACAAGGGCGTGAGCATGGCGGACCTGAAGTGGACCGCCGACGCCTTCATGAAGGACCTGTTCGGCTCCGGCGTGAAGACCCGCTTCAACCCGTCCTACTTCCCCTTCGTGGAACCGGGCGCCGAAGTGGACATGAGCTGCGTTTTCTGCAAGACCGGCGCCGGGCGCTGCCCCGTCTGTAAAGGCACCGGCTGGCTGGAACTGATGGGCGCCGGCATGGTGCACCCCAACGTGCTGAAAGGCTGCAAGTACGATCCCGAAAAGTGGAGCGGCTTCGCCTTCGGTGGCGGCATAGAGCGCTTCGCCATGCTGCTCTACGGCATCAGCGACATGCGCATGCTCTACGAGAACGATCTCCGCGTATTGAAGCAGGTACAGTAATGAAAATACTCTATTCCTGGCTCTCCGATTTCATCGAGAACCCTCCCGCGCCGGAAGACCTGTCGGCTAAGCTCTGCCGCATAGGCCTGAAGGTGGAGGAACTGCACAAGACCGGCGTGTCTTTTACCGGCGTGTGCGTGGGCCGGATAGAGAAGATAGACAAGCACCCCAACGCCGACAAGCTGGCGCTGGTGGACGTGAACGACGGCCGGGGCGTCATGCGCGTGGTCTGCGGCGCCAAGAACATAGCCGTGGGCCAGCATATCCCTTTCGCCAAGGTGGGCGCCATGCTCGCCGAGGGCGAGCTGAAGAAGGCCAAGATCCGCGGCGTGGAAAGCGAAGGCATGATCTGTTCCGCCGGCGAGCTGGGCCTGGAGGGCTACGACAATTCCGGCATCCTGGTGCTGGACCCCGGCACGCAGCTCGGTTCCGACGCGGCCGCCCTTTTCCCCAAGGCCGATTACGTAATGGAAGTGGAGATGCTGCCCAACCAGGGTTACTGCCTCTCCCATTACGCGCTGGCCCGTGAACTTTCCGTTTTCTACGGCCTGAAGCTCAAGGACGCCTCCGTTTTCCAGGGCGAAGCCCGCGGCGAGACGGTGCCGGTGGAAGTGAAAGCGCCGGACCTCTGCACCCGCTACACCGCCCTGGTCCTCAAGGGCGTGAAGAACGCCAGGACCCCCGAGTGGATGGGCGCGCGCCTGCGCGCCATGGGCTCCAATCCCAAGGGCAATATCCTTATAGACGGCTCCAACTACGTCATGTACGAGCTGGGCCAGCCCACGCACTGCTTCGATATCTCCCAGCTTTCCGGCCCCAAGATCATAGTCCGCCGCGCCCTGGCCGGCGAGATGATGAAGACCCTGGACGGCCAGGCGCTCAAGCTGGACCCGGGGATGCTCGTGATAGCCGATTCCTCCAAGCCCGTGGCCCTGGCCGGCGTGATGGGCGGCGCCTATTCTGCCGTTTCCGACGCCACCGAGGCGATACTCATAGAATCCGCCCGCTTTAACCCGCCGACCGTGCGGCAGGCATCCAAGACCACCGGCATAAAGAGCGAGTCTTCCTACCGCTTCGAACGCGGCACCGACCCGGAGCTGACCCTGAAGGCCGCCCGGCGCCTGGCCGGCCTCATCCTCGAGGCCGCGTCCGGGGCGAAGGTGGAGCAGATCAGCGACGTCTGCCCGGTGAAGTACCAGCCGCCGGTGGTGGAAGTGGCCCCGGCCAAGGTCAACGCCATCCTCGGCACCGGCATCGCCGACGGCGAGATCTACGCCTGCCTGAAAGCTTTCCAGCCCGACCTCAGGGATTCCAAGCCCTGGAAGTTCTCCGTGCCTTCCTACCGGCAGGACATAGAGAGCGTCTGGGACGTGGCCGAAGAAGTGGCCCGCTATATCGGCTACGACGTGATCCCGTCCGTTTCGCACATGCCCATGCTGCCGTCCACCGTGACCCCTCATTGGACGGCCGTCTCCGAACTGAAGACCGCGCTGGCCTCGCTCGGCTTCAGCGAAGCCTATAACTACGATTTCGTCTCCGCCAAGGAACTGAAGCTCTGCGGCCTGGCCCCGGAGGCGGCGCTGGAAGTGAAGAACCCGCTGTCGCTGGATTTCCAGTATCTGCGGCCCACGCTGCTGCCCGGCCTGCTCAAGACGCTGCGCTACAACCTCAACCGCGGCCGCGAGACCGTGCTGATCTTCGAGAGCGGCACCGTTTATTCCCGCAAAGAAGCGGGCAAGGCCGAGGACGTTCACTGCTCCGGCCTGCTGTACGGGGATTTCCCCGAAGGCGGGTCCTGGAAGGGCGGCGCCGGCAAAGCGGATTTCTACGCCCTCAAGGGCGTGATGGGCAGGCTCTTCTCCGGCAAGGGCGGTTTCCGCTACGAGAAGGCGAAGAAAGCCCCGTCCTATTTCCAGGCCGGCATGTGCCTGGAGATGCGCCTGGGCGCCTCTTCGGCCGGCTATATAGGCAAGCTGAGCCGCGAAGCGGCCGCCGCGGCCGACCTGAAGGACGACAACGTTTTCCTGTTCGAGATCCCGCTGGCCTGCGTGGCCCAGGCTGGCAAGACCGAGTTCTGGCAGAAGATCGTGAAGATAAAGCCGGTGTCGGCCTTCCCGCAGAACTGGCGCGACCTGTCCGTGGTGCTCGAAGAAAAGCACGAGTGGGGGGAGCTGGAACGGGCTTTCTCCGGCGTGCAGGACCTCGCGAGCGTGCGGCTGGTGGACGTTTACAAGGGCAAGAATATCCCCGCCGGCTTCCGCAGCCTGAGCATACGCTTTACCTTCTCCTCCGCGGAGAAGACCCTCAACGACGCCGAGGTGGGCGCCAGGATGACCTCCATCCTGGACAAGCTCTCCAAGAACTTCGGCGCCAAGCTGCGCGCCTGACATGAAGCATAAACTCGAGGGCGTCTGTTCCAAAGAGGTCAGCTTCCGGGTGGCGGACGGGCGGCTGAAGGGCGTTAAGTTCTTCAAGGGCTGCCCCGGCAACCTGGAGGCGCTGGCCCGGCTGCTGGAAGGCATGCCCGTTAAGGATGCCGTGAAAAAGCTCAAAGGCATAACCTGCGGCGACAAAGCCACTTCCTGCTCCGACCAGCTGGCGAAAGTACTGCTGAAGCTGATAAAAACCTCCAAATAGGCCCGCTTCCTTTGCCTTCCCGGCCGCCGGCTCGCCGGCGGTTTTTCTTTGCCGAGGTTGCCAAGCCGAGGGGCATTTGCTAAAAAATACTTAAAGGCCGGTGGAACGCTATTATGAAAACCAGAAAACTTAAGACGGTGATGAAAGGCAACTGGGTCATGGAGGGCGCCGGAGTAAAGCTCCGCCGCATCTTCGGTTTTGGCGACACGTCGCTGACCGACCCGTTCCTGCTGCTGGATAATTTCGGCTCGGCCGACCCCGAAGATTACATCGCCGGCTTCCCGTGGCATCCCCACCGCGGCATGGAGACCATCACCTACATGCTGGAGGGCGAGGTGGAGCACCGCGATTCGCTGGGGAACATGGGCGTGATAAAGGGCGGCCAGGTGCAGTGGATGACGGCGGGCTCCGGCATAGTGCACCAGGAGATGCCCAAGGCTTACGAGGGGACCATGCGGGGCTTCCAGCTCTGGGCCAACCTGCCGCGCAAACATAAAATGACGCGACCCCGCTACCGCGACATCAGGGCGGGGGACATCCCCGAGGCCAGGGGACCCGGCTGGAGCATGAAGGTGATCTGCGGCGAGTACGCCGGGGTAAAGGGCCCCGCGGAAGATATCGTGATAGACCCCTGGTACTTCGACGTGAAGGCGGACCCGGGCGCCGAAATAAAACTGGCCACGCGGCCGGAAGACAACGTGCTGGTCTGCGTGTTCGAGGGAAAAGGCTATTTTGACAAGGAAAAGGCGCAGCTGGTGGAGCCGGGCCAGGCCGCCCTGCTGGGCGGGGGGGAGACCCTGTTCTGCGCGGCCTCGGAGGAAGGGGTGCGCTTCATGCTGATGGCCGCCAAACCGCTCGGCGAGCCGGTGGCCTGGCGCGGCCCCATCGTCATGAACACCGAGACCGAGCTGAAGGTGGCTTTCGACGAATACCGCAAGGGCACGTTCATAAAGAAATAATATGCAAGGCGCCATGTGGCTGATAGGACTGATGCTGGCCTCAGGCGGGGCCGTGCTGATCTTCGCCTCGCCCCCGGGCATGGCCGTGGCCGGCAGCGCCGGCGTGGGGCTCTGCTGCTCGGGAGGCCTGTTCCTGTTCGTCGCTTACTATCTCTCTCAGGACCGGGTCCACAAGCTGAACATAGTCAGGACCGGCGCGCTGGCGGGTTCCGCGGCGGCCGCCTTCTCCGGCTTCGTCACGGTCATGTATTATCTCGGGTACTCCGAACTGCCCCATGCCCGGCTGTTCAGCGCGCTGGGTTACGCCGGCATAGCGGCCGGGCTGGCGGGAGCGGTTTACGGCTACCGCTACCACGTCAACGCGGACCTGCTGGAACTGGCGGCGGCCCTCGGCCTGGCGCCGGCAGACAGCGGCCTGACCAGGCCCGACGGGCGTTACGACCTGAAAGGCGTCATGAACGGGGTGGAGGTGCTGCTGGACGGCGCCGATCACGCCGGCGGGAAGGGCCGGCCGCATTCCGTGGGGCTGGACATAAAGTGCCGCGTGGCCAATTCCTCCGGGGCCTGGATAGCGGCGTATCCGGAAGGGTTCGGGAACAGGCCCCTGGGCTCGCTGCCCGCGGAGACCGGGCCGGTGCCTTACTGGGACTGGTACACCGTGCGTTCCGAGCCGCCGGACGCCGCCGAAAAACTGATCTCGGCGGCGCGCGGCCGCCCCGACTCAGTATTCCAGGACAAGTACGGCTTCAAATTTTTGGAACTCAAGGATAAGGAACTTTTCTGCCGTTTCCAGCAGGAGGGTTTTTTCCGGGAGGACTGGGTCCGCCGCTTAGCGGACCAGGTTTCCAAACTGGCCGCGTCCATGACCTGACGCGGGCTACTCCCGTATCAGGCCTTTATATATCCAGCCTACGTCGCTCTTGACCAGCAGCAGCGCGCCACGGATCTTCTCGGCGCGGCCCGCCTTGGGCCCGGTGCCCAGCCTGGCGCTGACGTATTCCAGTTTTGCCAGGTAGGCCTGCGTTTCCTGCGGCCCGCCGTCCAGCCGCGCCGCTTCCTCCAGCGTAAGCCATTTGACCTCGCTCTCGAAGTTGAGCAGCAGCCCCTTGCCTTCGGGCAGGGCGCGCTCCGCGGCTTCCAGCTGCCGGAAGTCGAGCACTTCGGCCACGGCCGCCAGGTCCTTTCTGAACCCGCTTTCCGCGGCTACGGACGCCGATTCCGGGCAATTGCAGGCGCAAAGGCACAGGGCAGCGGCGGCGCAGGCCGCCTGTGTTAATATCGCGTTCATGGTATCCCCCTAACGCTAATAGGGTAATACTTTTTAGCGGCCGAGGCAAACCTGAAAATGAAGAACCCCGCTTTCGCGGGGTTCTTCGTTGCTGCGTCGCGCCTGTTTAGAAGCGGATCTGGCGGGCGAGTTCCTCGGAGGGGGCTCCGACTTCGCCTACCTGCATGTCCAGCAGCGTGGGCTCCGATTTGGAGACGCCGAGCCCGGGCACGTACTTGCTCACCTTGGAGATCTTGGTTACGGCCTCGCCTCTGCCTTCGTTCTGGCCGACCTTGGCCTGGACCTTGCAGCCCTGGGGCGTGTCCACAAAGTCGGTGCCGCCGCGCACCAGCACGCCTTCTATCTTGCCGGTGGAGGCGTTGAAGACCGCGCTGCCGGAGTTGCCGCCGAAAGTGTCCAGGTCGGTGAGGAAGAAGGCGCGCGGCTTATTGTCGCGCACGGTGCCGCCGCCGGTGACCTTGAGCGGCAGGCCCACGGGGTGCCCTATCACGAAAACCTTGTCGCCGTTGTTCACTTCGCCGCCGCGGTTGAGGGGTAGGGGCTTGCGGCCTTCCACTTTGCGGTCCAGCTGGATCACCGCGAAGTCAGGGCCGGCCTTATTAAGGAGGGCGCTGATGATGGCGAGGCCGGTGCCGAAGAGACCGGAACCCTGCTTGTCCAGGTCGCGCTTGATGATGCGCTTGCAGCCGTAAACGTCGGAGGGCTTGGTGGCGGTGACCGGGGCGGAGCCGCCGGCCTGGCCGATGTTGTAGCCGAAAACGAACTTGGTGTCGGCGCAGGAGGCCTCGTCGGTGATGCAGTGGCCGGCCGTCAGGACTATGTCCTCGCCTACCAGCGTGCCGGAACAGAAGGCGCCGATGGGCTGCTCGCGGAACTTCTCGCCCGGGCAGAGGTTGAGGGCGTCGCCGAAGCTGATGGTGGCCAGCATGTAATTGCCGTTCAGTTCCTTGACCTGCTTGGAGGGCCAGAGGGAGACCACGGAGTCGGCCAGCCGCTGCATGGCGGCGGGGGCCTCGAAATAGTCGAGCCGGTCGTCGGAGCCGTAAATGCTCCTGTCGGCGAAAGCCGAGGCCGGGAAGAACAGGGCCGCGGCGAGGATGGAAAAGGACTTGCTGAATTTGCTCATGGAACCTCCGGTAGTAGACATTAGATATATTATTCCTTCTTTAAGGAGGCGCCACAAAGGTCCAAGGGCCTTGTATTTGCCGGTCCAAGGGCCCCCATGCCGGTAGGCCCAAAGGAAAGCCCCCGGTCGCGCCGGGGGCTTTGAACCGGGAGCGGCCGCCTTCCTATTTAGGCGGGTTTTCAGCCGCCAGGGCGGCCAGGGTTTCTTTCGCCAGGACGGCTTCCTTGTCCATTGCCGCCAGCATTTCAGCGGCGCCCTGCAGGTCTCCGGACTTGCCGACGCCCTCCAGCAGGAGGCAGATCTTCTGCATCCGCTTAGCGCCCACGTTGCCGCTGCTGCCTTTCAGGGCGTGGGCGGCCTGGCGGAGGTCCTCCGCGTTCCCGGCCTTTACCGCGGCCCGGATACTTTCCAGCCTGCCGGGCAGGTCCCCCAGGTAGGTATTGGCCAGGTCCGCCAGGAAGCCTGGGTTTTCCGGACCGGCCAGTTCGCGGATGTCCGTGATGACGGACGCGTCCAGCGTGGTGTCCCAGCTGGCCAGCGCTTCGGCCAGCTTCTCTATGCGTACCGGCTTGGGGATATAGCCGTCCATGCCGGCGGCCAGGCATTTCTCCTGGTCGCCCTGCAGCGCGTTGGCCGTGAGGGCGATGATGGGGGTATGGCGGCTGTCCCCTTCCGATCTGCGTATCGCTTCCGTGGCCTGGAACCCGTCCATTTCCGGCATCTGGCAGTCCATGAGCACCAGGTCGTACGGCCGGCGCTTCAGGGCCTCGAGCACCTCGAGGCCGTTGGCGGCCACGTCGGCTTCGTACCCGAGTTTTTCAAGCTGCTTGAGCGACACCTTCTGGTTGACGATATTGTCTTCCGCCACCAGGACCCTGAAATATTTTTTAGATTCCCTGGACACGGGTTTGTTCTCCTGGGCGGCCGCGGCCGGCGGTTCTTTAGGCGGGAGCGAGTCCAGGACCCCGAAGGGCAGCGTGAACCAGAAAGTGGACCCTTTGCCCGGCTCGCTTTCCAGACCTATCTCACCGCCCATCAGCTCCACCAGTTTCTTGGAGATGGAAAGCCCCAGCCCGGTGCCGCCGTACTTGCGCGTGGTGGAAGTGTCCGCCTGCGTAAAGACCTGGAAGAGGTCCCTCTGGGTGTTCATGGGGATGCCTATGCCGGTGTCCCTTACCGCGAACTTCAGCGTGGCGTTGCCGTGCCCGGCCTTCACGCTGGTCACTCGCAGCACCACCTCTCCTGTCTCCGTGAATTTAATGGCGTTGCCTATAAGGTTGAGCAGCACCTGCCGCACCCGCCCCTGGTCGCCGGTAAGGGCCGGCGGCAGGCCGGCCTCTATGAAATAGGTCAGCTCTATGTTCTTGGCCTGCGCCCTGTGCGCCAGCAGGTCTGCCGTGGTCTCCACGGTCTCGCGCAGGCTGAAATCATGGTTCTCTATCGAGAGTTTTCCGGATTCTATCTTGGAAAAGTCCAGGATGTCGTTAATGATATCCAGCAGGGCCTCGCCGGCCCCGTTCACCGTCTTCACGTAATCGCGCTGCTGGGCCGTCAGTTGGGTGTCCAGCAGCAGCCCGGTCAGGCCTATTATGGCGTTCATGGGCGTGCGGATCTCGTGGCTCATGTTGGCGAGGAACTCCGACTTGAGGCGCGCCAGTTCCTTGCTGCGGGCCTCCAGTTCCTCCCTGGAATGTATAATCTCCGGGGGCTTGCGCCCCACCATTTCCTCCGCCGTGTAGCCGGGCGTTTTTTCGGCCCCGGCATTGAAGACCGGTATGGTCCCGTTCAGGTCCGTAGGTGTTGGCGCTACGTGGTTGGCGGCGTCCAGGACGCTGTTAGGGCGCGCGTTGGCTTCGGCCAGCTCCTCCCTGTCCAGCCTGCGGCTGCGCGCCACGTAGGCCGCCGCCACAAGGGTGCCCAGTATCGCTACGAAGAGGGTGAGGAAGATGGCAATTATCAGCCTGTCGCGCTGGCCCCGGCCGGTTTCTGCCTCAAGTTCAAGGGCGTCCAGTTCGGCGCGTCTTTGGGTGACGAGTGCGGCAAGTTCGTTCAGTTTCTGCTGCCTTTCAGGGCGGCCGAGGTCCGCTTCCCTGAGCGCCCTGGTCTCCCGGTCCTGGGCGGCGGCCCGGTCGTAGTTCTTGAGCGCTTCCGGGCTGGCGGAAATTGCGTAAGCGCGCACCGCGGACTCGCCAGCGAGCACGCTGGTATATAATTCTTCGGAGCTGCGCAGGAATTCCCGGGTGTGCCGTATGCGGCTCTCCACCTGGCGCCAGTGGGCCAGGTTCTGGTAGAGCAGCCCCGCGAGCGCGGTTACGGCCAGCGCGGCGGCCGCGGCGGCTGCGACTGTGACTGCGGTCCTTCGTCCGAGTTTTATCTTAAGAAATGGATCCATAAAGTTGGATGAATGCGACCACGGCGCGGCTTCCTTTCAAGACCCCCGCAAATAATATAATATTGCGCTATGGGTGAACTATGGCGTTTCAGGGACGAGTGGCTGCTGCGCGGCCTGGCCGCGGCGCCCGGGGTGACGCCGCAGCTCATAGAGCAGTTCCGCGCCGAAAAACGCAAATTCGTGGCCCACGCCCTCGTAGAGGCCGGGGTGATCACGGCCGGGCAGCTGGTGACGACCGGCGAGACCCTTTCCAAAACAAAATATTTCCAGCTGGCCCCGGAACACGTGGATAAGTTCGCGCTTTCGCTGGTGCCCGAAAAGATCTGCCGCAAGTACGACCTGCTGCCGCTGAACCTGGGGGAAAGCGAGATAAAGGTGGCGATGCTGAACCCCACCGACATGACCGCGCAGGCGGACGTGGAGGCCCTGACCGGCCGGCGCGTGCTGCCGGTGTTCAGCGCGCCGCGGGAGATAGAGACCTGCCTGGAGCAGCTCTTCAGCGCCGACACGGTCATCTTCGACCTGCTTAACAAGGTGGAGGCGCCCGACGATATCATGGTGCTGGGCGCCGCCAAGAACTCCGAAAGCCAGGATTCCGCCATCACCTCCCCGGTGATCATGCTGGTGAATTCCATAATCTCCCAGGCTTACCGCCGGCGTTCCTCCGACATCCACATAGAGCACGAGGAACAGAACAGCCACGTGCGCATCCGCATAGACGGCGAGCTGAAGAACATCATGAAGCTGCCGCGCCACATAGCTACGGGGCCCGTGGTCTCGCGCATCAAGATCATGTCGGACCTGGACGTATCCAACCATTTCAAGCCCCAGGACGGACGCACCAAGATCCGCATCGGCACTGCGGAAGTGGGTTTGCGCGTTTCCACGCTGCCCACCTCTTACGGCGAGAAAGTGGTGATGCGCATCCTGGACCAGCGTGCGGCCGAGGTGCCGTTCGAAAAACTGGGTTTCGCCCCCGAAGTGGCCGCCGCCATAGACAAGTGCGCCGCCGCCCCGCAGGGGATCATCCTGGTGACCGGACCCACCGGCTCCGGCAAGACCACCACGCTTTATTCCGTGCTCAACAAGGTGAAGCAGGAGACCACCAACGTGGTCACCGTGGAAGACCCGATAGAGTACAAACTTCCCGGCATCAACCAGGTGCAGGTGAACGAGAAACAGGGTCTCGGCTTCGCGGCCGTGCTGCGCTCGGTGCTGCGCCAGGACCCGGACATCATCATGGTCGGCGAGATCCGCGATCATGAGACCGCGGACATCGCCTTCCAGGCGGCCATGACCGGCCACCTGGTGCTGTCCACCCTGCACACCAACGATACGGTCTCGACCCTGGCGCGGCTGGTGGACATGGGCGTGGACCGTTTCAAGATCTCGCCCGGCCTGCTGGCCATAACCGCCCAGCGCCTGGTGCGCAGGCTGTGCCCACTTTGCAAAGCGCCCGTGCCGGAAGCGGAGGCCTCACCGGAGGTCCTCCGGGCCCTCGGAGACCGCGGCCTCGGCAAGGTTTATTACCGCCCCGCGGGGTGCAAGGCCTGCGAGGGCACCGGTTACGCCGGGCGCACCTCCATAGTGGAGCTGCTGCTGATAGACCCGAAGATCAAGGAACTGATAAACGCCGGCGCCCTGGCGGAAGAGATCGTCAGGTCCGGTTCGGCTTCCGGTTCGCTGCGTACCATGTCGCATGACGCGCTCTGGCACCTGGCGACGGGGCAGTGCGACCTCAGGGAGATAGAGCCGTACCTCGCCCTGGGGAAGCAGGCCGCCGCGCCGCAAAAAGCGCCGCCGGAGACGGTCCATGAGGTTCCCGGCGCCCCGCCGGCCGCGGCCGCGCGGCCGGAAGGGAAGCCCCGCGTGATGATAGTGGACGACGACAAGATCATGCGGATGCTGCTGAAAAAATTCGTGGAGAACGCCGGGTACGAGGCCCTGGAGGCCGAGGACGGGGAAGCCGCCCTTACCAAAATAGCGGAGGGCCCCGCCCCTGACCTGCTGGTGTCGGATATCAATATGCCCAAGATGAACGGCCTTGAGCTGGTGAAGGGCCTGCGCAACACCCTGGGCCTGCTGGACCTGCCCGTGATAATGCTGACCACGGAAAGTTCCGACAAGAGCCAGGAGCTGGCTTTTCAGCTGGGCGCCGACGATTACGTGATAAAACCCTTCAAGGGCCCGCTGGTGATGGCGCGGATAACGGCCGCCCTGCGGCGGTCCGGGCGCCTGGGCTGAATGCTCCGCTCCAGCCTGAAAAAATACGCGCCGCTTTAAGCGGCGCGTATCTTTTTTGAGGGGCCGGGAGCGGGGTCAGCCGCCGGTAAGGCGCTTGACGGCCTCCAGGACCTCCTCGGGTCTCGCTACCTTGTTGAGGACTATCACGGAGGGGCCTTCGTGGATCTTCTTGGCGACTTCGTCGGGGGCCATGGATGAGTAGATGAGGAAGGGGACCTGGAAAGAGCCGGACATCATCTGCAGGCGCTCGTAAACGGCGAAGCCGCCGCCGGCCGGCATCATGATGTCGAGTACTATGAGGTCCGGTTTGATCTGCTTGGCCAGCATGAGCCCCTGTATCGCGTCCAGGGCGGCGAAAACCTGGTAGCCGGCCTTCTCGAACATCAGCTTCAGCAGGGCGTGGACCGTGCGGTCGTCGTCCACCACAAGGATCTTCTTTCTGGTCGCGTCCATTTCGTTAAAATAATATCAAATTTGCGGCCGCCGGCCCCGTATTTTATTTCCTATAAATTTTATAGATTCGGTATAATTACCATAGATGCACAGCCGCATAAAACGCCTTGAAGAACTGGTGGCCGGCGCCTCGGAACTGATAGCCCGCCTGAAGGAGGAGAACGTGGTTCTCCGCAAACAGGTGGAGCTGCTGACCGCCGCCCGCAACAAGGCCGCTTCCAATACCGCCGCAGCGCGCGAACTGGCGGATTTTAAGGCCAAAGTCCGCCGCCGCCTGGAGCGGATCTGCGCCAAAATAGAGAAGGCGAACGACCTGCAACCCGGTCTGTTCGAGGAAGAAGATGAGCAATAACGATTTTGAGGCCAAGGTGCGCGGCCGGACCATAAAGTTCCCCGCCGTGGACGGCCTGACCGAGCTGGAGCTGGGCGGCATCGTCGCGCAGGTCGAGGAGAAGATAAGCCAGATAGAGGAAAAGCTCAACGTGGTGGATACCTCCAAGCTGGCCATCCTGGCCGCCTACGCCTTCGCCGTGGAACTCAACAATCTCAGGCAGAAGTCCGAGACCAACCGCGAGGCGGACTCCAGAAAAGTGGAGGAAATGGTCTCCATGCTGGAAAAAACGCTGGAGGACGGCAAGTAAGATGCCTGACTCCCTTTTCGACGAAAAGCCGACGGCTCCGGAACAGGAGGGCGGCCCCGCCTATAAGCCGCTGGCCGCCCGGCTCGCGCCCAGGGAGATAACCGAGTTCTCCGGGCAGGAGGAGATCCTGGGCGAGGGCAAGCTGCTGCGCCGCGCCATAGAGGCCGACACCCTTAAATCCGCCGTGTTCTTCGGTCCGCCCGGCTGCGGCAAAACGGCCCTCGCCCGCTACATAGCCGGCCGCGCCAACGCCAAGACCTTCGAGCTCAACGCCGTGATGGCCGGCGTGCCCGACCTGCGCAAGATCATAGAGTACTCCAAAGGCCTGGGGGCGGGCCTGGCGCGGAGCCAGCGCGTGCTGCTGGTGCTGGACGAGATCCACCATTTCAACCGCACCCAGCAGGACGTGCTGCTGCCCTCCGTGGAGAAGGGCGAGATCATCCTGATAGGCATGACCACGGAGAACCCGTTCTTCTACATCAACCAGGCCCTGCTGTCGCGCTTCATCGTGGTGGAGTTCAAGCCGTTGCAGGCCGCGCACCTTTCGGACATCTTCGACCGGGCCGTCACGCACCCGGAAGGGCTACTCAACCTTAAGCCCGAGGTCACTCCCGGGGCGAAAAAATATCTGATAGATAATTCCTCCGGCGACGCCCGCCGCCTGCTCAACGCGCTGGAGCTGGCCGCCGTCACCACCAAGCCCGGGGCGGACGGCGTGCGCCGCATAGACGAGGCCGTGGCCCGCGAGAGCATACAGCGCAGGAGCCTCCGCTACGACCGCAGCTCCGACGAGCATTACGACCATATCTCCGCTTTCATCAAGAGCATGCGCGGTTCCGACCCGGACGCCGCGGTCTACTGGCTCGCGAAGATGCTGGAGGCCGGCGAGGACCCCAGGTTCGTCGCGCGGCGCATCCTCATCTGCGCCTCGGAGGACGTGGGCAACGCCAACCCCATGGCGCTGGTCACGGCGCAGGCCGCTTTCAGCGCCGCGGAGGTCTTGGGCATGCCCGAGGCGCGCATAGTCCTGGCGCAGGCGGCCATCTACGTGGCCTGCTCGCCCAAGTCCAACGCTTCCTATCTGGCCGTGAACGCCGCCCAGGCCGAGGTGAAGAGCGGCACGGAGCGGCCGGTGCCGCTGCACCTGCGCGACGGCTCCAAGGACGGCGCGGCGCTGGGGCACGGCCGCGGCTACAAGTACCCGCACGATTTCGAGAACCACTACGTCAGGCAGGAATACATGCCGGCCCCTGAAAAGTTCTACGAGCCTACCGACCAGGGTTTCGAGGCCGAGATAGGCAAGCGCCTCAAGCGGCTGCGCGGGGAGAAATGACGGAACCAAGGATCTACACGGTCAGCGAGCTCAGCGGGGGCATCAAGTACCTGCTCGAGACCAATTTCCGCGAGCTGTGGGTGGAGGGGGAGATCTCCGGCCTCAAGGTCTCGTCGCTCGGCCATACCTATTTCGACCTGAAGGACGCCAATTCCAATATCTCCGGCGTGCTGTTCCGCGGCTTCGCGCAGGGGCTGAAGTTCGACCTGCAGAACGGCCTGCTGGTGCGGGTGCGCGGCAATATCACCACTTACGACAAACAGAGCAAGTACCAGCTGATGGCCAAGGAGGTGCAGCCGGCCGGCATTGGTCCGCTGCAGTTGGCCTTCGAGCAGCTCAAGAAAAAGCTCCAGGCCGAGGGCCTGTTCGACCCTGCGCGCAAACGCCCCATCCCGGCCCTGCCGCAGAAGATAGCGGTGGTAACTTCTCCGACGGGCGCGGCCATAAGGGACATCCTCTCCATTCTCAAGCGGCGCTACACCAACATGCACATCATCGTGGCGCCGGTGAAGGTGCAGGGGGCAGGTTCCAAAGAGGAGATCGCCCAGGCCATAAAGGACCTCAACGAGGGCTTCCCGGACATAGACGTGATGCTGGTCGGGCGCGGCGGCGGGTCCATGGAGGACCTGTGGGCCTTCAACGAGGAGATAGTGGCCCGCGCCATAGCCGGCTCCAAAATACCGGTGATCTCCTGCGTTGGCCACGAGACCGATTTCACGATAGCCGACTTCGTCGCGGACCTGCGCGCCCCGACGCCGAGCGCGGCGGCCGAACTGGTGGTAAAGAGCAAGGTGGAGCTGGCGGCGCAGATAGCCGGGCTGGAGAAGCGGCTGCTGCAGAGCCTGCGCATCTATTACGAGAACCTGCAGGGCAAGTTCCACCGCCTGGTCTCCAGCCGGCCCATGCAGAACCCGCTGGTTCTGCTGGAGCGGCCGCTGCGGCGCCTGGACGACGCCGTGGAGGGTATGGTGGCCGCTTCCGCCGACCGGCTGCGCCGCGCGGCGGAAAAACTGAATTTGCAGAGCGAAAAACTGAAAGCGCTGAGCCCGCTCTTCCCGCTGAAGAAAGGCTACGCCATAGTCAAGGACGCGCGGGGCAAGGCCGTGAAGACGGCGGCGGTCCTGGCTCCGGGCGACCGGCTGAACCTGCAGTTCGCGGAAGGCAGGGCCGAGGCGGAAGTGGTGGACGGCGGCGGCACGGCGGACAAGCCGCGGCCGGCTAAAAAAGCCGCGGAGAAGGGCGGCCAACAGGAGACTTTATGGTGAAAAAAACTACCGGCGGTTTCGAGGAAAAGCTGGCCAAGCTCGAAGAGATAGTGGCCAAGCTCGAGGACGAGGGCACCCCCATAGAGGAATCCCTTTCCCTGTTCGAGGAAGGCGTGGGCATCTCCAAAGAGCTGTCCGTAAAGCTCGAAGAGGTGAAGCGCAAGATAGAAGTGCTGCGCAAGGACGCCGAGGGCAAACTGAAACTCGAGGAATTCGAGGACGAAGACCGGGAGAAATAAACGCCGGATGAAAAAAAAACGCCTGGACGTAGCCTGCGTGGAGCGGGGCCTTTTCGAAAGCCGTGAAAAGGCCCTGCGCGCCATCATGGCCGGGCTGGTCACCGTCAACGGCCGCGCGGCCGATAAGGCCGGGCAGGCCGTGCGCGAGGACGACGCCCTGGAGCTGGTAAAGAACGACTGCCCCTACGTGTCCCGCGGCGGCCTGAAGCTGAAGGGCGCGCTGGACGCTTTCAAGGTCTCGCCAGCCGGCAAGGTCTGCCTGGACGTGGGCGTGGCCACCGGCGGCTTCACGGACTGCTTCCTGCAGGCCGGGGCGCTTAAGGTCTACGCTGTGGACGTGGGCGAAGGCCAGATCCACGAACGCATCAAGAACGATCCACGGGTGGCCTTCATGCCGCAGACCAACGCCAGGTTCCTCAAGCCGGAATTGTTCCCCGAGCGGCCGGAACTCTGCGCCATCGACGTGTCTTTCATTTCCCTTAAAATGATTCTGGGCCCCGTATTTTCCTCCATGGCCTCCGGCGGCGAGGTGCTGGCGCTGGTAAAGCCGCAGTTCGAGCTGCAGGCCGCCGACCTGCGGCGCGGGATCGTGAAGGACGAGCCTACCCGCCTCGGCGTGATGGACGGGATGCGGCGCTTCCTTAAGGAAAGCCTGCCCGGCGTGAAAGAGCTGGGGCTGGCGGACTCGCCTATAAAAGGCGCGAAAGGCAACCTGGAATTCCTGTGGCACCTGAAAAAGAAATAAAAGCGGCCAGGCCCGGGCCCGCCTGCGTGGTCTGGGAACTTACCCTGGCCTGCAATCTGAAATGCCTGCACTGCGGCTCCACCGCCGGCGGCCGGCGTGACGCCGAGCTTTCCCCGGCCGAGGCTCTCGCCCTTTGCGAGGACCTGAAACGTTCCGGCGCGCGGGGCGTGGCGCTGATGGGCGGCGAGCCGCTGCTCCGGAAGGATTTTTTCGAAATAGCCGCCAGGGTGCGGGAGCTGGGCATGGAACTCTCGGTGATCACCAACGGCACCGTGCCGGGAGAAGAAGTTTTTGCGCGTCTGGCGGCGCTGGCGCCGCGGGCCGTGGCCGTGAGCCTGGACGCCGCCGACCCGGCCCTGCACGACAGGATACGCGGCGTGCCCGGGGCTTTCGCCAAGTCTTTTGCGTTCATAGAACGCTGCCTGAAGGCTGGCCTGCCGGTCAGCGTCATTACCACCGTTCACAAGCTGAACCTTAAAGAACTGCCGGCCCTGCGCGACCTGCTGAAAGGGCGCGGCATAGCCTGGCAGGTGCAGACCGCCGGCGCCGAGGGCGGCCGTTTCTCCCGGGACCTGCTGCTGGACCGGGAGGAATTCTACTCGGTGGGGATGTTCGTGGAGGCCTGCCGGCGAACTTACGCGCCCGAGGTGCTGCCGGTGATAGGAGCGCATGACCTGGGCTACCATTCCCTGCTGCTTGACAATGTTTCGCTTTACGAAAAGTGGGAAGGCTGCCAGGCGGGCCTCTCGGTGGCCGGGATACGCAGCGACGGCGGGGTGATGGGCTGCCTGGCCATGAACGCCCCCGGGTTCGTGGAGGGGAACGTTCGTGAAAAAAGCTTCACGGAGATCTGGAACGCCGCCGGAGGTTTCGCCTATACCCGCTCTTTCACCGAGGACCAGGCCGGCCCGGAATGCGCGGGCTGCGAACACGCGCGTACCTGCGGCGGCGGCTGCAGCGAGATGTCGCTGATGAAGACCGGGCGCCTGCATAACGATCCTTATTGCTTCGCACGGATAGAACGGGAACTCTTCCCGGAAGAGCTGCCGGGGCCGTTCGCGAGGGCCGCCCTTTCGGCCCGAGGCCGCGCCGCCGGGAAGTTGGCCAGGCTGGGCCGGTTCTTTTCCGGAAAACGCAGCTGATTTTTCATAGAATATCCACATGCTGATAGTGGCGGGCTCTAAAGCGTACGATGAGGCCGACTGGCTGCTCTCCAACGGGGCGGCCGAGGTCTATTGCGGCGTGCCAGGCCTGCCCAACCACCGCGACGAGGACCAGTGCCTGAAGGACGACGGGGAGTTCGTGCGCATAGCGCGCATGGCCAAGGGCAAGGGGAAGCGGGCGCTGCTCGCCATCAACGAAGCCTGCTTCGAAGAGAACTACCCCGAAGTGGCCGCGCGGGTGAAGGCCATCCTGAAGGCCTGCCGGGTGCCGGTCATCATCCGCGAACTGCCGCTGCTGCATTACCTGCGCAAGAGCGGCGTCAAAGCCGACTTCATCATAAGCAGCCTGTCGCTGGTCTTTAATTCCCGCGCGCTGGATTACTACAAGGACCTCGGCGTGAAGCGGGTGATATTGCCCTTCCACCTGATGCCCTACGAGGCGGGCCGGATCATAGACAACCGCCTGGGGATGGAGACCGAGATCTTCTTCCACGCCGATTTCTGCTGCCCCAACATGGACCCGGCCTGCCGGCTCGACGGCTGGCTGAAGTCCTTCCAGGTTTGCCGCTTCCCGTACACCTGCGGCGGCGAGCCCTACCGCATGCCCGAGGCCAACGTGCCGCAGAAGCTGGACATGGTCTACGACGCTTTCCACGCCGGGATAAAGTACCTGAAGATCATCCGCGTCACCGATTTCGGCGACCAGCGGGAAGTGCTCAAAGAGGCCCGGGTGATGCTGGCCCTGCTGGAGAAAGGAGTTTCCCGGGAGGATTTTAGGAAGCTCGGCGAGAAACTGTATTTCTCCGTCTCGCGCCACGGCGCAAGGACCGGCCGATGAAAATCGAACGCGCCCTTCAACTGAGCGCTCCCGCCCTGCGGGCGGCCGCCCCCGGGGCCTTTAAGAAGGCCGGGCTACTTTATCTGGGCGACGAGTTCTGCCAGAACCTGGTGCCGTCCCCGGAAGATTTCGCCCTGGCGCTGGCGAAGTTCCCCGGCCGGGTGGCGCTGGTGACCCCGCTGTTGACGGACGCCGCTTTCGACAGCGTGGAGGAGATAATTAAGGCGCAGTCCTCGCCGCGCCGCCGCCTGGAGGTGGTGGTGAACGACCTGGGCCTGCTCCACACGCTCAAGACCCGTTACGCCCGGCGCGTGCTGGTCTCCCTGGGACGGGTGTTCGCGCACAGGGTGAAGGTGATGCCGCGCTCTTTCGCCGCCGGCTTCCTGAAGAAACACAACGTGAAGCGCGTGGAACTGGACGACCCGGCGCTGCTGCCGCGCTTCGAAGGCCTCGGCCTGAAAGTCTCTTTCCATACGCCTTTCCGCTACGTGTCCGTTACGCGGTTCTGTCCGTGGGAGCGGCACTGGCCCGCCGGCTGCGGCTACGCCTGCGAGGGGCGCGTAAAGGAATTGGAGCATCCCCGCCTGCCTGCGCCGCTGCTGCTCAAGGGCCAGGCCTACGGCCTGAAGACCGGCGCCCCGCCGCGCCACCCGGCCATAGACAGGCTGGTGCAGGAGCCGCTTCCCGCGGGGAGGCGCAAGTGAAGACCGTGGTGGGGGTGAAGACCTACGACGAGGCCGCCACTATGCTGCGCCTCGGGGCCGACGAACTTTACGGCGGACTCGCCGCGGTTCCCAATCACCGGTTGCCCGCCCAGTCTTTCCAGACCATGGACGAGATAAAGGCCGCCGTTAAACTGACCAGGAAGCTGGGGCGCCGTTTCTCGCTGCTGGTGAACCAGCCTTCCTTCGGGGCCAAGTCCCGTAAAACGCTGGCCGTGGCGCGGGAGCTGGACGAAGCGGGCCTTGGCGCCTGCATAGTGCGCGAAATACCCATGCTGGAAAGCCTCGCCGCCCTCGGCCTGAAGGCCCGGCTTACGGTCAGCAGTCTGGCGCTGTGTTTTAATCTGCCGGCCATGCGGCGCTATAAACAATTGGGAGCTTCGCGCGTGGTGCTGCCTTTCCAATTGCTCCCCGGTGAGGCGGCGCCGCTGATAAAGAACCGCTACGGCCTGGAGACCGAGGTCTTCTTTCACGCCGATTTCTGCTGCGCCAACATAGACCCCGCCTGCCGCCTCTGGAACCTGACGCACCGCGACCAGACCTGCCGCTTCTCCTACAAGGGCCCCGGCGGGCGCTGGCGCATGCCCGAGGCCAACGCCCGGGAGAAGATGCGGGCCGTGTACGGCTTCTACCACAGCGGGGCCCGGTACCTGAAGATCATCCGCATGAACGATTTCTCCGAGGAGCTGGAAGTCTTCAAATTCGCCCGGATCGTGGACAAGCTGCTCGCGAAAGGGCAGAGCGAAGAGGAATTCGCCCGGCTGGGGGAAAAACTTTATTTTACCGTGTCGCGGCACGCGAGGAGCGCATGGAAAAAGCGTTAGCCCTGGAAAACTGCTCGCCCGGGGCGCTGCGCAAGCTCCCCGCCGACTGCCGGGCGGTGGTCATAGGCTCCGAATTCTGTTCGGGGCTGCTGCCGTCGCCGGCCGAAGCCCGCGCGCTCCGGCGGAAGTCCCGGGGCCGGATAATACTGGCCACCACGCTGCTCACCCAGGCCGCCCTGGAGAAAGTGAAGGAATTGATAAAAATAATTAATTCCGGCGGGCCGGCCGAGGTAGTGGCCAACGACCTGGGGCTGCTGGAAACGCTGCGCGCCGGCAGGAAGGCGCCGCCCGTAAGCTGCGGCCGCATCCTCGCGCACCGGGTAAAGATCATGCCGGAGGCTTATGCCAGGAACTTCCTGGCCCGCTACCGCGTCGCCGGGTTCGAGGTGGACGACGCCTCGATCATAAAGCGGCTGGCGCCTTACGGCCTGCCTTTCTCCTGGCATTACCCTTTCCGCTACGCCACCGTCACCCGGTTCTGCCCCTGGGAGAACCGCTGGGCGGCCGGCTGCGCCCGCTCCTGCCTCGGGCGGGCCCGCAAATTGGTGAGCCCGCGGGTTCCCGGCCCGCTCTGGCTGCGCGGCTGCGCCTATTTCATACCCGGGCAGAAGCCGCGCCGGGACGCCGCCCGCAACGTCTATACGCCTCCGGCTGAAACGAATGAAGCTTAACCTCGGCTGCGGGTATAACCGCCTGGAAGGCTGGCTCAACCTGGACGCCAGTCCCGCTTCCGCGGCGGACCGGACCATGCCGGCGCACGATCTGGATCTCCCCGCCGCTTCCGTTTCCGAGATCCGCGCCGTCCAGCTGGCGGAACACCTGGGTTTTTTCAAGGCCAAGTACTTTCTCTCGGAATGCTGGCGGGTGCTGGAGCCCGGCGGCAAACTGCTGCTGGAAACCCCGCACATAGAAAAGACCTTCGAGTTCTTCCTGGCCGGCGGCCACGCCGTAAAAGAAGCCGCCCTCGGCTGGGTTTACGGCTCCGAGACCCCTGGTATGGGGCATGTTTATTGTTTCCCCGCGCCGCTTCTGGAGGAACTGCTGTCCGAGGCCGGGTTCGAGGTGGAGCGGCGTGAGGAGTTCCTGTTCCAGCCGGCCCGCCCCGCCCTGCGGTTCCTGGTCGTGAAAAAGCAGGGGGAAAAGGCGGCGCTGAACGCGGCCCTGCGGCGCAAACTCCTGGACGACGGCGTGGCCATTTTCGGGGAAGAAGAAACTTCCGCCGGGCTGGAGCTGGCCGTGCGCAGGCTGGTGGCCGGCGGGGGTAATTCCGCCTCTGAGCTGGAGCAGGCGCTGGTGAGCGCCCCGGCAGCGCTCGCTTATTTTTCGCTCGCCGAAGAGAACGAACACCGCCCGTCCAGGGAGGCCGCCGCCTGCGCCAGGCTCTGCGGCTGGGAGCTGCAGGGGCGCCAGGCCGCCGCCTATCTGGCCGGCCTGGAGTCCGGGCTGAGCGACCGGCAGGCTTTCGAGAAAGGCCTGGAGGCCGGCCGGGAACTGTTGGCCGCCGCCCTGGCCGGGCAGGCGCAGCCGCCGGGCCAGGGGCCGCAACCGGGCGCGCCCGCGGTTTTTACGCCGGGCGCCGCGGCCGGCTGGGCGTTCCGGCGGAAATTCAAGGCGCCGCGGTGATTTGCCGGGGCGGGCGCAAATATTATAGGCTTTAGTTAAGGAAGGGGCGGACCAGGGGGTCCGCTCTTTGTTTTATACTGGAAAAATTTACCGGCTTTCGCCTAAGACGGCCGGACATCATAGGAGAAACTACAAATGAAGAAAATAGCACTGTTCACTCTGCCCTTCGCCGCGCTGTTGCTGGCCGCCGCCTGCAAGAAACAGGAAGCCGCCCCGGCCGCCGAGCAGGTCGCCGGTACCGCCGTCGAGGCCGCCCCGACCGCCGCGCCGGCTGCCGCCCCGACCGCCGCCCCGGAAAAGAAAGGCAACTAAGTCTTTCCAGAGCCGAACCGCCGGCGCCTCCCTCAAGGGGGCGCCGGCTTTTTTTCGCGCTCAAAATTAATTACACTATTCCTCAGCGGCGAGGCGCCGACCAAGGGGTTTTACTATGAAAAAACTTTACGAACTCGGGGCCAGGACCGGCCTGGACAAGGGCGACGTCAACCGCATCGCCAAGCTGGGCGTGCTGGGGCTGCTCGCCCTGGGCCTGGCCTCTCTGGCCGCCTGCTTCAAGGCGCAGAAAGCCGCCGAACCCGAAGCCGGGCCCCAGACGCTCCAGGACCTGGCCAATTCCGTGAACAGCAGCACCGGTCCCGTGAAGGACGACTGCGGGCCTTATCCAGGGTATCCCTGCGGCACCCGCTACTACACCGTCAGCGTTTCCGATTTCCGGAGGTTGGCATGAACCGGAAATTAAAATTAGCCGCCCTGGCCCTGCTGCTCTGCGCGCCCGCCGCCGCGCTGGACTGCCCCCGCGGGCAGGAAACTGCCGAGGACTGCCCCTGGGCCGGCGCCGCCCGCCTGCTCAACGAGAAAGCGGCCCGGAACGAGCCGCTCGAGCCGGTCTTCGCCGCGCAGCTGCCCGGCCTGCTGCGCCAGCTGGACGCCGACCGCTCTTCCCCGGCGCTGCAGCTCTGGGGCGAAAGCATAAACTTCGACGAGCTGGCCAAGGGCGAGATAGTGCATCCCGGCATATTAACCTTTATTTCTGCCCGCCTGGGCGCCGCCAAGCCGCGCGGCCGCATAATTCACGCCGGGCTCGAACACACCTACGGCTATCTTTTCAGCCTGCTGCAGACCAAGTTCGGTTTCAAGCGCGCCCGCTGGGTACGCCCCGACATAGAGGACGGCCTGGGCCTGCCGCGCGGCAGCGCCGGGCCCGCGCCCGCCGAGGGCACGCTGCTGGCCAATATCACCTGCCTCGCCGGCGGCATAGCGCTCAAGGACGATCCGGCGGCCTCCGCGCTGCTCGCCCGCATGGTGCCCTACTGCTCGGGCCCTGTAAGGGCCTTCGCCGCCCGCCCGCTGAAGCGCGGGCGGCTTACCGAGGAAGTTCTGCTTCCCGGCGGCCGCAAGGTGGTGCTGCGCACCGACTTCGCTCCGTTCAGGGCGGTCAGCGGCGGCAATACCCACCTGCTGGTCTATTCCGTTTATGATTCCGTCCTGGGCCGCGCCTACTTGGTCACGGCTTTCCCGGTCGGCAAGGGTTTCGTCGACAACGCCCTGGCCCCGTCTGGGCTGGGCGCCGGCAAGCCGGTGCAGACGCGCTATAACGCCCACGTGGAAGGGCTGACCGGCGCCGGCAAGTTCAAGGGCAGCAGGGCTCTCGCCGTGATAGAGCAATGAGAAAGCTGCTGCTGCCGCTGGCCCTGCTGCTCTCGGGCTGCGGCAATTATTATTCCGTAAGGGTTCCTTACAATCTGCCGGATATGCCCGGCGCCGCCTCGGCGCGTCCCGCCCTTTCCGCCGTCTACCTTAAAGTTTCCGTGCCAAAGTCCGGCGAAGATACCGGGCTGGGCGCCCTGGCCGGGGCGCTGACGAACCGCCAGGGCCCGGAGTTCAGGCCTTCAGAACTGGCCCGCAGGGCCGCCAGGGCGCTGAACGGTCCCGGCGCCAAAGTGTGCGCCTGGCGCGTGGACAAAACCGGCGGTGACGATCCCTTTCTCGGCCGGCTGGCTCCGTCGGGCCTGCTGGTAATAGAGGCGGCCGCGCCTTCCCTCTCTTCCAAAAAAGAAGAGCGCTCCAAGGTCTACTACAACAAGAAGAAGCAGTCTCAGACGGTGAAGAGCAAAGTCTGGGCCTACTCGGCCTCGCTCTACGCCAAAGTCTCCTTTTATTCCCTGCCGGAGATGCAGGAGCTTGACTCCTGGACGGACACCTTCTCTTTCGCCGAGGACCGCTTCGACAATTCCAAGGACGCCGCCGAGTGGTACGCCGAGAACGAGGGGAAACTCTACGCGGGGCTGGCCGAGCGGCTCAAGGGCCGCTACGCCGGGCGGCCCGTGGAGCGGTTCAGGCCGCTCTTCGCCGTGAAGAAAGACAAGGAATCCGAAGAGGCCCTTAAGCTGGCCAGAGAGAATAAGTGGGATGGGGCCGAAGAGATCTGGGGGCGCCGGGCCGGCGCGGCCGGCGGCTGGCGCGACCAGCTGGGCCTGGCGGTAGCCGCCGAACTGCGCAAGGACTACGCCGGAGCCGGGGCGCTTTACGCCCGCGCGCAGGCGGCCGCCGCCGGCGACAAGGCCGCCGGGGGCGTGCGCTGGGCCGAGATCTTCCGGGACCTGGAGATCTTCTCCTCCACCGCCGCGGCCGGCAGCTGCGGCCGGGACTGGTTCGGCGGGCGTACCGCGCTGCTGCCTTTCACCGACCAGACGACTTTCGTGGACGGGCCGCCGCTGGTGCGCCGCCTGGTCTACGAGCACCTCAAGGCCGCCGGCTACGACCTTTTGACGCTGGATGAAACTGACGAACTGCTGCGCCGCCGCGGCTTCTCGGACGGCGGCCAGCTGGCCGCGGCCAAGCCCGCCGACATCGCCGGCTGGCTGGGCGCGAAGCGCCTGATCTATTGCGATATCAGCGATTTCGGGGAGATCATGGCCGGGGTTTACAACCGGCGCATGGTGAAGGGTTCCGCGGTGGTCTGGGAAGCCGGTTCCGGCTCGGAACTGGCCTTCGAGGAAAGCGTGGTAAAGGTGAAGACCCCCAAGAACTTCGCATCGGGCCTGTTCAGCCAGCTCGCCAAGGGCCTGGCCGAGCGCATCAAGAACGCGCCGCTCGCCTACGAGAGCGGCCTCTTCGCCCGCCAGCTCACCGAAAACCTCCCCAACCAAAGCAAATAAGATCGATCGGCATGTTCCCCCTGCGAGCCGTTACGGCGCAGGGGGATGTCCTTTCATGCAGGCCGAATCATAGGAGCGGGTGGCGAGGGTGTGCCTTCCGAGGGATTTCCCGGAAGCCTGAGCTTGCGTAAGCGCGAAGGCTGAGGGATAAGCGGCGCGCACGGTGTGCGCGACCGCGTGCCCGAGGAAGGCATACCCTCGACAGGACCCGCGAACTTGCAGGCCTGCCTACCCCTAATCCCTTTCGAAGACGAGCAGGGTTTCGGAGTGGGGGGTGTTGGGGTAGAAGTCGAAGGCGGCCGACCGGATTATCTTGTACTTCTCCATGAAGAAGGCGGCGTCGCGGCCCTGCGTGATGGGGTTGCAGGACAGGTAGATGATGCGCTTGGGCAGGATCTCCATGATGCGCTTGATGACCTTGTTATGCAGGCCCGCGCGCGGCGGGTCCAGCACCAGGATGTCGGTCCCGTCGAACAGGTCGTCCTTCATCTTCTCGGAGAGCGAGCAGACCATGGAGAAGTTCTTGGCGCCGAGGTCCTTGGCGTTGAGCGCCGCGTACTTGGCCGAACTGTCCGAGGCCTCCACGGCCAGTACCTTGTCCGCGAGGTCGCGCAGGTGCAGGCCTATCACGCCCACGCCGGAATAGAGGTCCACCAGTTTGCCGCACTTGAATGCGGCGCCGCGGATCTCCTTGAGCGCCTCGGCGAGCAGCTCCATGTTGTTCTGGAAGAAGCAGTCGAAGCCGTAATAGAATTTGTCGCCGAGGATCTCCTCGGTCACGAATTCCCGTCCCCAGGTCTTGAGTATTTCGTCCACCTGGCTGACCGAGCTGACGGGGTTGGAGTAGATGGCGAGGAAGCCGTCCAGCCCGGGCAGCAGCATGTCGGGCAGTTCGATGTCCCGGCGCTTCACGAACAGCGCCGCCACACGCGAGCCGGGTTTCTTGGCGTCGCGGATGATGAGCGTCTTGAGGTCGGCGGTGGAAAGCTTCAGGGAGTTGATGACGCCGAGGATCTTCAGGGCGGCGGCGTTGGCGGCCGGGCTGATGAGGGCGCAGCCTTCGGGCAGCAGGTATTTTTCACGGTAATTGCCGCGCTTGTGGAAGGCGAAGGAGAGGGCGCCCGGCTCGCCGGTGAAACTGTACTCTATCTTGGTGCGGTAGCCGAAGATCTCTTTCGCGCCGTAGAACTTGTCGAGCCTGATGGTCTCCTTGGTGGTCTGGTACAGCAGGTCCTCTATGAGGCCTTTCTTGGTCTCGCACTGGAACTCGTAGTCCATCACCTGCCACGGCGAGCAGCTGAGGTAGTGGTCCTCCTTCGGGGCCACGCGGCGGGGGGAGGGCTTTACGATCTCCAGCAGCTCCGCCTCCGCGAAGTTCTTCTTCTCGAAAGTCACGCGGACCCTGGCGGTTTCCTCCGGCAGGACGCCGTAGCAGAATACCACCTTGCCCTCGCTTCTGCCGAGAGCTTTTCCTTCGCCTACAATTTTCTTGAATTCGAGCGTAATTTCGCGCATAAAATCGCCTATTCCCGGTGCCGTTTGTTTTATATACTACATTTAGAATGACCGGACTGCAACAGAAACTTCCGCCCCACGTCAGGCAGCGGCTGCTTTATTGGGCGACGGTAGTGCTGGCCGCGGCCGCCCTGGCCGCCAATATAACGGCTTCCTGGAAGGTTTACCGCCAGGAGCCGCTGCGTGAGGCCGCCTCCCGCTCGCTCTTCGCCGCCAACTCCTCTTTTTTCTACGACTCCGGCCTGGCCGAGCCGCTGCCGGTATTCACGCTGAAGCTGGCCATGGCGGCGGGCGCGCCCCCGGACGCGGCGCTGCGCGCGCAGGGGCTGGCCGTCCTGGCCCTGCTGGGGTTGGTCACTTTCCTGGTCCTGCGCCGGCGTTTCGGGGAAACCGCGGCCGTCATGGCGGCGCTGTTCCTCGGGGCCAACCCGTATTTCGGCTTTTACGCCATGCAGGGCGGTTCCCACCTCTACTCCCTTCTGTTCCTGCTGCTCTTCTGGCATTATTTCGACCTCCCGGGCGGCGGCCGGCGCGAGGCGCTGCTGGCCGGCCTGGCCGGCGGCCTGGCTTGCCTGAGCCGCCTCGATGCCGGGTGGGCGCTGCTGCTCCTGGCGGCCTGTTCGCTGGCGGCGCGCCGCGAAAAGACGCGGCTATTGCCGGCGGCGCTGGCGCTGGGCCTGGCCCTCCTGCTGACCCTGCCCTACCTGGCCTGGCAGAAGGCCAAGTATTCCAACGCCTTCTACGCGCAGGAACTGTCGCTGCGCCGCTGGGCCAATGTGGACAGTTACGGCTACGCGCCTGGGGCCCCGTACCAGGCCGCCCCGCTGGGACCCGCCGCCTTCGTTTTCCGCAACGGCGCTTCGGGCGCCCTGCAAAGTTTTTTCAGCGGCCTGGGCAGGGCCTTCTCCTACGAACTTCCGCGAACGGTATACTATAAATTCCTTTTCGTCCTGGTCTTCGTCGGGGGCTACGCAGCTTTCACACTTAAGAGGGACTGGCTGCTCTTTTTCCTGGCGGCGGCGCTGCTGCCGGTCCTGCCGCTCGCCACTATCAAGCAGGTGCCGGCCGCCGGAGGTATAGAACTCAGGTATTACCTCTGGGCGGCCTGGGCGCTCTTCGCGCTGGCGGGGCTTGGGTTCCAGGAACTGCTGGCTTTGCTGGAGCGCCGGTTGCAGAAAGCCGCGGTTAAAAAATAGAAAGGACGGGCTTACCCATGAACGGTAACAATAAATACAAATTCATCGCCGCGCTGGCGGGGCTCTTTCTGGTCCCTTTCCTTATCCTGAGCCGCCACTTCATTTACGGAGAGCGCGAACTCGAGCGCAAGGACATGTTGCGCTACCTGGAACTGCGCACGCAGACCGGCGCGGGGATAATTTCCGACGTGCTCAACCTCAATTACAGCCTGTCCAGGCTGACCGCGGGCTCCGGCTCCGGGCAGGCCGGGATAAAGGACGAACTGCGGCGCCGGGTCAAAGAGGCCCCTTTCATCTATTCGGAACTGGCGCTGCTGGGGCCCTCTGGCTCCGAACTGGCCAGGTTCTCCGCGGAGAAGAGCGTGAAGGCGCGGCTTGACTACGGCCAAGTCTTCGCGGAGGCGAAAGAGAGCCGGGCTCCGGCCGGGGCGGTGGAGTACGGCGACTATACCCCGCCAGCGCTGGTACTCTGCGAGCCCCGCGCAGGCGCGGCCGCGAAGCCGGACTATTATCTGGCCGGGCGCCTGAGCCTGGCCTACCTGGGCGAAGTGGTGCGCATGATGGGCAAGAATTCCTCCGGCAATTTCGGCCTGGTGGACGCCGGCGGCCAGATCATCGCGGACTCCATGAGCATGTCCATAGTGAAACCGGGGCTTAAAGCCCCGCCCGAAGTAGTGAAACTGCTCCAGGTCTCCCAGGACCGGGAGGCGGAGAATTTTTCCAGCGAGGTATTCTTCCGGGGCCGGACCTATCTGGCCTCGGTCTCGGCCGTAGGCGGCACCCGGTGGTGGATCTACGAGATCATGGATGCGCCCGCTCTTTCGGCCAGGCAGACCTCCTCCTGGGCGATCCGTGTGGTGCTTTCGGGCGTGCTGCTGATAATCATCTTCTCCGTAATTTCATACCTGCTGGCCGTTCGCTGGCTTAAAGAGGAGCTTTTGTAGGCCTGGGACTTTAGGGCAAAGCTCCGGGGGCCGTTGCGCCCTTGCGGGCCGGCCGCCGGCGAGGTAACCTATCATGATGGGTCTTTCCGTTCAGCTATTCAGGCTGGCTCTGCTGCTGGTCCTGCCGTTGGCGGCCTACGCCGGTCCCGAGGCGGACCGGGCGGCCGCCGGCATCCTTTTCGACGGCTCCCTCCCTTCCGCCCCTCTCCTGCCGGACGCGCCCGGCCAGAAAGCCGGCGCGGAGGCCGAGTTCCTGCGCCAGATGAAAGAGGTGCTCTCTTCCGGCGGCTGGGACGGCCCGTCGCCGCAGCTGCGGCATTTCGTTTTCAAGAACGCCGCCGGCGGCTGGACCGCCCAGGCGCAGAGCGTCGGCCTGGAAGGTTTCCTCTGGACCAAGAAGGAGCTGGAAGGCAAATACGGGGCCGCCGCCTTCGCCGGGCAGACCGCCGATTATTTCAATTACCTGGACGCGCTGCTCAAGCCGGTGCCCTGGACCTCCGACCTGCGCAAGGCGCTCGACGAGCTGGAGGCTTCCGGCCTGAGCGAAGCCCAGAAGAACGCCCGCCTCAACCTCATCCTGGAGAGCTACGTGGCCGGCCTGCAGGCCAACATGGAGCGCTATGACGCGGCCGCCTGGTCGAAGAAAGCGCGGATCTACGAGCTGTTCCCGAGAGCCTATGATCTCGCCGGCAGCCGCGGCGGAAAATTCTTCAGGGAATTCCGGGCTTCGGACTTCGACAGGATAAAAAAGATGGGTTTCGACGCGGTCTGGCCTATGGGCATTCTGCCCATAGGCGTGCGCGGCCAGACCGGCACCGGCGGCGGCTCCCCGTACTCCATCAGCGACCACGCCACGGTCAACCCCGACCTGGGCACGGAGGAAGATTTCCGCCAGTTCGTGCGGACGGCGCACGCGGCAGGGCTGCGGGTCATAGTGGACTTCGTGGTGAACCACACCTCGCTGGATTCCCGGCTGCTGGCCGAGAACCCGGACTATTTCGTCAGCTTCCGCTACGACGGGTCCTGCCCGAAGGACGGCTATTTCGAGAGCTGGCATAACGGCTCGAAGTACTGCGTGCACCACGGCGGGTTCGAGTACGGCGGCGGCGTCTCCAGCTGGATAGACACCGCGCAGATAAATTATTCCAACCGGGGCCTGCGTGACAAGATGACCTCCATAGTGAAGGGCTGGGTGACCAAGTTCGACGTGGACGGCTTCCGCGTGGACATGGCCTACCTGGCGCTCAACAACGTTTTCTCCCGCACCTGGCAGAAAAGCATGCCGAAAGACGAGTTCTACCGCCAGTTGATCTGGACCGTGAAGGCCGCCAAGCCTTCCGCCGCTTTCATGGCCGAAGCCTACGCCTACCAGGAAGACCTGGGTGCCTGCGGTTTCGACACCATCTACAGTAAGCACGAAGAGGCCCGGCCCGAGGGGCAGACCGGCTGGTATAACGCTTCCGAAGCCGGCAACCCTTACGCCATGCAGAGTTCCATAAACCGGCAGGCCTTCCTGGCCTGGCAGGCGGGGGGCGCGGGGTCCGTGATGTTCACCGGCAACCACGACGAGCCGGCTCCTGAGAAAGTTTACGGCCGCCGGCTGCCGGCCGCCCTGGCGCTGACCTTCCTTTACCCGGGCTCCGTCATGATGTATTCCGGGGCGGAAATAGGCTACGACGCCGCCGTCCCGACCGAGCATAAACCGCTGCCTTTCAGCGTGCCCTGCGAGATAGACTGGGACGGCGGGGACGCGCAGGTGAAGAGGACTTACCAGGAGGTGCTGGCCCTGGCCGCGCGGGTGCGCGGCGAGCTGGGCGCCTACGTGATCGAGCCCCTCTGGCCCGCTCCCGGCCAGAACTGGGCCGGCTACATTTTAAGTTCCACCGACAAGCCGGGCCTCAGGAAGGCGGTCATAGGCAACGTGACCTGGGACACTACGCGGGCGGACCTGCCGCAGGCCGGGTTCAGCGGCCCGCTGGCGCCGGGCGAATACCGTGTTTTAGACCTGCGCTAGGCTATTTGCTATAATTTGGGCGGGGTAGTATTCACAATATCTTGATAAGCGTCAACAGAGAGGGTCCGTGCTTCGTTCGAATCCGCACTTGATCGAAATCAACACCCGGCTGTGGCTCAAGCAGCTGAGGGTGAAGTATTCTCTCCCCGAGATGACGCTTTCCGCCGTCCCCGACGAGGAGTGGCTGGAACTGCGCCACCTCGGCTTCGACATCATCTGGCTGCTTGGTGTCTGGGAGGCCAGCCCAGAGTCCGAGCGGATAGCCCGGCAGGACCGCGTCCTGCTGGAGGAGCTCAAGAACCTGCCGCCCGGTTTCGGGCCGGAGGCCGTCGGTTCCTCGCCCTATTCCGTGCACTGGTACCGCCTGAACGCGGCGCTAGGCTTCGAGTGGGAGCTGAAGGCCCTGCGCGAAAAACTGAATTCCATGGGCATGAAGCTGATGGTGGACCTGGTCTCCAACCACACCTCCCGGGACAATCCTTATGTCAAGGAATGCCCGGACTGCTTCATCAACGGCAGCGAAGATGATTTTAAGGCGCACCCCGACTGGTTCTTCGAACTGGCCGACGGCGAGAAGAAGCGCTACATCGCCTACGGCCGCGATCCCAACTTCCCCGCCTGGACCGACAGCGCCCAACTCAACTATTTCAACCCCGACACCAGGGCGCGCATGCTGGACGTGCTGCTGCGCATCGCCGACATGGCCGACGGCGTGCGCTGCGACATGGTTATGCTGACCCTGAACGAGATCCATGAGGGCACCTGGGGCTGGCTGCTGGGCCGCAACGGCTATAAGCGGCCGGAGCAGGAGTTCTGGGAAAGCGCCATCAAAGCCGTCCGGGAAAAACACCCGGAGTTCGTCTTCCTGGCCGAGGTGTACTGGGGCCTGGAGTGGCGCGTGCAGCAGATCGGTTTCGACTATACCTACGACAAAGGCACCTACGACCGCCTGCGCTTCCAGGGGCCGCAGGAAGTGCGCGGCCACCTGCGCGCCGAAAAGCTTTACCAGAAACGGTCCGCCCGGTTCATAGACAACCACGACGAGCAGCCCTCGCTCTCCGCTTTCGGGCGGCAGAAGGCCCTGGCGGCCGGCGTGGTGGTCTCCACCATCAAGGGCCTCCGGTTCTACAACGACAACCAGCTGGACGGCGTTAAGACCCGCGTGCCTCTGCAGCTCACGGAGCTCTACGAGCGGACGCCGGACCTGGAAGTGAAGAAATTCTACGCCAAGCTGCTCAAGATCACCGACCATCCCGCCTTCCACGGCGGCGAATGGGCGCTGCTGGACGTGCGCCAGTGCGACAAGGAGAACCGCAGCAACGTTAATATCCTGGCCTGGAGCTGGGCCCAGCGCCGCACGCTGAAAGTGGTGGTGGTGAACTATTCCGGGGAGACTTCCTGCGGGGTGGTGAACGTTTCCATCAAGAGCGAGGGCGAGACCACGGCCCTCTTTGAGGAGCTCTCGGACCGGTTCTTCTCGTTCAAATCCGAGGACCTGGCCGGCGGCCTGCGCCTGCAGCAGATGGCCCCCTATTCCGCCCACATCTTCGACGTGCAGTTCTAAACTTTCCGTCCAAAAAGAAAGCCGGCCTAACCAGCCGGCTTTTTTATTTATGGATACTAGGCGGGCGAGGGTATGCCTTCTCCGGGTACGCACGGCCACACCGTGGCCGTGCTCTCGCACTCGGGCTCGTCGCTTCGCAAGCCTCGCCCTCGTGAGGCCCCTCCGAAGGCACACCCTCGCCCGCCTAGGGCTCGCGGGCCAGGGTGAAAGCGGCAACCGACTTCGCGCCGGCTTTCTTCAGTTCGGCGGCCAGTGAGGCCAGCGTGGCCAGCGTGGTGGCCACGTCGTCTATCAGCAGCACGTTCCTGGCGCGCACCAGCTCCGGCTTCAGCACTTCGAACGCCCCTTCCATGTTCAACCTGCGCTCCGTCTTGGAGAGCGAGGTCTGGCTCGGCGTGTCGCGCCGGCGCCCCAGCGCCCCCTCGAGGCGGAAGAGGCCCGCCGCCGGGGCCAGCCCCGCGGCCAGCAGTTCGGCCTGGTTGAAGCCGCGCGAGCGCAGCTTGGCCGGGTGCAGCGGTACGGCGGCGCAGAAATTGTAGGTGGCCAGCTCCGGCGCGCGCCGCAGGCCGGCGGCCATGCCCGCCGCCAGCCAGCCGGCCAGATCTTCCCTGCCGCGGTACTTGAACGCGTGCAGCAGCGAGCGCAGCGGCGGGTTGAAGACGTAGGCCGAGCGGGCGAGGGCCAGGGCGCCGGCGGCGCGGCCCCGGCAGTCGGGGCAGTTGGCGCCGCCGCCGGAGAGCGGCAGGCCGCAGACCCGGCAGGAGAGGGCCGGGACCGGCTCCAGGGCCGCGAAGCAGCCGGGACAGAGCGGGCCCTGGTGCAGGTAATGCAGGTCTTCGAGGCAGTGCAGGCAGGCGCGGGGCAACAGCGCGTTTAGCAGCCAGCGCCCGGCTTTTACTAGAGGCTTCATATCCCCCCGGATACTTCCCTGACCGCTAGAACTGGAAGGTCAGCGTGCTGCCGGCCTGGTACGAGAGGTACTCTTCCTGCTTGAGATACTTGTGCCACAGGCGCTGCAGCCCGGCGTTGAAGGTCAGGCGCAGGTTCTTGGCGGCCTCGTAGTCGGCGCTGGAGTTCAGGGTGAAGAGCTTGGTGTTCTCCGCTATGGTTATGGGCGACGACTTGATGGCGTAGCTCAGCGTGGTGGTCCAGACTATGCGGTTCGTGAAAATTATCGTCTGCTTCATGAATGGCAGCTTGAGGCCCTTTGGCAGCTGGAAGTCCGTCTTTATCAGCAGGCTGGGGGTGATGGTGCGGGTGTTCTGCGTCACCACGCCGAGCGCGGCCTTGGCCTTGTCGGAGACGTAGTCCGCCTTGGGGGTGAAGCGGAACTTGCCGTAATCAAAAGTGCCCTGCAGGGTGGCGTCGTCGTGGCGGGTGCTGCCGGTCAGGCGGTTCACGCGCAGGTCCCTCTTGTCGGTCAGGCGCAGGTTGTAGCTGGCGGCGGTGTCCATCCAGTTGAGCAGTTTGAAGCGGAGGTCCATGCCGTACGTGTCCGAGGAGTCCAGGGAGATCTTCTTGGCCTCGTTGGTGTTGCGGGAGTACTTCAGGTTGATGGTGGCGCCCTGGGCCCAGCGTCGGGCCCCGGTGAGCAGTTCCAACTGCGATAGCGACAGGATCATGTCCGGGAAGGTGCGGTTGACGCTCTTGGAGATGGTGCCCGTCACTTCGGAGCGCTGAACCGAGTTGCTGTAATTGTTGGTCACCGACAGCGTCTTGAGCGCCGAGGCCCGGCCCGCGAAGGCGTAGCCCTCGAAGGGCTGCCAGCGCTGGGTGGAGCTCACGGTGTCGCGCATGGTTATGGAATTGCGCTGGGCCAGGCGGTTGGCCGGCTTCAGGGGGTCGCGGATCCAGAGCTTGTTGCGCGTGTTGTAGTCCTTCTCCACGTTCTGCCAGATGTCGCCGTCCTGGATCTGGTAGTTGGAGGACAGCACCAGCGAGCGCAGCAGGCGGTTGGAGGGCATCAGGTCGTTCATGCTGATGGTCAGGGCCACGCCGCCCTGCGCGGTGCGGTTCACGTTCTTGATCTGGCCGGCGGTGTAGACCTGCGAGCTCTGCGCCACGGTGACGGTGGTGGTGTTGAGGTTGTTGCTCTCCATGGTGGTCACGGAGTAGTTCACCGACGGGTTGAGCCAGCGGGCCAGCATGAAGTTGGAGTTGAAGTCCACCGTCTGCTGCATGGACTTGGGGTAGCGTTCCCGCGCGGTGGGGGCGGCCAGCGGCGAGCGCTCCTCCCGGGCGGTCTGCAGGGTATAGCCCGGGTTGAAGGAGGACCCGTTCCAGGGGATGAAGGTGAGCCTGGCGCCGTACACGTCGGTGCGCTCGCTGGTGTCGTAGAGCCCGGAGAGGTTGAGCAGGCGGCTCTCGTCGTAGCGGACCCGGCTTAGTCCCAGGGAATAGTTGAGGTTCAGCGAGCGCGGCAGCACCGGCACCGCGCCCGGCACGGAGTAGGACAGGTTGGCGGCGTAGAGGTCCCGGTCGTCCTTGCGGCTCAGCAGGTTGTAGTCGGTGATGCCCTTGGTGTAGTTCAGACCCAGCTTGGGCAGCGCCCCGACGCTGAGCGTGCCGGCGGCCGTGCCGTCGAATTTCTTCACGCGGCCCTGCTGCAGCGAATTCACCAGGTTGTTGCCGCCGGTCACCAGGGCGTTGGGCGTTACGGTGATCTGGCGCGCCGCGGTGACGTTCACCGGGAAGAAGGCCAGGCGCGTGATGTTGAGGTAGCCCGTATTATGTTCGTTGTCCTGGTTAGCGATGGCGGTGACCGGCGTCTGGAAATTGCGGTCTACTAAACGGTGCTTGCCGCCGAAACTGAACCACCCGGGGATCTCGAAAGCGCCTTCCACCTTGCGGGCGTTGCCCACCCGGGTGAGCGGGTCCGCCACGTGCAGTTCGTTGAAATAGACGGCGCCGCTGTGGGGCTGGTCGTCCTTGGCGGCTATCCCGATGATGAACTGCGGCACCTGCTGCAGGCTGGGCGTGCCGGTGGAGGTCACTACCACGCCCGAAGTGCCGGAGGCCCAGCGGTCGGGTATCCCGTCTTCGGTTATGTCGGTCTGGTCGATGACCACCATCTTCCAGCCGGTGAAGTTAAGAGGGACCTCGGCCTTGAAGTAGCTGGCCTCGTCGCCGGCCTTCAGGTAGAAGCTGGCGTTGGCGTCCGCGGCGCCCTGGTTGTTCAGCAGGAAGCGCAGCTTGCCGTGCTGCGACACGTCTATGGCGCGGGTGAACTTGCGGTAGACGTAGGCGGTGGCCGTGGAAGAGACGTTGTCGTAGGTGACGGAGAGCGTCTGCTCCACCACGGTCGCGCCGTTGCTCTTTTCTTTCTGCTCCGAAACGGAACCGTAAAGGTCGTTATAGACTATGGTAGCCTCGCCGCCGGCGTCGTAGATGGGGGTGTAGCCGGGGTTGTCCAGGTTGTTCACGGCGGTGGCCTGCATGGTGCCGGCCTGCGTGGCCGTGCCGGCGTTGACGGACCAGGTATTGCCCACGGCGGAGATGCGGGCGAACTTTAGGACGCCGGAGGCGGCGCCGCCGGGGGTCTGCTTCAGGGAGATGCGCACCTGTTTCACGGCGTTCCATTTATAGGTGTCCGTGGAAGCTATGGCCAGCGGCATCACCAGGGTGTGCCAGCCGGCGAAGTCCACAGTATTCTTCAGGTTGCCGGAGTCGTTGTTGTCCGTGAATTTGGAGTTCTTCACGTAACCAAAGCTGTTCCCTGTTGAGTCACCGAAGTCCAGGCGTCCGTTCTTGTTGAGGTCTTCGGAGTCCAGGCGTCCGTTGTTCGCCCCGTAGCGGCGCGAGTTGACGGCGTTGGAGGGTGAGTAGAGCCAACCTATGTCCTCGGAACTTCCCACCTGCGCGTCGCAGTTGAGGTCTTCGCTTTTGGGGGCGTTGTGAAGCACTAGTCCCGATGTGCAGACAAAGGTGTCGCCGCTGCGGCCGTCCGCGTCCTCGCTGATCTGTCCCAGGTGGATGTTTATCTGCGGACCCTCGTTCCCGGCGGCGGTGCTGTTCTGTCCGTAGACCACCAGTTCCAGCACGTTCTTCTGCGAGAAGTCCAGGCCGGTGGGGGACAGCGGGTAAACTATGGAGACTTCGGACGAGACGTTGAAGTCGTAGTTAACGCTCAATACCTGCTGGGAACCGTCCGAACTGGAGGCAGGGTTGATGTCGCGGGACTTCACGTTCTCGGTGTTCCAGTCCAGGGCCGTAGGGTCCGCGGGGGCGAGCGTGGGGTTGGCCGCTATGAACCAGTAGTTCCGGTCCATGGCCGCGGAATCCTCCTGTTTGGCGCCTTCCATGTTGTCTATCAGGGCCACGTCGTTGAGGTTGGGGTTCAACCGGCTCTGCGCTACTTCTCCACCGATAGATGCCCGCAGGCCCAGCAGGTTCAGGCCTTTGAGCTGGGAGTCGCCTTCGTAGACCAGCATGCTGTTGGTGAGGTCCGTGATGTTCGGCACTGAATTGGACTTGATTCCTCCCTGGTAGAGCATGGTGGAACCCAGGGAGAAATGATCGCCGAAGTCGTAGGAGATGCGGCCTCCCACCATGGACTGGTTGCCCACCCCGCCGAAGGGCGAAACTTCGTAGGAGATGTCTATCTTGGAATCCTGGCTGACGCGTTCCGGGTAGTAGAACGTGATGAAGCCGGAGTCGTAGTCTATGAAATATTCCTCGTTGCGGCCGAGCTTGCGGCCGTCCACGCGCACCACTTCCGACTGGAGCACTATGTTGGGCTCCAGCATGAAGGTCTTGAAGCGGTAGGAATATTCCACGCGGAAGACGCGTTTGGACACCGGGGCGGCCGAATATACCTGCTGGTCCGGGGTGGCGGGGGCCCCTTCCTCGCCGAAAGGCTCTTTCAGGTTGAAGATGCCCTGTTCGAAATCCACTTCGATATCGTCGGGATAGACCTGGCGTGGGCTCAGGGACGAACCGACGCTGTTGCGGTTGAGGTCCTGCACCTTAAGGGTGAAATTACCGGTGCCGTTGTCGCGCACGATATTGGTCTGGCCTATGGAATAGTAGGTCTTGAGCTCCCGGTTCCAGCAGGTCTCGGCGGCGGCCGTCAGCGTGTCGGAGGAGATCAGCGGGATGTCGCTGGGGCTCTTTATGATCTTGGGCAGCCCGCTGCCGCCGGTATTGAGCAACAGGGGGGCGGTGTTCTGGGCCAGCATGGAGCCGTCGGAGTTCTGGAAGTCTATTATGACCACGTCCTGCGGGTTCAGGGTGCGGCTGAACGTCACCATGCCCTTAATGTAGTCCATCACGTAGTCTATGCCGGGGCTCAGCAGCTGGAAGCGGCCCCGGTAGGTGACCGTGGACAGCGCCAGATCGTCGGCGGTGATGTCGAAGACCGTGACATTGTCCACCTGCGCCAGCGTCTGCTGGTCTATGTAGATGCGTTCGGTCCCGGACTTGATAGGCAGGCGGTTGCAGACCGTGGTATCGCAGCCGAAGGTGAGGTCGTAGTACTTGCGGCGCAGGTAGCTGACGTCCAGGATGTCCGTGCCCTGGAACTGGGTGTTGCCGGTGAACTGCTTGGTCTTGGTCTGGCCCTTGGTGCGCGAGCCCACGAAGGTGAACTTGAGGCGGTTGGTCTTGAGGTCGGCGCGGATACCGAACAGCTGCTTATTGTAGGAAACGAATTCGGTGGCCGGCAGCGAGAGGTCGATGTCGCCGAACGAAACGTTCTGCACCACTTCGTTGGGGTCGCCGGTATAGACCACCGAGATGTCCTGCTTGTCCACCTTGGTGTCGTCGTAGTCCACGTTGACGGTGATCTTCTGGCCCACCTTGCCCTGCATGCGCACCTGCATCTGCTGGGTGATCTCGAAGAGGCTGAGGCTGCGGGGGCGCGTGTTGGTGGTCTGTTCGTAAAGGTACTTCTTGCCGCTGTAGTTGAGGGCTATCACCTTGCGGCCCGTCACGGAGAGCGTGGTGCCGGATTCCTTGAACTCAACCTGCGGTTCCACCATGGTAGGCAGGTCGGTGGAGATCTCTATGGCCCTGGCGGGGGCCAGTTCGTCCTGGCGGAAGCGGCCGGTCTCCACCGCCTCGCGCACCGAGTTCCAGGCGTCCTCGCTGTAGGAGAAAGGCAGGTCGCCGGACATTTCGTCAAGGGTGGAGCCCGCGGGCTCGGCCTGTTCCTGGTCCACGGTCACGCGTGAAGGGTCGGGCCTGTCGAGCAGGAGGAAGCGGCCGCCCTCCGGCTTCGGCACGGCGAAGTCGGCGGCCGCCGCGCCGGGGGCGCAGGCCAGTACCGCTGTGAGGAAAAGTAGTTTCGCCGTCTCTTTCACTTTAAATAAATCAAGAACCACAGGCCTGCCGGTTTTCCCCGGGCAAGCGAGACCGCGGCCGCCGCGAAGTTTCCACGGCACCGTCGATATATAATAGAATAAATAAATGGCCGTGCCTATAGCCCGACTTTACCTGCTCAAGGTCTTCTCCAAATTCCTGGGGCTGTCGCTGTTCGTCTTCGTGGCGCTGCTCGTGATGCTGAATTTCGTGCAGATAGTCAACCAGGGCGTGCTGGCCGGGTTCTCCTTCTATTTCCTGGCCAAGAGCATCCTTTTCCTGCTGCCGAACATAGTGGCCACTTCCCTGCCGCTGGCCTTTCTGCTCGCCATGCTGCTCTCGCTGGGGCAGATGTCGCAGGACGGCGAGATCATAGCGCTGCGCGCGGGCGGCTTCTCCTTCAAGGAGATCCTGTCCTGCGTGTTCTGGGCCTCGGTGGCGGCCTCGCTGCTGCTGCTCGTCATCAACAACTGGGTCGGGCCCGCGGCCCTGCGGCGGTCCACGGACTACACCGTCTCCATGCTCAACCGCGTCACCAAGATAGAGCTCAAGCCCCGCACTTTCCAGAAGATCTCCGACTGGGTGCTCTACGCCGGCGAGGTGGACGCGCTCAGCGGGGACATGCGCGGCGTCAAGCTGACGCGCCGCATCAACAAGGGCGACGCTCCCGCTTTCGTCACCAAGATCAACGCCGCCGACGGGCGCTACCGCGTGGTGCGCGAGAAGGGGCTGGAGATAGAGCTGGCCAGCGGCCAGTTCAGCCAGACCGACTGCGCCGACGCCGAGAAACTGCTCTACGGCCGCTTCTCCTCCTATAAGACGCTGCTGCCTTTCTTCTCCGATAACGGCAAAGGGCGCAAGCTCAACCAGCGCGAGATCTCCACCCCTGGCCTCCTCGCCCGGCTGCGCGCCGGCATCCCGGACCCGCAGATAGCCGCCAAGTTCCGCATAGAGGCCGCTTCCCGCTTCGCGCTGGCCCTGGCGCCGCTGGTCTTCTTCCTGGTGGGCGCGCCGCTGGGCGTGGCCCTGGACAAGCGCGGGCGCTCGGCGGGCTTCGGCCTGACGCTGCTTATAATCTTCTTTTACTACGGCCTGACCATAACCGGGATGGTGCTGGCCCGCAAGTACTCGGCCCTTTTCCCGTGGGCTATCTTCGTGCCGGCCCTGCTTACCGGGGGCGCAGGCGGGTGGCTGTGGCGCCGCCGGCTGCACGCTAAATAAATGAACAGGATCTTCTTCCGCTACATCGCGCGCTCCTTCTGGGCCCCTTTCGGGTTCGGGCTGGGCGTGTTCTGCCTGCTGCTGCTGTTCGGCAGCCTGTTCGACAACCTTAATTTCTTCATGAAGAGCGGGGCCGGGGCCGGCGTCTTTTTAAGCTACGTCTTCTACCAGGCGCCCTACTTCATGGTGAAGATGACCCCCATAGCGACCCTGCTGGCGGTGCTGTTCGCCATGGGCGGGATGATGGCCAGGGGGGAATGGAAGGCGGGGCTCGCGGGCGGCTGGCGGCCCTTCGACATGATAAAGCCGCTGCTGGTCTGCGCCGCGCTCGCCGGCGCCGGGCAGTTCGCGCTGCAGGAGACGGCGGCTCCCGATTTTTACCTGCGCTCGGAGCATCTCTTCGAAGAGAAACTGCGCGGCCGCGAGGATTGGCGGCGCGTGGTGAAGAAGGACGTCTCTTTCTCCGCCGGCGACGATGTGTTCGTGACGGCGCATCTCTTCGACGGGCGGCAGAAGAACATGCAGCGGGTGATAGTGAATATCTACAAGGAAGGGGCGCTTTTCCTGGAGCTCAATTCGTCCTGGGCGCAGTGGCTGCCCGAGACCAAGCAATGGATGTTCCACGACGGCGTCATGATAAAGTACGACGGGGACAATAAGCCGTCCACCAAGCGGTTCGCCGAGTACCGGTCCGCCATCTCCGTGCCCCCGGAGAACCTGGTGCTGGAGAAACTGGTGCCGGAAGGCGTGTCCATGCTGGACGTGCTGCGCCGCCTGCGCCGCCTGAAGGCGGTGGGCGCGCCTGCCGCCGCCGAGCGGACGCTGCTCTGGGTGAAGTTGGCCGCGCCGCTGGCCAACCCCGCCATGGCGCTGATAGGCGCCGCGATGGTGCTGCTGATGCGCAGGAACAATAAATTTTTCAGCTTCGGCCTGGCGCTGGGCTTCGGCTTTTTCTTCTGGGCCGTGATCATCATGTCCCAGGAGGCCGGCAACGCCGAGCTGGTGCACCCGGTGATAGCCGGGTTCGCGCCGGCCGCGGGGTTCGCGCTGGCTTCGCTTTGGGGCCTGCGCCGCGCGCGGGCTATTTAGGGTAGGTTACCTGCAGGACTTCCAGCCGCACCGTCTCGTTCTTCCTGTTCCAATTTACCACGCTGCCCGGTTTGGCGCCTATGAGGGCCGCGGCCAGGGGCGCTGACCAGTTCAGCTTGCCCGCCGCCGGGTCGGCTTCGTCTTCCCCGACTATCGTGTAATCTTTTTCAGCGCCGCCGGCCTCGCGTACCCGCACCGACGCGCCGAAGCGCGCCTCGCTGTCGGCCAGGCCCCTGTTGTCCACTAATATCGCCCGGCCGATCTGGCCTTCGTAGTAGCTCAGGTCCAGCTCGGCCTGCCGCAGGGGCAGACCGGCCGGCTCGCCGGGCTTTTTGGCTTTCAAGAGACTCGCGCGCAGCGTCGAGAGTTCAGAGGCTTTGGCCTGCAGCATGGCCAGGCCCGCCGGGGTCACATAGTTCGGCCGGCCGCTGGGCTGGCGCCGCACCGGTTCTTCCGGCGTATCGGCGTCGTTCTTGATGAAAGCCTGGCTCACGTCCTATTTCACCAGCTTTTTCGCCGCCGCGGCTATCTTTTCCGGGGTTATCCCCAGGGCCGCGTAGGCCTGGCCGGCCGGGGCGGATTTACCGAAAGTTTCCACGCCTATGGTCGAGACGTCGGTGCCCAGCAGCTCGGTCCAGCCTACGGAGCGGCCGGCTTCCACCGCCAGCTTGGGCAGGTTGGGCAGGAACACGGAATCCTTATAGGCCTGGTCCTGTTCGCGGAACAGCTCGAAAGAGGGAACCGAGATGATGCGGGCGGCTATGCCGTCCTTCTCCAGCAGCGCGGCCGCTTCGAATAGCATGGACACTTCCGAGCCGGAGGCGATGAGTTCCACCGACGGCACCGTGGACGGGCCGCGCAGCAGGTAGGCGCCGCGCTTGAGGCCGGCGGCGATCTTTTCCTTGTACTGCGTCATGAGCGGCAGCTTCTGTCGCGAGAGCGCCAGGCACGCCGGGCGTTTGGAGCGCACCGCGGCCTCCCAGGCGTAAAGCGTTTCCCAGGCGTCGGCCGGGCGCAGCACCAGCAGGCCCGGGATCAGCCGCAGGCTCATCAGGTGCTCCACCGGCTGGTGGGTGGGGCCGTCCTCGCCAACGCCGATGCTGTCGTGAGTGAACACGAACACCGCCGGGGTCTGCATGAGCGCGGCCAGGCGCAGCGCCGGGCGCATGTAGTCCGAGAAGACCAGGAACGTGGCGCCGAAGGGGATCAGCCCGCCGTGCAGCGCCAGGCCGTTGAGGATGGCGCCCATGGCGTGCTCGCGGATGCCGAAATGCAGCGTGCGGCCGGGCTCTTTGACGAAGTCGGTCTTCGTGGACGGGCCCAGGTCGGCCGAACCGCCGGTGAGGCCGGGCAGCGCGTCGGCCATGAGGTTGATGACCTTGCCGGAAGCTTCGCGCGTGGCCACCGGCTTGTCGAAGAAGGACGGTTCCTGGTTGAAGAGGCCTTCCGGGATCTCGCGGCCCAGCATGGCCTTGGCGAGGTCCGCTTTCGCCGGGTTGGCCTCGGAGTAGTTCTTCCAGAGCTTCAGCCAGCGCTTGCGGTCGCGCTCGCCGGCGGCGGCCTGCTCGGCGAAGCGGGCGCGGGCTTCCGCGGGCACGCAGAAAGGCTCGTCGGGGGGGCAGCCGAGCACTTTTTTGGTGGCGGCGATCTCTTCTGGCTTGAGCGGTTCGCCGTGCACCGAGTTCTTGTCCTGCTTGGGGCTGCCGAAGCCGATATGGGTCTTGGCGATGATGATGGAGGGCTGCTCGGCCTCCCTTTTGGCTTTGCGGATGGCGGCGTCCAGGGCGTCGAGGTCGTTGCCGTCCTCCACCTCTATGACCTGCCAGCTCTGGGCCTGGAAGCGCTTCTTCACGTCTTCGGTGAAGGCCAGGTCGGTGGAGCCTTCTATGGTGATGCCGTTGGAGTCGTAGATGCAGATCAGTTTGCCCAGCTTCATGGTGCCGGCGAGGGAGGCCGCCTCGTAGGAGACGCCTTCCATCAGGTCGCCGTCGCCGCAGAGCACGTAGGTGCAGTGGTCCACCAGCGGGAATTCGGGGGTGTTGAGCTTCTCGGCCATGAGCTTCTCGGCGAGGGCCATGCCCACCGCGGTGGCGAAACCCTGCCCCAGCGGGCCGGTGGTCATTTCCACGCCCTTGGTGTGGCGGTATTCCGGGTGGCCGGGGGTGAGGCTGTCGAGCTGGCGGAATTTCTTCAGGTCGTCCAGCTCCAGGCCGAAGCCGTAAAGGTGCAGCAGCGAGTAGAGCATGGACGAGCCGTGCCCGGCGGAGAGCACGAAGCGGTCCCGGTCGAACCACTCGGGGTCGGAGGCGGAGAATTTGAGCGAGCCGGCCCAGAGGGCGTAGGCCAGGGGCGCGGCGCCGAGGGGGAGTCCGGGGTGGCCTGAATCGGCCTTGCCTACCATGTCTATGGAAAGGCCGCGGATGGTGTTCACGCACAGGTTGTCGGTCGTGTCGAATTTCATTTTCGCTCCAGTAGTTTAATTTTCCACGCCTGCAAAGCTATGATGGTCTTGGCGTCCCGGATAAGTCCGGCCTTGAACAGCCGCCACGCCTTTTCGAAAGTAAGGACCTCGGTGCGCACGAACTCGTCCTCGTCGGGTGAGGCGGGCCCCGGGCGTAGCCCGGAAGCGGTGAAGATGTGCAGCACCTCGTTGGAGAAGGCGGTGGTGGGCCAGAAGGCGACCAGCGGTTTTACGCTCTTCGCCGTGTAGCCGGTCTCTTCCTGCAACTCGGCCTTCGCCCGCGCCAGCGGCCGGTCCGCGGCGGAATGCAGTTTGCCGGCCGGGATCTCCAGGGTGGCTTCGCCTACGGGGTAGCGGTATTGCCGCACGAAAATTATCCGGCCGTCGGGCAGCACCGGCAGCACGGCCACCGCGCCCGGGTGCGCCATGAAGGCCCGCGTGGCCTTCTTGCCGTTGGGCAGCACCACCGTATCGGCGCGGAAATCCACCGTGCCCGAGAACACCAGGCGCTTCTTGTGGAACCGCTCCGTCAATCCCGCGTGCTTCTTCATCCCCCCATTATATAATTTCCGTATCAATATACAGTCCAGGTCGGCGGGGCGGAGGCACGCGGGCCCTCTTCCGCCGCGCCCGCTTAGGCGAACGAGGGGAACATGCCGGCGACACTACGGTGTCGGGGTGGTCTGCTAGGCTATTGGGGGAGGCCGGAGGGCCCTTGACCGGAGGCTGCCGCTGATGTATACTCAATGTAGATACAGGAGGCGGTTATGACGACAGTGGTACAGAAATGGGGCAATAGCCTGGCTCTGCGCATCCCCAGCGCCTTCGCCAAGGACATACACCTGCACCAGGGGTCAACGGTGGAGGTGGCCATAGTGGAGGGGAATATGGTGATAAAACCAAGGAAGAAGCGGAAACCGTCGCTGGCGCGCCTACTTAAGGGCGTAACCGCCCGGAACCTGCACGCCGAACAGGACTATGGCGAACAGGCTGGCCGGGAGACCTGGTAATATGCCCTACGTCCCGGAGCGCGGAGACGTGGTCTGGCTCAGCTTCGCGCCCCAGGCCGGCCATGAACAGGCCGGGCACAGGCCGGCCCTGGTGCTGTCGCCCTCCGCCTACAATAAAAAAGTAGGCCTCGCGCTCTTCTGCCCCCTGACCACCCAGGTGAAAGGGTACCCCTTTGAAGTTTTGGTCCCTCCGGGTCTTAAAGCCGGCGGCGTAGTCCTCTCCGACCAGGTCCGCACCATGGACTGGCGCGCGAGAGGGGCCAAGCTCTGCTGCCGGATCCCGCAGGGCACCGTGTCCGAAGTCCTGGAAAAGCTCGGCGCCCTGATCGGGGAGTAAGTTCGGGCCCGGCGCCCGAAATTCCTTAAGGGCTATATTTATTTATATAATTAAGGGACGCGGGTTATTTGGGCCGCGGGCGGTTTCGCTTTATTCCGGGTAGAGATGCAAACAAAGTTCGTCCATCTTCATAACCACTCCGAGTACTCGCTGCTCGACGGCATGCTGCGCCTTTCCGACGGGCACGGCGGCCCTTCCGATTTCCTCAAGGGCCTGGGCGCCCACCCCGGCAACGCCCTGGCCATCACCGACCACGGCAATATGTACGGCGCCATGGAGTTCTACTTCATGGCCAAGGCCGTGAACCTCAAGCCCATAATCGGCTGCGAATGCTACGTCACCCGCGGCTCGCGCAAGGACCGCGACAAGAGCACCGGCCGCCGCGACAACGGCCACATGACCGTGCTCGCCAAGAACGACGTCGGTTACCGCAACCTCATGAAGCTGGTTTCCGCCTCGTTCATAGAGGGCTTCTACCACGATCCCCGCATAGACGCGGAGCTCCTGGCCAAGCACGCCGAGGGCCTGGTCTGCCTGTCCGGCTGCCTCAAGTCGCATATCGCGCGCAACTGCGCCGAGAACAAGCTGGACGAAGCCGCCAAGATAGCCATGGAGTACCAGGATATCCTGGGCAAGGGCAATTTCTACCTGGAGCTGATGGACCACAATATCCCCGAGGAGACCGCCGCCATGGCCGGCCTCATAGAAGTGGCCAAGCGCACCGGCATCCCGCTCGTGGCCACGAACGACTGCCATTACCAGAAGAAGGACGACTGGGAAGCGCACGACGCGCACATCTGCATTTCCACCGGCTCGCTCATGGACGACCCGGACCGCATGCGGATGACCACCCACGAGCTCTACTACAAATCCCCCGACGAGATGATAAAGCTCTTCTCGCACACCCCGGAGGCCATCAAGAACACGCTGGCCATCGCCGAGATGTGCGACGTCAAGATAGACACCAGCAAACTGCACCTGCCCGCTTTCGATATCCCGAAGGACTACAAGGACAAGCACCCGGAGGGCGACGGCGACTTCTACTACCTCAGGGACCTCTGCGAGGCCGGCCTGAAGAAGAAAGTGCCCGGCGCCGGGGCCGAGTACCATAAGCGCCTGGAGTTCGAACTCGACACCATAAAGAAGATGGGCTTTTCCAGCTACTTCCTGATAGTCATGGATTTCATCAACCACGGCCGCTCCATAGGCGTGCCCGTGGGGCCCGGCCGCGGTTCCGGCGCCGGCGCGCTGGTGGCCTATACGCTGGACATTACCCGCGTGGACCCGCTGCCCAATTCCCTGCTGTTCGAGCGCTTCCTGAACCCGGGCCGCAAGAGCATGCCGGACCTCGACATCGACTTTTCCGACGACGGCCGCGAGAAGGTGGTGCAGTACGTGCGCGAGAAGTACGGCTCTTCGCGCGTGGCCAACATCATCACCTACGGCACCATCAAGGCCAAGAGCGCCATCCGGGACGTGGGCCGCGTGATGAACATACCGCTTACCGAGGTCAACGCCATCGCCAAGCTCATCCCCGGCGACCCCAAGGCCACCCTGTTCAAGGCCATGAACGAAGTGGGTGAGCTCAAAGAGTTCATGCGGGACCCCAAGCTTAAGAAGATGTTCGACATCGCCCTTAAGGTGGAAGGCCTGCGCCGCCACACCGGCGTGCACGCCGCCGGCGTGGTGATCTCCAAGGACGAAGTCACGGATTACGTGCCGCTGTCCAACCGCAACACCAAGGAAATAGTCACCACCCAGTACGACGGCAACATGCTAGGCAGCCTCGGCATGCTCAAGGTGGACTTCCTGGGCCTGCGCACGCTCACCATCATAGAGACCGCCAGCGAATTCATCCGCAAACTGCCGGACAAGAAAGATTTCGACATCTATTCCGTCCCGATGGACGACAAGAAGACCTTCGACCTGCTCTGCGAAGGCAGGACCACCGGCGTGTTCCAGCTGGAAAGCGAAGGCATGAAGAAGCTGGTGAAGGGCCTGAAACCCTCAGCGTTCAGCGACATCGCGGCCCTGGTCGCTCTCTACCGCCCCGGCCCCATAGAGAGCGGCATGCTCGAGATGTTCGTGGAGCGCAAGCACGGCCGCAAGAAGATCGTGTACGACCACCCGCTGCTCGAGCCTATCCTGAAGGACACCTACGGCACCATGGTGTACCAGGAGCAGGTCATGGAAATTTCCAAGAAGCTGGCCGACTTCACGCCCAGCGAGGCCGACGACTTCCGCAAAGCCATGGGCAAGAAGAAGCTGGACGTCATGGAGAAGCTGCGCGTGAAGTTCGTGGAGCAGTCCAAGAAATTCCACGACGTGTCCAATAAGCTTTCCAGCAAGATCTTCGACGACATGGCGAAGTTCGCCGGCTACGGCTTTAATAAGTCCCACTCGGTGGCTTACGCCCTGGTGGCCTATCATACGGCCTGGCTCAAGGCCAATTACCCGGTGGAGTTCATGGCCGCCCTGCTGACGAGCGAGATAGGCAAGAGCGCCGTCAATTCCGAAGAGAAAGAGAATAAGCTGGTCACCTACATAGGCGAATCCCAGGACATGGAGATAGAGATAGCCGGGCCCAGCGTGAACCGCTCCTTCACTAAATTTTCCATCGAGGACCACAACGGCCGGCCGGCCATCCGCTTCGCGCTCACCGCGGTGAAGAACGTGGGCGAGGGCGTGGTGGAGGCCATAGTGGCCGAGCGCGCCAAGAACGGGCCCTTCCGCTCTTTCGAGGAATTCACCCTGCGCGCCGATTCCAAGCAACTCAATAAGCGCGTCATCGAGTCCCTGGCCAAAGGCGGCTGTTTCGACTGCTTCTACCCCGCCGAGAAGCCGGAGCAGTCCCGTACCAAGGCTATGGAAGCCGTGGAGCTGTTCTGCGGCGGCAAGGGGAAGGACTGCAACCAGGCCATGCTCTTCGGCGAGGAGAAGAAGGCCGCGCCGGTGATGAGCGAGCACGCCCTGCTCAAGAACGAGCACGAGGTGCTGGGTTTCTATTTCTCGGGCCACCCGCTCAACAGCTACCGGCGCCACCTGGCCATGGTCTCCAACGCGCAGGCCGACAAGGTGCTGGCCGGCGGTTTCGAGGAAGGCGCCATAGTGCGCGTGGCCGGCATAGTGACGCAGTTCAAGAACATGCAGACCAAGAAGACCGGCGAGGCCATGGCCAAGTTCGAGGTGGAAGACCTGACCGGCAACATAGGCGTCTGCCTGTTCCCCAAGAAGTACAAGATCTACGGTTCCCAGCTGGGCCCCAACAAAGTGGTGGTGGTCACCGGCAAGGTGCAGAAATCCGATTTCGGCGAGCAGAATTTCGAGCTGATAGCCGAAGAGGCGTACCCGCTCTTCGACGCCATGAACAAGTGGGCCCGCGGCCTGGTGGTGAACCTGCCGGAGGGCATCCTTTTCGACGAGAAGCAGCTGCACGACCTGAGGAGCGTCCTGGGCAAGAGCCACGGGCTGTGCCCCGTCTATTTCCAGGTGAACACCAAGGGGCACAGCACCTACATGATAGAGACCACCGAACGGGTAGGCCTGACGGAGCACCTGCTGCACGATATAGAGAAGCTGCTGGGGGATAAAACATGGAAAGTGGAAAGCGGATCCTGATAGCTGACGACGACCCGGATATAATCGACCTGCTGGAGGCCTACTTCCGGAAGGCGGGGTACCACGTCACCGCCAAGGTGAACGGCAAAGACGCGCTGCAGGCCGCCGAGACCGAGAAGTTCGATCTGGTGCTGCTGGACGTGATGATGCCCTACATAGACGGCTACCATGTGGCCAGCGAGATCTCCTCGCGGCTTGGGTCGGAGGCGCCCAAGATCATCATCATGACCTCTCGCGACGTGGCGGCTGAAAAAGGCATCGCCCTGCTCAGCGGGGCCACCGACGCCGTGCAGAAGCCGTTCTCGCTGGAAGAACTGGAAGCGAAGGTGAAGGCCGCGCTGGCCTGAAGATTTGGCAAGTCATTACTCTCAAGGAAGGTAAACGATGAAAAAGTTCAAAGTCGCCGTAACGCTGCTGCTGCTGGCCGCCGCTCCCGCGCTGGCCGCCAAGGATAAGGACAAGGGCGAATCCGTGGTGCTGCCGGACGTGGAAATGATAGACGTCCCCACCGCCGGTATCCTCGACTACTACGGTTTCATGGTAAAGACCCGCGCCTATTCCGGCGGCGGCGTGCTGACCGGGCTCAATTTCGGCGTGCTCGAGCGCCTGAACCTGGGCGCGGCGATGACGGTGGATAAGTTCATCGGTTCGGATTCCGGCATAAAGATGCGCAAACCGGAGATCCAGGTGAAGTTCCGCTTTTACGACGGCGGCTACTACATCCCGGCCGCGGCCCTCGGTTACGACGGCCAGGGCTACTTCTATAACCCGGACAGCAAGAAATACCTGGAGAAGGGCAAGGGCCTTTACCTGGTGGGGTCCAAGGAGATCGGCATCCCCGGCCTGGCGCTGCACGGCGGCTTCAACGTGCCGGACTTCGACAATAATTACCTGTTCGGCTTCCTGGGCATGAACTACACCCTGGAGGACAAGATAGCGTTCATGCTGGAATCCGACAGCATGTTCCACTCCGACGACCCGTCCCGCTTCAACGCCGGCACGCGCATCTACATCACGCCTTACTTCCAGCTGGACTTCGCGCTGCGCGAGATAGGCCGCAACGGCACTTTCTCCAACGGCGCGCCGCGCAAATCCGAGCGCATAGTACAGATGCGCTACAACACCAGTTTCTGACCCTACACCAAGGAGACCATACCACTATGAAAAAAAAGATAGGCATACTGACCGGCGGCGGCGACTGTCCCGGGCTTAACCCGGCCATCCGCGGCTGCGTTTACGCGGCGGAGAAGTTCGGCTACCAGTGCGTGGGCCTGCAGGACGGCTGGAAGGGCCTGGTAAACGGCGTCACGATGCCGCTGGACCGCGAAGCCGTGGAATACGCCATCATGAAGGGCGGCACCATGCTCGGCACCTCCCGCACCAATCCTTTCAAGGACGAGGCCAACGTGAAGAAGTGCCTGGCCAATTTCAAGAAGCTGGGCCTGCACGCGCTGGTGGCGATGGGCGGCGAGGACACCCTCGGCGTGGCCACGCGCCTTTACGGCGAGCACAAGCTTAACGTCGTGGGCGTGCCCAAGACCATGGACAACGACCTGAGCGCCACCGATTATACCTTCGGCTTCGACACCTCCGTCACGAAGGCCATGGAGGCCGCCGAGGCCCTCATGGACACCGGGCGCAGCCACCGCCGCGTGATGGTTATGGAAGTGATGGGCCGCCACGCGGGCTGGGTGGCGCTGTTTACCGGCATCGCCTCGGCCGCCGACTACGTCTGCCTGCCCGAGCGCAAGATCAACACGATAGAGATGATAGAGAAGATCAAGGCCGCCTACTCCCGCAAGCGCTTCGCGCTGGTGGTCACGAGCGAAGCCGCCGTGCTGCCCGCCGAGAAGGCTGACGAGAGCAAGCACGAACTGGACCAGTTCGGCCACCACATCCTCAAGGACCGCGGCATGGGCGAGCACATAGCGCACTTCATAGAGAAGCAGACCGGCTTCGAGACCCGTTCGGCCGTGATAGGCCACATGCAGCGCGGCGGCGCGCCGACGCTGTTCGACCGGATCCTAGGCACCCGCGTGGGCATCAAGGCCGCGGAGCTGGTGCGCGACGGCGACTTCGGCAAAATGAGCGCCCTCGTGGGCAACAACGTGGTGGGCGTGCCGCTGGAAAAAGCCACCGGCGAGCTCAAGACCGTCTCCAAAGAGTGGTTCGACCTGATGGAAGTGCTGTTCTAAAGGGAGCTTATGGAAAACACCCAAAACAAGCCGGCGCCGCAGTTCCAGCGCAAGACGATACTCATAAAGAAGCACCTGCAATACCGCTACATGGCGCTCATCTTCGCGAGCGTGCTGCTCGCCTTCATAGTGGTGGGGCTGGATATCCTGTGGACCGTCTCCAAGGTGGTCAACGAGCATCCCATGATGCAGCCGCTGCTCGAGGAGATGTCCGCCATGATGCCGTTGTTCGGCATCAAGATCGTGATGTACATGATCATGGTGCTGATAGTGTCGGCCGTGGTCTCGCACCGCATGGCCGGCCCCATCTTCAAGTTCGAGAAGAGCTGCGCCACCGTGGCCGAGGGCGACCTTACGCACCGCGTCTACCTGCGCCAGGGCGACCAGCTCACCGAGCTGCAGGACCACTTCAATAACATGACCGGCGCCGTCAACGAGGCGGTGAAGGAATACGAGGCGTTCCGCCAGGCGGCCGCCGCGGCCGGCATGCAGGACAAGGCCGAAGAACTCCGCAAGAAAGTCGCGGAGATAATGCCTAAGTTCAAGGTGTAAGATGCGATCCGAAAGGCTGGCCGCCGCGCTGGTGGCGCTGTTCATAGGCGCCGCCGCGGCGCAGGGCGGCGGGGAAACCCTTACCATAGACGGCGCCGTGGCGCTGGCGGTGAAGAACAGCCCGGCGGCGCTCGCCGCCGAGCAGGACATCATTATAGCCAGGCAGCGCGTGCGCGAAGCGCGTTTCATGGCCCTGCCCCAGTTCGCGCTCTCCGGCATAGCCAGCCGCGCCAGCCTGGAGCATCCAGCCGTGCTGGGGCCGGAACTGGGTGAAAGCTACCTCTCCCCAGACATAGACAATTCCTTCTACACGCTGCGCGCGCAGGCGCTGCAGCCCCTCTACACCGGCGGCAAGAACACCAACACCCTCAAGCTCGCCAAGACCGCGCATAACCAGGCCAAGGTGAATTACGAGACCGCCAAGGCGGACGCCGCCCTGGGCGCGAAAAAAGCTTTTTATACGCTGCTCTACCAGCGCCGGCTGAGCGAGACCGCCGCCGGCTGGATGCGCAAAGCCCGGGCGCTGGACGCCGGCCTGCGCAAGGACGCTTTCGAGGAGTTGGAGGCGGCCATGCTGCTGGCGGGGTTGGCCGACAAGGCACGGCAGGCCGCCGCGGACGAAGAGGCGGCGGAGTCGGACTTGCTCCGGGCCCTGAACCTGGAGCCCGGCTACAAGGCGCGCCTGGAAGGCGACTTCCAGCCGAGGCCGGTGGAGGAGGACGCCACCCGCAGCCTGGTGACGGCCATGGAACTGCGGTCCGAGCTCAAGAGCGAGCTGTACAAGGCGCAGATGGACGACATCGCCGTGAACATGGCCATGGTGCGCCGCTACCCTACTATTTATCTCGGGGCCAGTTACGACGTGAACGCCTACCGCCTGCAGGACCTGTCCGATAACGCGCGGCGCTCCAGCAACTGGCTGGCCTCGCTGGCCGTTAAATTCCCGCTTTCCTACGACGTCTGGACCCAGGTGCAGCAGCGCAAGGCGCAGCAGCGCCAGGGCGAGCTGAAACGCGCCGAGCTGCAGGATAAGGTGCGTTTCGAGATCATTTCCGCCCACAAGGAGGCCGCGGCCTGGCAGGCCGAAGCCGTCCGCCTGACCGAAGAGGCGGCCCGGATGAAATCCGGCTACGAGGCCGCCGTGCGCGCGGCCCGCCCGTCCATGGCCGCCCTGCGCGCCCTTTGCGCCCTCTGCGATCTGGAGCGCAAAGCGCTGGACGCGGTGCGCCGCCAGCTGATGGCCCGCATCCGCCTGGAATGGGCGCGCGGCAGGGACCTGGCCCGCTGACCCGGGCCGCCCGGCACTTTTTCAAAAGATGAAAACCTTTCTCGCCATCCTGCTGCTATGCCTGACCGCGCTGCCCGCGGCCGCCCAGCTTTCCGACGACGAGATCCTGCGGGAGGCCCTTTGGACCAGGGCCGCCACCGCCAAGCGGCCCGCCCGCCCTTCGGTGGGTCTGGCCTTGTCCGGAGGCGGGGCCCGCGGTTTCGCCCATACCGGCGTGCTGGAAGCCCTGGAATACGCGGGGTTCCCTGTGGATTACGTGGCCGGGACTTCCATGGGCGCGCTGATAGGGGCCATATATTCTTCCGGCCAGCCCATAGAGGAACTCTGGGGTTTCGGGCGCGACGCGGCCCGCCTCAAGGTCGGCAGGGATTTCGGCGGCATCAAGATGCTGCCGCTGCTGATAGCCGACAAGCTCATAACTCCCAAATACATCACCCAGTTCATACAGGGCCGCCTCGCCGGCCTCACCTTCGAAAAATTGCGCAAGCCCTTCGCCTGTACCGCCATGGATATCCGCACCGGCGAGAAGATCATTTTTACCGAAGGCCCCCTGGACATCGCGGTGCGGGCCAGCGTCAACATCCCCGGCGTTTTCGCGCCGGTGCAGTACCGGCACCGGTACCTGGTGGACGGCGGCGTGGTGGATAACGTGCCGGTGGACGCGGCGCGCGGGCTCGGCGCCGACTGGGTGCTGGCCAGCGTCATGGAGAACTCGGTGAACAAGAACCCGGAGAGCGTGCTGACCACGCTGCTGCAGGTGATAGATATCCGCGGTTCGCTGCTTTCCAAGGAAGCTGAAAAGACCTCCAATTTCGTCATGCGGTCCCAGGTGGGGGACATGAGCGTGGCCGACTTCGAACGCTGCACCGAAGCCGGAGAGGCCGGCCTTACCGCGGCGTCGGCGGCCATGGACGCCGCCCGGGAGAATTTCCTGGTCTATGCCGCCCCGCGCCTGGTGGAGGGCCTATGAGGTTCCCGGCGGCGCTGCTCCTGCTGCTGGCCGCCGCCCCGGCGCACGCGTTCATTTTCGGAAAGAGCCCCTCCGGCAGGGCCGAGGCCATCCTCACCGAGATGCGCGCCGCGCGCGACCGGGGAGACTGCGGCGCTGTCTCCCGTCAGGCCGACGCTTTCCTGGCCGAAAAACCGCCGCCCGCCATGCGGGAAGCCGCCTATGCCTGCATAGGCGCCTGTCATGAGAGCAGCGGCCTCACCGACAAGGCCATAAGCCTCTATAAGCTCGCTATAGAGCTTTATCCCGAAAACGCCGGTTTCAAGTCCCGCCTGGCCGCCATTTACAACAGTTCCGGGTTCCATTCCAACGCCGCCCCGCTGTTCCTGAAAGTGCTGGATAAGCGCCCCGACGATATCCCCGCCAACCTGGGGCTGGCCCGGGCCTATTCGGCCCTGGGGTTCTACTCAAGGGCCAAGACCTATTTCTCCCGCGCCGTGGTGCTGCAGGATTTTTACGACCCCGCCGCGCTGCGGGATTACTCCGTCTGCCTGCTCAAGAAGCGGGACTGGGAGGAGGCGCTGTTCATAGCCGGCAAAGGCGCCGCCGCCCAGCCGGGTTCCGCCTACTGGCACCTGGTCAGGGCCAGGGCCCAGGCCGGGCGCGGGGATTACTATAAAGCCCTGCCCGAGATGGAGGGCGCCATATTGTTGGAACCTTCACGGCAGCTTCGCCTTGAGCGCGCGCTTTACCTGCTGCTGGGCGGCCTTCCCCGCCGGGCTATAACCGCCGCGGAGGCGGAACTGGCCGCGCGGCCCGGTGACCCGCTGGCCTCCGTGGTGAAAGGCATGGCGCTGTACCGGCTCGGCGACAAGGCCGCGGCGCGGCCTTATTTCGAAGCCGCGCGCTCCGGGGGGGAATTCACCGCCAGGGTCGCGGCTTCCTTCCTTGGCGTGAGCGCGGCGGCGGGGCCTCAAACATGCGAAAAATAAAATTCTGGAAAATGTCGGGGGCGGGCAACGATTTCGCGCTGATCACCGGCGCGGCCCGGACTTCCGCCCTGAAATCCCTGGCTGTCAGGCTGTGTGCCAGGAAAGAGGGCGTGGGAGCCGACGGGTTGCTGTTCGTCCGCCGGGCGGGCCGCGGCGCCGTGGAGGTCCGTTATTTCAATTCCGACGGCTCGGAGGCTTTCTGCGGCAACGGGTCGCGCTGCGCGGCCTGGTGGGCGCACCTGAAAGGGCTGGCGGGCCGCAAGTTCCTCCTGAAGACCCTGGCCGGAACGCTGGAGGCGGAAATAGCCGGCCCCGAAAGCGTGCGCATGCGCATGCCCGACGTGAAAGGCGCGTCCCTGGCGCACAAGGGGAAGTACCCGCGCGGCGTGGGCCTGGTGCATTTTCTCAATACCGGGGTGCCGCACGCGGTGGCGCCGGTGCGCGGGCTGGAAAAGCTGGATGTGGCAACCCTTGGGCGCCTGTTGCGGTTCAATAAGGCTTTCGGGCGGGCGGGCGCCAACGCGGATTTCGTGGAGGTGCGGGGCGGCCGGGTGCAGGTCCGCACTTACGAACGTGGAGTGGAAGGTGAGACACTGGCCTGCGGCACCGGCATTACCGCGGCCGCCGTGGCGCTTTCGCTGGCCGGCTCGCTGACGCCTCCGGTGACGCTGCTCTCGCGCAGCGGCGAGAAATTCAAGGTGTGGCTGAAGCCGGCCGGGAAGAAGGCTTCGAAAATAGTCCTCCAGGGCCCGGCGCGGTTGATCTTCGAAGGAGAATTCAAATGCTGAAACTCAAAGGCGTTTTCACGGCTATCGTTACCCCTTTCAAGAGCGGCAAGCCGGACCTCGAGGCGCTCAAAAAAATAGTGAAGTTCCAGATAGAAGGCGGCGTGAGCGGCCTGGTGCCCTGCGGTTCCACCGGTGAGGCGGCTACGCTGTCGCCGGAAGAATACCTGGCCGTGATAAAGACCGTGGTGGCCGCGGCCAAGGGCAAAGTGCCCGTGGTCCCCGGGGTAGGCACGAATTCCACCGAAAAGTCGGTGGAGATGGTGAAGAAGGTCTCCGCTCTCGGCGTGGACGGCCTGCTGGCCATAGTGCCCTACTACAACAAGCCCACGCAGGAAGGCATGACCGTTCATTTCTCCGAGCTGGCCAAGGCCACGCGCCTGCCGGTGATCCTCTACAATATCCCCGGCCGCACCGGTGTGAACATGCTGCCGGCCACGGCGCTGGGGCTGCGCGCTAAATTCTCCAACATAGTCGGCATCAAGGAAGCCTCTGGCAGCCTCGACCAGGTGAGCGAGATCATAAACGGGGCCGATAAGGATTTTATCGTCATGAGCGGCGACGATTCGCTGACGCTGCCGATGATGTCGGTAGGCGCGAAGGGCGTAATCTCGGTGGCGGCCAACGTGGCGCCCGCCGAGACGGCCCGGATGTGCGAGTTGTTCCTGGACGGGGACATCTCCGGCGCGGCGGAGCTGCACCACCGGCTGTTCCCGCTGGTGAAGGCCCTGTTCTGCGAGACCAACCCTATACCTGTGAAGTACGCGGCGTCGCTCCTGGGCCTGTGCTCTTGCGAGCCGCGCCTGCCGCTCACGCCGCTCTCCCAGGCCCGCCGGGCCGGGCTGAAAGCGGAACTGATAAAAGCCGGCATCCTTAACTAGCCTGTTGCCGAATAATAGGAGCGGGTGGCGACGGGTATGCCTTCGGAGGGGCGTCGCGGAGGCCGAGGCTTACGTAAGCGACGAGGCCGAGCGACGAGCGGCGAGCACGGTGTGCGAGACCGCGTACCCGTAGAAGGCATACCCGTCGACACTCGCGAACCTGCAGGCAACAGGCCTGACTATTCCTGGGGTGGTTCGCCCGCGGCTGCGGGCGTGCTTACTATTACTTCGGTGGAATTGATGACCTCGAAAGAGTCCTGCAGGACCGCGTCCTCGGCTTCATCGGGGAGGTAGCCTGAGGCGCGCATGCGGCCTATGATGCGGCTCTTCTGGCGCTCCATGAAGCGCGTGCCGCCCACCGGGTTGTAGCGCCGGGGGGAGGGCAGGGCGGCCGCCAGGGCGGCGGCTTCCTCCGGCGTGAGGTCCGCGGCGCTCTTGCCGAAGTAGGCCTGCGCCGCCGCTTCCGCGCCGTAAATGCCTTTGCCCCACTCCGCCACGTTCAGGTAGAGCTCGAAAATGCGGCGCTTGCCCAGGTGGCGCTCCAGCCGGCGGGCGATGAGAATCTCTTTCACCTTGCGCAGCGGGTTCTTGGAGGGGGAGAGGTAGAGATTGCGCGCGAGCTGCTGGGTGATGGTGCTGCCGCCCTTGGCGAAGCGGCGCTTCTTCAGGTCTTCGGCTATGGCCCGCTGGGTGCTCTCCCAGTCCACGCCCTTGTGGGCGTAGAACCCGTCGTCCTCGGCCACCAGCACCGCGTGTTTCAGGTTCTCCGAAATGGCCGTCCAGGGCGTCCAGACCATGCGGCGCGGCAGTTTTTTGCCCTGCGCCCGGGCCTGGCGCTCCTTGAGGCGCATGAAAGAGGTTTCTGACGGGTTCGTCTTTTTGAGCGGGGTAACGTCGGGCAGCCACAGCACGTAGCCGGCGCTGACCAGGAGGAACAGGCCCAGCAGCGCTGCCAGGACGCGCAATTCTCGGCCGGCGAAGGGATAGCCGCCGCGCGCGGCCGGAGAAGTTCTGGGCATGGGTTTAATGCCGGCCCAGCAGGCGGTCGGCGGCTTCCAGGCCTTCCTTCACGCTCTCTTCCATGAAGGAGTATTTCCACCCGCCGTAGCGGCCTATGCTCTGGGCTTTGCGGGCTTTGAGCCAGTCGCCGATTACGGGCAGGGCGGCGGTCCGCTCCTTGTTGTAGACCACGTAGGCGCAGGGGATCTTGAGCCAAAGCTTTTCCACTACGCGCGCGCCGGGGCCGAGCAGGCCGCAGGCCTTCAGGCCTTTCAGGGCGGCGGCTTCGGCGGAGGCCAGGTCCAGCGCTTCGCCGGCGGTGGAGAACTCCACGTAGAAAGAGGCGCAGCCCCGGGGGGACAGCTCGGCCGAGAAATTGCTGGCCAGCCCGGCCCGGTAGAAGGGGAACTTGTCACCGGGGAAATAGCCCCAGTGCATGTCCGACTTCACGCCTTTCACGCCCAGGTTCAGCACATAGACCGTGTTGTGGCGCAGCGACGCCGCGGCCCGCCGCACGGCGGCCGGCGCGTCCTCGGCCATGAGGACGAAGTCCTTGAGCGGCGAGGTGTTGATGAGGCGCTTGAAATATACGGGCCCGAAGTGCCGGACCATGGCCAGGCCTTTCTTCAGGTTCACGCTCTCCACTTCCAGCCCCAGGCGCAGGCCGGAGGAGCCCATGGCCAGCGCGTTGGCGAGGGCCCCTATGCCGCCGCGCTTGGGATAGTGGAAGAAAGTGTTGTAGCCCAGGCCTTCGGCTTTGCGGCCGTAGGCGCCTTCTATCACTTCCTCCGGGCGCGGCAGGGGGACGAAAGGGGCGCACCATTCGGTGGTGAGGCGCTCGAGCGGGTAGCGCCAGAGCTTGGCGTTATAGGGCAGCATGAAGTGGCGCGAAATGCCGTCGCCGAAGACACGCCGCGTCCAGCGGCTGAACACCTCGGAGCCGTCACCTGTGCCGCCGCCGGCGTTGTAGGCCTTCAGGAAGCCGCTGACGCATTCGGCCTTGACCTTGTCGGGCATGCCGGAAAGATTGGCCTGGAAAGGGTACGGGGTCCAGCGGTTGTGCGCGAAAATGCGCGCGTCGCGTTTGAGGCGGCGGCAATTGGAGCCCAGCGCGCCGAGGATGAGCCGGGAGGTGCGGGGCCAGCGCAGGTGCAGCAGGTGGCCGGAATAGTCGAAGTGAAAGCCGCCTTTCTTCACCGTGGCGGCCAGGCCGCCGGGGCGGTTCTCGCGTTCGGCCACCAGGCAGCTCTTTTTACCTTCCAGGGCTTTGGCGGCCGAGAGGCCGGCGAGGCCCCCGCCTATTATCAGCACGTCGGTCTTAAGCATGGCTGTCCTGTTCTTTCATGGCTTTCTGCGCCGCGGCTTTGAGGCGCGGCAGGTCTATGGCGCGCAGGCACTCGCGGCCGCCGCATTTTATGCGCGGGCGGGTGCTGGCGTAGGGGTAATCGTAGCAGGGCGCGCAGGGCAGGGCCGGGGCCACTACCAGGGCCCGCGCGCCGTAGGGGGCCGTCATGGCCGGGTTTGCCGGGCCGAAAACCGTCACCGACGCGACGCCGGCCGCGGCGGCCAGGTGGCCCAGGCCGGAATCCGTGTTGACGAAGAGCGCGCAGCGCTTTATGAGGGCGGCGGCCTGGTTCACCGAGGCGCCGCCGCAGACCTGGTGCGCGGCCCGGGCGTTGGCCAGCAGGGCGGCCGCGGCGTCTTTCTCGTCGGGGCCGCAGAAGACCAGGACTTTCGCCCGAAACTCGCCCGCGGCCCAGTCCGCGAATTCCGCCAGGGTTTTCAGGGTTTCCGGCGCCCAGGCTTTGTAGAGCTGCTGCGGGTTCACGGCCGGGTGCAGGGCTATCACCCTGGCGCCGGCCAAGCCGTTCTCTTTCAGGAAGTTATCGGCGAAAAGCTCGTCCTCAGGCGACGGCCACAGCGAGAGGTCTTTGGGGGCCGCGGGGTCCAGGCCCAGCCCGGCGAGCAGGTCCATGTTGTGTTCCAGCTCGTGTTTCGGCGGCGCCGCGGGCACGCGGCGGTTCTGCAGGAAGGCGAGCGTGGCCAGTGGCGCGTGGGCGTAGGCGTGGGTGACGCGCAGCGGCGTCCCGGTCCAGCGGGCGAGCAGGTTGTACCAGGGCCTGTTGGAGGGGAAAGTTGTTACAGCCGCGTCGAACTTCTCGCGCCGCAGCAGCCAGAGCAGTTTAAGTGTCTGCGGGATGAGCCCGGGGCCTGGCCGCCGGAAGCCTACCCTGATGGTCCGCACGAAAGGGCAGTTCTTCAGGAGTTCCTCGCAGGTCCGGTCCGGCACCAGTACGGTCAGTTGTGCTTCCGGCCACGCCCGGTTGATGGCGCGCAGCAGCGGCACCGCCATCAGCGTGTCGCCCAGACCTTTGAGGGATATTACCAGTATCTTCATCTTTTAGCGGGGAGGGTCAGCGGCCGCCGTCTGCCGGCTTGCTGGCCAGCACGGCGATGCGGCGCCTGGCCAGCGGCAGGTAGGGGATGAGCAGCCGCTCGAAGAACGAGAAGACCGGGATATGGGATTCGGCGTAATAGGCCTTCTGGGTTTCGAAGCCCAGCCTGGCCAGGCTGGCTTTCATGCCTTCGAGGGTCTTGTAATCCACGTGGGAATGGTCCTTGGCCAGCAGGAAATCGTGTTCGCGCAGGATGGTGAGCAGGCCGTCGCGGCAGTCGGTCCAGATCACCAGGCGGCCGCCGGGCTTGAGCAGGCGGCGGCACTCTTCCAGCGTCTTCTCGAAGACCTCCGGGTAGAGGTGCTCCACCAGGTCGGCGCAGATGATGGTGTCGTAGGCCCCGGCCTCCAGGCCGGTGGCGCTGGCGTCGGCGCGCAGGAAAGAAACGTTCTTGTACTCCGAGCCCTGGAAGGCCCGCTGGCAGACTTCCACGCTCTTGGCGCTGTAATCCACGCCGGTGATTTCCTTTACGCGCGGGGCCAGGGCCTTTTCCAAAGTGCCCCAGCCGCAACCCAGGTCCAGCACTTTCTCGTCCTTGCCGGGGGCGTAGATCTCGAGGATCTTGGAAAGGCGGTAGCGCTGGAAGAAGGTGTTGATGTCGGCCAGCTGCTTCACCGAGGCCTCGCTGGTGTAGTAGTCGCTCTCGTCGTAATACTTGCGCATCTCCTCCTGGCGCGAGAAGTCCTGCCCGGCCGCGGCCGCGCCGGGGGCGGACTTGCGGAACAGGTCCAGCAGGGAGGCCAGCGCGAAGGCGGCGAACATTATGATGTACGGGTCGGCGGGCACCCGGTAGCGCAGGGTCACCACGAAGAACATGTGCACCAGCGTGTAGAGCACCAGCAGCCCGGCGAGCAGGGAGGTCTTTTTGAACGAGCGCAGGCCCAGCAGCATGCCGGCGAAGCACAGCGGGATATAGAGCCCGGAGGTGGCCATGGCCGCGTATTTCTGCCAGCGGTAGGCCATCATGGGGTACAGCCGCCAGAAATGTTTCACCCGCAGGTAGAGCAGGTAGGTGAACTGGTAGGGGTTATCGTTTATCCACTCCAGGGACTTCTCCTTGCAGTACTTGTCGCGCTCCGCGAGGGGTAGTTTGGAAACGTAGTCCCAGTTCTCGGGGGCTATTTGCGCCACCTGCGGCGAGTCCTGTTCGCCCATCATCTCCACCCTTATGGCGGCGTCGGAGCAGGAGCCGTAGAAGCTGTACCAGGGCGTGGAGACCGGCATTACGTAGCCGCCCTCGGAGAAGTAGTTCCTCATGCTCCACGGCAATATGGCCAGCAGCGTGAAAACGCCGGCGAAGAAGCCGGCCCTGAACTTGCCGGTGCGCCACCACAGCCAGGCGCAGGCCAGCAGGAGAAAGGGCAGCACGGTGGATTTGGTGAGGGCGGTATAACCCATGACCAGGCCCGCGGCGGCGAGATTGGGCCAGGAAGGTTTTTCCGAAGCGCGGGCTATGAGGTACACCGCGGCCGCCAGGATGAAAGCCATGAAGGTCTCGCTCAGGCCGTCTCCGGCGTAGGCGATGAGGTAGGGGTAGAAGCTCAGCAGGGCCGCGGTTATGCGGGCGGTGCGCAGGTTGAAGATTATTTTGGCGGTCAGGTAGGCCAGCAGCACGGTGGCCGTGCCCAGGAGCACGTTGGCGAACTTTACCGCCATTATGGACTTGCCGAAAGCCAGGGAGATCCCGGCCAGGTAGAAGATATAGCCGGGCGGCCGCCAGGAGCCGCCGAAACCTTCGCCGGCCGCCACGCGCCACCCGGTGGTCATCCAGTCCCAGGCGTCGGGGGAAAGGCCGCCGGTGCCGGTCTTGAGGACGAAAGCCAGGCGCAGCAGGGCGGAGAGGCCCAGCCAGAACAGCAGGAAGTTGCGCTCCCCGTCCAACCAGGCCAGGAACTTCTTTATCATTTGCGGCCCTGCTCCATGTCGAACATCATGGCGAACAGCAGGAACTGCGTACCGGAGATCAGCATGAGCGCCACCAAAATGGAGCGCGGCGCCGTCACGGCCCAGCCGCCCAGGAAGAGCTTGTCATAGACCAGGTAGCCGCCGTAAACAAGCCCGGCGGGCAGCAGCAGGACGGCCAGGTAGTAGAAGAACACGAGCGGGTGGAAGTCCCGGTACATGTACTTGAAGTTGATGCGCCAGAAGAAGTCGCGCACCAGCATGGGCGAGACCTTCATGGCGTAGTTGAAGCCCTTGATCTGGCTCTGGCGTTCGCCGGGCAGGTAGACGGCGGTGCGGGGGATGTCTATGAGGCGCTGGCCGTAAGCGTTGAGGCGCACCAGGAAGTCCATGGGGTAGCCGTAGCCTTTCCAGGCGCGGCTCCAGTTGATGGTCTCAATGGCTTTCTTGGTGATGGCGGTGTAGCCGTCCACCACGTCCATGGTCTTGTAGTAGCCCGAGGAGATCTTGGTGAGCGCGGTAATAAGCCAGTTGCCGAACAGGCGGATCTTGGGCATCTTGGCGAGGGTGTCTTCCAGCTTGGCGTCCAGGAAACGGTTGCCCTTGGCGTAGTCGGCCTTGCCGTCTATGAGCGGGTCCAGGAAGTGGGCGGCTTCCGTGAGCTGCATCTGGTTGTCGCCGCCTACCACCATGGCTATGTCATAGCCGTCGGCGGCGCTCTGCAGGTAGCCGGTGATGATGCCGCCGCCGGGGCCCTGGTTCTCTTTGTGGCGCAGCAGCGTCACGCGCGGGTCTTTCTTGGCGAATTCCAGCACCACTTCGGCCTGCTTGTCCGGGCTGCAGTCGTCCACCACATAGACCTTGTCTATCAGCGGCGGCACGCCCTGCAGGGTGTGCAGGATGAGCTTCTCTTCATTATAGGCCGGTATTACGAGCGAAATCTTTTTTTCTCGGTACATGTTCTCCCCTATTGATGTCTATATGATATCCTCTTTTGCCCCCGTTAGGCAAATTGCGGGGTCAGGTCTTGATTTTTAGCACAAGGCCGGTTGTTGACACTCCGGCCGGCCTATTCTAAACTATCGCTACGGGGGAACGGACCAAGCCGTACGCTAAAATTCAAGACCTGACCCCGTTCGGCCCTGACATTATGAGAACAACTGTTTATGGTCCAATGCTCCTTCTGTGCTGTGCTTCTATCTGTTTGGCAAAAGTGGAAAGCTCTCAATGGAATCGTCTTATGCCTAATGGTATAGGTGATGTGTACCCTGGGATGCCTGTTCAGGAGTTGCTTTCAAAACGTCCCCGATTGGAGTCGGGTACAAGATGTTGGGATTGTTTTGATTACCCAGGGTTCTTCTTGCTGTGTAAGTGGGTTAATGATCCCAATAACCCCAAAAAAATTGATATGAGCAAAAATGCTCGGGCAATCCCTGTGCATCATCTGAAGGAAAAAATTGGGATTCCTCTGTTTGAAACGATTCACTACTATTTTTCATCCCCGCTGATTTCATGGATCGAAATCGAAGGTTTCGTGGATACGCGTAAGGAGATTGAGGAGTACCCGCAAAAAAGAGACGAGTTAATTGTTGACTTGTTGCGGAAATGGGGCGTTCCTGATGCGGCGCATGCGGGTGTATATTCTTACGACCGGTATCTCACTATTGAGATGGTGTGGCATATGCAAGGTGCCATGGTTGAATTGAAGCTGCCTTTGGAGGTGGAGGGGTATTTTAAAGCAAAATCGATGTCGGATAAATTGGCGGCAAGACTTTTTGGCGTGTATGGGGCCCCGGTGCTGTTGCGTATTACAGATGTGGAACAAACAAAAGCAGCGCAGCGCAAGCGGAAGCCGACTTCGGGCGACTATCGGATAGCGGATGCTAAAGAGATTGAGAGTTTGCTTGGACGCACGACTTACTATCGGACTTTGAGACAATCCATGGAGAAATCTGATTAGCAGGCTGTTGTGCGCTAGAGAGTCATGGCGGCCGGTGGCTTGGCGTGGAGAGGGGCGGAAGGATAATGATAGAATAAGAGCTGTAATATATGGCCGACGATAAACGGGAACTTAAGGTAGCGCTGGTGGGGTGCGGGCGCATTGCGCAGCGGCATGCCGAGCTGCTGGGGCGCGGGCAGATAGCGGGGGCCGGGCTCGCCGCGGTCTGCGACATTGTGCCGGCCAAGGCGAAAGCGCTGGGCGAGAAATACGGCGTGCCGCACTATACGGACATGCTGGAGATGATGGCGAAGACCCCGGCCGACGCCGTCTCCGTGCTGACCGAAAGCGGCAACCACGCCAGGCACGTGGTGGCCCTCTCCAAATTCAAGAAACACATCATAGTTGAAAAGCCCATGGCGCTCACGCTCGACGACGCGGACGCTATGATAAAGGCCTGTGCCGACGCGGGCGTGAAACTTTTTGTGGTGAAGCAGAACCGTTTCAATGTGCCGGTAGTAAAACTGCGCCGGGCCCTGGAGGCCGGGCGTTTCGGCAAGTTGGTGCTGGGCACCGTGCGGGTGCGCTGGTGCCGCGAACAGAACTATTACGACCAGGACAAGTGGCGCGGCACCTGGGCGCTGGATGGCGGCGTGCTCGCCAACCAGGCCAGCCACCACGTGGACCTGCTGGAATGGATGATGGGCGACGTGGAAGGCGTTTACGCCATGAGCGCCACCGCCCTGGTGAAAATTGAGACCGAAGATACCGCCGTGGTGAGCCTGCGCTTTCAGAACGGGGCGCTGGGCGTGATAGAGGCCACTACAGCCGCCCGCCCGAAGGACCTTGAAGGGTCCATCTCCATACTCGGCGAGAAAGGCGCGGTAGAGATAGGCGGCTTCGCCGTGAACCAGATGAAGACCTGGAATTTCAAGCAGCCCGAGCCCGGCGACGCCGAGGTGATGGCGAAATTCTCCGTGAACCCGCCCGACGTGTACGGCTTCGGCCATAAGGCCTATTACGAGCACGTGGTGGACTGCGTGAACAACGACGCCAAGCAGCTGGTGGACGGGGCCGAAGGCCGCCGCAGCCTGGAGCTGATAGCCGGCATTTACGAATCCATTGAAACCAAGCGCGAGGTGAGCCTGCGCTCGCGCCCTAAGAAGACCCGCCTGGGGGGGAACTGATGGGAAAGCCCGAAATAAAACTGGCCGGTATAGCCGACGTGAAGTTCGGAGAGGGCGTGAAGGTGGTGGGCCCCTCCAACCTTTACGGCTGCGAGATCGGAGACAACACTTTTATAGGCCCTTTCGTGGAGATACAGAAGGGCGTCAGGATAGGTAAACGCTGCAAAGTGCAGTCGCACGCTTTCATCTGCGAAATGGTGACGGTAGGCGACGATTGCTTCATCAGCCACGGCGTCATGTTCGTGAACGACAAGTTCGCCAAAGGCCGGCCGGCCGGAGGGGACAAGAACCTCTGGGCCGCCACCAAGATCGGGAATAACGTTTCCATAGGCTCCAACGCCACCATCCTGCCCGTCTCCATAGCCGACGGCACTGTTATAGGCGCCGGCGCCGTGGTCACGAAGGATATCAAGGAACCCGGAGTTTACGCCGGGAATCCCGCCCGCCGCTTAAAGGACCTGCCGAAATGAGCAAACAGGTAAAAGTTCCCTTCGCCGACCTGCACGCCCAGTACCTCAATATAAAGAAAGAAATGGACGCCGCCATAGCCGGGGTCATAGGCTCCTCCGCTTTCATCCGCGGGCCCTATGTGGACGCTTTTGAAAAAGAATTCGCCGCGCTGATAGGCGCGCCGCATTGCGTGTCCGCCGCCAACGGCACCGACTCGCTCTATATAGCCATGCGGGCGCTGGGCGTGAAGCCGGGCGACGAAGTTATAGTGCCGGCGCATTCCTGGATAGCCACCAGCGAGACCGTGACGCAGGCCGGCGGCACCGTGGTGTTCTGCGATACCGACGAGGATACTTTTACCATAGACCCCGCGCTGATAGAGGCCAAAATAACCCCGCGCACGGTCGGCATAATACCGGTGCATCTTTACGGGCAGGCCGCCGACATGGGGCCCATAATGGAGACTGCGGCCCGGCACCGCCTCTGGGTGCTGGAAGACTGCGCGCAGGCGCACCTGGCGGCCTGGAACGGCCGCACCGTGGGCACCTTCGGCGCGGCCGCCTCCTTCTCTTTTTACCCGGGCAAGAACCTGGGCGCCATGGGCGACGCCGGGGCGCTGGTAACGGCCGACGGCGTGCTGGCCGAGCGCATGGCCATGCTGGCCCGCCACGGCGGGCTGGTGAAGAACGAGCACCGCATCGAGGGCGTGAACAGCCGCCTGGACGGCCTGCAGGCCGCGGTGCTGTCGGTAAAAATGAAACATCTCAGGAAATGGACCGCCGAGCGCAGGAAACTCGCCGGCGTTTATGACCGGGAGCTGTCCGGTATAGAAGGTCTGGAGATACCGATAGTGGCCGGCGGCCGCGAGCACGTTTACCATATTTACGCCTTGCGCCATCAGCGCCGCGACGAGCTGAAGAAATTCCTGGCCGAGCGTGGCATAGAGACGGTGATAAATTATCCGGTGGCCCTGCCTTTCCTGCCGGCCTACGCCCGCCTGGGCGCGCGGCCCGAGGATTTTCCTAATGCCTACAGGCACCAGTCCACGGTGCTGTCGCTGCCGCTGTTCCCGGAGATGACCCCTGAACAGCAGGCCGCGGTGATAGACGCGGTAAAGACCTTCTGCCGCGGCTGACTCCGGGCGGCAGGATAAAGAAGAAGGGCCGGTCCGTACCGGCCCTTCTTCTTTTACTTGTCAGGAGCGCTAATACGCGGGGGCGTGCTCATGCCAGGCGTAGATGAGAGAGCCGCCCTTGAGCTGGTTGATTAGGCGCGTGCGCACGCCCATCTCCACAGCCGGGCAGCCCCAGCTGCGGCCGAGGGGAACGTTGGCGGGCGAAACATAAGGCGCGCCGTGCACCACTATGAACCTGGCGAAGGCGTTGCTGTTGGAATCGCTCAGGCCGTAGAGGACCAGGGAATAGCCGTTCTCCCCGGTATAGGTCTTGCCGGTGAGGAACAGGCCTAAAGAGGTGGCGTGGGAGCCTTGGTCGTTGGAAAAGAGCCCGGCGTAACCGGTGTGCAGCGGGTCGGACCCGCGGCCGTGGGCCACCAGGAACGCTTCCACCTGCCCGGTCTTCATGTCGGCCACGAAAAATCTTTTTTCATTGGCGTGGCGGGTATAGTCTATCACCGACAGGTAGCGCGTATTGCCGAGGTCCCCCAGGTTGGCGCGGTAATAATTAAGCGCGGCCGCCAGCGGGCGCGGCGGGATCAGGCCCTGCGGGTCCACGTAGGAATAGTCGGTATTGTAGTAGGACAGTTTTGGCGCTGGCGGGGCGGGCAGTTCGGCGGAGGGGAGGCGGAGCCACGCCAGGAGATCGTCCAGGGCCCCGGCGGCCGGGAGGCGGGCGCAAAGGCAGAGCAGCAGGCCCGAGGTTGCGAAGGCCGTTCTGAAGATGCGTAACATGGTGTTGCGGCTTGCCGGCATAACTTAGGGATATGATACAAAAAAGGCGTTCAGGTTTTACCCGGGCCGGGATAAAGGGCCCAGCTCCGGGGGGGCCAAAAAGAACCGGACCTTAGGTACTTTCGGCTCATACGCGGGCAACCGGATATTTGTTTGAATTGTTATATGGTTTTCAAGGAAAATTAAATGAATATCCTTCGCGCTGTTTTCACTATCGTGCTGCTGTTTTCCGGAGGCGCTTTCGCTTTCGACCTGCCCGGCCTGGAAAAGGGCGCCGCTCCGGCCCGCCTGCCGGAAGCCGGCCTGCCAGCCGCCGCTAACCCCGGCGACGCGCGCCTGGCCGCCCTGCGCGCCGAAGCCCTGGCGGACCCCGTGAAGTTTTTTGACGAACATACCCCGGCCGAGATAGGGCTGGCCTACGGGCTTCCCCCTGCCGCCCGCTACCGCATAGATAACGCCGCGGCCGCGAAGGCTTCTGTGCGGCTTATAGTGAACCTGACGGACCAGCGCCTGCTGGTGGTTTCTCCCGAGCTCAACGGTGTCTTCAAGCTCTCCAGCGGCCTGGGTCCCGACCATCTTACTCCCGGCAGCGGCCGCTGCTACGCCCCTGATTTCATCGAGGAAATGCACTATTCCAGCCTTTACAACAAAGCCCCCATGCCCAATTCCATCTTCTTCAACGGCAATATCGCCATGCACGGCACCAACGCCGAGCAACTGCTGGGCCAGCCCGCCTCCCACGGCTGTATCCGCCTGTCCAAGGCGGACGCCAAGGCCGTCTACGGCGTAGTGAAAGCCCACGGCAAGGCCAATGCCAGCATCTGCGTAGTAGGGAAAACTCCGGTAAAGTAAGTTTTTCCCCGCCAGCAATGAAAGAGGGCCGGTTTTGCCGGCCCTCTTCTTTTTGTCCGCCTGCGCTTACAGGTATTCTGCCTGCCAGAGGAACAGCGAGACCAGGCAGGTGAGCTTGCGCGAGTTGTCGCGCCGCCCTTCCAAATGCTCCTTCATCAGCTTTTCCGCGTAGGCGTAGTTGCAGAAGTCCGGGTTCTTGGCCTTCGCGGCCGCTATGGCGTCCAGCGCGAACTCGCGCAGGTCGCCTTTCAACCATTCCGCCGTGGGCATGTTGAAGCCTTTCTTCGGCATCTTCAGGATCTCCTCCGGCAGATACTGCCGCAGGGCCTTGCGGATGATGTGCTTGGTGGTGAACCCCTTTATCTTCAGGCTCAGCGGGATCTCCTCGGAGAGCGCTATCATCTCGTTGTCGAGGAAAGGCACGCGCGCCTCCTGGGAATTGAACATGGTCACCAGGTCGGTGGAATGCAGCGAGCAGTAGGGCAGGAAGACGTTCAGGTCCAGGTAGAGCAGGCGGTCCAGCAGGCGGTTGGCAGCCACGTCGGGCAAATGCTGGGCGAACACCTCGAACGGGTCGGCGTGGCGGGACCCCGGCAGCAGGGCCTTTATGTCTTCGGGGGTGAGGATCTCCTTGTACTTCATGTGCGCCACTTCCGGCTTGAACGCGGCGCCGCGGGTGAAGGACTTCACCTTGAAATCCAGGCTGAGCCTGCGGGTAGAGACGGGCAGGCGGTCGGCCGCGGCCTTGATGGCCGCCTTGACCGGGCCCGGCAGGTACTGGTAGAAGCGCCCGACCTTGGCCGCGGTCAGGGTGGGGTAGCCCGCGAACAGTTCGTCGCCGCCGGCGCCGGTCAGGGCCACCGTGATGTCCCGGCGGGACTGCGCCGAAACGTGCCCCATGGCGAGATAGGTCCAGTCTCCGTGCGGCTCGGCGAAGCCGTGCACCGCTTTCGGCAGCTGTTCTTTTATGTCGGCCGGGCCGAGCAGGCAGTCGTGGTGGTCCGTGCCGTATTTCCTGGCCACCAGGCGCGCTTCGGCCAGCTCATTGTAGGTGCCGCCGTCCTCGTAGCCCACGGTATAGGTTTTGGGCTTTACGCCCAGCTTGGACATCATGGCCACTATGGCGGTGGAGTCCAGGCCGCTGGAGAGGAAAACGCCCAGCGGCACGTCGCTGACCAGCTGGCGCTTTACCGACGAGAGCAGCGCCATCTCTATGCGGGCGGCGGCTTCGTCCTCGGTCATCTTGCGGGAACGGAAGCGGTAATGCCAGTATTGGCGCAGCTGGGCCTTCTTGCCGGCCACTTTGATGCAGTGCCCCTGCGGCAGGCGCCGGATATGTTTGAAGATGGAGCGGGGCGAGGAGACGTAATAGAAGGAGAGGTAGTTGGCCAGCGCCTGCTGGTCCAGATCGCGCGGCATGCCGTTGAAGGCCAGCAGCGACTTGATCTCCGAGGCGAAATACAGCGAACCGCCCAGGTCGGCGTAGAAGAGCGGTTTCACGCCGGCGCGGTCCCTGGCTATAAAGAGCTCGCCGCGGCGCGCGTCCCAGATGGCGAAGGCGAACATGCCGTTGAGCTTGTCCAGGCAGCGCTCGCCGTATTCCTCGTAGAGGTGCGCCAGGACCTCGGTGTCGGAGTTGGTGGAGAACTTGTGGGAGCCTTCGAGCTCCTTGCGCAGTTCGCGGTAATTGTAGATCTCGCCGTTGAGGACCACGGCCACGCTGCGGTCCTCGTTGAAGACCGGCTGGCGGCCGCCTTCCAGGTCTATGATCTTGAGGCGGCGCATGGCCAGCCCGCAGTTGCGGTCGGTCAGCACGCCTTCGTCGTCGGGGCCGCGGTGCAGCATCTCGAAGAGCGGGCGCTTGAGCTCCGCCTCGCTCACCGGCTTGCCGGACGCGTAGTTGATCTTGCCTAGGATTCCGCACATATCAGTTCTTTCCTTTTGCGGCGTAAATGTTTATCCGGGCCGGCTTGAAGAAGAGCTCCGGCATTTTTTCGCGCAGTGCCAGCCCGAAGAGCGAGAAGTTTTCCCTGAACTCCGCGGCCGGCGCGTAGCCGGCCTTGTCCAGAGCGGCCAGCAGGCCGGGTTCGTCGGTGAAAGCCGTCTCTATATCGGTGGTCACTACCAGGTCGGGGCGCGCCTGGCCGAGCAGGTCGTAGCCCACGGCGTTGCGCCAGTCACCGGAGCCCAGCGGAACCAGCCTGACGTTTCGCAGGCCCTCGTAGGATGGATGCCGGTATTTGCGCTCCAGCACCCCGGGGCCGAACCAGGAGGGCTCGCGCAGCAGGCCTATGACCGCGCCGGGGCGGGCGTTGGCCAGGAGCCAGCCGGAGGCGGAGTCGCGGCTGTCCTCTTTGAGGGCGAGCCGCGCCGCGGCGGCCTGCAGTACCAGCAGGTTGACCAGTACCAGCAGGGGCAGCGCTTTAGCCGCCCTGAATTTTTCCCCGGCTTCGGCGAGAAGGCGCGCGCCCAGCAGGGCCAGGAACGGCAGTACCGGCAGCATGCGGCCCGAAGAGGCGGCCTGCCCGGCTTTTACGAAGATGACCAGCAGCGGCAGCGTCCAGGCGGCCAGCAGCAGGTCGTTCTTGGTGCGCCTGAAGGCGGACAGGCCCAGGCCGGCCAGCGAGGCGGCCGCCACGCCCACGCCCAGACCTTCGCGCAGCGAAGCCCAGACCTTTAGCAGGCCGCTGAATATTCCCGCCGAGGAACCGTTGGAAACTGTATTCGCCAGCGCCCCGGTGCCCTTTATAAAACCGGGATAATCCAGCAGGGCGTAGGGGGTGCCTATGAAAAACGCGGAGGCGGCGGCCGGAACGGCGAGCAGCAGCGGCTTCATTTCGCGGCGGCGGGGGCCCAGCAGGTGGGCGGCGAGGAAAGGCAGCAGCAGCGGGGCCGCGGAATAGCGTGTGGAGACGGCCAGCCCCGTTGTGACGGCGGCGAGCAGGTAGAACCTGGTCTCGCCGGAATCCATGAGCCGCTTGAGCAGCAGCAGGGTGAGGACTATCCAGAAAAGGCCCGGCACGTTCATTACCAGGTAGCGGGAAAAGATGGAATGCGCCGGGGCCAGCGCCAGGAACAGCCCGGCCAGAAAGCCGGCAGCGGGGCCGAACATGGCGGTTCCGAGCAGGCAGAGCGCCGCGGCGGCGAGGGCGCCGTACAGGGCGGACAAGGCACGGCCGGCCAGGTAGAACTTGCCCCATTCGCCGGGGTTGGCGTAATAGAAGTCCTTGTCCGGGGTGAGGGTGAGCAGGCCGGCCACAGAAAGAGCCTTGAGCGAGGCCGCGAAAGTGTACAGGTGGAAGGTGCCTTCGCCCAGCGCGTAAGGGGTTTTCTCCCCGACGGGGTTGAAGTCCAGCTTGCCCGGGTCCATGGACTGCAGGTGGGCTATGGGCGTATTCTCGTCGCAGTTGTAGGTGTTGACGTGGTGTTGGTTGGGCAGGCCCCAGCGCAAGCCGGCCAGCGAGGCCAGCAGCGCGGCCAGGACTATGACGGCCAGCCTGGTTCTCGTGGATTTGGGCATAAGCGTGGGGGCTGTTGCGAGCGCCATTTAAATATACAATAATTAACATAGCGTAACAACCGGCCGCTCTCCGGAGAGCCGGCTTAAAACTATGAAAGTCCTGCTTATCAACTTGCCGAGGGTCGGCGGCTTCCCGGTAGTAAGGGAAGAGCGCTTCGAGCATAAGGATTTCGAGATGGTCCAGCCGCCGCTGGGCCTGCTGTACTGCGCCTCCATGCTGCGCCAGGCCGGGCACGAGACCGCGCTGATAGACGCCAACGCCCTGGACCTGCCCGCCGCCGAAGTCGGCGCCCGCGCGGCGGCTTTCAGGCCCGACATTATTTTCGCGCGGGCGGCCTTCGACGCGCAGGACGCCGACGCCGCCGTGCTGGCCGGACTGAAGGCGGCGGTCCCCGGCGTCAAGGTGCTCACCCGCAACAAGATACTTTCCGACGTGCCCGCCCTGCGCGACGCCTTCCTGGCGCGCCATTCCCATATAGATTATTTCCTGCTGATGGAGCCGGAGTCGGTGATAGCGGCCGTCTGCGAGGCCCTAGCGGGCGGGCGCCGGCCGCCGGCCGCGGCCTGGCTGGAGGGGGGCAAGGTAGTAGAAGGCGCCCCGGCCGAAGCGCCCGGCCAGCTCGACGATTTCCCTTTCCCGGCCTACGACCTGCTGGAGACCATGGCCCCCTACAAGACCAGCCTGTTCGGCCCGGTCTATACGCTGGTGCTCTCCAGCCGCGGCTGCCCTTTCCAGTGCAGTTTCTGCGCCTATTGCCGCACCAAGTACCGCGAGCGCTCGGCCGAGAACGTGGTGGCGGAACTGAAGTGGCTGAAAGAGACCATAGGTCTCAAGAATTTCGTTTTCTTCGACGACACTATTTCCCTCAGGCGCGACCGCACGCTGAAGATCTTCGAGCTGATGCGGCAGAGCGGCCTGGGCCTGAAGTTCGGCATCTGCACCCGGGTGGACCTGATAGACGAGGAGATGGTCCTGGCCGCCAAGGCCGCCGGCTGCGAGGAACTCGGCTTCGGCGTGGAGTCCGGTTCCCAGAAGATCCTGGACATAGCCAAAAAGGGCATAAAGCTGGACCAGGTGCGCGAGGCTTTCCGCCTCTGCAAAAAACACAAGATCAAATCCATAGCGTCGGTGATCCTCGGCCTGCCCGGCGAGACCGAAGAGACGGTGCGCGAGACTTTCCGGTTCATCAAGGAAATAGACCCGTACTACTGCCAGTACGCCATAGCCGTGCCTTTCCCCAACACCGAGGTTTACCGCTACTACGACGAGCGCGGCCTGATCCTCACGCGCGACTGGACCAAGTACAACCCGCTGGAGGTCACGCCGGTGTTCCGCACCGAAGCCCTGAGCGCGGAGCGCCTCGCCGAGCTGAAGCGCCAGGGCTACATCAAGTTCCTGCTCAGGCCTTCCTTCATCCTGTCCAAGATAGAGCCGCTCAACCTGCTGTGGAACATAAAGGGCTTCCTCATGTACGCCCACCGGCTGGCCGGGCTGCTCCTGGGCGGCAGGAAATACGTCCGCTGATGAAATTCTGCGTCCTCTCTTCCCTTACCGCCCGCAGCGGCAGCTCCATCCGCAACCGCGGCGTCTGCCGCGCCCTCGCCGGGCTGGGGCACAGCGTGACTTACCTGGAGCCGCTGGCCCCCGGTGAGGAAGCCGCGCTGGCCGAGGGTTTCTCCCACGAACCGGTGCCGGTGAGGTCCGCCCGCCCGCTATTCTGGATGCTGCCGGCCGCGCTGGCCAACCTGGCCCGCCTTCGCGAGCTGAAGCCGGCCGCGGTCCTGGTGATGAAACCTTTTCCGCACACGGCCGTGCCGGCCCTGCTGGCCCGCCGGAACTGCGGCGCCAAAGTGGTGGTGGATTTCGACGACCTGGACTCGGGCTACGCCGCCGGGGCCCTCGCCCGCCGGCTGCTGGAATGGATGCAGCTGTTCTTTATCCGCCGGGCGGACCTGGTCTGCGTGCATAACGGCGCCCTGCGCGAGTATCTTTCCTCCCGCGGCGTGGCGCCCGAAAAGATCTCCTGGCTCGGCCAGGGCATAGAGCCGGAAAAGTACGCCGCCCGGCCCGGCGCCGGGCCCGCGCTGCCGCCAGGCTGGGAAAGTGCCACCGTACTGGTCTACGCCGCCCACCTGGGGCCGGCGGCCGCCCTCGAACCCTTGTTCGAGATCGTGGCCGGACTGGCCGGGAATTTCCGCCTCCTCGTGATAGGCGGCGGGGCGCAGTTGGAGGAATTCAAGGCGCTGGCGCGGCGGCTGGGGGCCGAAGGGCGCACCCACTTCACCGGCTACCTGTCCCATCCCGAGACCATAGCGTGGCTGCGGCTGGGGCAGATAGCGCTGAATTACCTTTACGAAGAGCAGCCGCGGGACCGGTTCCGTTCGCAGATAAAGATCCGGGAATACCTGGCGCTCGGCCTGCCGGTGGTGTCCTCGCGGGGCGGCGACATAGAACTGTTCAGGGAATTCGTGGAGATAGCTGGAGATAAAACGGATTTCGCCGGCAGGATCATGAAGCTCGCCGCGGACCTGCCTTCGGCCGCGGCCAGGGCGGCGCGGGGCCGCGTCTGGGTGACTGAAAAATATTCATGGCCGGGCCTCGTCAGGGAATGGCTGGCCGGGTCGGGGCTGGACAAGTTATGACCAAAGTTTCAGTGGTAGTGCCGGTTTACAACGGGGCCAGGACCATAGGCCTGGCCCTGGACGCCCTGCTGGCGCAGACGCACAAGGGCCTGGAGATCATAGTGGCAGACGACGGGTCCACCGACGCCACGCCGGAGCTGGTGAAAGGGCGGCCGGTGAAATACCTGCGGCAGGAGAACGCCGGGCCGGCCAAGGCGCGCAACCTGGGCTGGCGCGCGGCCGCCGGCGAAATAATTTTCTTCACCGACGCGGACTGCGTTCCGGAACCGGCGTGGGTGGAAAAACTCCTGCGCCTGTTCGAAGAGCCGGGCGTGGCCGCCGCCGGCGGAACCTACGGCCTCCGCAACCCGGAAAGCCTGGTGGCGCAGTGCATCCATTACGATATCCAGTACCGGCATTCCCGGCTGGGGCGCGAAGTCTCCTATATCGGCTCCTTCAGCCTGGCCGTGCGCAGGACCGCCCTGGAGCAGGTAGGCGGTTTCGACGAGACCTTCCGCATAGCCTGCGGCGAGGACGCGGACCTGTCGTACCGGCTGTTCAAGGCCGGCCATAAGTTCCGCTTCGATAAAGAATGCTGGGTGGCCCATCACTTCCCCACGGGCGCGGTGCATTTCGTGCGCCAGCAGTTCTGGCGCGGCTACTGGATCATGAAGCTGCTGGCCAAGCACGGCAGCACCGGCTCTCCGGGCTACAGCAACTTCCTCGACGCGCTGCAGCCGCCGCTGTTCGGCCTGGCGCTGGGCGCTCTCGCCGCCGTGCCTTTCGCGCCTGGTCTGCTGCCCGCGGCGCTGACGCTCAACCTGCTGGCCTTCTTCGCTAATTTCCCGTCGGTGCTGTTCGGCGTGCGCGCTTCCGGTTCTCCCAGGCTGTTCTTTTCGGCCGTGCTGTTCTATTTCCGCGGCTTCGCCTGGGTGCTGGGCCTGGCTTACGGCGCCGGTTTCCTGTTCAAAGGCGGCAATAAATGAAGATCCTGCTTTTAAACCCTCCAGCCAGCACCAGCCTGTCCTCCACGCTGCCCGATAAATACACGTCGGTGGATATCGGCTATTATCCGCCGCTCGGCCTCATGTACCTGGCCGGTTACCTCAGGGAGCGGACAAAACATACCGCGGCCATCGCCGACATGGTGGCCGAGCGCCTGACGCTCGCGGACCTGGCGGCCCTGCTGGCCAGGCACGCTCCTGACGCCGTGGGCGTCTACTGCGCCAGCGCCACCGCCAATAGCGTGCGCAAGATCTGCGCCCGGCTGAAAGAGCTGGCGCCCGCCCTGCCGGTGGTGGTAGGCGGGCCGCACGCCGATATTTATCCGGAAGAGACCCTGGAATGGTCTTCCGTGGACTACGTCATCCCCGGAGAAGGCGAGATGACGCTCGCCGAACTGCTGGAGTGCCTCGCCGCCGGCGGAAACACCTCCGCTGTCCCCGGCGTCTGGTCCAGCAGGGAAGGCAAGGCCGTCTCGGGCGGCAAAAGACCCGCCGTCACCGACCTGGACTCGCTGCCCTTTCCCGCGCGCGACCTGACGGACTATAAGCGCTACCACTCGGCCATAGGCAAGGACAAGGTGGCCACCACGCTGATGACCAGCCGCGGCTGCCCCTACCGCTGCAATTTCTGCTACGTGCAGTACGACGTCCGCTACCGGGCCCGCAGCGCCGCCAACGTGCTGGCCGAAATAGAGGACTGCCTGAAGCTCGGCATCCGGGAGTTCTTCTTCTTCGACGAGATCTTTACGGTGGATAAGAAGCGCGTGCTGGCTATCTGCGGGGAGATAGTGAAACGCGGGCTGTACATCACTTTCGAGGTGCGCTCACGCATCAATACCATGGACTCCGAAATGCTGGCCGCCCTGAAGAAGGCCGGCTGCGTGCGGATCTCCTACGGCGTGGAATCGGCCTGCGACGAAGTGCTCAAGGCGATGAACAAGGGCATAACGGCCGCCCAGGCGCGAGAAGTGACCCGCCTTACGCAGCAGGCGGGGATAGAGGTGTTCCTGGATTTCATGCTGGGCTATCCCGGCGAGACCGAGGAGCAGATGCGCCGCACCATAGCTTTCGCCCGCGAGCTGGACCCGGATTACGTGCAGTTCGCCATCACGGTGCTCATTCCGGCCACGCAGATCTACCGCGACGCGCTCGCGTCGGGGCAGCTGAGAACCGATTTCTGGAAAGAAGTGGCCAAGAACCCGCCGGACCTGATAGTGCCGCCGCTCGCGTCGGATAAGTACGGCCGCGAGTTCCTGGAGAAGATGTTCAGCCAGGCCTACCGGAGCTTCTATTTCCGGCCCGGCTACATCTTCAAGCGGCTCAGGAGGATCTCCTCGCTGACCGAGCTGCTGCGCCACGCCAGGGGCGCGGTGCAGCTGTTCTCCGGCAGCAGGGAAGGTTAACGGCGGCGGCCCAGCAGGTAGGCGAAGAAACTGCGCGCGCCGTAGAGTTTGCGGACCAGGTCCGCCGGCGAGGCAAAGAGCATGCGCAGCAGCTGCGAGGGTCTCAGGTAGAATTCCTTGAGTCCCCTGTCTATAAAATAATCGATCTCGGCCTTGGAGAGCTGCGGGTAACTGAGCAGCGTCACCTGCTCTCGCTCCGGGCTCACCCAGTCCTTCCATTCCTTCGGCACCAGGTAGCCCTTCTCTTTAGCCCAATCGTAAAGTTCCGTGCCCGGGTAAACGCAGATCCCGGAGAACTGCACCGTGTCCAGCGGCAGGCTCTTGGCGAACTCCACCGTGGCCGTGGCCGACTCGCGCGTCTCGCCGGGGGCGCCTATCATGAAGCAGCCGTGGATGGTGAACCCCAGCCGGGCGGCTTCGGCGGCGAATTTTTTGGACTGCTCCAGGGTAATGCCTTTCTTCACGGCGTCCAGCGCCGCCTGCGTGCCGAACTCGAACCCCACCATGAGCATGCGGCAGCCGGCCTCGCGCATCAGCGGCAGGAGCGCCAGGTCCAGGTCCACGCGGGTATTGCAGCTCCAGGTGGCTTTCAGCCCGCGCCGGTGGATCTCTTCGCAGAGGGCGCGCATCTGCACGGCCGAGGCGGTAAGCGTGTCGGTCTCGAACATGATCTCGCGGAGCTGCGGGAAAAGCTTCAGGTCGTATTCCATCTCGTCCACGATGGCGGCGGCGGAGCGCGCGCGCATATGGCGGCCGGCCATGGACTCGGTGGTGTCGCGGCAGAAGGTGCAGCGGCCCAGGCAGCCGCGCCCGGAGATGAGCGTGAGGAAAGGGAAACGCTTGCCGGCGTCGCGGTACCACTCGGGTTTGATGTGGCGCCAGGCGGGGAAAGGCAGGGTGTTCACGTCCACGGGGGCGCCGTAGGGATTGTTGACCGGCGCGCCGGCGGAAAGCCAGCTCAGGCCGGGGATCTCCGCCGGGGGCTTGCCGTCGGCCAGGTCCTGCAGGATATAGTCGTATTCTCCCCTGGCGATGAAATCCACCGCGCCGGCGGCCCGGGCGAAGGTGTCGTCGGGCAGGGCGGTGACGTGCGGCCCTACCAGGACCGTGCGGCAGCCGGAGAGTTCCCTGGCCAGCCGGGCGTGGGCGATGTCGGAATCTATGGACGGGGTGGTGGTGTGCACCACGGCCAGTTCCGGCCTGGCCTGGCGGATAACGTCCTTGACCTGGTCCAGGCCCAGGTTCAGGGCCGCGGCGTCGGAGAAGACCACGTCGTGGCCGGCGCGTTCCAGCACGGCTACGGCGGTAAGCAGCCAGTCGGGATGGCGCTGCACCCGCCCGCGGGATTTGGCCGCCCAGCGGGCGGACCTGCAGAAATCGTCCCCGTAGGGAGGGTTGAGCACCAGTATTTTCATCGGGTAAATCTGTACTTCACTATGTTCCAGGCCACTATGAAGCCGTCCAGCCACTTTATCTTCTTGCCCTGCGCGTAGGAGCGCGGGTGGTAGTCCACGTCCACCTCGGTGATGGGGTAGCGGCCGGTCTTGAGCACCTTGGCGGTGATCTCGGCGCAGAATTCGAAGCCCTTGGACTTTATGCCCAGTTCGTTGAACAGCCGCACCGGCATCACCTTGTAGCCGCAGGCCTGGTCGGTCAGGCGCGAACCGTAGAGCAGGTTGGTGAGGAAGGTGACTATCCTGTTCGCCAGCAGGGAGAGCAGGCGGATCTTGCCGAAGCCCTTGCGGCTCCTGGACCCGAACACGACTTCGGCCTTCTTCTCCAGGATGGGGGCCAGCAGCGGCAGGTAGTCGCCCGGGTCCAGTTCCAGGTCGGCGTCCTGCACTATCAGGTAGTCGCCCGTGGCGGCGGCGGCGCCCGTACGGACCGCCGCCCCCTTGCCCAGGTTGTGCTCGTGGTAGAGCACCCTTATTTTTTCAGTATCGCAAGGGAACCGCTCTTTGAGCAGTTCCCGGGTCCCGTCGGTGGAGCCGTCGCATACGATCAGAAGTTCCGTCTTTACCGGCAGCGGCAGGGCCGCTACCTTGTCTATTACCTGGAGGACGGTGTTCTTCTCGTTGTAGCAGGGTATTATTACCGAGAGCTTAAGCAACGGCCCTGCCTGGGTCATTACCTCACGGCCTCTTTGAGCGAATTCTTGACCGCGTCGGTCACGGCCTTGATCTGCTCGTCCGAGAGCTCGGGGTACATGGGCAGCGAGAACACGGTGTCCTGCACCGCGTCGCAGACCGGCAGGTCGCCGCGCTTGTAGCCGAGGTGCTTGTAGGCCTCCTGCAGGTGCAGCGTGATCGGGTAGTAGATCTGGTTGGCTATCCCCTGCTCGGTCAGGTGCTTCTGCGCGTTGTCGCGCTTGGCCTTGCTGTCGAAGCGGATGGTGTAGTAGTTGAACGAGTGGCGCGCGTTGGCGGGCACGAAGGGGGTCACGCAGACGCCCTGGAGGGCGGCGGCGTACTTTTCGGCCACTTTGTTGCGCATCTCGGTCCACTTCTCCACGTGCTTGAGGCGGATGGAGAGGATGGCGGCCTGCACGGTGTCGAGGCGGCTGTTGAAGCCTTCCATCTCGTGGTGGTAGCGCACCTTGCTGCCGTGGTTGCGCAGCTGGATGAGCGTGTCGTAGATCTTCTGGTCGCTGGTGACTATCGCGCCGCCGTCGCCGAAGGCGCCGAGGTTCTTGGCCGGGAAGAAGCTGTAGGTGCCGCAGTGGCCTATGGAGCCTAGCATCTTCCAGTCCGTGCCGCCCATTTTGTACTTGCCGGTGAAGGCCTGCGCGGTGTCCTCGATGACTATGAGGTTATGCTTCTTGGCGAGCGCCATGAGGGCGTCCATGTCGCAGGGGTGGCCGTAGAGGTGCACCGGGGCGATGGCGCGGGTCTTGGAGGTGATCTTCTTCTCGACGGATTTGGGGTCGAGGCAGAAAGTGACGGGGTCGATGTCGGCGAACACCGGCACCGCGCCCACCTGGCTGATGGTCTCGGTGGTGGCGATGAAGGTGAAGGGGGAGGTGATGACCTCGTCGCCGGGCTTCACGCCGCTGGCGAGGTAGGCCATGCGCAGCGCGTCGGTGCCGTTGGCCACGCCCACGCAGAACTTGGCGCCGTTATGGGCGGCGAATTCGGCTTCGAACTTCTTTACTTCCTCGCCGAGGATGAAATTGGCTTTATTGAAAACGTTCTTTACGGCCGCTTCTATCTCGTCCTTGATGGGGGGATAGCCGGCGAGCATGTCTACCATGGGTACTTTCATTAGGGTGTCCTCCAGATCTGCCTGTTGCGGATATGACTTTATTATATTAAATGGCCGCCCCGGAAAGCCACGGCGGCCGGCTTTTGGGGGGGCGGCCCTCTTTTGTTATAATTTAGGCCGATGAAAACCACCATAGTCATCCCGTCCTATAATGAGATGCGCACCCTGCCGGCGGTGCTGAAGGTCCTGGCCGGCGTAGCGCTGGACAAGGAAGTGATAGTGGTGGACGACGGCTCCAAGGACGGCACCCGGGAATGGCTGGACAAGGCCATAGCCGCCAAAGAGTTCCCCTACGACCTGAAGGTCATAAAACACGAGGTCAACAAGGGCAAGGGCGGCGCCCTCATCACCGGGTTCAACGCCGCGGCCGGTGACATAACCATAGTGCAGGACGCGGACCTGGAGTACGACCCCAACCAGATCCCGGGCCTGGTCCGCCCGATAGAAGAAGGCCGGGCGGACGCGGTTTTCGGCTCGCGCATGCTCTCCGGCAAGGCCGAAACTTACAGCCAGCTATACCTGGCCGGCAACAAGTTCCTCTCTTTCCTGGTGTCCCTGCTGTTCGGCCTGCGGATGACCGACTCCTACACCTGCTACAAGGCTTTCCGGACGCCGCTGCTGCGCCGGCTGCGCCTGACCTCCAACGGCTTCGAAATAGAGGCGGAACTTTCCTGCAAGACGGCTTTCCTGGGCCTGCGCTTCGCCGAACTGCCCATCGTTTACACCTCCCGCTCCAGGCAGGAAGGCAAGAAGATCAATTACAGGGACGCCGTGAAAGGCGTGCTGAAAATACTCTGGCTGCGGCTCTCGCTGCGCCGGGCGGATCTTAAAGAATGAGAGCACTTATAATAGGCGCGGACGGACAGGTGGGGGGCGTGCTCTCTTCGCTGTGCGTGCGGCGCCGCATAGAAGTTTATGGCACCGGGCTCGGAGGCCAGGGCTACCTGCATCTGAACCTCACCTCGCCCGCCACCATCGCTCCCGCTTTCGAAAAGGCCAAACCCGACCTGGTGCTGCTCTGTTCGGCCATGACCGCCGTGGACGGCTGTGAAAAGAACCCTGAGCTGGCCCGCCGGGTAAACGCCGAGGGCCCGGCTTTAGTGGCCGAGGAATGCCGCAAGGGCGGGGCCAAGCTGGTTTATTTCTCCACCGAGTACGTATTCGACGGCAAGAACGGGCCCTACGGCGAGGAAGACCCGGTGAACCCCATCAGCGTTTACGGTCGCACCAAGCTGGAAGGCGAGCGGGTCTGCCTGGCCGTGAAGGGCGCCCTCTCGGTGCGCACCACGGTGGTGTACTCCCATTCCCCGGAGTCCAAGAATTTCATCATGCAGTTGATCAGCAATTACCGCGCCGGCGCCAAAATGCGCGTACCTTCGGACCAGTATTCCAACCCCACTTACGCGCCCGAGCTGGCGGCCGCCGTGCTGGACCTGGCGGCGGCCGACGCCTCCGGAATTTACAACGTGACGGGCCCGGACTGGCTCAACCGCCATGAGTTCGCGCTGAAGGCCTGTGCCGCCTTCGGGTTCGACCCGGCTTTCATCGAGCCCCGGCTCACTTCGGAGCTGGGCCAGGCCGCGGCGCGGCCGCTCACCGCCGGGCTGAAGACGGACAAGCTGGCCGCCGCGCTGGGCCGCCGGCTGCCGCCCGTGGACGCCAGCCTGGCCAAGATCGCCGCAATCCTTAAACAGTATGAATGACCTGCTGAGAAATTCCTGGCTTTACGCCCTGGCCTTCGTGCTGCCGCTGGTCCTTTCGCTGGCGCTGACGCCGGTGCTGCGGGCGCTGGCGCTGCGCTTCGGCCACCTGGACAGCCCCACCGACATCAAGACGCACAAGGCGCCTACTCCGCTCCTGGGCGGGGCGGCCATCTTCATAGCTTTCACGCTTTCGCTCCTGGCCATGCGCTTCTACACGTCCTTCCCCACCGGCACGCTGCGCGACCTGCGCGTTATCCTGCTGGGCGGCGGCGTGATGTTCACGCTGGGCTTCATAGACGACCTGTACAAACCGCACGGGCTGGGGGTAAAGACCAAGTTCGCCGTGCAGTTCGCGGTGGCGGCGTTCACCGCCCTGTACGGCATCCGCATAAATTTCATCCAGCCGGACTACCTGGCCTTCGCCCTGACGGTGCTCTGGATAGTGGGCGTCTCCAACGCTTTCAACATCATCGACATCATGGACGGCCTTTCGGCGGGGCAGGCGGCCCTGGCGGCCTTCGGCTTCCTGCTCATCGCCTTCCCGTCGGAGTCCATCTACGTGAACTTCGCCTCGGCCTCGCTGGCAGGCGCCGCGGCCGGCTTCCTGCCGTACAACTTCTCCAAGCGCCTCAAGATCTTCATGGGCGACTCGGGCAGCCTGCTCTGCGGCTTCGTGCTGGCCCTGGTGGCGCTCGGCACGCGCTACAGCGACGTGAACCCGCTCGGCGTGTACGCGCCGCTGTTCATCCTGGCGGTGCCCATCTACGACACCATCTTCGTTTCCGTGCTGCGCCTGCGCCGCGGGCATTCCCCGTTCATCGGCAGCAAGGACCACTTCGCGCTGCGGCTCGAGAAGATCGGCTTCTCCCGGCGGCAGGTGGTGCGGCTGGCCTCCCTGGCCACGCTGGCGCTGGTCCTGTTCGCCTGGCTGATGACGCAGGTGCCGCTCGCCTGGGGCATAGTCATAGCCGGCATCCTCGGCCTCGAATCCGTCCTCATCGGCATCGCCATCGCCAAGATCAAAATATAGGGAGTCGGCATGTTCTCCTCCTTCGCTGAGCGGGCGCGGCAGAAGAGGGCCTGCGTGTTCGCGGGCGTCAACGGGTATGCCTTCTTCGGGTACGCGGTCTCGAACACCGTTCTCGCCGCTCGTCGCTCGGCCTCGTCGCTTGCGTAAGCCTCGGCCTCCGCGACGCCCCTCCGAAGGCACACCCGTCGCCGTCCGCTTCTTTTACTCGGCCTGCTTAGAAGGCGGTGAGTCGGAGGGACGGACGGGGCATTGGTCCGAGCGCCATTTGGGGAGGGGGGGGCTCCGCCGCCGAAGGCGGTGGAGGGGAACCGCGCAACGGTTCCCTGCAGTCATGGCGAGCGGACCAATGCCCCGTCCGGACCGACTTAATGCCCGCGAACTTGCAGGCCTGCCGTCTTCAGTTGGTGTAGTCGGTGCGGAGGAGGAGTTTGAGGCAGTTGGAGGTTTCGCGCAGGGCGGCGAGTTTGGAGACGCCGGCGGCGCGGGCGCGCATGGTGACCGGGACTTCGGTTACCTTCCAGCCGCGCCGCAGGACCTTGATGAGCAGTTCGGCGTCCAGGGCGAAGCCCTCCGTTTCAAAACGGAGGGCTTTCAGCTTGTCGGCCCGGTAGAGCTTGAAGATCTGGGTGTAGGAGGTGACGTTGCGGCCGAAGCGCAGGCGCAGCAGGGCGTTGGCGCCCCAGGTGAGCAGCCGGCGCGGCAGCGGCAGGCCGCGAAAGCCCCCCAGGAACGGCGAGCCGCAGACGCAGTCGGCTCCGGTGCTCTTGGCCGCCTCCAGCAGGCGGCGGGCGTCGGCCGGGTCGAAGGAGAGGTCGGCCTCCATGAAAAGGATATACCGGCCGCGGGCCGCGGCCACGGCCCGTTCCAGCGAGGCCCTGAAGGAGTAGCGGCCGCCCGCCAGCGCGGTGACGCCGGGGCGGCTGCCGGCCAGCCGCCAGAGCAGGTCCAGCGTGCCGTCGGCGCTGCCGCCGTCCGAGAAAATGACCTCGTGGGAAGGCAGCGCCGCGGCCAGCGGGGCCAGCAGGGCGTCGCCGTAGGAGGCGGCGCAGGCCGCCTCGTCCAGGCAGGGGATTATGACGGAAACTTCGGGGGCGTTCTCCACCCCGATATTCTAGTAAATAAGACTTACTCCGTGGTTATCGCGAATTCCGGAGGATTGTGCATGGTACGCTTTACCAGGCACTGCTCCGCGGCCTTTATCACCGCGCCCTTGTACTTTTCGGGGAAATCCTTGGGGAGCACGATCCTGAAAGAGATCTTCTTCATCAGGTGCGCCTCCGGGTCCCAGTCCATTTCCTGCACAATTTCCAGCCCTTCGGTACTGAGGCCGCGGCTCTGGATGAAACCCAGCACGAAGATGCCCGCGCAGGTGCCAAGCGAAGCCAGGAACAGGTCGAAAGGCGCGGGCGCGGAACCTTCTCCGCCTCCGCCCGCGGGCTGGTCGGTCATGATCTCGAAACCGTGCCACAGGGCGGCCACTTTCTTGCCGCCGGGAAAAGTTATTTTCATTTCGCTCATGGTAGTCTCCTTGTTCTGCCCTCAATAGTTAGATGTGAAAAGAGCCTGAAAGTTTCAGGCTCTTTCTCCTCCGGGGCCCTGGCGCGTCAGAAGTTGTGGCGGTGCAGCTCTTTGGTGATGCCGGGGATGATGGTGGTCTTCCCGTCTCCGACGGCGTGCATCTTCACTATCTCGCCGTACATCTTGTCGAAAGCGTCCACTATGGCCGGGTCGAAGGCCTTGCCGCTCTCCTCCAGGATGTACTGGCGGGCCTTCTCGGTGTCCCACTTGGGCTTGTACACGCGCGGCATGCAGAGGGCGTCGAACACGTCGGCCACCGAGACTATGCGGGCGTAAAGCGGGATCTGGTCGCCCTTCAGGCGGGCCGGGTAGCCGGAGCCGTCGAACTTCTCGTGGTGGGAACCGGCCACCTTGCAGGCGATCTGCAGCAGGGAGCTCTCGGCGTTGCAGAGGATCTTGGCGCCGTAGACGGTGTGCTTCTTCATTTCCTCGAATTCTTCCGGGGTCAGCTTGCCCGGCTTGAGGAGGATGGCGTCCGCTATGCCTACCTTGCCTATGTCGTGCAGGGGACTGGCGTAGCGCAGGTTCTCCACCTCGCGCTCGGGCATGCCCAGACCCTGGGCGATGATGGCGGAATATTCGCTGATATGGCGCAGGTGGATGGCGGTGTCCTGCTGGTCGCGGTATTCGGCCGTGACGGCCAGGCGGTAAATGGTCTCGAGCTGGGATTTGGACAGGCTCTCGTAGAGCTGGGCGTTCTCGATGCCCGAGGCCGCCAGCGAGCTGATGAGCTGCAGGATGCCTTCCTCTTCCACCGCGAAAGGCGTGCCGTTCTTGTTCATCGCCTCGAAAACGCCGATGATGCTGCCGCCCACGTTCTTGAGGGGGACGGCCAGCACGCTGCGCGTGCGGTAGCCGGTCAGGCGGTCCAGGTCGTGGTTGAAGCGCTGGTCCTGGTAGGCGTCCTTGATATTGATGATCTGTCCGGAGGAGGCCACGTGCCCGACGATGCCCTTGCCGAAGGGCACGCGGATCTCGGTGTGCTGCATGCCCAGCGCCACCTTGCTCCAGAGCTCGTTGGTCTGGCGGTCCAGGATGAAGACGCTGCAGCGGTCGCAGTTAAGGATGGTCTTGACCTGCTCGGCTATCAGCTCGAGCAGCTTGTTCAGGTTTGTCTCTTTGGAAACGACCCCGCCGAAGTTGACGAGCAGGCGCAGGCGGTTTTCCAGTTCTTCGGTCCTGGTCATAATATTATTCTAGCATTATCCCCGCGAAAAACGGCGGCGGCTACCGGTCCCTGCCGGCCGGGGCCTCGCCCGCCATTTCATCCAGGAAAGCGCTGTAATGCACGGCCCTGGCCGAGGGGAAAGCGGCCTTCAGGCCGGAATTGATCTGGATGAGGCAGGACGTCGCGCCCACCACCACGGTGTCCGCCTGTACCGAGGCTATGTTGCGCAGTTTGCGGTCCAGCACTTTCGCGGACAGCTCCGGCTGCGTGAAGGCGAAAGCGCCGGCCCCGCCGCAGCACCAGTCGCTTTCCGGCAGCTCCACGTAGGCGCGGCCGGCCAGTTTGTGCAGCGCGGTCCGCGGTTCCTTGCGGATGCCCTGGCCGTGGCAGGCCCGGCAGGAATCGTGGTAGGTGACCTTGCCGGCCTTCTTGAGCGCTTCCGGGGCGGGATGGGGGAGTTTGTCCGCGGGAACGAATTCCAGGATGTCCTTCACCGCCGCGGCGAAGGCGGCCGCCCGCGGGCGCCACAAGTCGTCGCCGGTGAAGAGCTGCTCGTAGGACTTCATGAAGGCGCAGCAGGAGGAGCAGTCGGCTATCACGGGGAAATCCCCCAGCGCGGCCTTGAGCTCTTCGTAGCGCAGGATGTTGCGGCGCGCGAATTCCCTGGCGTCCTCGAGGCGGCCGTAATTGTGGGCCAGCAGGCCGCAGCACTGGTTCTCTATGAAGACGCCCTCGCCGGCGTGCCGGCGCAGCACCCGCACGGTGGCCAGCGCCACGTCGGTAAAGAGGTAGTTGGGGCCGCAGGCCGCGAAGTAGGCCCAGTTCACAGCCGTCCTGCCGTCGGTCTTCAGGGCGGGGTCCTTGCGCAGCAGGTCCGCGGCGAAGCGCAGCGGTACCCGGTCCAGGGCGCCCTCGGCGTCGGCCAGGCCCGGCATGCCGAGGAGATCGTAAAGGCCCAGCCGGGCGGCCAGGCGCGGCAGGCCGGTGAGCTTGGCCAGGTAGGCGAGCTTGAGCCAGAAGGAGAAAAGCCCCGGGGCGTCAAGCAGCGTCTTCACCGCGGCGCGGGCGAAGAAATTGTCGCCGTAGCCATCCAGCGCGCGGCGGCCTTCCAGCACTATATCCGGCGTGGGAACCTTGGCGTAGCAGGCGCTGGAACAGGCGCCGCAGAGCAGGCAGGTGGAAAGGGCCTCAGCCGCGTCGGCCGGGTCCTTGGCTTTGCCTTCCACCAGCAGGCGCATGAACTGATTGCGGCCCCTGGCGGAAATGGTCTCGCGCCCGGTCAGCATGTAGGTGGGGCAGGCGGTCTCGCAGTAGCCGCAGCGGTTGCACTGCGCGGCCGCGTCGTAAATTGTGCGCTCGCCCAGGTCCGTCAGCAGGGAGTTGAGGTGCCGCCCGGAGCTTTCGTGGACGTACAGTTCGTTGACGTCGCTGGGAAAATGCGAGGTAACGGAGTTGAGCAGGGAGGGGTCGGCGTCCCGGCGCTCTTTCTCCTCCGGTTCTTCGGCGTAGCGCGTATGTTTTATCATAAGTCCTTACCGCCCGCCGCCGGCTCCCGGTAGAGCCACGGATTCAGCAGGTTGCCCGGGTCCAGCGCCCGCTTCAGGCGGCGATGGTACTCGTCGGGCTCGAAAGCGTCCCAGCCGGCCGGCTCCTCGAAGGCCGCGTGCTGGCGCCTGGCGCCGGCGGTCAGCGCGAAGGTGGCGGCGATGATGACGCCGTAGGCGCCCATGGAGCCGCAGAAAAGTTTTACCGCGTCGTAGCCGGCCACGTTCTTGACGGTGCGGCCGCCCAGTTCCAGGAGCTCCCCGTCGGCGGTGACGATCTCCAGGCCCAGCAGCACGTCGCGGATGCCGGGGAAGACCTTGGAGGCTATAAGGCCGCCCACGCTGCCCTTCAGGTCGGGCAGCTCCAGGTTGAGCCCCGCGTCCTTGAGCTGCGCGCGGAACTCCTCCAGCGGCAGGCCCGCCTCCGCGCGGGCGGTGAGATTCTCCCGGTCTATGACCGCGCGGCCCCGCAGGGACTTCAGGTCCAGCGGTTTGGTGCCTTCCATGAGCTTGTCCGCTTTGAGGCGCGTGCCGAGGCCGGTCACGGCCGTGCGGGCACCGCTGCGGGCGCGCAGGCGCAGTTCGTCCACCACGGTCCTGGCTTCCGGGCTCAGGGAGGCGCGCTCCGCCAGGCCTTCCGGCGGGCCCTCGGCCCTGGCGTCGGAGGCCACCGGCAGGATCTTGTCGGGGTTGGCCAGGCCGGCCGGGTCGAAGGCGTCCTTTATCTTGCGGAAAAAATCCAGTTCGGCGCGGCCGTAAAGCCAGTTCATGGCCACGCGTTTTTCCACGCCTATGCCGTGCTCACCGGAGATGGTGCCGCCGAGGCCTATGCAGGATTTCAGGATCTCGTAGCCGGCTTTCTTCACCCTTTTCACTTCCTGGATGTCCCGGCGGTCGAAAACGATGTTGGGGTGCAGGTTGCCGTCGCCGGCGTGGAAAAGCAGCCCGGCGGTCAGCTTGTATTTGGAGAGGATCTCCCGGGTCTGGCGCAGGGCCTCGGGCAGGCGGGGGCGCGGCACCACGCCGTCCTCCACCAGCACGTCCGGGGCCAGGCGGGCCATGGCGGGGTAGGCGCCCTTGCGGGCGCTCCAGAGCAGGTCGCGCTCGGCCTCGTCCGCGGCCACCCTGAAGGCGGCGCACTTGGAATGCTCGCAGATCTTTTTTACGTCCTCGAACTCGCGTTTGACCTTTACCGCGTCCGCGCCGTCGAGCTCGATGATGAGCACCGCCTCGGTGCCGGACGGGAACGGGCTTTCCTTGCCGTTCAGGGCCGCGTCCAGCGAGACCGCGTCCATGGCTTCCAGCGCCCGGGGCACTATGCCGTCGCCGATGATCCTGGTGACGGCGCTCATGGCGTCGTCCATGGACTTGAAGGCTGCGGAAGAGGTTTTGATGTGCCGGGGAATGGGGAGGATCTTAAGCCAGGCGTGGGTGACTATGCACAAAGTGCCTTCGGAGCCCACCATGAGGCTCATCAGGTCCGGGCCGGGATCGCGGTAGGACCAGGTCTTTACCTCGCCTTCGGGCGTGACCAGTTCCAGTTTCTCGACGTTGTCGGAGGTGACGCCGTATTTAAGGCAGAGCGGGCCGCCGGCGTTCTCGCCTATGTTGCCGCCTATGGTGCAGACTTTCTGGCTGGCCGGGTCCGGGGCGTAGAAGTAGCCGTACGGCTCCAGGGCCTTCTGCAGCTCGAGGTTGACCACGCCGGGCTCCACTAGGGCCAGCCGCGCGGCGGTGTCTATCTGGCGGATCTTCTTGAGGCGCGAGAGGTTGAGCACCGCCCCGCCCTTGAGCGGGATGGTGCCGCCGGAAAGATTGGTGCCGGCGAGGCGCGGGAGGAAAGGCACGCCGGCCCGGTGTAAAACCTTCACCACCGGGGCCACCTGGTCGGCCGCGGTGAAGTTGATGACGACTTCCGGCCTGGCCCGGGCCATGCCGGCGTCGTAGGAGTACATCAGGATCTCCGCCTCTTCGGTGCGGACGTTCCCGGTGCCCACTATGGCTTCCAGTTCGGGCTTCAGGGCGGAGATTCTTTCGGTTTTGAACATATTTTTCGCGACGGCGGCCTGGGGCGGGAACCTCCCGCCCGGCCGTTTCCTTATCCGACGTCAGCCGCTTATTTAGCGGGCTTGAGCTTGGCGGTGAAATGCGGCAGGATCGCCGGGGCTTCCACCACTTCCAGGCCCTTTATGGACTTCTTGTTCTTCGCCAGCCAGCCGAAGACCTCTATCACGTAATCTATGTGGCTCTGCGTGTACACGCGCCGCGGCATGGCCAGGCGCACCAGTTCCATGGGCGCGGCCAGATACTTGCCGTCCTTGTCGCGCTTGCCGAACATCAGCGTGCCTATTTCCACGCCGCGGATGCCGCCTTCCAGGTACAGCGCGCAGGCCAGGGCCTGGGCGGGGAAGTTCTGCGGCTTGATATGCGGCAGGAACTCCTTGGCGTTCACGTAGACGCCGTGGCCGCCGGGCGGGTTGATGATCGGCACGCCGTGTTTGAGGAGCCCCTCGCCGAGGTAGGCGGAGGAGCGGATGCGGTACTGCAGGTAATTCTCGTCGAGCACTTCGCGCAGGCCTATGGCGATGGCTTCCAGGTCGCGGCCGGCCAGGCCGCCGTAGGTGTTGAAGCCCTCGGTCAGGATGAGCATCTGCCGGGCCTTGGCGCTCCAGTCGCGGTTGTTCATGGCCAGGAAGCCGCCGATGTTCACCAGCGCGTCCTTCTTGGAGCTCATCCAGGCGCCGTCGGCCAGCTCGAACATCTCCTCGGCGATCTCCTTCACCGGGCACTGCGCGTAGCCTTTCTCGCGCAGCTTGATAAAATAGGCGTTCTCGGCGAAGCGCGCGCAGTCCAGGAACATGGGGATGCCGTACTTGGCGGTGAGGTTGCGCACCGCCTTGAGGTTCTCCATGGAGACCGGCTGGCCGCCCAGCGAGTTGTTGGTGACGGTCATGACGCAGAGGGGGATGTTCCTGGCGCCTTTCGCTTTTATGAACTTCTCCATGGCGGCCACGTCGGCGTTGCCCTTGAACGGGGCCGGTTTGCCGAAGTCGAGCGCGCCCTTGGCCGGGAAGTCCATGGCTTCGGAGCCGGAGAATTCCACGTTGGCCCGGGTGGTGTCGAAATGGGAGTTGGAGATGATGGTCTTGCCCTTGCCGCCTATCACGCCGAACAGGATCTTCTCGGCCGCGCGGCCCTGGTGCACGGGGATCACCTCGTCGAAGCCGGTGAGGCCTTTTATCTCGGCCTCGAAGTTGTAGTAGCTGCGCGCGCCGGCGTAGCTCTCGTCGCCCACCATGATGCCGCCCCACTGCGCCGCGCTCATGGCGCCGGTGCCGGAGTCGGTCAGCATGTCTATCAGGACCTTCTCGGCCTTGATGTTAAAAAGGTTGTAGTGAGCCTGCTCGAGGGCGGTCATGCGCTCCTCGCGGGTGGTGATGCCGAGCGGCTCCACGCTCTTTATCTTGAACGGCTCTATGATGGTCTTCCATTTCCATTCCATGGTGTTCTCCTTTTACTTTACCAGCAAAGTCATCAGAACGAAGTAGCCCAGCATCAGCAGGGCGCCGGGCAGCAGGGCGACCTTGGCCCATTCGCGCGACTTGATGCCCAGTTTGGCCGAGCTGATGATGTTGGGGATATTCCCGGGGATCAGCATGCCACCGGAGATCAAAAGCCCCATAAGTATGAAAGTTATCTGCCTGTCGGTCATGGCCGGGGTTATTTCGGCGGCGGCCAGGGTTGCGTTGTCGAGCACGGCGGAAATGGAGTTGGCCCAGTACAGCGCCCAGGTGGGCATCTTCAGCATGTAGCGCTCCGCCAGCGGCGTCAGGCCGGCCCCGAGGAAGACCAGCGCCATCACAAAAAGATAAACCTTGCCTGCCCGCTTGAGGATGTCCGTGTTGCTGTCGGGGGAGTCCTCTTCGAGCCCTGCGGATTGACTTACGGCCGCCTTGGCGCCGCGCGCCGCCAGGGCGGCGCAGAGCAGTACTCCGGGGACCACCCAGGCGCCTACCTGCTGGAACAGATAGAAGAAATCGGCGTCATGGGGCGGGCCCTTCAGCTTGGCCACCACTATGGTGGAGAGCGGCTCGCCCAGCGGCGTAAGCGCGGCGCCCAGCCCTATGGCGTAACAGGCGTAGACCGTAAGCCGTATTTCGAAGGCGCGGTTGAATTTAAGGAGCGTAACCACTTCCGCCAGGATTATCGCCGAAACTATGGCCGTAAGGAAGCTTGAGCCCAGGCCCAGCAGCGCTACCACTATGAAGACGGCGCCCGGCAGGCCTGCCCGTTGGACAAGGGCGTTGAGCCAGCCTTTCAGGCGGGAACGCACGCCGCGGAAGAGAAAGCCTACCACGCCCACGGCTACCGTTATAGGCAGGGGCTCTTTCAGCGCCTCGTGCACCAGGTGCAGGCTCCAGAGTCCGGAGATGCTTACGGCGGCCATGCCCATTACGAACAGGAAGGCCTCCAGGTCCTCCTCCACCCGTTTTACGGAAAAAGGGAGTACCAACGTCAGGGCCATGACCACTGCCAGGCCCGCCACTATCAGATAGTCAGTCATAGTTTCCTTGCCATTGCGCTATGATTAATATTTTAATATTTTAAATAGGCGGTACAAAAGCGCTATGTTCAAATTCAGACGCCCTGTGGGGCTTTTTCTTTGCGGCGGCGGCGCGCTGGGGTCCTGGCAGTCCGGGGTCCTGGCCGAGCTCGTGCGCCAGGGCCTGCATTTCGACGCCGTGGCCGGCTTCAGCATAGGTTCCCTGAACGGGGCCGCGTACTGCTACAACAAGACGCATGAACTGCGCCAGATCTGGAGCGGCCTGGAGCCCTCCAGGATACTGCGCTTCAGCCCCCGTTACTACCGCATCCCGCTGGAACTTTACCAGCAGGCCGGCGGCAGCCCGGTCACCCGCATGAACTTCTTCGTGCAGAACCAGCTCTCCAAGCTTACCCTGTTCTCCAGCCAGCCGGTGCGCGAGTTGCTCAATAACTGGCTGGCCCGCAGCGGCCCAAAGTTCAGCCGCAACATCAAGTTCTACGTGATCAGCCACGCCGTGGAGATGAAGCTGCCGTATATCTCGGCTTTCGACGGGTCCACCAGGGGGCCCAACCTCTCCTTCATTGACGCGCTGATGGCCAGCTGTTCCATCCCCATGATCTTCCCGCCGGTGCCGGTGAACGAGCACGGCCGCCAGTACCACCTGGTGGACGGCGGCGTGATCGGCATAGCCAACATAAACCTCAACATCTTCGAGGGCTGCCGCACGGTCATCATGATCGGCAATTCGCGCGAAGAGGACCTGAATTTCCCGGCGCAGGGCCCCTTCGGCCAGTTCGAGCGGAAAGCCAGGCGCATGCTGGCCATCCATACCCAGAAGATCTACGAATCCCGCGTTTTCATCAAGTCCGAGCCCGACGTTTACCTCATAAAGCCGCCGACGGACCTGGGCGTGGGCCTGCTGGAGTTCGACGGCAAGAAATGCGACAGGGCCTTCGGCATAGGCGAGTCCGAGGCCAACAACTTCCTGCGCGGCATGGAACGGGGAGACCGTTGAGATGACCGAATTCACCCTGCCGCTCTTCCTCGGTCTGCTGGGTTTCGGCGGCTTTATCGGCCTGCTGGGCTCGGCGCTGGGCGTGGGCGGCGGCATCTTCATGGTTCCTTTCCTGGTGCTGGTCCTGAAGCTGCCCATGCATCAGGCGGTGGCGGCGTCGCTGGTGGCCATAGTGGCCACCTCCAGCGCGGTGGCCGCCGTGAACGTGGAGCGCGGCCTGGCCAACATCCGCCTTGGGATAACGCTGGAACTGACCACCGCGATAGGTTCTATCGTAGGCGCCCTGGCGGCCAGCCGCCTGCCCGCCGGCGCGCTGCAGCTCCTGTTCGCCCTGATGCTTTTCCCTGTTTCCGTGCTGATGTTCCTGAAGGGCCGGCGGCCCGCCGCCGCGCCGGCCGTTCCCGCCGGGCCCGGCACCGCCTTCGACGGGGCCTTTTTCGACCCGGCCGCCGCCGGCCACACGCCCTACCGGGTGCGCAACATGACGCCGGCCTCTTTCGTCTCCTTTTTCGCCGGCTCCCTGTCGGGCCTGCTGGGCATAGGCGGCGGCATAGTGCAGGTGCCGGTGATGAACCTGCTCTGCGGAGTGCCCATGAAAGCGGCCGCGGCCACCAGCAACTTCATCATAGGCGTGTCGGCGGCGGCCAGCGCCTACGTTTACTTCAGGCGGGGCCTGGTGCCGCTCGAGATCACCGCGGTGATGGTGGCCGGCGTGCTGGCCGGTTCCTTCCTGGGGATCTACGCCCTTTATAAGGCGCGCTCCGAGAAGCTGCAACTGGTCTTCTCGGTGCTGACGCTGCTGGTGGGGATCAAAATGCTCATGAAGGTGCTGGGATGATAACCGAGAAAGATTTCGGCCGCCTGATACAGCGCACCCTGCTCGCGGGGGTATTCCTGAGCTCCCTGCTGATGCTGGCCGGTTTCGGCTTCCTCGCGGCCGGCCTGCCGCCGGGCCGGGCCCTGCTCAAGGCGGGGGTACTGGTGCTGCTCGTTACGCCGGCCGCCCGCGTGGCCATGCTGGTTTACGGCTACCTGCGCGGGGGCGAGCATTATTTCGCGCTGGCTTCTTTCATGGTGCTGGCGCTGCTGCTGATTTCCGCGCTGGTCTAGGTGAATTTATGAAAACACTGCTTCTGCTCCTCGCGTTCTGCTGCGTTCCCGCCGCCGCCCAGCCGCTGGCCCAGCCGGCCACGGCCACGGCTCCCGCCGACGACGAGGGGCTCGGCCCCGCGCTGGTGGACCTCAACGCCTCTACCAGGCCTTTCACGCTCAGCCCCGGCGCCGACGAGCGCTACGACCGCGGCATAGCCCGTATGTACCGCCTGGAATTCGACCAGGCCGAGGCGGAATTCCGCGAGATAGTGCGGCTTTCCCCCGAAAGTCCGTCCGGCTATTTCGCGCTGGCCGCCCTTTCCTGGTGGCGCTATTCCCAGAATTTCGACATGCAGGGCAGCTTCAAGGCCGTGGAGAACGAGTTCATCTCCAATTCGGACAAGGTCATAGAACTCTCAAAACGCATGGTGCGGGAAGGGCGCGACCTGGACCAGGCCTACTTTTTCATGGGCAGCGCCTACGGCCTGCAGGGCCGCTGGTACGCCGTGCAGCGCAGCTGGTGGAGCGCCTACACGCGCGGCAAGAAGGGGCGCAAGTTCCTCAAGAAATGCGTGGAGGTGAACCCCGCCGTCTACGACGCCTTCCTGGGCCTCGGCATCTTCGACTATTACGCCGCCACGCTGCCCGGGGCGCTGGGCCTGGGGGCCAAGCTGTTCGTGGGCGGGGACAGGGCGCACGGCATGCAGTACGTGAAGCTCGCCAAGGAGAAGGGCCGCTTCTTCAAGGTGGAAGCGCGGTTCTTCCTCATAGAGATCTACTCCATGCACGAGAAGGATTTCAAGGCGGCCTACGCCGAGACCGAAGGCCTGCGCCTGCTGGACCCCACCAACATGCTGTTCCGCGTGGGCGAGATCATGACCCATATCCAGGCCAGGGATTGGCCGGCCGTGCTGGCCGAGAGCGAGGCCTTCCTGGGCGCCTGGCAATTGAAGCAGCAGAAAGGGCTGGAGACGCAGCTGGCCATGATCTACCTGTCGGCCGGCGACGCGCTCATAGCCATGAACCGCTACGAGGAAGCCGTGCAGTGGCTGACCACGGGCATAGAGAAGACCGGGTTCCCGGAGAAAGGCTGGGTGACCTACTGCTACCTGCGCCGCGCCCAGGCCCTGGACCTGCTCGGCCGCCGGGCGGATGCCCTGCCCGATTACAGGACCGCGGCCTCCCGCCCGAATTTCTGGGACTCGAAAAAATACGCCAAGGCCGGGCTGAGGAAGGCCCCGGACTACAAGGAAGTCTACCGCCAGATGACGGTGGACTAGGCGCGGCGGGGTTAAAGCTTTTCTATAATATCCGCAGGGAGAAAATGAGATCATGACAAAAACAGAATTTACCGCGGTAGTGCCGGTGGCAGGGGCGGGGACGCGCCTGCGCCCGCATACGCATACCTACCCCAAGGTGCTGCTGACCGTGGGCGACAAGCCTATCATCGGCCATATCCTCGACGACCTCAGGGCCGCGGGCATAAAGAAGGTCTGCATGGTGGTGGGCTACCTGGGCGACAAGATCAAGGACTACGTCTCGAAGAATTATAAGGGGCTGGACGTTTCCTACGTGGAGCAGGCCGAACAGAAAGGCCTGGGGCACGCCATCTGGCTGACCCGCCGCAACGTCACCGGCCCGGTGCTGGTGATGTTGGGCGACACCATCCTGGACGCGGACCTGGCCAAGTTCATGACCTCCAAGGACGACTGCATAGCCGTGAAGGAAGTGGCCGACCCGCGCCGCTTCGGCGTGGTGGAGACGAAAGGCGGCTATATTTCCGCTATGGTGGAGAAGCCCGAGCACCCGAAGACCAACCTGGCCATAGTGGGCATCTATTCTTTCCGCAATTCCTCGGCGCTCTACAACAGCCTGGAAAAACTGGTGGATTCCGGCCAGACCACCAAAGGCGAGATCCAGTTCACCGACGCCATGGCCGCCATGGTGAAGGCCGGCCACAAGATAAAGCCGGTGGCGATAGAAGGCTGGTACGATTGCGGCAAGCCCGAGACGCTGCTGGAGACCAATCGCCATATCCTGGACAAGAAGAAGTTCTCGCCGAAGGCCAAGAACTCGCTGATCATCCCGCCGGTCTATATCGCGCCTACCGCGCAGGTGACCAATTCCATAGTGGGCCCTTACGTGTCCCTCGGCGACGGGGTGCGGGTGGATTCTTCCATAATCTCCGACGCCATAGTCAACGAGAACGCGTCCATCCAGAACATAAACCTGACCGGCTCGCTGGTGGGGCCGAGCGCCACGGTGGTGGGCCGCAAGGACCAGCTGAACGTGGGCGAGAACTCCGAGATCCGCTTCGATAAAACTTCCTGCGATTAGGGTCGGGAACGCCACCGGGACCGGAACGCAAAAACAGCGTCGCGCACACCGTGCGCGCGCTTCCGGCTCTCGGCCTCGGCGCTTGCGTAAGCCTCGGGCAAGTTGTGTCGGCCTTACGGCCTCCACCCCGAGGCGGTTTTGCTTATCCGGTCCCGGCGTCGTTCCCTTCCGGGCGACATAATTATTAACTTATTGCCAGTTTAGGGCTTTGATGCGGCGGGCGGCCTCGGCCAGTTTGGCGTCGGGCTCGGTGAGCGAGAAGCGCACGTAGCCTTCGCCGCAGCGGCCGAAACCTGAGCCGGGCGCGGCCAGGATGGAGGCCTTTTCCAGCATGAACATGATGGCGTCCAGCGAATCGCGCTTTGCCGGCGGGCGGGCCCAGACGAAGCAGCTGCCCTTGGGGTCGGGGAACTTCCAGCCGCTCTCGTGCAGGGCGGCGCAGAAAGAGTCGGCCCGGCGCTTGAAATGCGCGCGGATCGGGGGGACTATCTTCTCGTGGTTCTTGAGCGCGTAGGCCACGGCGTTCTGGATGGCGTTGAACGGCCCGGAGTCTATGTTCTCCTTAAGCTGGTTGAGCGCGCAGACCAGTTTGGAATTGCCCACCACCCAGCCCACGCGCCAGCCGGCCATGCAGTAGGTCTTGGAAGAGGAATAGAACTCCACCGCCACGTCGCGCGCGCCGGGGACTTCCAGCAGGCTCGGCGCGGGCTTGCCGAAATAGATCTCGCAGTAGGCCGCGTCCTGCGCTATGATCACGCTGTTCTTCCGGGCCCATTTCACCAGGTCCCTGTAGAAGTCCAGCGTGGCGCCGGCGCCGGTTGGATTATTGGGATAGTTCAGGAAGAAAAGTTTGGTGCGGGCCACCACCTTCCGCGGGATCTTGCCCAGGTCGGGCAGGAAACCGTTCTTTTCTTCCAGCGCCACGTCGTGGATGCGGCCGCCGGACAGCACCACGCCGGTGCGGTAGGTGGGGTAGGTGGGGTCCGGGACCAGGCAGTAGTCGCCGGGGTTCATCACGGTGAAAGGCAGGTGGGCTATGCCCTCCTTGGACCCGATCAGCACCGAAACCTCGTCGTTGGGGTGGAAAGCCAGGCCGTGGCGGCGCTTGTGCCAGGCGGAGATCTCCTTCCTTAAATTCTCGTTGCCCTTGGTATTGGGGTAGCGGTGATTGCGGCCGTTCTTCAGTTCTTTGGCCGCGTCGCTCACTATGCGCCGGTCGGTGGGGATGTCCGGGTCGCCCACGGCCAGGCTGATAATGTCCTTGCCTTTGGCCCGCTCGGCGCGTTCCTTGCGGTAGAGTTCCTCGAACAAAAAAGGTTTGAACGACTTGAGCTTATCGCTGAGTTCTATTTTCATAAATCTTGGCGCGGGCCGCCGGGGTTATTGCGCGAGGGTGAGCAGGCTCAGGCTTGGCAGGTAGGTGACCAGGGCCAGCATGGCGAGCAAGATGAGCAGGAAGGGCCCGACGGCGCGGTAGAGTTCCGGCAGCTTCTTGTGAAAGCGCGAGCTCGACAGGAAGAGGTTGAGCCCCAGCGGCGGCAGCATGTAGCCTATCTCCAGGTTCAAGAGGAAGATGATGCCCAGGTGCACGGGGTCTATGCCGTACTGGGCCGCCACCGGCACTATGATGGGCACCACTATGATGATGGCCGAGAAGATCTCTATCATGTTGATGACGAGCAGGAAGGCGTTGAGCAGCACCAGGAACAGGACCTTGCTGGCCACGTAGGTGTGCAGCCAGGCGAAGACCTGGTCCGGGATCTGCGCGTCTATGAGGTAGTTGGTGAAACCGAGCGCCGTGCCCAGCACCATGAAGATGGCGCCTACCAGCAGCATGCTCTTCACGGCCACGCGGGGCAGGTCCTTGGAGAAGGAGAGGTCCTTGTAGATGAAGACCTCGGTGACGATTACGTAGAAGGCCATGACCGAGGCGGCCTCGCTGGCCGTGAACAGGCCTTTGTAGATGCCGCCTATTATAAGGAAGGGCAGCGGCAGTTCCCAGGCTATGTTCCGGGCGGCCTTTTTGAGCGCGGCCGCGGAGAAGGGGATATGCTTCACGCCGGCTTTGCGGGCGGTGAAGAAGGCGTAAACCGACAGGGCCACGAGCAGCAGCGCGCCCGGCAGCAGGCCGGCCCGGAAGAGACGGTCTATGTCTATCTTGGCCACTATGCCGTAGAGGATGATGGGCAGGCTGGGCGGGAACAGCAGGCCGAGGCTGCCGGTGGTGGTGAGCAGGCCCAGGGTGAACTTCTCGGGGTAGCCCTGCTTGTGCAGCATGGGGTAGAGCAGGCCGCCCAGGGCTATGATGGTGACGCCGGAGGCGCCGGTGAAAGCCGTGAACAGGGCGGTGGTGAACAGGGCCACTATGGCGAGGCCGCCGGGGAGCGTGCCGAACAGGGCCTCGGCCAGGGCCAGCATGCGCTGAGGGGCTTTGCTTTCCGCGAGGATATAGCCGGAGAACGTGAACAGCGGGATGGCGATGAGCGCCGGCAGCGAGGCCAGGCGCAGCATTTCCACTATAACGGCGGAGGAATCTATGCCGGCCGCGGCGAACAGGAAGATGGCGCCGCCGCCTATGAGCGTGAAGACCGGCGAGCCCAGGAAGGCCAGTACCAGGATGAGCAGCCCTATGAGCAGGCCCATCAGAAAGGCCCCTCGAAAGAATCCTCGGGCCGGAAAATGCCGATGAGTGTGTGTACTCCGATCAAGGCGAAGGAAAGGGGAATGATGATCTCGGCCCAGCCGCCCTGCACGCCGAAGTGGCCGATGTAGAAGGCGATGGAGCCGGAGGCGAACTCGTCACGGATAAATTTCCACGAGGCGTGGAACAGCAGCGCGGCCGCCACTATCATGAAGCAGTCCGCGACCACCTCCAGCGGGCGCTGCAGTTTCTTGGGAGCGAACTTTACAAAAGCTTCCAGAGCGAAGTGGTGGGAGTAGCGGGCGGCGAGAGCCGCGCCGGTGAGGCCGGCCCAGAGCACCATGTGGCGCAGCAGCGGGTCCAGCCAGACTATGCCGGAATGGAACAGCAGGCGCAGCAGCACCTGCGTGAAGGACAGGGCCACCATGGCGAAAATGAGGCCCACTACCACGGCCTTTTCCGTCTTTACCACGTATTCTTCAGCCCTGAAAATGAAGCGCATATTTTTATTATCCTAAATGCCGGCGCGGTTAAGCAAGGGAGGGGGAAAAAGTCCGGCTATTTTTGTATCATAGCGGTAGAGAACCATGAATATAAATTGTCCCCATTGCGGTAAGACCGTTCCCTCGGCGGATATCAATATCCAGTCCGCCATGGCCAAGTGCTCCTCCTGCAGCGCCGTGTTCGGCTTCGCCGACAAGGTGCCCGGCGCGCTGGTCCCGGACAAGCGCGCCGTGGAAATGCCGCGCGGCTATACGCTGGGTACCGACGGGGCGGACCTGGTGATAATCCGGCGCTGGATGTCGGCCAAGTTCGTCTTCCTGTTTTTCTTCTGCGTTTTTTGGGACGGCTTTTTGTTCTTCTGGTATTCCGTGGCCGTCTCCAAAGGCGCCCCGCTGATGGCCATCCTGTTCCCGCTTATCCACGTGGCGGTGGGCGTGGGCCTGACCTATTTCACCATAGCCGGCTTCGTGAACCGGACCAGGATAAACGTGAACCCGGCCGAGGTCCGCATAAAGCATTACCCGCTGCCCTGGGCCGGCAACAGGACCGTGCAGCGCGCCGAGATAGAGCAGCTTTTCTGCGAAGAGAAGGTCTCCCGCAACAAGAACGGCGCCAGTTTCAGCTACATCCTGAGCGCGGTGACCCGGTCGGGCGGCCGGCTCAAACTGGTCTCGGGCCTGGACAAGCCGGAAGACGCCCTGTTCCTGGAGCAGAAGATAGAAGGTTACCTGGGGATTTCCGACCGCCCTGTGGCTGGAGAAATGCGACAGGTATAAAAGAGGACGTTATGCCTACCGACATAGAGATAGCCCGTACCATAAAGCTCAAGCACATTAACGACATCGCCGCCGGCCTCGGCGTGCCGCAGGACGACCTGGTGCATTACGGCAAGTACAAGGCCAAGCTGCCGCATAAACTCATAGACCTGGAAAAGGTCAAGAAAAGCAAGCTGGTGCTGGTGTCCGCCATTTCACCTACGCCAGCCGGAGAGGGCAAGACCACCGTTTCCATAGGCCTCACGCTCGGGCTCAACAAGATAGACAAGAAGACCACCGTGGTGCTGCGCGAGCCCTCGCTTGGTCCGGTATTCGGCATCAAGGGCGGCGCCACCGGCGGCGGCTGGTCCCAGGTGCTGCCCATGGAGGACATCAACCTCCACTTCACCAACGATTTCGCGGCCATCGAGAAAGCGCACAACCTGCTGGCGGCGCTCATCGACAACAATGTTCAGAACAAGAAGAACAACCTGGGCATAGATCCCCGTACCGTCACGTGGAAGCGCGTGATGGACATGAACGACCGCTCCCTGCGCAAGATCATAGTGGGCCTGGGCGGCACCATGAGCGGCGTGCCGCGCGAGACCGGCTTCGACATAGTGGCCGCTTCGGAAGTTATGGCCATCTTCTGCCTCTCCAACGACCTGGCGCACCTCAAGGAGAAGCTCGGCAACATTTTCGTGGGCTACACCTACGACCGCAAACCGGTGTACGCCCGCGACCTCAAGGCCAACGGCGCCATGGCCGCCCTGCTCAAGGACGCCATCATGCCGAACCTGGTGCAGACCAGCGAAGGCACCCCCGCCATCATCCACGGCGGGCCTTTCGCCAATATCGCCCACGGCTGTAATTCCATCATAGCCACGCGCATGGGCATGAGCCTGTCCGAGTACGTGGTGACCGAGGCCGGTTTCGCTTTCGAACTGGGCGCGGAGAAGTTCCTGGACATCAAATGCCGCTACGCCGGGCTGTGTCCGAGCGCCGCGGTGCTGGTGGCCACGGTGCGCGCTCTGAAATATCACGGCGGCGTGGGGCTGAAAGAACTCGGCAAGCCCGACCCTGCCGCGGTGAAGAAGGGCCTGGAAAATTTGGAAAAGCACGTGGAGAACATGAAGCAGTTCGAGCTGTCCCCCGTGGTGGCCCTGAACCTTTTCGCCTCCGACACGCCGGAGGAGATCGCCGTGGTGAAGGCCAAGTGCGCCGAGCTGGGCGTGCCGGTGGCCGTGGCCGACGTCTGGGGCAAGGGCGGCGCCGGTGCCGTGGAGCTGGCCGAGATAGTGGCCCGCACCGTGGACGCCAAGAAGAGCTGCGGCTTCAAGCCGGTTTACGAGTGGGAATGGCCGGTGGAGAAGAAGATAGAGGCCATAGCTTCCAAGATGTACGGCGCGAAACACATAGACTACACCGCCAAGGCCAGGAAGGACCTGGAGAAGATAAACGGCCTGGGCCTGGACAAACTGCCGGTCTGTATAGCCAAGACGCAGAAGTCGCTGTCCGACAACCCCGACCTGATAGGCCGCCCGAAGGACTTCGTGGTGACGGTGCGCGAGATAGAGATAGCCTCGGGCGCCGGCTTCATCATCCCCATCACCGGCGACATCATGCGCATGCCCGGTTTGCCGGAGCATCCCGCTTCTGAACACATAGACATCGACGCCGACGGGAATATCACGGGACTTTTCTGAGCGGCCGCTTTCACCGAGGAGACAACATGAATAAGCATCATCACAATACATCATCCCCCTGCCCGCATTGCGGCCGCCGCGGCGGATTCCCGGCGCACCTGGCGCTCTCCGCGCTTTTCCTCGCCGCCGCCGTATTTTTCTGGTGGTCCGGCCGCCGAGGCGCGGCTGTCGCCGCCGCCCCGGACGCTGCCGCCAAGCCGGCCTCCATAGGCGCGCTCTCGGAGGAGAGGGTGGCCTACATGCTTTCTCCGGCCGGCGCCGACGCATGCGGTTCCTGCCTGACCGCGGCCGATAAATTCCTGCTTGGAAAAGTTGGGGTCGCCGCCGCGGCCAGGACCAGGGGCATGGTCCTGGTGAGGGCCGGGGAGTATCAGGTGGGGTCTCCGCCCGGAGTCGGCGATCCCGACGAACAGCCGAGGCACGCCGTGGCGCTTGACGCCTACTACCTGGACGCCCACGAAGTGACGGTGTCCGACTATATGAAATTCGCCGAGGCCGTGCAGGCAAATTACCCGGAATGGGCGAAGCCGGCCGCTAAAGGCGGCACCTCCGCGGTCCGGGCCGACGCGGCCGCGGTCATAGCCAGCTGTCCCTCCTGCCCGGTGATGGGGGTTTCCCCCAAGGACGCGGACGCCTATTGTTCTTGGGCCGGTAAGCGCCTCCCCACCGAAGCGGAGTGGGAAGCCGCCGCCCGCGGCGGCACTGAAACGGCTTTCAGTTTCGGCGATTCTCCGGATGGGATAGGCGAATACGCCTGGTACGAGGTGAATTCCGGGGGCATGCCGCGCCCGGTGGGCACCAAAAAACCCAATCCTTTAGGCTTCTACGACATGCACGGGAATGTGTGGGAGTGGACGGCGGACTTTTACGACAAAGGATACTACGCGGCGAGCCCCAAACGGTCTCCCGCGGGTCCGGAGAAAGGCAGGGACCATGTCCTGCGCGGCGGTTCCTGGGCTTTCGACCCGGGATCCCTGCGGTCCGGCAACAGGGCCAGCAGCGCCAAGGCCAATGACGACATAGGTTTCCGGTGCGCGGCGGGAAAGGCTGAAATAGACCGCCTCGCCGAGGCGGACGCCGCCGCGGCCATCTAGAGCAGATCTTCTTCTTCTTTCGGCAGGAACCAGCGCTGGGCGGCGAAGGCCGGCAGTACCGCGCTGGCTATCAGCACGCCCGTCAGCACCGAATACTGCGTCCCGTCCAGGATCCCTTCCTTCGAGCCGTAGACCGCCGCCATCAGGCCGAAGGTGAGCCCGGTTGACATCAGCAGGGTGAAGCTCCAGCGGTCTTCCGGGAAATAGCGGGCGGCCAGAAAATAAACGCCGGAGAACTTCGCCAGCTGCTTTACCAGGAACAAAGCGATGAAAAGCCCCGCCGCGCCCAGCAGCGCCGGCGGGTACACCTGCATGCCGGCCGTTATGAAGAAGAAAGGCGTGACGAAGGCGTACGCCACGGTGCGCAGGCGGCTCTTTACCGCGGCTTGGGCGCCGGCCAGCTGCGGCGCCAGCGCGAGGCCGAAGAGGAAGGCCGGCAGCATGGCCTGTCCGGCGCCCAGCTCGGCGAGGTAGATGAAGAAGAGCAGGACCAGGAAGACGTACTTTATCTCCGGCTCTATTACCTTGCCGGCCAGCGCGCGGCGGCTCATGAGCCAGCCGGAAAAGCGCCCGGCGAAGAGCAGGAAGGCGCCGGCCGCGGCCAGCAGCAGCAGGGCGGCGGCGGTGACTTTGAGGAAGGCCGCGCTGAGCGCCAGCGCCGTCAGGGTATTGGTAAGGAAGGTGCAGGCCATCAGCAGTTTACCTGTCTTCTTCCTCCCCAGGCCGGTTTCGGTGACCACGGAATAGACCACGGCCAGCGAGGTCTCGGAGAGGGCTATGCCGGCCAGCAGCGACGCCTGCAGGCTCCAGCCGGCGGCGTAGCGGCAGAAAAGCGCGCCGGCCGCGAAAGGCGCCAGGAAGGAGAGCAGGCCTATGGCCGCGGCCTGCCGGAAATTGTCCTTGAGGAGCTTCGCGTCCACTTCCGCCCCGGCGAGGAAGGTGAGCAGGATCCCGCCGAAGGCGGCCAGGTAGTTCATCCAGCCGGCCGGTTCCAGGCCCAGGCCGCCGGCGGTCAGGCCCAGCAGGATCTCAAAGACGGCCACGGACAGGCCGAACTTCAGGCTCAGCGCGCTGGCCGCGAAGACCAGCAGGCCTGCCAGCAGGGGGGTAGCGTCGGGTAGCGTCATAACAGCTCCTTGAAAATAAAAACCTCTACCTTTGAGGGGTAGAGGTCATCAGCGCCTTCGCGCGGTTCCCCCGGGGGGCCGGGGCGGCGGACATCATCGCCGTGGTTCAATTGTATTATTTTTTCTTCCCGTTGCGGAAGGCCTTCAGGGCCGCGTCTACTTTCTCCAGCAACTCCCTGGAGTAGAGCTTGCCCACGAGGGCGAGCCGCGCCGTCTGGCCGGCGGCCTCCAGGTCCTTCACTACGGCGGCGCTGGCCGGTTCGGTGAACTGCAGCCCTTTCTTCTTGAGGATAACCACCGATTCCTCGTTCTCCTTGCGGCTCTGCAGGGTCAGCGCCCTGAAATACTTTTCGCCGAGGGCCAGCATGGTCTTCTGATCCTCCTTCGACAGCAGGTCGAAGGTCTTCTTGGAGATGAGCACCGCGCCGCTGGCGTTGGTGAGCGGCAGGGAGAAAACGTATTTCATGCGGGCGAACCACTGCAGGGCTATCACGGAGAGCGGGGAGCCGTAAACGCCGTTGATCATGCCGGTCTGCAGCGAGGTCTGCACGTCGGTGATGGAGAGCGGAATTGGCTTTATGTTGAGCGCGGAGAAGGTGGCCTCGGCGATGGGGTCGCCTTCCCAGATCCACATCTTCACGTTCCTGAGGTCCTCGGGCTTGGTCACCGGGGCGTTGGAGAAGATGTTGACGTTGCCCACCTCGGCCCAGCCCAGCAGTACGTAGCCGCGGCCTTCGAAGATCTTGCGGAAGTCCGCGTCCATGGTCTTGTAGACGTGGTCTATCTCTTTGGCGTTCTTGAAGAGGAAAGGGGTGTCCAGCAGGCGCGCCTCGGGGGCCACCTCGCCTATGCCCACGCCGGTAAAGCCGCCGGCGTGCAGCTGGCCCAGGCGGATCTTGCGCACCACGTCCTTTTCGTCGCCGGCTACCCCGCCGGCGTAGATCTTGAACTTCACGCGGCCGGCGGTCTTGGCGGTGGTCTCTTCGGTGAACTGGCGCATGGCCTTCATCCAGGTGGAGCCGTCGGGCGCCAGGGTGGCGAACTTCACCATGGTCTGCGCTTTCAGCGGCAGGGCCAGGGCGGTAAGCAGGGCGAACGCGGGCAGGGTCCTAGAAAAGTTCATCTTTTTTCTCCAGCAGTCTCTTGGCTTTCTGTTTGGCCACTTCGTTGGCCAGGCGGGTGTCGCCGTCCTTGAGTTCGGCGGAAAGTATCTCGTTGAGGAGCCGTTCGAACAGGTCGGCGTCCTGCGCGGCCACGGCCGCCATCTTGGCGTAAAGGTAGCGGCTCAGGTGGAAGTCGGCGCCGTGCCCTTTAAGGGCGAGCTCGAAATGTTCGGCCGCCTTTTCCGGGTTGCCGCCGAGCATGCGGGGGCGGATGGCGTAGTACGCGCCCATGATGTCGTGGGCCGCGTTGTAATAATAGCCCGGCTCCAGTTCCAGCAGCTTCAGCGCGGCCGGTTCCAGCGTGGGGATCTCGGCGATGGCTTCCGGCTTGTCGCGGTTGATGTTCATGTACAGCGCTTTGCAGAAAGTGTGCCAGAAAAGCGGGTGGGCGTCCTTCGCCTTCGCGGTGTCCGCGGAGGCGCCCTTCAGCGCGCGCCCGGCGTAAGCCTGGCCCTTCAGGTAGAAGAAGGAGGCGCGTTCGGGCTGGTCCTCCTCCAGGAACATGAAGGCGTAGCCGCAGAAGCCCTGCGCGGCGTTCACCAGCATGTCCTTATTGTCCGGGTCGCTCTTGAGCAGGATCTCCATGAGCTGGAGGTTGGCCGGCAGCGCTTCTTTGACGTACTGGGGGTCGGACTGGCTGAAAACGGCGGGCAGGCCGCGGTCTATCACGCCCGAGGTCACCCGGGCCGCGGTGCGGTTGAGCGAACAGGCGCCGAGCAGGAGAGGCAGGAGCAGCAGAAGTTTCTTCATTTTCTCTTTTCCTTTACCAGCGCGGAGAAAGACTCCGCCGTGTCGGCGTGCTTCTTGAGGAAATCCTCGGCGGGCGTGGGGAAGCGGTAGGTCCAGTTATGGTCGCCGAGCGTGCCGGGGGTGTTCACCCGTTCCCTGGAGCCGAAGATGTCCTGGATGGGCAGGATGACTATGCGGGAATTAGCGGCCAGCAGCGCGCCCAGGGCCTTTTCCCTGGCCTTGGTGAAAGTGGGCGGCTTGCCGGTCTCGCCGGAGACCAGCTTCCAGAAGAGCTTTTTCTCGGCGTGGTCCACCGTGTCCCACCAGTCGGCCAGCGGCTCGTTGTCGTGGGTGGAGGAGGTGGCCAGCGAAACGGGGTGGTAGGCGCCGGGGTCGGTGTAGTCGCCGTCCTGGTCCTTCTCCCAGCGCATCACCTTGTAGCCGGGAACGTTGAGGTCCCGCAGCACTTCCCCGACATAAGGGGGGATCAGGCCCAGGTCCTCGGCCACGGGCAGCATGTGGCTGGCTCCGGAGATGGCCTGCAGGAAGCGGCGGCCGCGTTCCTTCTGGCCGTGCGGGTCCTTGATGTCGAAATCGGGCTTGAGCGCCACGTCGCGCGGTATGACCCAGGTGCGGAAGAAGCCCACCATGTGGTCGATGCGGAACAGGTCGTAGAATTCCGAGGCCTTCTTCACCTTCGAGCGCCACCAGTCGAAATTGTTGGCTTCCACGGCCGTCCAGTTGTAGGCGGGCAGGCCCCAGCGCTGGCCGGTCTCGCTGAAGGCGTCCGGCGGGGCGCCGATCTCGCTGTTCAGGTCGAACTCGCCCTGGCGGCTCCAGACGTCGGAGCTTTCCTGGTTCACCATGAACGGCAGGTCGCCGAGCAGGCTGATGCCTAGGGCGCCGGCGCGGCGCTTGGCGGCGGTCCACTGGCGGTGGATGGTCCACTGCAGGTACTTGAAGAAAAGGATCTGCAGTTCCTCGCGGCCGTGCAGCTCCCGGAGGGCCTGCGGGTCGCGGGCCCGCAGCGGCGCTTCCCAGTGCGTCCAGGAGGTCCAGTCGTGGGTGTCCTTCAGGCGGCGGAAGGCGGCGTAATCCTCCAGCCAGCCGCCGTTGGCGCGGCAGAAGGCGCGGAACTCGCCGGCGAGCGCCGTGTCCTTGAGGATGTGGCGCTGGTGGAAAGCGGTGTAGATCTTCCAGAGGGTGCTGAACTTCAGGTGGCGCACCTCGTCGTACATCACGGCTTTGGCTATGCGCAGGTGCTTGAGCCCGGCCTGGAAGCGGCGGGACGCTATCTCTTCCAGCACTTCCGGGAACTCCTTCAGTTCCGGGATGTCCTCCACGGCGATGTAGAGCGGGTCCAGCGCGAAGGCGGAAAGCGCCGTGTAGGGGCAGGAGACGCCGGGCGGCATCTCGTTGATGGGCAGCACCTGCAGCAGGTCCAGGTTCATGGCCTTCATGGCGTCGAACCAGAGCGCCATGGCGCTGGTGTCGCCTATGCCCCAGTCTTTCCTGGAGCGCATGGCGAACAGCGGGAAAAGGGTGCCGGTGTGTTTTCTTTCGAGTAACGGGTGCATGTGGTTAGCGCGCGGCCACGGCCTCAATTTCAACCAGCGCCGCCTTGGGGAGGGCTTTCACCTCGATGGTGGCGCGGGCGGGGGGATTGGCCGGGAAGAAGCTGCCGTAAACCTCGTTCATCTGGCCGAACTGGCCGAGGTCGGTCATGAAGACGGTAGTTTTCAGGACGTTGGCGAGGGTGAGGCCTTCCGAGACCAGGATGGCTTGCAGGTTCTTGAGCACCGCCTCGGTCTGGGCCCGGATGTCCGCCGGGGCCATGGCGGCGGTGGCGGGGTCCACGGGCAGTTGCCCGGAGATGAAGATAAGGCCGTTAGCTTCCGTCGCCTGAGAATAAGGGCCTATGGCCGCGGGGGCGTTCTTGGTGGAGATGATCTTTTTCATGTTCAGTTCCTTTTGGAGGTGCGTATGAAATTTTCTATGGACCTGTCGTAGGTGCGCTCCGCTTCGGGTGTAAAATAGCAGCCCGGCAGTTCGCCGTTCTCCCTGTGGTAGGCCACGCAGTCGCAGCAGACGCCCTTGCGGGAGCAGGGTTCGTAGGTGCAGGCGCAACTCGCCTTGTTCGAATTCTTTTTACAATCCATGGGAGCGGCTTCTTTCTTCCCATATTTTACTATATTGAGCTTCCCCCGCGGTCCCGTTCGGGGCTTAACATCCGGCGGCCTATCTTGCTATTATCGTCTTTACCGTATGAAGACACTTTTCCCGGTGCTTTTATCCGCGTTCGCAGCCGCGTACTACCTGCTTGGTCCTGGGCGTTCTACCGGCCGTATGCCCGGGGCCGGGGTCCTCACGGCCTTTCCCAGTCCGTTGGGGGGCAATGTCTGCGCCGCTTATTCCATTTTTAAGGACGAGGCAGGAGGCCTGCTGGTGGCCGGAGTGGCTTCGGACAAGCGCGAAACTTTTCATTCCTGTGTCTGGCGCCTCGGGGCTTCGGGGGCTCCTGATCCCGGTTTCGGGGCCGGGGGCCAGGTTTGTTCCTCCGGCGAGGAGTGGGCCTGGGCCGCGGTTCCAGGCGCGGATGGGCGATTTTATTCTGCTGGGATAAACGGCCGCGACTGGAAGCGGTCCAGGAGCGCCTTCTTAAGATGCTATACCCGTGAGGGCCTGCCTTGCCCCGGTTTCGGAGAGGAGGGACTGGTTTTACTGCACCCGCCGCGCCGTGGCTACGCCGCGGTTTTCGCCGCGGCCTTTACGGGTTCCTCTGTCTTCGCGGCCGGAGCGGTAACCGACTCCGGCGGAGTTACCCGCCCCGGGATCTGGGAGGTGGACCTTTCCGGCAAGCCTTCCTCGAAATTCCTTAAAGGCGGTTTTTTCTCTCCGGAGACTCCGCCCGGGTCCAGGGATTCCCGTATAAACGCGCTGGCCGCGGGCCCCGGCTTCCTGCTGGCCGGCGGCAACCTTGACTGGCGCGAGGCGGCGCATTGGAAGTTCCTGCCCGGGGGGCCGGGAGGGGAACTCGTACGCGGTCCGGCGGGAACCATACGAACCCTTTATGTAAGGGGAAAAGATATTTTCGCGGGGGGCTTCAGGTACGGGGACCCGGCGAAAGGGCACGCCGAGACGGGCATCATTTTCAGATTGCCGGGGCACGAAGTGACCGAGCTGGATTCGCTGGAGAACCAGGAGCTCTTCTCCGTTACCGGCGCGGCCGGCGGCCTCTTTGCCGCTGGGTACGCGGACGAAGGGGGGGCGGTCAAGGCGGCGGTCTGGGGGATATCCGCCGGAGGAAAGCTCCGTTCCGGCTTCGGCCGGGGAGGAGTAAAGGTTTTCCCGGACGAACTTGGCGGCAGGGAGAGCCGGATATACTCGCTGACGCCTTACGGCGGCGGATTGGCGGCGGCCGGTTTCTCGCGGCGCGCGGACGGCGTAATGACGCTGGCCGTGTGGAAGCTGCAGGCCCTCTCCGGACGTTAATACCCGGTCCAGGGCCGACCGTCGGTTCCGCAGAGCCTCTCGCGGACCACGTCTCCGCCTCCCAAAAAGGCGGCAGACCCTGCCGAGCCGGGTTTGCGGGCGGTCCTATTTCCGGTTTGCAACTGTCCGCGGAAGGACGCCGAAAATATCGGCCCGGACATAATAGATCTCCGATCCCTGCCTGTCGGCGCCCGGCTCCTCGTATACGCAGGCCAGTTCCACGGCTTTTTCCAAATGCTGGACGTACAGTTTCAGACCGCTCTTCGTCAGGCGGATGGGCAGCGCTTTAGTCTCGATGGGCCTGGCGCCGGCCAGCAAGGCGTCCCATAACTGCCGGAGCTTGCCGGCCACCTGGGCCCCTTCCGGGGTTCCCGGAGCAACCTTTATCACCTTGTCCGTGAACAGGCTGCGCGCTTTGTCGCCGGAAAACTCTATCAAGCCCGCCGAGGCCAGCGCGGCCAGCGATTTTTTTATCTCTCCGGGTTTAAGCCGGGTCGCCTGAGCGAGTTCCCGTACCGGCACCCAGCCCTCGGTGTTGGTCAGATAGACCTGGCAGATATGCGTGGCGGCGTCACGGACGCGTGTTTTCCATTGGGCCAGCGTCAGGTTGACGGTGCGCCGGGAGAGCGCCTGTTGCGTGGCCGCTTCGGCCAGCTCCCGGCTGGTGAGGTCCGCGCGGACCGGGTCAGGAGCTGCCAGCAGGCTGACCAGTTCATCGGAACCGGAGAGCGCCCTGAAATATGCCTTTACCAGTTCCCTGGCCTCGGGCGAGTCCGGCTTGACGCCCAGAGCCGCCAGAATGGCCTTCAGGCGCCAGCTCTTAGGCAGCTTCTTGCCGCGTTCCATATCCCAGTAGCTCATGAAGGCCAGCCCCAGGGTCTTGCTGCCGCCTACGCTCTTGAAGAACCTGTGCGCGCTGGGGTAGCCTTGCTCCAGCCGGAGCCGGGCCAGTACGCCGCCGAATGTTTTAGCCGTTGTCATAGTGCCAGTATACAATATTAATTAAGCCGCCGGCTTAACCCAGGTCCTTTTTGCTCAGCCGTCCCTCCTGGGTCAAAATACAACCGCCCGGTGAGTACAAGGCCTCTTGGGGAAAACCGCCGCTCAGGCTAAACTATAGTATCGCAATAAACTTCGCGGCAGACGCGCGGGGCGCGGCAGAAGTCAAAGCCCGCGAACTGCTGAGATGAGGAGAGCAGGAAGTGTGTTGGTACGGCCCCCGGCCATATGAGCCGATGCGGCCGATCTAAAAATAAAGAGGTTCAAGAATATGAATAGAATTATCGGTTTGTTTTTCATTCTGGCTCTGGTTTGTCCGGCCGCAGCCGGCGCCGCGGCCCCGGAGCTTAACATGCACCGTGCCGCCGACATCAAGGGATGGGACCTCAAAACGCCGGTGGTCCCGGCGCCGATACCCGCTTTCAAGGGTTATGAGCTTGCCTGCGCCGGGGGGAAGCTGCAGGTCCTGCCGAAGGACGCTTCCCGGTTCAACGTGCTGGTGAACGACGCCGCCATGACCTCCGCGCTGCGCGCGGCCGCGGCCAAGCTGTTCCAGGGAGAGCAGTATCTTAAGAATACTAGGATATTAACATCCTCCTCTTTCATGGTGACGGACCTGCTTAAGCAGGGCGGCCTTTACGACGGCGGGCAGTTCGCCCCCAAGCTGCAGCTCCTGGGCGGCGGCCGGGCGCGTCTGACCCTTACCTACTTCCGCATGGCCAACAGCCAGTCTTACGAATTCCGGGAGGTCATCTCTTTCGACTTTTCCGGCTGCAGTAAGTGAGCATGCGTCGCGCTTCTTGCAAGGACGGGGTACTTCTCTGGACTGACAGCCTGGGCGGCGAGCATCTTAAATAGGTGAGAGACTATGAGGAAAATGTTAATACTGGGAGTTCTCCTTATTGCGCTGCCCGCGGCGGTGCTCCAGGCCAGGGCGGAAGTCGGAGCGGATACGGAGGCGGTGGGGGCTTCCCTCGCCGCGGTCAATCGCGCTGAGCTGCTGGATGAACTTGCCGCGATGGCCGGATCATTCGAAGGGTCCGCGGAGGGTGATGCCGTAGGCGCGGAAACCCGTATGGCGGAACTGTACTCCGGCTCCGGGGCCGCCGGGAGCGCAGTGCCCGGAGTTGCGGCGCGAGCTCTGTCGCCGCTGCCGGAGAGCCGGGCCGCTGGAACGATGCGGGACAGCAAATCTGAGCGGGCCGCTCTCGCGGATCTCCCGAATAATGAGTCCGGCGGGGGAATAGCGACGGGTGAAGCCCTTGAGACCCCGGATTCCGTGGATCCCGGCGCAGGTGATGACGGGCAGGCGTCGCCGCAGGTGGGGGATGCTCAGGGAGGGCATGTGATCTTGTTGGTGCTGTTCTTGGTGCTTTTAGTCTTGCTCTAACCGTAATAGCGGTGCGTGTCTGGTAGGCAGTTAGTGCGGAGGTTGATAATCGGAGGTTTAAATAAAATTATGAACAAAACGTTAACGGCGATCGTACTGGCCCTTGTTCCCGCAGTGCTCGCGGCCGGGCCGGCTAGCGGCGGGGCTGCGGCCGAGCAATTGGGGGTCTCGCAAAACGCCCACGGCGCGGAGGCCGTTGGGCCTAAGGGAATGATAGTTTCTTACGGTTATTCCAGCGACTGCAAGATGGTCTACTTCGGCAGCGAGGGTTCCGGTTCCGGTCAGTCCTCTGGGGTATTGAGACTCGAAAGCGTCTATAAGGAAAAGGACTGTCCCAGCGGCGGGGACCTGCTTAATTGCCAGGAGCTTGAGGGGCAGCGGTTGCGTGCGGATGTGGAGGTGCGTATGGCGCCTCGCGAGCTTTACCCTTGGGAAAGTGAAAGCGTGGACGTCTGTCTGCAGGGTAAAGAGCTTATGGTGAAGCCCTGGAACGTATCCTATGAATATACCGTTTCCAAGACCAACGAGAACTGGCTGGCGGTCTACACTTTCTCCCCGACGGCTCGCAAGGCCTCGCATCCTGACCCTAAGGGGCTCACGTCCGAAGGGTACCATAAGACCGGAGCCGGCTATTCCGCGGTCTTTAAGGATAAGTGGGGCAGAGAGTATTCGGGTGAGAAAGTAGAAGTGCAGGTGCAGCTGTGGAGAAAGGGTTCCCTTCTGCGGCCGGCCAAAATGGTGGGGCGTGTGGGGGCGAAATTCGAAGCCGCCGGGGAATACCAGCTGGATTTTACTTCGGCGGATATCTCGGGCGCCCCTGACGCTAAGGGGTACTATCTCTCCTGGGGCTTCCGCCGCCTGGGGGGCATATCCCTGCCCGTTCTCGTTCAGGCGCGGGATGCTCTGAGCCCGCTGAATTGACCTGTATCTCCGGTATTTGCCCATTGCGGATCGGGCGGGTTATTTAGTGTTCAGGTGGGTGTTTAATCTGGAAAGATATCAGGGAGGTCTTGATGACATCTCGAAGTTGGAGAACATACTCGGTCATGCTGTTCATGTTGCTTGCTGCGGCGCCCTCGGGCGCATTTGCGGCTGAAAACGAGAAGGTCCGCGAAATGCCGCTGAAGTTCGACCGTTATGAACTGTCGGTGCTCTACGATGCCACTGGGTATTTCACGCTCAGCGTGTTTGAAAAGTCCGCTGACGGCGCCGAAAAAGAGACCGTCTACGGACTACGCCGGGCTGCTATGTACCTGCCGCCTGGCTATAAGTCCGGGGAATGGATGCTCTTCTGGGGTGAGCAGCCTCCTGTTTACGAGGGGGGAGGTTTCAGCGCGGTTTCCAAGGATCCCTGGCTTGTCAGCTCCGCCGGCGGAGCCTGGCGCGTGGCCCGAGTCCCGCACACTTCGGGCAAGAACGGAATCTACACTCTGCTTCGGGTGCAGCCCGGCAGGGACGGCTCACCCGAATTAGTCTATCTGAACGGGGACGGCGAGGAGGACGTTAATTCTCCCGACGGCTGGGCCGCGGACTCCAAACTTGTCCTGAACCCTGAGAAACCGGTACGTGTAAGACGGGTGAAATTTGTGGTCCGCTGAATCGTGCAGGCGGGGGTTCCGGGGGTACTTGCCCGCTTCCCCGCATATTATCAATAATCTAGTTGTGAAAAACACCATACATTTCTCAGGCATCGGCGGGGTGGGGATGAGCGCGCTGGCGCAGGTGGCGGCCATGGAAGGCCGGCCGGTCAGCGGCTCGGACAGGGACTTCGACCGCGGCCGCAACCTGGAAGTGCGCGCGGCCCTGGAGAAACTGGGGATAAAGATCTTCCCGCAGGACGGTTCCGGCGTGAACGACGCGACTTCAGAACTGGCTCTTTCCACCGCCATAGAGGACACCAACCCCGAAGTTGTGCAGGCCAAAGCGCGCGGGGTGAAGATAAGCCACCGCTCCGAGATCCTGGCCGCCTATGTGAACGCTTTCGACGCCATCGCCGTGGCCGGGACCAGCGGCAAATCTACCGCGGCGGCCATGACCTTCGCCGTGCTGGAGGCCGGCGGCCTGGAACCTTCCATCATAACCGGCGGCGCGCTGGGCGCGCTTAAAGAGCGCGGCCTCATAGGCAACGCCTACCGGGGCAAGGGCCGGGTGCTGGTGGTGGAGGCCGACGAATCCGACGGGACCATAGTCCGCTACAAGGCCAGGACCGGCGTGCTGCTAAATATCAGCAAGGACCACAAGGAAGTGCCCGAGCTCAACAAGATCTTCGGCGCGTTCGCCGGGAACTGCGCGCGCGTCATTGTGAACGCCGACGACCCTGCCGCCGCCGGCCTGCTGCCCGCGGCCGAGCGCTTTGGCCTGAACGCCGGCAACTGGAAAGTCACCGACATAAAGGCCGGCCCCTTCTCTTCGGAATTCAAGGTGAACGGCGTGCCTTTCCGGCTGCCCGCGCCCGGGCTCTATAATATCGAGAACGCCCTGGCGGCCTGCGCCGCCGGCGCCGCCTACGGAGTGAAACTGGAAGCGGCGGCCGCCGGCCTGGCGGGTTTCCGCGGTGTGGAGCGGCGCTTCGTGCTGGTGGGGGAAAAGAACGGGATCACGGTCATAGACGATTACGCCCACAACCCGGCCAAGATCGCCGCGGTGCTCAAGGCCCTGCACCAGGCGCCCGGGCGCCGGGTGCTGGCGGTGTACCAGCCGCACGGCTTCGCTCCTACCCGCCTGCTGAAGGCTGAGTTGATAGAGAGCTTCGCCGCCGGCCTCGCCCCGGCGGACCGGCTGCTGATGCCGGAGATCTATTACGCCGGCGGCACCGTGAACAAGAACATCTCTTCCAAGGATATTTCCGACGCGGTGGCCGCGCGCGGCAAGAGCGCCGAATTCTTCCCCGACAGGGCCGCCATTCCGGCGGCGGTGGCAAGCATGGCCAGGCCGGGCGACATAGTGGCCGTGCTGGGCGCCCGGGACGCCACGCTGGCCGACTTCGCCAGGCAGATCTTTTCCGCCCTGCCCTGACGGCGCTGTTTTGATAAAATATACCTGCTAGACAAAATGTGCGTTTTTCGCCCGTACCGGGCGGTCAGGAGCACGGAGGCAACATGAAACCCGCGAAAATAACCGAAGGCGTCTATTCCCTGCGCGTCAACCATTTCAACCGGCACCTTTTCGACTCGCTCATCCCCCTGCCGGAAGGCACCAGCTACAATGCCTACCTGGTCAAGGGCTCCGAGAAGACCGCCCTGCTGGATTCCGCCGACCCGGAGAAGGCGGAGGTGCTGTTCGACTTCCTGCGCGAAGAGAAAAAAATAGACTACGTCGTCTCCCACCACGCCGAGCAGGACCATTCCGGCTCCATCCCCCTGGTGCTGCAGAAGTACCCCATGGCCAAGGTCGTCACGAACCCCAAGTGCAAGGAGTTCCTGATGACCCACCTGCATATCCCGGCCGACAAGTTCATAGAGGTCAAGGACGGCGAGACCCTCTCGCTCGGCGACAAGACGCTGGAGTTCGTCTACCTGCCCTGGGTGCACTGGCCCGAGACCATGGGCACCTACCTGCGCGAGCAGAAAGTGCTGTTCTCCTGCGATTTCTTCGGCTCCCACCTCGCCACCGGCGAGCTGTTCTCCGAGGAGCACATAGTTTACGAGCCCATGAAGCGCTACTACGCCGAGATCATGATGCCCTTCCGTTCCAACATCAAGGCGCATCTGGAGAAACTGGCGAAGTACAGCATGGAGTTCATAGCGCCCAGCCACGGTCCCGTGCACCCCAACCCCAAGTTCATCATGGACATCTACAAGGACTGGGCGGTAGGCGAACCCAAGAACCGCGTGCTGGTGGCTTACGTGTCCATGCACGGCAGCACCTACATGCTGGTGAACCGCCTCATCAGCCGCCTGCAGGAAAGCGGCGTCTGCGTGGAAAAGATAAACCTGGACCAGTTCGACGAGGGCCGCGTGGCCATGGCGCTGGTGGACGCCGCCACCATAGTCATAGGCACGCCTACCGTACTGACGGGCCCGCATCCCAAAGCGGTTTACGCCGCCTGCCTGGCCAACCTCCTGCGCCCTAAGGCCAAGTTCGTGTCCGTCATAGGCTCTTACGGCTGGGGCGGCAAGGCCGTGGAAGGCATAGCCGGGCTCATTCCCAACCTCAAGGCGGAAGTGCTCAAGACGCTGCTGGTGAAGGGTATGCCCACCGAGGCCGATCTCAAGCAGATAGACGAGCTGGCCGCGCAGATAGTGGAGAAGCAGAAGGGCCTGCCGCCCTGCGGCGGCAGGGGCTGCATAGCCTGAAACATTTGCGGAAGATAGACAGGGGAGGAACGTTATGAAGAGAACATTATTCGCGCTGATCCTGTGCGCGGGTTTCGCCGGCGCGGTTTGCGCCGAGGACGCGGCTCCGGCCGTGAACCCGGCCGGCGAGCAGGTGCAGGCCAAAGAGCAGGTCCAGACCAGGGAGCAGGCGGGGGAGAAGGGCCAGGGAGAGATGAAGAAGAACCGCAAGGAACACCGCAAGGAAATGCGGGAAAAGCGCGGCGAAAAGCTCGAACAGAAAGGCGAGCGGCGCGAGAAGCGCGGCGAGGCCATGGAGAAGAAGGGCGAAAAGATGCAGGAGAACGCCGAAAAAATGCGCGAGCAGGCGGCCAAGCTGGAGGAGAAAGGGAACGAAAAGGCCGCAGCCAAACTGGAGCGCAACGCCAAGAGAAAAGAGAACCGCGGCGAAAAGCTGGAGAACAAAGGCGAACGCATGCAGAAGCCGGGAGAGCGCGAACAGCGCCGCGGCGAGCGCAAGCAGCGCGGGGGCAAAGGGAAATAACGAGCTTTGGTCATGAAAAGAGCCCCGGCCTTAAAAGCGGGGCTCTTTTTTTTGGGCCTTGAAATTTCGGGTTTCGTCTGCTACACTCTACTAACGGATAACCTGTTTTTTCAGTTTCCCGCGCGGGAAAGGTGGAAAGCAGGCGCGCTTATTTGTTGAGGACAGGGGGCTGCTATGGCCGACAACTCTAACAACAGGAAGAAGACGCTGGTCATCGGCGTGCTGGCGTTCCTGCTGACCGGCGGCGGGGTCTTCCTCTTTTTCGTCATACAGGGCTCCAACGACCTTACCGGGGCCAATAAAAAGAACACGTTCACTTACGGCGGCGCCGCGCGCGAGGCTACCGCGTCCTTCTTCAAATTCATCGGCTTCGACGACGTGGAATCTATAGCCAAAGAGGGGCCCAAGGAAAGGCTGCGCATGAAGGAATACGCGGCTGCCGGGATACTTGAGGACGGCGGGATACGGTCGGGAGCGGATTCTGATATTCCTTGGGCGCCCCCGGCAGCATCGGGACGCTCCGCGGCCTCCTCCAACATTCCAAGGATGGGCGGCAGGGGGACTTCCGGGATCGGCGGCATAGGCGGCGGGGGGAGCAAATCTTCCGGAGGAGTTTCGCGCTTCGGGGGCGGCAGCGGCGCGGGCAATACAAAAATATCGGCCGCGGTGCAGGAGGGGGGGGGCGGGGTCAAGGGCAAGGACTCGTTGGCCTCCCTGGCAAAGGCCAGGGCTATGTTGGGAGACGGGCTGCGCAGCGGTTCCGCGTCCACGGCCAAGGGCAAGTGGGATTCCAGCTTTGGTGTGGGCCGTTCCGCAGGGGGCGGCGGCAATAGCCTGGCCTACGGCAAGACCGGCCTGGTTAACCTGGATAAGATCAAGAAAGGGGAGGTGGACAATCTGAAAACCACGGATCCCAAGTCCCTTAAAGTGCCGGAAGTGGGAGCCCCTGTTGCGGATGAGAAAGCCGCCGCCGAGAAGGCCGCGGCGGATAAAGAAGCGGCCGAGGATGCCATTAAGAAAAGCATGGCGTCGTCCATGCTGGGGGCTATGGGCCAGGGGTTATCCAACTCCATAGGGGGAAAAGGCGACACCGGGGATCCTGACTCCAGGTCCGGTGCTCCCGAAAGCCGGGATTCCGGGGACTGCTCAAGCGGGGCCACCGCGGGGGTTTGCTCGGCCGCTGTTGGCGCGCAGATCCCATCGGACACGAGGGTTTCCTACAACAAGGTGGGAAGTAACGCCAACGGAGACGTTTATGAAGTGATTTATGAGGGGACCGGGAAAGGGATAACCCCTGATTTGAAGGGGACCCCGGTGTCTTACAAGGATACGGCCATAGTTCAGGTCACGCCGGATGGACCCCAGATACTGTCTATGGGTGCTATAAACGAAACCCCTGCGGCGGTTTCGACCAGCCCTTGACAAGTCAAGGTTTGTCTGCTATAACATTATCGTAAAAATTAGCTTTGCCTTGAACGCCCCGGGTGGCTGTGTTAAGGAAAGTTCGAATTTATTTTTGCGGGGATACGGCGGGGAAAACTGGCGGGATTATGATAAAACTCCAGACTAAAAAATCCAAGACTACGCAGTACATCATAGGCGGCGTAGTGGCGGTGATCATCCTCGGCCTCTGGGTGTCGCTGCCGCTCATGAACAATTCCTCCCTGGACGCCTCCATGGCGGCGGGCAACCCCTTCCGCTCCAAGGTCGCTGACATCTCCACTCTGGGCAGCGACATCCCCTCGGAAGGCGGCGCACCCGGCTCGCCTCTGAGCGGCGAGATGATAAATAATCCCGCCACTTCCGGCGAGGACATCGCTTCCTCCCTCTTTCAGTCCGGTCTGATGGAAGAAGCCCCTTTGACCGAATCCGTCTCCGCGGACGCCTCCGCCGCGCCTTCTTCCGTACCTTCCGCCAGTTCCGGCGCGCCCATGCCTGCCGCCCCGATGGGGAAGCTGAACACGGTAGCCTCCATAAGCGGCGGCAACTCCAATTCCATGACGGCCGGCGGCCTGCACAATAAGTTTTTCGGCGGCGGCGGCGCGAAAGCGGAATTCGCCCCTGCCACCGGTCCCGATCTTAAGAAACTCGCCTCTTCTGACGACAAGAGGTCCGCCCTTGTGTCCATGCTCAACAACACGGCCGAGAAGAGCCAGCTGGCGGCCAAGACCGGCAGTATGGACGCGGCCAAGGGCGGTGCTACCGCCGCTTTCACCAACAGCGCCAAGCTCGGCGGCTCCGATCTGGACGACAAACTGGAGAACCAGTCCGCTTCCTCCGGATTACAATTGGGACAGACAGCGGCTGACCTTAAGAAGAACGACCCTAATATCAACAAGAACAAGGTTAACGTGCCCGAACCTAAGCCGGTAAAAGACGACAAGGCAGATGAAGAGTTCAAGAAAATGATCATACAGATGATATTCCAGAGCGTGATAGGGCCCATGTTTGGTGCTATGGCCAACAGTATGTTCCCGGCCGCTAAATAATTTCAGGAAACTTCGGAGGATTTTATGAACGACTACAATGAAAAGAGAGAGAAGAAAGGCGGTTTCTGGTCCGCCCTTGCCGGTCTCGTTCGCGGCGGCTCTTCCGCGGCCGGTTCGGGTTTTGGGTCCGCAGGGAGCGCGGCGGGCGGCCTTGGCGGTCTTTTCGCCACAAAGGCCGGCGTTGTGGGAATGATCCTGGGCGGGGCTACCATAGCCGCAGGAGTCGGCGTGGTCTATAATTTCATCGGGCCCTCCTCCAAACCGGCCTATTCGCCCGAACTCTTTCAGAACAGTTATTACGAGGAAGAGGCCACCAAGGCCGGCAGGGAGCGTGCGCAAGCCCGCGACGCTTCTGCCGCCGCGTCCTCCACGCTCGACATGTTCAAGGAACAGGCCAGGAAGGACGGCATAGGACTGGATGGAGAATCAGCTTCCGGCCAGCCGCCGGATGCCGTTTCCCAGCTCCCCGGAGACGCCCCTTCAGCGGATGCCGCGGCCCCCGAGGCCCCGGCCGGGCAGGGCGCCGGCGCGCCCAAGCTCCAGGCCGCTTCCGGTTTCGGTTCTAAAGGCGGCGGCGGCGGCTCCTCCATGCCGCGCATGCAGGGCGGCGGCGGCCTGTCCGGCGGCATAGGCAGCCAGTTCTCTTCCGTGTACCGGCCTCCGGCCCAGGCCGTGGGCGGCAAAATGTCAGGTATGACCGCTTCCGCGGCTCGCGTCAAGAATTCTCCTAAATACGCGGTGCCGAACTTCAATAAGAGAGGAGCCTTTGGCCAGGCCAAGTTCGCCAATAAAATGGCGAACGCGGGCCGGTCCATGAGCGACACCGGCGCCAAAAGCACCACCGCCATTCCTTTTGACAGCGCGAAGCAGACCGGCACTGGCGAGGTCGGCACCCCCGAGGCCGGCACCGGCCTGGGCGGGGCCGGCTTGTCCAACGGTTCCAAACTGAAAGGTAACGATCCCAGCCTTAACAACAGCGAGGTCACTCCTCCCAAAGTGCCGGAGCCGGAGAACGTTTCCCCGTGGAAAGCGTGGACCGACCGGGCCATGTACGCCATGCTGGCGGCTACGGTACTTATCCTCATCACCAACATGCTGGCTAAGTTTGCCAAGACCACGCCGTGGATGTACACGGCGGCCCTGATTACCGGCTATGCCGCCATGGCTGCTGCCGCTCTGGTTATGGTCTCCGGCCTTATGCTCATGACAAAATACGGCCAGAAATGGCAGGGCGCCATGTACCTTGTGGCAGGCGCCATGCTGATGTGGCAGGCTTACCAGGCCTTGGCCGGTGTTGGCGAGGCCGCCACTAAGAACGGTGTGGACATGGGCAGTATGGGCAAGGCTTGTCCGGGCTATAACCAGCCGCAGGCCTTCGGCAACGGTCTGGCCGCGAACGGCGGCGATGTGAGCAAGATGAGCTCCGCCGGCTGGGAGACTACCGGGACAGGGGCGGACGCCAAACTTGTGGCCCCTGAGGGTGTGACTACCGTTGACGGCAACTATTCCATCCCGAACGCTTCCGGCGGCGGGTCCAATCTGGTAAGCCCCACCGGCGAAGCCGCCGGAAAGGTTACACCGGGCAACAATGTCATGGATGCCAGCAGCAACAAGATCGGCACCCTGAACTCGAAGGGGGAGTTTGTGCCGGATACCCCGAAAACCACGGTGCAGCCGCAGACTTCGGTGCAACCTTCGACGCAGGTCACGACTGAGCAGGTCATCGGCGGCCAGAACCTGCAGCCTACGGACGTCAGCCCTGAGCAGGCTGCGATGGATTAAGTTCAACGGCACCAGTGAGATCAAGGCCAGTTGATGCCGCGGTCGTTGGGACATTTTAGGGAGGCGTTATGAACGACAATCTGCCTGACATAAACTTTAAGGAAAAGAAAGAAAAGAAGGGGGGCGCTATCGGCTGGCTCAGGGGCCGCCTGGGCATGGGCTCGCGCGGAGCCATGGGCGAAGCCGGCATAAGCCCTTCCGCTATGAACGTCGGCAGGACCGCCTTCGGCGCCGGCAAGTTCGGCGCTTCTTCCGGAATAGCGGGACTTCTGGCCGGCAAGGCCGGGGTCCTCGCTACCATAGCCGCGGTGGCGGTGGCCAGCGGCGTCTACCTGGCTAATAACGCGCCGGCGCCTTCAAGCAACAGCGCCTTCAATTCCGGCGGCAAGGTGGCGGATAACTACGTGCCCGCCATTCTGCGCAGTCAGGCGGCCAACCAGGGTTCCTCTCTCGACATGTTCAAGGACACCAACAGGGGCGCCGGCCTGGCCATGGAGGAAGACCCTTCCAAGAAGGCCGCCAAACCGGCCGGGGACACGCCTGCTTCAGCCGAGGAGGAGGCCGCCCAGGAGCAGCCCGCTCCCGACCAGGGCAACATGGCCCAGGAGATGATGGGCAAGCTGCAGGGAGGGAACATAGGGGAACTGAGCACCTCCATGGGCGGCGGCTCCAATAAGTTCTCGTCAATGGGCGGGTTTGGTAACAAGTTCAACCAGGGGCAGATGGGCGCCAAGACCGGCTTCACTTCGGGGATCGGTTCAGGTTTCCAGGGCATGCCCAAGTTCGACGCGCGCAAAGCCAAGATGACGGCCATGAAACCCTCCGCCAAGCCGGTCTTTTCCAAGGCCGGGGCCGGCAAGAAAGGCAAGTTCGGCACCGGAGCCTTCGGCCAGGCCAAGGGGCTGAGGGCCACCCAGAAATCCTACACTGGTAACCAGACCGATAAATTATCCGGCACGCAGGACGCGGCCTGGACCGGGGCCACGCCCGACGGCAGCGTGGACGGCGGCGGCGGCCTCAGCGACGGCGGGGCGGGCATCATGAGCTCTCCTTCGCTCGATAACGCCGGCGGCAGCGGCGGCGGCGGGGGTGCTGGAAATCCCGACGACGCGGCCGTGCCGGAGACTCCGTCCCCCACGGATGTCAGCCCGTGGAGCAATCTGCTCGCCAACATCATGATGCTGGTGATCATCTCCTGTCTTCTCTCCTACATTGCCGCTAATATCCAGCTGTGGTGGGTGCGCTGGATAGTTGCCGCCATAGCGCTCGTCCTCGCCTTGGCCGCCATAGCCATGGCCGCGAAGATCATGGGTGAATATGGCCAGAAGCTCATGGGTTCGCTTTACATCATAGGCGGTATGATGGCCGCCTATGCCGCCATCATGGCGTTCGGAGGGAAGGCCGATAAGGCTCCCGGTACCGAAAAGATAATGTGGGCGCTGCTTGGCGCTGGCGTAATTTCAATGGTGGGCAGCATGCTGGGCGGTAAGTAGTTTCTGGCGTGGCAGTGGCCGTTGCCGCCGGGTTTTAACCCCGGCGGCAACGGGCGTAACAGGGAAAATGTTTTCAGGGCATTATTAGGGTTTAGTCCGGGTTCTTATCCGCGGCGCGGTCGCCGGGAGGATATATGGGCAACAAATTTATAGAAAAACACAGGCGCAAGTCCATCCTTGCGACCTTGCTGTTCATCTTCCGGGGCCGCACCAAGTTCATTGCGATCCTGCTGATGGTCACCATCCTCTCCGTGCCTTTCGTGATCTCCGGAGAAATGCTCGGCCGCATCATAGAACTGCGCCCCGTGGCCGCCTTCCTGCGTTCGGTGGGCATGGCCAGCGTGGTCTCCTCGCTGAACCCCAAGTATTCCAACGACCTGTTGAAGGCCGCCCTGGACAAAGCCACGGAGGACAGCGCGAATAACTCTTTCTGGAACAAATTCCTGAAGAACATAAACGCCACGCTGCCGCCGGCCGGCAGCCAATCCTCCATAGCCCTCATCCGCGGGGGCGGCGACATTTTCGGCCTGCCCGAGGTAAAGGACCCCAAGGGCGGCAAGACCGGTCCCGGTGACGTTAAGGGCGTGGTCAACGAGGAAGAGCGGGCCCGCGGCGAGACCGGGGACGGCGTTAACCTGGAATCGCTCCTGGCGGGCGGCGCCGACGGCGAAGGCGGACTGTACGGGGACGTGATGGGGGATAACCTGGCCGACCGGTTCGGCGGGGCCGGCAACGCACCTTACGTGGGCAGCAGCATGATGGGCGGCGGCCCGTCGGTAGGCGGCCGCGCCAACGGCATGTATAACAAGGTTTATACCCAGTCCGGCGCCAAGGTGCCCATGCCTGGGAAGCCCTCCAAGGTAAACACTAAATCCAAGATGGGCCGTGTTTCCGGGTTCACATGGAAGAACGTGGGCTACGGGAAGAAGAACGCCAAAATGGACGTGAAGCTTGGCAACCAGCGGCCCATGTTCCAACTGGCCCAGACCTTTGCGCTCACTGCCACGGCCTACAAGTCCAAAAAATCGGCCTCCGAGTACCAGGCCGCCTATACCGGCGCCACTTACGACGGTAACGTCGTGAACCAGGACGTGATGGAGACCGACGCGGCCGGCACTGAGGTGCCAGACACCGCCATGACCGGCGACCTTATAGACGGTGCAGGCGGCATGCAGGACGCGGCCAAGGCCTGTTCCGAGGCGCAGGGAACCCATGGCGCCAAAATGTCCGAAGACGGAAAGATGATGGACGAGACCATCAAGAACCTTGGTAAGCCGCCAAAGTGTTGCGGTAACGTGGGCGCCTGGAACGCCAAAATAGACAAGATCATTTCCTATTGTCAGGACTTCAACCTGAACGAGGCTCAGCTCGCCGCTAAGTGCCAGAACAAGAGCAGCCCCATGAACTGTTCCAGTTATAACAGCATGAAGATCAAAAAGTGTTCCAAGTTGAAGTGCTTCCTGACGCTGATACTGGCCGTATTGATGATCATTGTGGGGATAATGACCGGCCAGTTCTGGCTGGCTGCCATTGGCGTGGGCATGCTGGTGGCTACCATGTTCCCTGGCCTGATGGGCTCTATTCTAGGCACTCTCATCACCCTCGGGATGGCGGTATTCTTTGGGCCGATGTCGAAGCTGGTCATGAGCGTTATGGAGACCGCTGGAGAGATACTGGGCGGAGCGATGTCAGGGGATAAGAACTAATAGTGTCCCTGAGCTGGTTTTTCTTAAGCCCGCGGTTGAAGCTGGGAGGAAGCAGGTGTTGCACCACATCAGTGAGGCGTTGGCGTGAAGGCTTTCAGGCCTGCGGAGTTTTCCTCCGGGAGCGCCCGGTAGGCGTTCCGGCTTTGCCGGCGGGCTTTCTTATGGCCCCGACGTGGGCGGCAGGCGGTGGGCCATAGGGCCCATAGGTTTAAGGGCCCAATGACACTTGGCTGGGGCCCGGATATTAGGTAAATTATAGTTGGAAAGGTGTAACGCCGTTTTTCGGACGTATTATAATAGTTGAGACAGGGTAATTAAACTGAGGACCCGGAGGCAGTTATGAACTTCTACAACGAAGATGAAAAAAAGGACGGCGCCGCGGCGCCCGGGGCGTTCAAGAAAACGTCCTCCTTCGGAAAAGCCCCGCTTTTCTCCAGGACCGCCGGCGGCCTGATGGACCGCCTTAAGAACCTGTCCCGCAAGGACATGGCCTTCGTGGGTATCGGCCTCAGCGTACTGGTGATGGCTCCCGTCGCCGAGTACATGATGTCCAAACCCTCCACCGACAACATCCTCACCCCGGGCTTCGGCTCCAGGGACGGCGGAGCCCCTACCGGCCTCTATGAGCCCGGCCTCAACGCCCTCAGCCAGGGCTCGCCCGACGGTTCCGGCGAGGTGATAACCCCGCTGAGCTCGCGTGATCCCGCCTCGCTCATCCTCGGCTCGCAGTCGTCCGCGCCGGCCATGCCGCCGCCCTCCGCGCCTCCTACCACTTTCCGCGACTCCATGAAGGACGTGGGCCGGGCGGCGTTCAGCGAGGCCTCCAAGGCCGCGCCCACGCCCACGCCTATTCCCCGCATGCAGGCGGCCCTGCGCGGCATGAGCTCCTTTTTCGGCGGCGGCGACAGCACCCGCACGTCCGGCACCCTTGGCGGCGGCAAGATCATAGACGACGCCAAGTCCGCTTCCAGCAAGGCGGCCAAGCGCTCCATGGTGGGCCCAGTGGCCATGCCCGGCTATAAGGGCGTGGCTTCCAATACTCCCAACAGCTCCTCCAAGGGCGCCTTCGAGAAACTGCGCTCCGCGGCGGACAAGTCGGCCGGCAACTTCACCGGCGGCTCTGCCATCAGCTCCCTGGACAAGGCGGCTGCCGACGCGCCTACCGTGGGCGCCGGCGGCGGCGGCATGGGCTACGGCGGCGACTCCGAAAAGACCGGCAAGACCTCTCCTTACAATAATAAGTACGAGCACAGCCGCTCGGGCGAGTCCCTGGCCGAAATGGCCGCCAAGCAGCGCATGCAGAAAGCGCTGGACTGGGAATTCTACAAGCAGTACGAGATCCCCAAGCAGCTCATCAACGCCATCCTCACCGGCATCACCGGCCCGCTCACCAAGTTCGTGGACGGCACCTTCACCCACATCCTGGGCATGGACCCGCCTCCGCCTTCGAAATGCTGGGTGCCCATGGGTAAGCAGACCGGCACGCTGACGGATGATTGGAAAATGGCGCGGGAAAAGTGCAAGGGCAGCGCCGATCCCAAGTGCGTGCTGGAGTGGGTCTGCACCGTGGATGGCGGGCCTACGCAGGTCTCGTACCAGGCCGGTAAGGAATCGGCTTCCTCCTACGAGAAGAATTGTATGTGTAACGACTATGCCGGTAAGACCGGGTCTAATCCTAATCCCGGTAACCCGGACCCTAAGCCCGATCCCAAGCCGGACCCTAAGCCCGATCCTACGCAGGATAACCCTTCGGCTACGGTTCCCGAGGCGGAAAGTTTCGACCTGGCAATAAAGGCGATCGTGAGACTTACCATAGAGGCCCAGGCGGAGGCCGGAAAGGCCGAGGGCAATATGACCGGAATCGTCGCCAACTTCAGGGTGCTGGACCAACAGGTCAAGGAATCGTTCTCAAAAGTGTTGGAGGAAAAGATCTCCGGCGCAGGCTCCGCACGTGACGCGTATGCGAGAAAAGTCGGTGAGGCTGCGAAGGAACTTCAGAATGTGACCGGGGCGTATCAGAAATTCTCCTCCGCCATCGAGAAACTCAAGGCTGATATGCCGAACAATGTGAAGCCCGCGGCTGGGGCTAAGCCTTGCGCTCAGCCTCCGTGCCCTGTCGCCGCCAAAATACCTCCCGAAACCATCGCGAAGATAGAGACCTATATACAGCAGTGGGAGGCGCAGGAAGGCGGTGATGCCTCTTATCTGTTTGCCAAAGGCCTTGTGGCGCAGCAGCAGGAGTGGGTGCCGTGGTACACTGGTCAGCTTGGCCTTGTTTCCGAAGGCTTCAAGACCTTTAAGGGAAAGCAGGCCCAGGTTTATGAAGTGCTGCAGAAAGTGGACTCCATGCAACTGGCCGTGAAATATAAGACCCTGACCGGCAAGGACGTCGGTACCCCGGCAGTTGCCGAAGAGGTCACGGCGGCTTCTGGCGATATGAAGGATGCTCCTGGCCCCGTGGCAGCGGATACTGCCGGTACCGGCGGCGCTTCCCAGCTTCAGACGGAAGCCGGCCTGCGCGGAGCCGGCTGGGAGCCGCTGTGGAAGAGCGAGATCAATATTGAGGATGCCAAAAAGAAAGAATCCTCGGACTGGTCGGCCATGACCGCGGTGGCGCCTGCCACCAAAGGTGACAAGCAGCCAGATAACCTGATCTCGATAAAAAACCGCTGTCAGAGCATAGTGGACAGCATAAGAACGGAGCGTGTGCCCGGGCTGGTGGCTGTTTCGAGCAAATTGGAATTCACGAAGACAGAAATGGCCCGCATAAAAAAACTGATACTCGACAGCGGCGTTTCAGGGGCCTATTTCGGAGATGTTGTGGCGGCTCCCAAGCCGATACTTACCGGGCCTTCCGAGGCCGCTATCCTCGGCGCGCAGACCATGGTGGATAATGCACGCGGCGGTTTCTCCGCCAGGAAGGTGGCCTACGACGGTCTCTCTCCGGAGAAGCAGCGCGAGATGGCCGTATCCCAGCAGAGCCTGCAGGCGGCGCTTGGCGAAGTGGAGGCGAAGAAAGAGGCTTACGACAAACTGCCTCCTACCGCTACCAGGGAAGCGAGGTCTAAGGCCGCCAGGGAGCTTGCCCAGGCTTCCGACCAGTACCATAAGTTCCAAGGCAGTTACGACGCCACAGCCGACCTGGCCAAGAAGCGTCTGACCGCCAATCAGCAGGCGGCGCTGGCAAACTATCAGACCATAATGGCTTGCGATTCGGCCGTAACCGGGTTCCGCCCGAACGCGGCAGGGGAGTGCAGCAAGAGCCGCGCCACGCGCGTGGCGACCATCTTCAATAGCGCGGATATCAACTACCGCAATATTATGGAAGAGAACGCCGCCTCCAAGAGCGCGCTGGCCAATATCGTCAATCAGCGTGTTACGGCCTGCCAGTGGGCCGCCACCTGTCTTAAGACACTGCCGGACGGCTGCCGGTAAGCGCTAGCCGACCAAGAGAAGCCCCGCGGCCGCAAGCCGCGGGGTTTTTCTTTTATGGGGGGGCGGCAAAATCGTATAATGTATATAGATTTCCGCGGTCGAGGGGGACTTATGCCCGGCATGAAGAAGTCCGATTATCTCAAGGATACCGTAAAGCACATAGAGATCGCCAAGCACAACGTGGTGCCGCTGGTGGACGCCATGGGGGACATGGCTTTTTCCGCCAGGGACCTGGCGCGGGCCGCTAAAATTTACGACGCCATGCTGCAGGACCGCAACTGCTCGGTCATCCTGACGCTGTCCGGTTCGCTGTTCTCTGCCGGCCTGAAAAAAGTGGTGACGGACCTGGTCCGCAGCAACATGGTGGACGCCATAGTTTCCACCGGGGCCATAATAGTGGACCAGGATTTCTTCGAGGCGCTGGGCTTCAAACACTATAAAGGCAGCGCGCACGGCGTGGACGACAACGAGCTGCGCCAGCTGCACATAGACCGCATTTACGACACCTTCATAGACGAGGACGAACTGCGCGTCTGCGACGACGCCACCCGCCGGATAGCCGATTCCCTGGAGCCCCGCCCTTATTCCTCCCGCGAGTTCATAGAGGAAATGGGCAAATATCTCTCCAAGCGCGGCAAGACCAAGGATTCCGTGGTGCTGGCCGCCTGGGAGAAGCGCGTGCCCATCTTCGTGCCGGCCTTCTCGGACTGCTCCGCCGGCTTCGGCATGATAGAACACCAGTGGAAGAACCCGGGCAAGCATATGACCCTGGATTCGGCCAAGGATTTTCTGGAGCTCACCAAGCTCAAGATAGAGGCGCGCGACACCGGCCTGCTCATGATAGGCGGCGGCGTGCCCAAGAACTTCACGCAGGACACCGTGGTGGCGGCCGACATCCTGGGCGAAGAGGCCCCCATGCACAAGTACGCCGTGCAGGTGACCGTGGCCGACGTGCGCGACGGCGCCCTTTCCTCCTCCACACTGAAGGAAGCCTGCTCCTGGGGCAAGGTGGAGACCGCGCAGGAGCAGATGGTGTTCGCCGAGGCCACCCTGGCCATGCCGCTGATAGCCGGCTACGCCTGGCATAAGAAGTCCTGGAAGAAGCGCAAGCCGCGCAACTACTCGGACTTCCTGAACAAAGAAGCGGCCAAGGCCGCCTGACGTTTTGGGAAAATAAACCAGAAGGGGAACATAAAGATGAAAAAACTGATAGTTTCACTGACTCTGCTCGCCGGCCTCGGCGTCAACGCCTCCGCGTTGTACTTCGACGGCGGGCTTACCGGTACCACCGGCCCGGACTACAGCGGCTACAAGCTGAACCTCCGCGTCGGCGAGGGCGATTTCGCCCTGGAGCCGTCCATCACCTCCTACAAGTACGACACCGCGGCCTACGACAACAAGACCTTCCGCACCTACGGCCTGCGCGGCGCCTGGGAGAAGGAAGCTTACACCGTGGGCGCCGAAGCCGGCACCACCCCCGAAGTGAACGGCTATAAGAACGTTTACGCGGGCGGCGACGTCACCTTCTCGCTCACCCCGACCTCAGGCGGCAAGTCCCGCCTGGCCGGCCCCGGCGCGCGCTCGGTTTCCGGCGGTGGCGAAGGCATTACCCGCGTGGACGTGGGCGCCTCCCTCAAACAGACCCAGCATACCCAGAAAGTGCTGACCGTTGAGCGCGAGACCTCGCAGACCGAGGCCAGCCTGTTCGCGGGCGCCAAGGTGCTGATGCTCAACCTCTCCGCCTCCTACACCGGCTACTCCTACGGCGACGAGGACGCGACGCCCCAGGGCTTCGTGCCCGGCATGAACTTCGCCCTGGCGGCCAAGCCCAAGTCCAGCGTGAACGCCCGCGTGGACATCCCGGCCACCATCCCCATGGTGACGCCTTTCGCCGGGTACACCACCACCAAGTACAAGGGCGGCGTGAAGGACAGCTCCGCCATCACCCTTGGCGGCTACGTGGACCTTAACATGGTCATCGCCAACGTGACCTACCAGATCTTCGACAACGGCACCGATACCGACAGCTTCGTCTCCATCGGCGCCGGCGTGAAGTTCTAACTTAACCCCTCGGCGGGGAAGCCGCCCGGCTTCCCCGCTTTCAGTTCACTACAGGTCTCCAAAACTATGGCTTACGAAAATCTGGCTACTAAATACCGCCCCGCCCACCTCGGCGAAGTGATGGGACAGGAGACCATAAAGACCACCCTGCACAACGCGGTGAAACTGGGGCGCATAGCCCACTCCTACGTTTTCTACGGCCCGCGCGGCTGCGGCAAGACCACCATAGCCCGCATCCTGGCCAAGACGCTCAACTGCCACCACCCCAAGGACGGCGCGCCCTGCGACAAGTGCCCCTCCTGCCTGGAGATAGCCGAAAGCAAATCGCTCGACGTCATAGAGATAGACGCGGCCTCCAACACCGGCGTGGACAAAGTGCGCAGTGTCATCATAGAACAGGTCAGCTTCGCGCCCTCGCGCGACAAATACAAGATCTACATCCTCGACGAAGTGCACATGCTCTCCACCGGCGCCTTCAACGCGCTGCTCAAGACCGTGGAGGAGCCGCCGGCGCACGTGGTGTTCGTCATGGCCACCACCGAGCAGAACAAGGTGCCGGCCACCATCCTTTCCCGCTCGCAGTGCTTCCGCTTTCGCCCCATTTCCGAGGCCGACATCATAGCCCGCCTCAAGGAAGTGACCGCGGCCGAGAAGATAAAGACCGAGCCCGAGGCCCTGCGCCTCATCGCCCGCTCCGCCGGCGGGGCCATGCGCGACGCTATCACCATGCTGGACCGCGCCGCCTCTTTCGGCCGCGGCGAGGTGAAGGCCGACGTGGTGAACGAACTGCTGGGCCATCCCGGTTTCGAGGTGGTGAATTCGCTGGCGCTGGCGCTGGTCAACCGGGACGCGGCCGCCCTGCACGGCGCTTTCGATAAACTTAATTCCGAGGGCTACGACGCCCTCGCCACCCTGCGCGAGCTGCGCAATAACCTGGCCGCGGCCTTCCTGGCCGCCCAGGGGTTCGGCGAGGGGGAACCCGTGAAGGGCCTGCCCAAGGACCTGGCGCCCGCGGCGCTGGCCCGGCTCTCGCGCAAGGTCAACCTGATAGTGGACGAGGTAAAGTTCTCAGATTCTCCCGCCCTCGCCGCCGAGGTGGCCCTGTTCACGCTCATAGAGGTGCCGCAGGACCTGGACGGCCTGGTGCGCCGCCTGGAAGGCATGGCCGACCGCCTTAATTCCGGCGCGGTTTCCGACCTTCAGCCGGCCGCCGGTCAAAAAAAAAATGAGGCCGTAGCCGCTTACTCCGCGCCCGCCCAGGCGCCTGCCGCCGCCCGCCCCGCCGCCCCGGCGCCGGTTCCCGCGCCGGCCCCGGCCGCCCCCGCTTCCACCGCCTCCGTAGTGCCCGCCGACGCCTGGAAGAAACTGCTCGGGCAGGTGGCCTCTAAACGGCCCTCGCTCTACAACGCCCTCCTCGCGGTTAAGATCGTTTTCGACCAGCCGGCGCGGTGGCGCCTGGTCTCCGGAGTAAAATTCGAGACCGGCATGATAGAGACCGCCCGGGCGGAGTTGGAAGACATGCTGGCCCGCTTCGCGGGCGCCAAGATCACTCTGGTCCCCGAGTTCTCGGCGGCCCCCGTGGCCGGGGCCGAGGCCATGCCCGAGCCCGGCGAAGGCGACGAGGCCGCGGTGGTGGATGATATAGAGGCCGAAGCCGCCCATGAGGCGCCAGCCCCGCATAAGCCCGGAGCCGCAAAACAGGTTTCCAGCGACACCGAGCCGGAGCTTAAGCACCTGGCCAAGGTCTTTCACGGCCGGATAACCCGCATAAACAAGGTGAAGTGACGTTTTAATGAAAGCACTCGAACGTATTATAGGCGTTTTCCGCAAATTCCCCGGCGTCGGCCCCAAGCAGGCCGAGCGTTTCGCCATGTACGTGGTGCGGGCCTCCGACCCGGAGGTGGAAGAGCTGGTGGAAGCTCTGCGCGCCGTCAAAGCCTCGGTCAATTACTGCCGCGAGTGCTTCAATTACGCCGAGGGCGACCTGTGCCCCGTCTGCGCCGACTCCCACCGCGACAGGTCCCTGATCTGCGTGGTGGAACGCCCCCAGGACCTGGCCGCCATTGAGAAGGCTAAAAGTTTTTCCGGTGTCTATCACGTGCTGCACGGCGCTGTTTCCCCCGTGGCCGGGGTGAGCCCCGAGCACATTAAGCTCAAGGAGCTCGTGGACCGGGTGCGCGCCTCCGACGGCGCCGTCAAGGAGATCATCCTGGCCACCAATCCCGACGCCGACGGCGAAGCCACCGCCATGTACCTCATCCGCCTGCTCAAGCCCTACGTGCAGAAGATCACCCGCATCGCTTACGGCGTGCCGCTCGGCGGCGACATCGACTACATGGACGAGGTCACGCTGGGCTACGCCCTCAAGGGCCGCATAAATATTTAGTTCTGGGTCAGGGTCCCGCAAGTGAAACTTCTCAGCTTACGCCGGGCGGGCGCGCGTTATGCTGCTTTCCTATTACCGCAGGCCGCTTTTTCTGCTGCTCCTGGCTTACGCCGGGGCGATACTCCTTTTCCCCGGCTTCTTCGCGGCTCCGCCCGAGCCTGTGCCTTTCCCGCTACCCCGCTCCGGGGTTCTTGTGGAAGGGCGCATAGCCGCCTACCCGGCCGCCGCCCGCGGCGGGGTGCGCTTTCCCCTGCAGACCACGAGCCTCTACGGCCGGCAGCATAAGACCGGGCTCATGATCTACGCCGAGAACGCCGGCGGGGCTTCTTACGGAGACAGGGTGGCCTTCCTGGCGGACCTGCAGTCGCCGCCGGGGGCGGCGGCGCCCGGGGCGCTCGACTGGGCGGATTACCTGGCCCGCAGGGGCATAATAGCCCAGGGCCGGACCAGGGGGGTGGAACTTGCGGGCAAGGCCAATCCTTTTATCCGGCTGGCCCGCGGTTTCAGGGCGGCCACCCTCCGTGCTTTCGAGGCCGGCCTGCCTCCCGAGAGCGCGGCGGTGCTGGCTGGCGTGGTGCTGGGCGAGAAGCGCAGCGTGCCGGCGGAACTCAAAGCCGCTTTCCAGGATTCCGGCGCCATGCACCTGCTGGTGGCCTCCGGCTCCAACGTGGGGTTCGTGGTCGCGGTGGTCTATTTCCTCTGTTCCCGCTTCGGCCTGAAGCGCCGCTACGCCGGGCTGGCCGCGCTGCTGCTGGCCGGTTTTTACGTGACGGCGGCCGGCCTGGACGCGCCGCTGGTGCGCGCTTACCTGATGTTCTCGGCTGGGCTGCTGGCCTGGCTGCTGCGCAGGGAGGCCGGGGCCTTTCACGCGCTCACCGCCGCCGCCCTGCTTATCCTGCTGGCGTCGCCCGCGTCGCTTTTCGATGCCGGCTTCCAGATGTCCTTCCTGGCAGCTTACGGCCTTACCGTCGGCGGGGCCCTCTGGGGGCGTTACCTGCCCCGCGGCCTCGCCGGCAAGGCCGCCGGCCTGCTGCTGGTGAGTTTCCTGGCGCAGTTGGGGCTGTACCCGCTGCTGGCCGTCTATTTCCACAAGGTCTCGCTCGTTTCGCTGCTGTCCAACATGCTGCTGGTCCCCGCCGCCGGGGTGGCCATGGCGCTGGGCTTCCTGCTGGCGGTTTTCCATAAGGCCGGCTTCGTCTTCGCGCTGCTGGCGCCGGTTACGGCCGCGTTCACCAAGTTCTTTATAGGCGCCGTGAAATTCTTCGCCGCCCTGCCTTACGCTTCGGTCACGGTGCCTGAGCCTTCCGGCTGGTTCGTGGCCGGGTTCTTCGCGGTTGCGTTCGCGCTGCTCCACGCCCCGCTGCTGGGCTTCGGCAGCTTCAGGCTTTACGCGGCGGCGGCCGCCGGCCTGCTCGTAATGACCGCGGGCTGGCTGCGGCCGGCGAAGGCGCCGGCTTGCGACGCGGAGGGGGAACTCTTCGGGGACGCCAATACCAGCAGCGCGCTGGTCAGGACCTCGTCCGGCGGGCTCTACCTGCTTAACCCCGGCATAAGCGGGCGCCGCCTGGCCGACGCCGTGCTGGACCGCGGCTCCGGTGCGCTGGAGGGCGTGCTGCTCACCTCCCTGGAGGAGAAGAATTACAGCGGCCTGGCGGAACTGGCCGGGCTGGTGAAGATAAAAGGCGTGCTGCTGCCTTACGGCCCTGTCCCGGGCGGCCTGCGGGCCGCGCTGGCGCGGCTGGAGGCCGAAGGGACGGCGGTGAAGCGGCTCTGGCCGGGCGAGGCGGAAGGCCCGGTCCGGTGCGGCTGGGACGGCTACGCCCCCGGCTATTCGGGGGCGGGGGACAGGTTCTCCTGGGAAATAGGCGGCTTGACCCTGGACCGGGGCGGAGGCAGGGCGCTTCGCCGGGGAAAACCGGCGGCGGAGGGTGTGAAAGGGGCCGTGGTACCCATAGACGGGGGCTGACGGCCTCCTCCCTCCCATAATTGTTATAATTTTATTATGGAAACACAGCCCAAGAGCAACTTCATCCGCGAGATCATAGACAAGGACATGGAGACCGGCAAATTCGAAGGCCGCGTGCATACGCGCTTTCCCCCGGAACCCAACGGTTACCTGCATATCGGCCACGCAACCTCCATCATCCTCAACTCCGGCATAGCCGCCGCCTACAAGGGCAAGTTCAACCTGCGCTTCGACGACACCAACCCCGCCAAGGAAGAGCAGGAATACGTGGATTCCATCGTGGAGGACGTGCGGTGGCTGGGCGGCGATTTCGAGGACCGCCTCTTCTTCGCCTCGGATTATTTCCCGCAGATGTACGACTGGGCCATGCAGCTGGTGAAGTCCGGCAAGGCCTTCGTCTGCGACCTCAGCGCGGACCAGGTGCGCGAGCACCGCGGCGCGCCCGGCACGCCCGGCAAGGAGAGTCCTTTCCGCAACCGCTCCATAGAGGAGAATGCCGACCTGTTCGAGCGCATGAAGAACGGCGAATTCCCCGACGGCAGCCGCACGCTGCGCGCCAAGATAGACATGGCGCACCCCAACATCAACATGCGCGATCCGGTGATGTACCGCATCCTGCACGCCGAGCACCACCGCCAGGGCAATAAGTGGTGCATCTACCCCATGTACGACTGGGCCCACGGCCTGGAAGATTCCATAGAGAAGATCACCCATTCCATCTGCACGCTGGAGTTCGAGGACCACCGCCCGCTTTACGACTGGTACCTGGACCAGCTGGGCATCTACCACCCGCAGCAGATAGAGTTCGCCCGCCGCACGCTGGGCAACACCATCACCAGCAAGCGCAAGCTGCTGGAACTGGTTAAGGAAAAGCACGTGGAAGGCTGGGACGACCCGCGCATGCCCACGGTCTCGGGCTTCCGCCGCCGCGGCTACACCGCCAGCGCCCTGCGCGCCTTCTGCGACGAGATCGGCATCACCAAGGTGCCCGGCATTTCCGATATCTGGGTGCTGGAGAACGCCCTGCGCAACGAGCTCAATAAGACGGCGCCCCGCGCCATGGCCGTGCTGAAGCCGCTGAAGGTGGTGCTCACGAATTACCCCGAGGCGCAGACCGAAGAGATGTGCGTGGCCAATAACCCCGAGGACGAGGCGGCCGGCACGCGCAAGGTGCCGTTCTCGCGCGAGCTCTACATAGAGCAGGACGATTTCAAGGAAATCCCGCCCAAGAAGTTCTTCCGCATGACGCCCGGCCAGGAAGTGCGCCTGCGAGCGGCCTACATAGTGAAGTGCGAGAGCGTGGTGAAAGACGCCGCCGGTAATATAACCGAGGTGCGCTGCACCTACGATCCCGCCACCAAAGGCGGCGACACGCCCGACGGGCGCAAGATAAAGGGCACCATTCACTGGGTTTCGGCCAGGCACGCCCTGCCGGCCAAGGTGCGCCTGTACGACGCGCTGTTCACCAAGCGAAACCCCGAGGACGTGGAGGAAGGGCACGACTACAAGGAAGGCCTGAACCCCGGCTCGCTGGAGGTCATAGAGAAAGCCATGCTGGAGCCCTCGTTGAAGGCGGCCGCGCCGGGAGCGCGCTACCAGTTCGAGCGGCTCGGCTATTTCTTCGCCGACCCCGTGGATTCCAAGCCGGGCGCGCCGGTGTTCAACCGCACCGTGACGCTGAAGGACGCCTGGGCCAAGATAGAGCAGAAAGCCCCTGAGGCCAAGTAGGCCGGACCTTATGAAACGCATAAAAAGCGTCGTGCTGTTCTACAACTCCAAGAGGCGCAAGGCCCTGGCCTATGCGGCCGCCATAGAGCGCCGCCTGAAGGCCGCCGGGGCCAAGGTCTCCAGGGTCTGCGTTAACGATACCGCCTGTGAATTCAAACCGGCCGACGCGGCGGTAGCCGTGGGCGGCGACGGCACCGTGCTGTACGCAGCCCGCCACGTGATATCGCGGGGCATACCTGTACTCGGAATAAACGCGGGGGGGCTTGGTTTCCTCAGCGGCGTGGAGCGCCGGGATTTCCTCCGCGGGGTAAAACCCTTTCTGAACGGCGACTACAAAACCTTCAACCGCTCCCTGCTGGCCGTGAGCGTGCGGCGCAAGGGCCGCCTGGTGTTCGGCCCGCTGCCGGCCCTGAATGACTGCGTGATCCGCAGCCAGGAGGCCCGTGCCTTCACCCTGCGCGCCACCTTCGGGCGCGAGTTCCTGTCCGAGTATTTCGGCGACGGTCTTATAATTTCCACGCCCAGCGGCTCCACCGCCTACAGCCTGGCGGCCTCCGGCCCCATAGTCATGCCGGACCTGGAGGTTTTCCTGCTGTCGCCCATCTGTCCGCATACCCTCACCCACCGCCCCATAGTGCTGTCCGCGGCGGAGGAACTGAAGGTGGAGGTGGAGGGCGGCCGGTCCGGCCCGCAGGTCATGACCCTGTCGCTGGACGGCCAGGAGAATTTCCGGCTGGAGCACGGCGACACCGTGGTGATAGGCAAGCATCCCCGCAGCTTCAAGATGCTCGCCCCCAGCGGCTTCTCCTATTTCGATATCCTCCGCCGGAAATTAAGTTGGGGAGAAAGGTAGGCCTGTAGTGACGGGCGGGGCGGCGAGGTGTTCCCCTCAAGCCCCACTTGGGGAGGGGGCCCCGGCCCGAAGGGACGGGGGAACCGCGCAACGGTTCCCCGGGTGTGGGGCGGAGGGGAATACCTCGGCGACCCGACCAGGACAACGTGCCGACTTATGCTTAAGAAACTTTCGATAAAAAATTTCGCGGTCATAGACTCGCTGGAGCTGGAGCCGGGCGAGGGGCTGAATATTTTTACCGGTGAGACCGGCGCCGGCAAGTCCATCATCATTTCCGCCCTCGGCTTCCTGCTGGGTGAACGCTCGGGGTCCGATATCCTGCGCCCGGGCGCCGCTTCCGCCGAAGTGGAGGGGGAGTTCGCGGCCGACAATTTGCCGCCAGCCGCGGTGGAACGCTGGGGCGTGAAGGAGAAAACCCTCAGGATCCGCAGGCAGGCCGACCCGAAAGGCCGCACCAAGGCCGCCATAAACGGCGCTTCCGCCACGCTCGCCCAGCTTTCCGAAGTAGGCGGCTACCTGGTGGATTTCCACGGGCAGAACGAGCACCAGAGCCTGCTCAAGCCCGAGGTGCAGCGCGACCTGCTGGACCGCTACGGCCGGCTCGAAAAAGAGGCAGCCGCCGTAGCCGGGGCCTGGGGCGCCGCGAGGGCGCTCGAGGAGGCGCTTAACGCCGTTTCCATGTCGGAAGACGAGCGCGCCCGCCTGCTGGACCTCTACCGCTTCCAGCTGGCCGAAATAGAGGCCGCCAACCTTAAACCGGGCGAAGAAGAAGAACTCGAAACCCTCTGGCCCCGCCTGAAGAATTCAGAGAAACTTTTCTCGCTCTCCGGCGACGCGCACGGCCTGCTCGACGACGCCTCCGGCGCCGCGGAGAAGGCGCTGGAGAAGCTCAAGGCGCTGGCCGCCGTGGACCAGTCGGCCGAGCCCCTGGTGGGCCGCCTCAATTCCGCCGCCATAGAGCTGCGCGACCTGGCCGGCGAAATGCGCGCCTACGGCAAGGCCGTGCACTCAGACCCCGGCGAGGTGGACCGCGTCCTGTCCCGCCTGGAGAAATTCAAGACCTTGAAGAAGAAGTACGGCGCCGACATCCCGGCCGTGCTCGCCAAGGCCGAAGAGCTGCGCGTCAAGGCGGGCAGCCTCGATGACATGACGCTGGACCGTTCCGAGATAGAGAAGAAGCTGGCTGCGGCCAGGGAGAAGCTGGAAAAGCTGGCCTTCGCCCTGCATGAAAAGCGCGTGGCGGCGGCCAAGAAACTTTCCGCGGAGATAATCAAGGAAGCCGAAGGCCTCGGCTTCAAAGAGGTGCGCTTCTCCGTGGACGCGGCTTACGACGAGGCCGCCCTTACCTCCTCCGGCGGCGATTCGGTGGAATACCTTTTTACCGCCAATCCCGGCTATCCCCTGCGGCCGCTGCGCTACACCGCCTCCGGCGGCGAAATGGCCCGCCTCATGCTGGCCCTCAAGACCGTGCTCTCCCGCGCGGACCGCATAGGCGCGCAGGTCTTTGACGAGGTTGACGCCGGCGTGGGCGCCGTGACCGGCCGCCTGGTGGGCGAGAAACTGGCCAAGCTCGCCGCCTCCAAACAGATCTTCTGCATCACCCACCTGCCGCAGGTGGCGGCCTTCGGCGACGAACACTTCTTCGTGGAGAAGGACGTGCGGGCCGGCGTGGCCGCCGCCTCCGTGCGGCTCCTCGACGAGGCCGCCCGTGAGCGCGAGATCGCCCGCATGCTGGGCGGCAAGAAGCAGTCCACCGACCTGGGCCTCAAGCACGCCCGCGAACTCCTCGCGGAATCTAAGAACTGACCAGCGATGCCGAGTCTGGCTACCTGGTGGTCGCCGCCCCGGCGTCCTAGCCCGTAGTGACCTGTCCCTGACCATTCATGGTAAATCGTATGCCCTCCTGTGAAATACTAATTCGAAATGCGGCTCTGATTGATGGCTTGCGACGCGGCTCTCATAATATATATATTGATAAGTACTTTGATTTTTAGGAGCCGATTCTTGCTGTATGTGAAATTTGCACATGAATACGACCGTAGGTTGAAAATCGGTGTCATTGGCTGCGGTAAACATGCCTTTCGGTTTATCTATCCGGCGTTGAGATACTTGCCGGTCGAGCTTAAGTCCGTTTGCTCCCGTTCGAAGGAGAAGGCTGAGGCGTGTGCGAAGTCTTTTGGCGCGGAACACTCTTACAGTGATTATCATGAAATGCTTTCCAGGGAACAACTGGACGCGGTTCTTGTTATCACTGACTACGACCCGTCGGGGTGTCCCAAATATCCCGCTATTGCAATCGATTGTATGCGTGCCGGAGTGCATGTGTGGATAGAGAAGCCTCCTGCCGCATCAGTGGCGCAGATATTGGAGATGAGGGCTGTAAGCGTGGAAACCGGGAAGATCGTCTTGGTCGGCTTTAAAAAAATGTTCTATCCGGCCGTCGAAAGAGCCAGAGAAATAGTCAGCGGGAAGGATTTCGGGAAGTTGACCTCCATCAGTATACGATACGGCACTTCGTTGCCTTTTTCTACGGCAAACCGCAATGAGTCGATAAAAATGAAGCGGTTCCTGGATGATTTTATGCATCCGGCCTCGCTGTTGCAGTTGTTCGGCGGCCCGGCAAGGAGCGTATATTTTCAAATAAATGAATTGACGGGAGCTTCCTCGAGTGTGCTGATGTTCGAGAACGGCGTTATCGGGAACCTCTATCTTGCAGGCGGCCAGGCGGAAACATCTCCTCGCGAGCGGCTGGAACTCGTTGGAGAGGGAGCTAACTTAGTTATCGAGAACGGTGTTGAGCTCACTTATTACAGGAAAGGGCCGCTTCTCACAAAGGCTTTATTGGAGCAGGGTGTTACGAACGGGTATGGGAGAATATCATCCTATATTGGCGATGATAGTGTCGCGCCGATTGTCTGGAAACCGGAATTTTCGCTGGGCCAATTGAATAGCAATAGCATATTCCTGATGGGTTATTATCAGGAACTTCTGTGTTTCACAGAGGCCGTGTTGAACAATATCCGTCCCGACAGGGCTACCCTTGATGACGCTCTCGGCATACTGAAGTTGTTTGAGGCGTATAAACGAGAGCCAGGCATAGAAATTGCCCTGTAGGTGCTTGGCGGAACAACAGCAGCGAGTACTTGAAAATTTATGGTTCTTGATTCTAGCGCGCATCGTCTTGCTTATAACCGGTTTCGTGCCTATCTAGACGCCTCATACGTGATGGGCGGGGGGAAGAGTATTCTCGGGCTTTCTGTTGGATACCCGCAGCCTGGCGAATTTCCTCTTCCGAAGGTTATTCTAAAGCATCTGGCGGTAGAGGTGGACGGGAAAGAGAGACCTCGGGCCGGCTATGGCTGGGAGATGGGGGCCCAGCCTTTGAGGGAAGCTCTTGTCGACTTTGAGAACCTGCTGCACGGAACCAGATACGGATATAAAAATATCTGCATCGTGGCGGGGGCTTCTTATGGATTTAACAGGGTTGTCGAGGCACTGTTTGAGCGCCCGGGGACGGGAAATAAGCAGATAATACTCGTCGGCCCCACGTTCTTCCGGATGACTGCCAGGGTTGGACGCTATGCAGAACTCCTTACGGTCACCGGGGAGGAGTCAAATGACTTTCAGGTAACCACTGAACAACTGTTGTGTTCCGTTACGGAGCGCACGCGGGCTATTTTCCTTGTCAATCCCTCCAACCCGACTTACAAATATTATCCGCCTTCCTTCTTTGAGCAGGTGGTTCCCGAATTGGAAAAGCGCGGTATCTACCTGGTAATTGACGAATCCGGCGACGCTTTTCATTTCGGCAAATCCGGGGCCCGCTTGATGTGTTACCCGCCGGTTATCCACTCGCCTAATGTGATAAGGATCGTGACCGCTTCCAAGAAATATCTGCTGGCCGAGTACCGCATCGGATATGTTCTCGCTGATGAAGCCTTTTTGACGGACAAAGTGTACGGGTTGAACAAACTAGTAGGGGACGATATCGGTAATGCTCCTTTGGCCGCTAACGAGGCGTGGACTCAAATGGCGAGGCACGAAATTACCCTGCTCAGTTCCGAGAGGTGCAACTGCTCCCCGGATTGCGACTTCGAGTCAGTGATGCGCGCTAATACGGAGAAAATGAAGCAGCTTTATTCCTATTCCGTTTCCCGGCTTAAAGCGATGGGGCAGGTGGTAAATATTATTGAGCCGGATTGCAATTTCAATATCACGTTCAATATCAGGGATACCGTGTTCGCATCTGACTTCGAGTTGTTCTCCGCGCTGCTGAATGAACACAAGGTGAGCCTTTTGCCTTGTTCGGGCCTTGGGGTGCCGGAGGAGAAGATGTATTTTAGACTGACATACGGGATAAACAGGCAGGTGCTGACAACAGGGCTGGATATGCTTTCCCGGTTCATGCATAAATATCGCGCGGCTGGCGGAGCAGAGGTGAAGAATGCCGAGGAGTAAGTGGCCGCGGCGAATCATCTGCGATCTTTCTGACGTCCTTATTAAGGGGCTCCGAGGGGTAGAGGTTTCTCTTTCCGGCCTGCTGGGCTTGCCGGAAAAAGAAATATCGGATTCCCTATACGTGTATGACTTCTCCCCGCTCTGGCTGGGTAAAAAGTCGGAAGACGATTTCCTGGCAGAACTTATTTCCAGGACCGGCTGGCAGCTTGATACGCCCACGCTTAAAAGGCATATCCGGGATAATTTTACTGAGATAGATGGCACGAGGGACGTCTATTCCCGCCTCGCGCGGAAGCGCGAGCTTGCGCTGCTGTCAGTCAACGCGAGGGAATGGGCGGAGTTCATGGAGTCCAGGTTCAGGTATCAGCATCTTTTCTCTGCCGGGGTCTTTTATTCTTATCAGATCGGGTTTACGAAACGCGAGGCTGGAAGTTTCGCGCATGTTGTGCGAGCCCTCGGTGTTCCCCCAAGAGAACTGCTTTTTATTGATGATTCGAAGCGTTTTGTGGATATGGCCGCGACTGTCGGTATCAGAGGAATTCTGTTCGAGAATTCTCAGAAGTTGCAGTCAGATCTAGATGAAATTGGTGTATAGAGGAGAGTAAATGCCTATTGTGAGTTCAACAGTGCTGGATACTAAGTTTGGGAAATTCCATGTAGCATATTTCCAGTTGGGCGCGGAATCGTGTGTTGTGTTGTGGAGAGGGGATGTTAAAAACAAGTCTCCTCTGGTTAGGGTGCACTCCTCGTGCCTGTTCAGTGAGTCTTTTTCCTCGACCGATTGCGATTGTAAACTGCAACTGGCCGGAGCGATGAGGAAGATCGCCCAAGACGGGGTCGGGCTAATCGTATATCAATACATGGAAGGCCGGGGGCATGGGTTGGCTAAAAAGATAAAAGCTATGGAGACGGAGCGGCTTTTGGGTTACGATACCGTCCAGGCTTTCAAGCACTTGAAGTTGGATTTGGACCCACGGAATTACAGGGTCGCTGTAGCTGCCATGCACGCTCTGGGGATCAATAGGAATATCCGGCTGATGTGCAATAACTACCGTAAAAAGGCTCAGATCTCCGCTGGCGGGTTTACGGTGACGGAGCATGTGACTCTTAAGTATCCGCTGAATCTGAAGGTAAGAAAATACCTCGAAGTAAAAAAACGTAAGTTGGGTCATAAGATTATGACATTGGACGACGATACGGCTGCCGTTGCCAAAAAGAATCGCTAGTGCGGTTGGAGGCGGATTGATATGGGTATGAATGAGAGACTTGCTGATCTGCTTTTCCCGGACGTGTCCGAGCTTCCGGACTCGATAGAGAAGAAATATCCCGCCAGGGATTTGCCGCCAGACGCCGCGGTCACCCGGTTTGCTCCCAGCCCTACTGGCTTTTTGCACATCGGAGGCGTTTTTGCGGCGCTGATCTCCGAGCGGCTCGCTCACCAGACCGGTGGGATCTTTTACCTGCGGATAGAAGATACCGATAAAAAAAGGGAGATGGCAGGGGGCGTCGCTGGCATAGTTGAGGCTTTCCAAAGGCTTGCGTTTAAGATAGACGAGGGGCCTTTGCCTGCGGAGGGGGAGGCGGGCTCATACGGCCCGTATAAGCAGAGCGAACGGGGCGGGATCTATAAGGTCTTCGTGAAGGAGCTTCTCCGCCGCGGAGATGCATATCCTTGTTTCTGCAGCGAGGAGGACGGCGCCAGGACTAAAGAAATGCAGGAAAAGGCAAAAGTCAGGACCGGGTATTACGGGAGCTGGGCGACTCACCGGAACTTCACTTTTGAAGAAATAAAGTCCGAGCTGGAGCGCGGCAAACCGTTCGTGATACGCCTGCGGTCCCGTGGTGACATTGAGCGAAAGGTCCGTTTCCGGGACCTGATTAAGGGAGATGTTGATCTCCCCGAGAATGACCATGACATCGTCATCTTAAAATCAGATGGCTTGCCAACCTACCATTTCGCCCACATTGTGGACGACCACCTGATGAAGACTACCCACGTGATACGAGGCGATGAGTGGCTTTCCTCTATCCCACTTCACCTCGAGATGTTTGCCCTTATGGGGTGGAAGCCGCCTTCCTACGCTCATGTCTCGCCTATATTAAAACAAGAGGGGGCGTCTAAGCGGAAGCTCAGCAAGCGCAAGGATCCGGAAGCCGCCGTGAGCTTTTATCACGAACAGGGATTTCCGTCTGCGGCAGTTGTTGAGTACCTGCTTAACCTGGCCAATTCCAGTTTTGAGGATTGGCGGCGTGCGAATCCAGGGGCCGCCATTGATGAATTCAAGTTCGAACTCTCCCGCCTCAGTCCGAGTGGAGCGCTGTTTGATATAGTAAAACTGGCGGATGTGAGCAAAGAAGTCATTTCTAAAATGGACGCCGCTACCGTGCTGCGCATGGCCGCAGAATGGGCGAGCCAGTACGATCAGCAGCTTCATAATCTGATTTCCTCCGATAAGGGATACGCAGCCGCGATTCTGGGAATAGAACGCGGGACCAACAAGCAGCGGAAAGACATAGAGAAATGGAGCGACGTCAGGAATTACATAGAATATTTCTTTGACGACATCTTCTCTGCAAAGTATTTTGGTGAATTCTATTTCCCGGAGCAAGTTTCCAGGTCCGACGTCAAACTTATCCTGGAGCGGTTTAAGGATGGATATCTCCACGGTGACGACGCCGTCGCCTGGATGGATAAGATCCGGAGGCTTTCGGTGGATATTGGGTTTGCCCCGGATACGAAGACCTACAAGAAACAGAAGGATAAATTCAAGGGGCAGGTCGGGGATGTCTGCATGGTTTTGCGCGTGGCGATCACCGGCAGGCAGAAGACCCCGGATCTTTACGAGTGCATGCGGGTCCTGGGCCCTGGCCGCGTCGCTGAGCGTATAGACGACTGCCTCTCCTTCCTGGATGGCGGTCGGACGGGCAAACGTTACGACATATCTCCGGAATTGCTGTCGCTAGCCCCGCGTTTTTCGTGTCGTTTCCTGGACTTCTTTACGAGTACTAAGCAGAACGTTAGGCAGTTGGCCGAAGATCTGCGCAGTTTTACGCTGCAGAACGGCTTCGTGATCTCAACGTGTCTTCGTTATGAAGTTTATTCTGTCCTTCCTTCCGGCGTGCCGCTTGAAGGGATGTTTCACTCTTCGGGACTCGATACTATTAGGCGTCTGCTGCTGGTTATGTGCGGCCTTCGTTCCGAGATCGTCGGGGAAACGGAAATCCTGGCGCAAATCGAAAAGGGGATAGCTGCCGCTCATGAGCGGGCGGCCTTGTCGATAGCCGACTACAAAGCCCTTAACAACCTACTGGAGATCGCCAAGTGCATCCGGCGCGATTATGGGGTGGAGACACAGGAGAATTACTCTACGGCCGCGTGGAGGCTCATGCAGGAATCCCTCTCGGATCCCGGGGGTTCTGTTGTTCTTATTGTAGGCGGCGGGTATATGGCGGACGCCTTCTTCCGGCAGGTAGCCGGGAGGGTTAAGAAGGTGATTTGGGCAAACAGGAGCGTTGATAAGCTGCGGAAGGCGGTAGAAAGCCGCGGTTATGCGCAGAATGGGAAGTTGCATTTTTCTCCCCTCGAGGATATCAGCCAATTCCTGCCTCAGGTCGATGGGGTCTTTCTTGCGGTAGGCGGAGATCGTGAATTGCTGAAGAAGCAGGATTTGCTCACGATGCACAGGAACTCCGTCCTCATCGATATATCTTTCCCTCCCGCCGCAGAGCTTTGCGGGGATCTAAAACAGTTCCAGATAGCGACTTTCGATTTTACCCGGTACATCGAAAAACAGCTGAGCGGCCCGGCCTTGTTCGAGGCGACACGAGCCGTGAATCAGGTAGTGGAGCGTATCGCCGACATCAATGCCCGTATCAGCTAAAACTCTGCTGCGCCGGGTCGGGAGATTCGTCCCGAGGGAGGATATCCTCTTCCTGCTCTGCGGCCGCCGCTGGGAGAGTGCCGATATCGATGTCTATTGCGTAACAAGGCGCGGTCGTTCGCAGGTTCACATGTTCTTTGACCGGGATCGTGTCTGGAACGAGCTGTTCATCGATAACATTACCGATGTGCGGCTCAAGTTAAGCGCCTGCGATGAGATCTGCGTTAATTTCCTTGCGGAGATGAAATTTGTTCATGGCGAGGCTGCGGTATGGGGCAGATTGCGGAAGGAATGCCTGGACCTTAAGACGCACTACGTTATGTCACCAAGGAAGAGGTTCCTGCTGGAATACCGCGTCAAGTGCCTGCTCTCCAAGTTGTCCCGCGGCGGAGGGCCGCAACAGGACAGGTTTATCGTGTCTGCGCTGACATATCCTCTGTTACAACTCGTTTTTGCTTCGCACGGCATCTTCCCGGATTCGCCGAAAAGATGGGTCTGTCAGCTAAAGGAAAAACTTTCCTCTAAGGAGTTCTCAAGGATCTCATGTCTTTTCAGCGGGCTGCCGGTGGATTATCGCAAAATTACCTCGTTGGTCGGTGCATATTGCCGGGTGCTTGGAGACTTCCACCATGTTATGAAATCCCCGAACAATAAGACCAGCCTGGATGCGCTGTGACTATTCTTCGCTCCGGGACGGGGAATTTGCTGGGCTGCGCGGATCCCGTTGCCGGATGCCGCTGGGCGAAAGTAGCGTTGCAAAGAGAGGTCAAATGGAAGCAGATCTGAAAGAAAAGGTCTATAAAGTCATTACCGGGGTCGCCGGCCAGCCGATCAATGCCGGAAATGAGACTTTTCCTCTGAACCAACTGGGGATAGACTCTCTGTCCACCCTATCCCTGCTGATGTCGCTTCAAGAAGAATTCGGGTGTGAGTTCGATTTTGATAAGATCGAGTTCTCCTCGATCAATTCCGCGTCTGGCCTGGCTGCATACATCGAAAAAGTATGCCTCAAATGAGCCCTGCTCCTCGTATGGACCCAGCCGGAAATCCGGCCTGGAAGTCATGACGCAAGATAGCGCGCCGTATCCATATCCTGAGGGGACGTCAGTGGAGCGTCTTCGCGCGGGGGTGTATCCGCTCTTGGAGATGCAGCGTGCCTCCTTGCTTAAGGAGATAAGCGCCGGCAAGGCCTTGTCGCGATATCCCGTGGGGGGGATTATAGAATGGTACCTGGAAAATCCGACGCCCAGCACTCTGGAAGTAGTGGTCGACGTGGCTCAGTACGGGGCCACCAAGGACCAGCTTAAGCGCTGTATCAGGGACCTGCTCGATATCCAGCCGCTGCTTCGTTCTACCATCCAGATGGACGGGGCGGAGCCGGTTTTTGAAGAGCCCGCCGCGATAGCGGATTTTTTTGTCCCGGAGGTTTCGGTAGACGGCGACCCCGCTTCCGTTCCCTGGCTGATCTCGGAACTCTCATGTGCGGTCGCCGGCTGGCTGCGCGCTACGGTTAAGCCATCCAATCCGCAATTCTGCTGCCTGCTGATTCTGAGCAAGGGTGCATATTCTAAAGTGCTGTTCAGCTTTACGCATAAAATAGCGGACGCTGAAATATCCAGAATTATGGACGGGTATTTCCGGCTGTATTTGGGGAAAAAGATGTCTCCCGGAAAAATCTCCCGACTAATGCGTGCCTACAGAGAATTTGCTTTGGAGACTTTCTCCAGTTTGCGGCCTGCAGTGCTGGCGCGGTACAAAGGTTCCGGGGAATATGCCGAATTTTCCTCCGCTGTTTCCGCCGTTAAATCCGCGGTGGAAGCGACTGACCATTCGGGTTGGGCGAGGTGCGCGAGAGTGATTGTAGACCTGGATTCCCAGGCTTCAAAGATGGATTCACGGTATCCTTTCGGGTTTGTCCTGCTGGCCTCCGCCAAGATTATGTCGCGCATATTCGGGCAGCGGAAAATTCCCATGAGAGTCCTGTGGAACAATAGGCAATTTTCGAATCTCAAGTACTCCAACACTATAGGCGACTTGCATGACAAAATCCCCGTACTGGTGGATGCTGAGACGGACGATTGCCTTTCGGTCGCCAAGGACTTCTATGCCGCGGCGGAGCACAAACTAAAGGAAGGCTTTCATTACATTTATATGCTCAGGAGGGATATGGAGGCCCGTGCGTCCGTATTCCCCTGTCCATGCTCCCTGAACTACCTTGGAGAAGTTACTGGCCCTACCTTTTTCTGGTATACCGGGGATATTACGAAAATACGTTTAGCAGCTTCCACCCCGTCACAATATAACATCACCGCTCTCAAGCATGGCCGGAAATTGGTCCTTATCCTGCTGGGAGGATTGCCTGCAGAAGAGCGGCTTATCGGTCTGTTGCCAGTGGGTTCCCCCGCCATAGAAGTGGAGCGGTTCGGATCATGGGAAACTTGTGGCGTCCGGAAGGGTGGAGCCTAGCGTGAAAAGACTTAAGTCAGTGTTGCGGAACTATTCTTTGCATCCTGCCATAGACTCGTCCGGAGCCAAGGCGGAGTATGGTAGTCTTAGGGCAGAGAACTACATTTCAGCCTTGGACGGCTATCGGCAAGACCGGCGGCGGTCTGTCTGCGCTATTCCTGAAATAGTCGCTTCATTGCTCCGCGAAATTGATGAAGTGGTGGTATTTGCGCTGGACGCGCTCTCTTTCAGTTATTTCATGGAAGCCGTTCATCCGTTCCTCCATCGTGAAGATAAGATGTTTTTGGGTTCTTTGACCTCGGTTTTCCCAGCTACGACCTCTACTGCCTGGACTTCGATGCTGACTGGTAAGCCACCATGGGAGCATGGCGTTTACGGAACCTCCTTCCTGTTGGAGGGCTCCGGCGGGAATTATGTATGGTTAAACGATTCCCTGAGCCTTGGGAAAGAACGTGTAGTGTTAAAATATCCTTCGGACCGGATAAGGCTGAACCTGTCCGACGCCTCTACCTTGTTCCAGATATTATCCAGGGATGGCGTCAATGTGTCCTATTTGGGATCTCATGGTCTGACCGCTCCCAACCGCCTGAACGATGAACTTACTGCTGGCGCTGTTCAGGTCCGGGTTTGCCCGGATCCCGAGGTTAAGCTACGGCTCCACGAGTATTTGGACTTTTTCCTGAAAAAAAGCGGCGAGCTGCTTGCGGCTGGGGGAGGGAAGAGGCTTGTCTGGAACTATGTGGACACGGACGAGTATATTCACCGCTACGGATACAAAATGCTGACACGGGCTTTCCCGTGGGAAAAACTTTTTGGGTTCTGGCGCAGAGAAAAGCGACCCGGCAGGGCGTTCATTCTTGTTTCCGACCATGGCCAAGTGCCTCAGCGGCCGGGAACATTCAATTTTTTAAGGGAGACTGAAACGAATCCGCTTTTCAGGTATAACACCGGTGGTGCCGGCAGGGTGCTTTACTTTTATCCTGCTCCGGATAAAGCTGAAGAGGCCGCATCCTGGCTACGCAGCAGCATAGGTGATACCGGCATTCTTTTAAAGAAGCACCAGCTGGTGGAATATGGACTCTTTTCACACTCCCCGATAGCCTTTGACCGCGTTGGAGAACTGGTGGCTATAGGCAAAACAGACCGCTTTCCTTCTGCTGGCCCTGCATTTATTTCAGAGCACGGTTCGATCACGGAGGGAGAGATGTTTGTTCCATTGCTGTTGTTCCCCTGAACTCTCCCGACCCATCCGGAGGAGCGCGGAGTCGTGAATTCGGTAACGCTAATGATGATGCAAGAAAGCAAACTGCCAAGCCTGATCCTGTTGGACCAAGGGGTCCACGCAGGATTTATCGATGATGATATACGAGCTATAGGCCTGCTCCCTCTGCGCCTTGCATCGGAAGAAATCCCGGAAAAGCTGGCCTGGCTCCGCTCCAGGAACATCCGGGGCATATACTGTCTTAGCGAGGCGTCAAAATTCCGGGAGCGCGAACTTGCAGTGGCTTTGGACCTGCCTCCACTCCCTGAGGCGGTGCTTGAAACCGGAAGGAATAAGCGACTGCTTCATGAACGGCTGGTGGAAGCGGATTTCCGTTACTATTCAATATCTGCAAGCAGCTCTTTGCCGGAGCCTCCGCTGGCGTTTCCCTTCATTGTTAAGCCTAGTTCCGGTTATGCCAGTGCGGGCGTGCGTTTGGTTAAAAACCGTGCCGAGTATCTTAAGGCGGTCTCCAAAATAAAGCTTATGAATCGGATGCTCTTTGACCGGTACGCTAACGAGGTCTCGGGGGTGCTGTGCGAGGAGTATTTAGACGGTCCGGAGGTCTCGATTGATGCGATAGTAGTCAATGGGAATGTCAGGGTCTTCGGCGTCTGTACCAGAGAATATGCGGGGGAAGATAATTTTCAGGACTATGCGTATTTCATGAACGTACAAAACCTCGAACGTTACAGCGCGGAACTGCAGCCAATCATCACGAAAGCCTTGGACGTACTGGGATATGTGTCCGGCCCCGTACATGTTGAGCTTCGAAAATCTGGGAGAACTGGGCGGTGGCACATATTGGACCTTGCTTTCCGGGTAGGTGGGATGGGTTATATTGGAGAACTTATCCGGGGTGTTACAGGGGTTGAGTATAATCGACTTGCGATACGGGCATGGCTCGGTGATTTGTCGGAACCAGAACTGCGTGGAATAAGAGCCTCACGGAATAATTATGGTTTGGTTTTCGTCCCGGCCGCGGGTAAGGGCGGTATAGTAAAATCATATCTAGGCCGGGAATATCTGCAGTCCGAAAAAGCGGTAAAATATTTCTGCTTTCCCAAGGCGGAGGGTGAAAGGTATGTCGTCTATCCGGACGGGACAGAGTACCTGGCCGTCATCATCGGAATAGCTGAGACGGAGCCGGAAGTGATGCGGCTATATAACGAATTAAGCAAGAAAGTTGGTGTCATCTATGCGTAAATCAATCCCAATTCCAGTCAAAAACAAGGGGGTCGCCGAGTCCTTGTTATATAGCCTGCAGATCAAATTCCATGACGCAAGATTTTCGTTGGCGGCGGACATGAGCGAGTTGTCGGTCGACTGTTCCGACGAGGAGGTCATGGCCGATATCGGGCGCAGTATAGGGGAGTTCCTCGGCGGTATTTCGGAGATGGTGGGGAAGGTCTCCACAAAGGATATTCGCTCCTTTGAAGGGAAACGTCGCTTGCGTGGTGTTCTCCCCGCCAGTTCCTTAGTTCCCTCCGCGCTCTCCGGAGTATATGTGGCAACCGCTGAGATGTCCGAGACAATAACTGCTCTTGACGCTGTTTTTCTGCGCTATGCTGCCCGCTACCGTGCTCTGCCGGTTGATTTACCCTCGCTGATCGGGGCGGGCGAACTGGAAACCGCCGGTTATCTGCCTAAAGATGCCCACCAAGTAGGGCGGATTTCAACCTTTGACAGCGCAGATCATGCCGCCTGTCTTTCTCCGGCTGGCTGTCTTCCTCTGTATCCGATGTTGGCGAGAGCCAAGTCCCCACTGCCTCCTTCGGCATTTACCGCAATGTGCCGCGTTTTTCGATATGAGGGTGGTCGATTTGATCAGGAAGATCCTTGTGCCCGTTTATGGGAGTTCCGTGTCCGGGAGATTATTTTCCTGGATGGCGAGGTCAATTGTCGCACTAGGCGGGCCGAATTCATTGACTTTATGTCGTTGATCCTGAAACATCTGGATATAAGTTTCGAGATTTGTACGGCCGCGGATATGTTTATTAGTCCGGAGTATGCCAAGCAGACGTTTTTTCAGCTGCTTAAAGGGACAAAGATAGAATGCCGTATCGTTTCTGAAGGTGGGTCCATTTCGGTGGCGTCTTTTAATGACCACGCGGGTCATTTTGTTTCCAAATTCAATATCCCCACGAAGTCTGACGGCCTCGGGACGTTTTGTGTCGGCTTCGGGATGGAACGTTTAGCCGGAATCGTAATCCGCGCATACCCGGATCGTGCCGAGCGTGAGATAGCGATTGGCGGGCTCTTTTCCCTGGTGGCGTAATAGCGCGCCTCAGGCACTGTTGCCGCATGCTGCCCACGGATGTATTTGGGCACGGAGAACATGGGCTCAAAGCGAACTTTATGTCTGAATCCAAGCGGAAGAGTGAATCTGGAAAGCTGTTTTTTCTGCTGGTCCAGCTTGTTTCCCTGCTCGGGAGCAAAGTGACCCATGTGGCGATTGGTTTCTGGATATACAGCCATTCTCGCTCTGTAATGGATTTTTCGTTGGTTTTGTTGTGTTCTTTTCTGCCGAACATATTGAGTTCTTTTATTTCAGGAACCATCGTCGATCGGTTGCATTTTTATAAGACTTTTGCCGTGGGGGATGTTGTTTCCGCTGTTGTCATGTCGCTCTCTGCTCTTCTGGTATTCTCGCATCCACAGACCTCTATATTCCTATACGCCACCATATTCATCGTTTCTGCTGTCTCTGCGCTGCAGTGGGTCGCCCTTCAGGCCTATCTTCCTGGTGCTTTCAGCGGTCCTAATCTCATCAGGGCGACAGGATGGCTTTCAACCTCCACGGCTCTGGCTACGTTGGGTGCTGCCTCTATGGCGAGTTTTCTTATGGCAACTATCGGGCTTGGCGCCATTTTTTTGATAGATGCGGCCACCTATCTCTTCTCGGCTTACGTGGTATGGGGCGTTCTGCCGCGCGATAACAAGACGATCCCGCATGATACAGGGGAGGGAATCCTTTCCCAGTTCAGGGATGGGTTGGCTTACTTGAGCGGGCAGCGGGACCTTTTCAATCTAATCCTTCTTTTTGTTGTGTTGAATTTCTTCGCTGGAATTAATACTAATCTGATGACCCCGCTGTTCCTAGAGAGGTATTCGGCGAAGTATGCGGGGTATCTGCTCGGATTTTTTGGGCTGGGAGCAATGTTTGCCGGTATGCTTCAGACCGGTATTTTGAGTATTGCCAGACTCCGGCACAATATCCCGTTGCTTATGATGATCGTCTTCATCGAAGACATGCTAATAGGATTTTTTAATGCTCCACCCCTGGTCGCGACGCTTATGTTCCTGCTGGGAAGTACCATAGCCCTTATAAACACCTGTACGACGCTGGTAATGCAGGAAAATATCGCCTCGAATTATCGCGGCCGGATCTTCGCTGTGTCGAGGACCATCGGATGGATTGCGCTTCCGCTTGCTCAGTTGCTTTGCGGATTTGTTACGGATAAAATCTCGTTACGTTTTTTTAGTGGAGATCCGAGCGGATTCCTTGGGAATCTGTTTGTTGGCGTTAATCTGTTCGCCGTGTTGCTATTCCTGGCGCATCTGATATGGGGACGCAAATTGGCCTTTCGGAGTCCCGAGGGCGTTGCAGAACAGCCAGCATAGGTCCATGGTATGCGGCGTGGCCAAGTTGGTGGCGACGTGGATATAAACGAGCGCATTATGTTGGAGCGATTATGAGATGGAACCGATTTTTATCTATGCCAGGGGATGTGTATGCCAAGGACCGGCGGTTTTTGGCTGACCATTTTTCTGAACAAGGCGTAATGTACGAAGGCAAGCCAGAGCCATTTGAAATCCTGCCGTACCTGGTTCCCTCCGCGCAGAATGAGGCGATTAAAACGCTCTTTAAAAGTTTTCATTCATTGCTGGAGAAGACGATAGATCTGTATCGCGAGCGACCGGAAATACGCCAATATTTCAACTTTAACAAGGCGATCGAGAGCATGGTACTTCTTTCCTGCCGATATTCCCCGCGTATCCATATATGCAGGTTCGATTACACGGTCAGGGATAACGGGTTCCCTGCAATCTATGAGACCAATTCCGCCTGTCCTGGAGGGTTACTTAAGATGTCCAGGATCTTCGGGGCGTATAAGCGAACGCAACTGTATCGTGATCTTTGTGCCTCTCCTGGGGCGAATGTCTCTGCTTTTGAGTATTATAAGGCTCCGGTCTTTACGACTGAACTCCACCGGCTTTATACGCGTGCAACCGGCAAAACGCAGCCCCCCGTGGTAGGGATACTTAATAGCCGCCATAGGACGTTGACAAATGAAATAGGATTAATGATCGACGAACTTCAAAGCTGCGGGCTGCGTGCGGTAAATGCCTATGTAGAAGATCTGGATTATAAAAACGGCAGACTCGTCGGGGGCGGTATCCCCTTGGATTTGTGTTATCAGAAATTTGACGACGACCTTTCCTGCGACTATCCGTTTACTCCGGATACTCGATCCGCTGTGAAGTATATAAATGCGCTGCGTGATGGCAGTGTTGTCGGGGTAAATTCGTTCGCCAGTACCTACCTTGTGGAAAGCAAGGCCGTGTTGGGACTGTACTGGGACCCGCGGTTCGAGGGGTATTTTACCGGAGAGGAAATAGATCTTGCCCGCAGGATAACAGCGCGAACGGAGTTGTTGCCGCTGCCGCATGACGCGAAACTGGGTGAGTACATGGCTAAGAAGGATTCCTTGGTCCTGAAGTGCTCGCTGGATACTCGCGGGAGGAGTGTTGTGATTGGAAGGGAGACGCCACAAGATGTATGGGAAAAGTTTCTCAAACAGGATAGGACGAACGCTGCCGCGCCGTATGTGGTCCAGGAATTCCATCCTCACGAACAGTATGAGGGCTCGGAATTGAAGGCCCGCTATGTCTCCCATGCATATTTCGTGGTTGCTGGGAACCCGGTTGGGATGTTCACGCGCATATCTGAGTCTTCTGTTACCAACGTGGGGAAATGCGGGAAGACCGGTATTTCATTCATTGTGTAGGCTCAACTTCCGCAGAAGCGATAATAAGTCGAACTATGCCATTATTCGATCATAAGACCGCAGAAAATATAACCAGCAGGTTTGGAAATGAGATCAGAAGGTCGGTAGGCATTTTCCGTCGGGTCTCGAACAAGCCGGTATTCTTCCCTATGGGGGTCCTTCCTATTGATGCCCGGCTGGTCAATTCGTGGGCGCAAGATATTTTGCGCCTCAAAAAACTCATATGCGGGCTCAGGCACCGAATGTCTTTGACAGTCGATGAATACTGTGACCTGTTCAGTATCCCAACTAATCTTCGTCCTATCGCTTGCTCCCGGGAACTGGCGTTCCCCTCTGAGTATTTCAGGCCGGATTGTATATTGACTACGTCCGGGCCTAAAGTCCTTGAGTTCAATATCGATCCCGGAAGCATGGTCTTTATTGCAGGTATGGCGCCGAAGAATTTCTACCGCAGTATCCCCGGCATGGATAGCTTTTTGAAGAAGCTTTCCGCTTCCGGGCTTGACGGTTCTTTTTGGGCCGAACGGAGTTTCCTTTCCCATCTCCTCCGGCTGGATTCCATCGGCCGAAGAATATGCATCTGGGATGTTCCCGGGCGAGAGAAGGAGCAGGCCAAGGAGCGTGAAATAGAACTGGATTACTTCAGAAGAACTGGCCTTGAGGTGGAGTTGATTGAAGGTGGGGATATTGTTGACAAAATTTCCCGGGAAATGTATGTTTTTCGATATTTTTCATATAACCACTTTCTGCTTTCTCGGAAGTATTTTGATAGTTCGTATATCAGGGTCTTTGATGACTTTTCCGAAACAAACGACATTTCGGGCTCCTCTGTTGTCTTCGATAACAAGCAGAATCTCGCCCTGTTATGGACGACTAAGGTCCAACATTACTTGGATTCAAAAGAACTGGAGCTGGTTAAACGCTACATCCCGAGAACTTATCAAAGTTCTACCCAAGATGAGGTGCTGTTGCATAGAGTCCGCAACAACCGGGAGAGTTGGATAATAAAAGGTGGCAATGGCTTCCAGGGGCGCAATACTTCTGCTGGTCAGGATTGCTCTGAAGCAGAGTGGGGGTCTTTTTTTTGTGAAGCCCAAAAAAATGGGGACGCCGTATTTCAAGAGGTGGTGGCCCCCATATCGATTCCGGTATTCTTGACAGACGGGACGAACCAGTATCCCCAGGCCGGCGGCCATATCGCTAATTTTTACTACGTGAACGATAGATTCTCCGGACTAGTTTTTCGTTTAAAACGAGACGGAAAAGGCTTAAAAATTGGCGCAATAAATGCAGGGGATGTAGTGGCGGCGTTGCCGCTTTTGGTCTGATGTGAATCCTGTTTAATCCTCCTTCGGAGGAAGTCCGGAAACTGAGCGTGCGCCCCAAGCTCACTTGTGTGGATTTTGGGGATTCTGTAAATCGGTGCCCCGTACATGTTCCTGTACGCGTGCAAACGCGGGGGGACTTGCATCCTCTGTGTAATAGGACACGGACTATGCCCGGCTGATGTAGGACAGCGTGACGCCGGCTCTCACCTCCCGCGTTGTAACAATTTAGCCACATCTTTGAATCAAATTCTAAATAGGGGATTGCTAAACTTTTCATAGCGAGACCTATGAAATACTGGTTCTACTCTGAAGGCAATATCCTCGGCCCCTACGAGCCGGCAGAAATGCTGGCTCTTCCCGCTTTCGCCGAGGACGCCCTGGTCTGCCCCGAGACCGCCACCGGCGACAACGCCGGCGACTGGCGCCCCGCCAGCCAGGTCGCGGAGATAGCCTCCGCCCTCAGCGTGGGCGTGGGACATTCCATAGGCGCCGGCGTGGTAAGCGGTGCCTACGAATACGAGACCGGCTTCAGCTCCACGGTGCGCTATTTCGAGGACAAGGACCCCGGGACCGGGTCCTACGGAGAGCTGCTCGATACCATCGACAATATCCTGGGCGCCTACAAGGAGGGGAAAGAGAACCCCGCCAAGGGTCTGCCCGAGACCGATTACGACCTGGCCGAAAAATTCGACATCCGCCTGTCGCGCATCCAGGAAGAGCTGGAAGCCGCCCGCTGGGAAAAGAACCTGCTCCTGGAAAAGATCCGCATGAAGGACCAGGAGGAAAAGAAGAACCGCGAGCGCATCCTGGACCTGGAGGCCCGCCTCAAGAACGAGCTCGGTAAAACTCAGGAGAACGTGCGCGAACTGGAGCAGGTGCGCCACCTGGCCGACCTTCAGGAAAAAGCCGAGACCATCCGCAAGATAGAGGAGATAAAGCGGGAAGAGATAGGTCTTAAAGAAGATATCATACCCGCGGCCCGCCCGCCCCGGGCCGCCGCGCCGGCTCCCGAAGCCGCCGCGCCGGAGGCCGCCGCCCCGGTCCAGGAAAAGGCCGCCCCTCAGTTCGAGACCAGGAGCCTCAAGAGCATTCCCGCTTCCAGCGAGATAAAGTTGGAAACTTCCCTCGGTGCCCAGGTCAAGGAACCTTCCGACGACGCGGGGCTCACCAGCCGCAAGCTCAAGAGCCTTGGCCAGACCCAGGCGCCCGCCTACGTTTACGGTTCCCATTACGATAAGCCCCTGCCCGGTCCCGAGGCCGCCCCGGCCGGCGCCTTCAAACCGGAGAACCTCGAGCCGCTGCCCCAGCAGGCCGGCGGCGTGGTCTACGATTTTACGGTGGTAACCGCCAAGCCCGAAACCTCGCAGCAGTTCAAGATAGAGACCAAGGCCGAGTCCACCCGCGCGCCCGCCGTGCCCCCGGCCGCCCAGTCCACCAGGACCCTGCCGTCGCAGGCGCAGCCCGTGAAGCCGCCCACCTTCGATTTCGGCGTGAGCCAGCAGGCCAAGCCCGCCGGCGCGCCCCAGCCCCAGGGGCTGGCCCAGCACGGGTTCCAGTTCGGCGCGCAGCCCGCCGCCGCGCAGGGTCCGTCGGTGATGCGGCCCGCGGATTCCACCGCCCAGGCCCACGCGCAGGACCAGGCTCAGGCCCAGGCGCAGCTTTCCGCGGCCGAGGCCAAGGCCCCGGCTACGGCCCCTGCGCCCGCGGATTCCCCGGATAAGACCCTGCGCATCCCGACTCCCACCGTAAAGGACAAACCGGAACCCAAGCCGCAGGACAAACCCAAGCGCAAGGGGGGCAAACTGGCCTTTATCGGTATCCTCGTGGTTTTCGCCTCCATAGCGGCCGGCGGCCTCGGCTACTTCTTTCTCGGCGAAGGCGGGAATTTTTCCGACGTGTTCATGCTCAATATAGGCAGCAAGAAGAAGAGCCAGGCCATGACCAGCCAGCTCGAAGATAAGGCTCCCGCTCCCCAGGACGGGGCGGCCCAGGGCGCCCAGGACCAGGCCGTCGCCCCGGCTCCCGAGCCCGCCCCCGCGCCCCAGGCGCAGCCTGCTGCCGAGGCCACGCCGGCCACCGAGAACATTCGCAAGGCGCTCGAGATAGTGAAGGGTTATAAACTTTCCGGCGGCCGCGGCAACATAGCCACCTGGTTCGCCAATTCGTTCCTCTCCGGCGCCGCCGGCGGGGCCAACGAGGAGTGGACCGCGACGCCCCTGCACGGGGACATCCTGGTGGTGCAGTACCGCCTGCTGCGGCCCAGGCAGGACCCCCTGATCTACCAGTTCGAAGTGGACGCCGCCAAGCAGGACATCGTGCGCGGCATCAACAACAACGCTATAGAACTGCTCGACGCCGGTTCCGATAAGAGCGCGAACGCGGCGCCTGCGCCCAAGAAGAAGCCCGTTAAGGCCGTCCGCAAGCCGTCCAAGCCCAGGGAAGTGCCGCTGCTGGACCTGCCCGACGCGCCCGCGCCCGGGACTGGCGGGGAGGCCGAACCCACCGGTTTCGAGAACGCCCAGGCTGAAGGGACCGACGAGGTGAAATACCTTAAAGCGCAGGAGTCGGATGAAGAGTTGTTCTGAAGGCTATTATTGTAAGATATAGGGGTGCGGAAATTCCGGTCCTGGCCGGTCCGCGCTCTCGCCGTTCGTTGAAGGCCGCTCCGCCGGCCGTATTGTATGGCTGAAAAAAGTCTGTCTATAAACATTTCAAAGCGCCTCGGGGAGATGCTCGTCTCCGCGGGCCTCATCACGGCCGCCCAGCTCAACGAGGCGCTGGAGATGCAGCGTTCCACCGGCAGCAAGCTGGGGCACCTGCTCGTGCACAAGAAGTTCATTGAGGAGCGCCGGCTGCTGGAGTTCCTCAGCAAGCAGTTCGGCATAGAATTCGTGGACCTGCGCGGCAAGGAAATCCACCCGGACCTGCTCAAGATCATCCCCGAGAACATCGCCCGCCGCTACGGCCTGATAGCGGTGGAAAAGGCGGAAAATAAGCTCAAGGTCGCCATGGAGGACCCGCTCAATATCGTGGTCCTCGATGACCTGAAGATGATGACCGGCTTCGACATCAAGCCGGTGTTCGGCTCCGAGTCCGACATCTCCGCGGCGATAGACAAGAATTACGGCTCCAAGACCTCCAAGGAGGCCCTGGACGAGATCCTTAAACGGACGGTAGGCGGCACCACCGAAGTTTCCCTCGTTAACGAAGACGCGAATAAAGGCGGCGGCGACGACATTATCTCGATGGACGAGAAGGGCGAGGCCGCCCCGATAGTGCAGATGGTGAACCTCATCATCTCCAGCGCCATCAAGGCCCACGCTTCGGACATCCACATCGAACCCACCTACAAGGACACCAAGGTGCGCTTCCGCATAGACGGCGTGCTGCACGCCCAGCCCTCGCCGCCCAAAAAATTCCACAACGCCATCATCAGCCGCCTGAAGATCATGGCCACGCTCGACATCTCGGAGCGCCGCCTGCCGCAGGACGGCCGCACCAAGCTCAAGATCGAGGACCACGAGATCGATCTGCGCGTCTCCATCCTGCCCTGCGGGCCCGGCGAGAAGGTGGTCATGCGCATCCTGGACTCCTCCGGCCTCAAGCTGCGGCTCGAGGACCTGGGCATGGAGCCCGAGAACCTGGCCATTTTCGCCAAGTGCCTGAAGGCCCCGCACGGCATCAACCTGATCACCGGGCCTACGGGTTCCGGCAAATCCACCACGCTTTACTCGGCGCTCGCCACCCTCAACGAGCCGGACGTCAACATCGTCACCATCGAGGACCCGATAGAATACAACCTGGAGGGCATCAACCAGGTGATGGTCAACGCCGACGTGGGCCTCACCTTCGCCTCCGGCCTGCGCTCTTTCCTGCGCCAGGACCCGGACATCATCATGGTGGGCGAGATCCGCGATTTTGAGACCATGTCCACGGCCATCAACGCCGCCATGACCGGCCACCTGGTTTTCAGCACGCTGCACACCAACGACGCCCCCGGCGCCATCACCCGCATAGGCATGATGGGGGTGGAACCGTTCCTGACCTCCTCCACGCTGCTCATGGTAGTGGCCCAGCGCCTGGTGCGCGGCATCTGCAAGAACTGCAAGGAAACCTACGAGGTAAAACCCGAACTTTTGGTCAGTTTAGGGGTGTCAAAGGCCGTCCTTGATAATAATATTAAAAATGGTAAAATAATCCTGTCGAGGGGCCGCGGCTGCGACATCTGCGCCAAGACCGGGTATAAGGGGCGCATGGGCATCCACGAGATACTCGAGGTTAACGACGTTATCCGCGGGCTTATCATAGAGAAAGCGCACGTTTCCAAGATAAAGGAGGCGGCGCGCAAGAACGGCATGATAACCCTCAGGGAATCCGCGCTGCGCAAACTCTTCACCGGAGCGACGACGGTGGAGGAAGTCATAAGGGTGACCGGGTCGGACGTGGACTAGACCGATTTTAGGAGCTTAAACACATGGTAACAATGAGCGAGCTGTTCATAATGATGCACGAGAAGAACGCCTCGGACATCCACATCACCGCCGGCGCCACCCCGATGCTCCGCATAGACGGCGACCTGATCCAGACCCCCTTCGACAAACTGACCCCCGAGATGTGCCAGACGCTCATCTTCTCGCTGATGACCGACGCGCAGCGCCAGCGCTTCGAGGCCACCAACGAACTCGACTTCGCCTTCGGCATCAAGGGCATGGGCCGCCTGCGCATGAACGCCTACCGCCAGCGCGGCGTGGTGGGCGCGGCCATCCGCTCCATCCCCAGCAAGTACAAGACTTTCGAAGAGCTGAACCTGCCCCCGGTCGTCTATGAACTGATGAAGATGACCAAGGGGCTGCTGCTCATCACCGGCCCCACCGGTTCCGGTAAATCCACCACGCTCGCTTCGATGATCGACTACTTGAACGAGCACCGCAACTACCATATCATCACCGTGGAAGACCCTATAGAGTACGTGCACACGCACAAGAAGAGCATCGTGAACCAGCGCGAAGTGGGCGCCGACACCGAGACCTTCGGCGCGGCCCTGCGCCACGTGCTGCGCCAGGACCCCGACGTCATCCTCATCGGCGAGTTGCGCGACCTGGAGACCATCGGCGCCGCCCTGAATATAGCCGAAACCGGCCACCTGGTGTTCGCCACGCTGCACACCTCGGACGCTTCCCAGACCATCAACCGCATCATCGACGTGTTCCCGCCGCACCAGCAGGAACAGATCCGCGTGCAGCTGTCGTTCGTGCTGCAGGGCGTGTTCGCCCAGCAGCTGCTGCCCATGGCCAGCGGCACCGGCCGCACCCTCGCCTGCGAAGTGCTCATCGCCAACTCGGCCGTGCGCAATCTCATCCGCGAGCAGAAGATCGAGCAGATCCCCACCATCATCCAGACCGGCGGCAAGTACGGCATGGTCACCATGAACCAGTCTCTCGTGGAACTTTACAAGAAGCAGAAGATCAGCTACCAGGAAGCCGTGAACCGCTCGGCGGACCCGGAAGACCTGAAGAAGCTGCTGCAGAAATCCCTGTCGGTCACGGGCTGATAAACGATGCAATTCGCCTACAAAGCCAAAGAAGGCGGCAAGACGGTAGAGGGCGTAGTAGAGGCCTCCGACCAGAAGGCCGCCATCGCGCGCCTGCGCGAGCAGAAGCTGGCCGTGGTGGAGATAAAGCCCGCCCCTACCAGGACTAAATTCTTCAAGCCCAAGGTCGACAACAAGGACGTGGTCATTTTCTCCCGCCAGCTGTCCACGCTGGTCTCTTCCGGCGTGCCGATAGTGCAGGGCCTCACCATCCTGGAGCAGCAGGCCGAAAATCCCGCTTTCAAGACGGTGGTGGGCGCGCTGCGCACCGACATCGAAGCCGGCCTCTCCATCGCCGACGCGATGAAGAAGCACCCGCAGGCCTTTACCGAGCTTTACGTGGCCATGATCCGGGCCGGCGAAGTGGGCGGTATCCTGGACACCATCCTGGAACGCCTTTCGGCCTACCTGGAATCGGCCGAGGCCCTGAAGGCCAAGGTGAAGAGCGCCCTGATGTACCCCATCGTGGTGTTCAGCGCCGCCGGCCTCATCACCATCTTCCTCATCGTCTTCGTCATCCCGATCTTCAAGGACATCTTCGCCAGTTTCGGCGCCGAACTGCCCTTCCTGACGCAGATCATCATCACCATTTCCGACTTCCTGCGCGCCAAGCTCCTCTACCTGATCCCGCCGATAGGCGCCGCGGTCTGGCTGTTCAAGCGCTGGGCCAAGACCGAGAAAGGCGCCTACAAGGTGGACGAGATCTCCCTGAAGCTGCCCGTCTTCGGCATCCTGCTCAAGAAGGTGGCCATCGCCAAGTTCAGCCGCACGCTGGGTACGCTGATCAAGTCGGGCGTGCCGATCCTGCAGGGCCTGGAGACCGTGGCCAAGACCGCCGGCAACAAGGTAATCGAGGCGGCCATAGACGGCAGCCGCAACTCCATCAAGGAAGGCGGCCGCATCTCGGACCCGCTCAAGAAAGCCAATATCTTCCCGCCCATGGTCATCCAGATGATCAGCGTGGGCGAGGAGACCGGCGGTCTGGACAACATGCTGACCAAGATCGCCGACTTCTACGACCAGGAAGTGGACACGGCCGTGAAAGGCCTCACCTCCATGCTCGAGCCGCTCATCATGATCTTCCTGGGTATCGTCATCGGCACCATCGTCATCGCCATGTTCATGCCCATGTTCAGCCTGGGCGAAATGGTCGGCTGAAAATTACTCCGTCCCGGGGAATATTTCAAGCGGCTTAACCCGGGCCTTGACATTCGCGATATTTCTGTTAGAATATCCGTGAGCCTGCGGCCCTTATGAACGGGATTTCGCGGGCTCTTTCTTTACGGCGCTTATGTGAAAACCGGAGCGGGGGGGCAGGTGCGGGTGTTGCCCCGGAGGGCGGGACTTTATGGGGAAACTGGTGCTGATCATCGACGATTCCGAGGAAATGATAATCCTCATGCGTAAATTCCTGGAAGCCAGGGGACTCTCCGTGGAATCCGCCCTGGACGGCGCCTCAGGGGTCCGGAAAGCCCTGGAGTCGGCGCCGGACCTGATCCTGCTGGATTTCAACATGCCCGGAGAGAACGGGGTGGAAATTTACTCCCGCCTGCGCGGGGTCCCTGCTACGGCGGTGATCCCGGTGGTTTTTGTTTCGGCTACGGTGACGGGCCTGCTGCAGCGTATGGTAGTGGAAAACCCCCGGGTCCGTTTCCTGAAAAAACCCTGCAAGCGCGAAGAACTGGCGGTATGCGTCGAGGAAATGCTGGCCTTGCCTCGGTTGCAGCCGCCTCCGTCCCCGCCTCCGCCTAAAAAGGGGGAATTCAGCGAGTATGAATGAGGGTGGCTACGAATAGGTTATTTCCAGATTTTCCAGGTAATCCTTAAGCGCGGCCAGGCAGTCTTCGAGTCCCTGGCGGTCCTCCGCCAGCGCCAGCTCCTCCAGCCGCCTGCCCAGCTCGGAGAGGCGGTCGAACCCGTAGCCGCCGCCCGAGCCCGCCAGTTTGTGGCCGGCCTTGCTCAACTGGTCAAAGTTCCCTGCGCCGGCCAGGGCAAAGAATTCAGGCAGCTCTTTCCTGCGGTTTTCCAGATATGCCGGAACGAGGTCTTCCAGGTCGCGGTCTATTGAGATCTTATAGGCCGGCATAGCGTCCAATCCCTTATTTCCCGCGCCCCAGCAGCCCGGCCAGCGTTTTAAGGAGGGCGGCTTTTTTCGCCGGTTTCGTCAGGTAGGAGTCGCAGCCGGCGGCGAGGGCCCTGTCTATATCCTCTTTCATGGCCGACGCCGTGAAGGCGATGATATGCGTCCTGGCGCGGCCGTTCTCTTTTTCCCAGTCCCGGATCTTCCTTGCGGCCTCCAGGCCGTCCATAACCGGCATCTGCATGTCCAGCAGGACCAGGTCAAAGGCGCCGGCCGTAAATTTCTCCACGGCCTCGGCGCCGTTCACGGCGGTCTCTATGGCCAGCGGCGAGGCTTTCAGGAAGGCCTTCACCAGGGTCCTGTTGTCTTCCGCGTCGTCCGCGAGCAGCAGGCGCGCCTTTGGCAGCATCTCCGCCGTGAGCGCCGCGCCCTCGGCGGGTTCCGCCCGCGGCGCCGGCCGGCTTTTGCCTATCGCCAGCAGAATCGCGTCCTTTAACTCCCGTTTCTTTACCGGTTTCACCAGGTATTCCGAGATGCCCATCTGCTTGGCGCGGGTAACGTCGCTGCCGCGGCTGTCGGAAGTAAGCATGAGGATGATGCCGGCGAAGACCCCCGGGTTCTCCTTCAGCTGCCGGGCCATCTCTATGCCGTCCATCCCCGGCATGAAATAATCCAGGAGCAGCAGTTGGAAGGGCGCGCCGGCGGCCCGCGCCTTCCCGGCCTCTTCCAGGCCGGCCTGCCCGCTTTCCGCTTCCGCCACGGTCATGCCCCATTTGAGCAGCAGTTCCTTCAGTATCAGCCTGTTGGTGGCGTTATCGTCCACAATAAGGGCGTTAAGGCCCTTCAGTTCTTCCGGAGCCGCCGCGGGGGCGCAGGCCCGTCTTTCCGCGGATTCTTTCAGGTTGACCGTGAAATAAAAAGTGCTGCCGCGGCCGGGCGCGCTCTCTACCAGGATGTCGCCGCCCATCAGGCGGGCCAGTTTCTTGGAAATGCTCAGGCCCAGCCCGGTTCCGCCGTATTTCCTGGTGGTGGAGGAGTCGGCCTGCGTGAAGCTGTCGAAGATGGAGGCCAGCTTATCTGCCGGAATGCCTATGCCCGTATCCTTCACCGCGAAAACCAGTCCCGGGCCGCCGGCGGCCTCCCTGCGGCTTACATGCAGGAAGATCTCGCCCTTCTCAACGAATTTGATGGCGTTGCCGAGCAGGTTTACCAGCACCTGGCGCACCCTTACCGGGTCGCCCTTCACCGCGCAGGGCACATCCTCGTGCAGTTCGTAGTTGAGTTCTATCCCCTTCTTGTGCGCGCGCAGCGCCAGGAATTCGCAGGTCTTGCCCACCAGGTCTTCCAGGTCGAAATCCGTTTCTTCCAGGTCGATGCGCCCGGACTCTATCTTGGAGAAATCGAGGACGTCGTTTATAAGGTCCAGCAGGCTTTCCCCTGCCGACTTGAAGACCCGCACGTACTGTTCCTGTTCCCTGTCGAGTTTCGTTTCCTCCAGGAGTTCGCCCATGCCGATTATGGCGTTCATCGGAGTGCGGATTTCATGGCTCATGGTCGCCAGGAACTCGCTTTTGGCCCTGTTGGCCGCTTCCGCGGCGACCCGGGCGGACTCCAGTTCTTTCGCCGCGCGCAGGCGCTCGGTGATGTCGGAGAAGGCCACCACCGCTCCCGCCAGTTTGCCGTCCTTCACAATGGGGGTGGCGATGTATTCCACCGGCACCGGCGTGCCGCCCTTTTTCCAGAACACCTCGTCGGCCACGCGCCGTACGCGGCCGTCGCGGGAGGTGGCGTAGATCCTGCAGTCGGTGGAAACGTATTTCGAGCCGTCGGGTTTGGCGTAGTGGAAGACTTCATGGGAGTGTTTGCCGTCCAGGTCGGCCAGGGTGTAGCCGAGCATCTTTTCCGCTTCCCGATTCATGAAGATTATGTTGCCGTCCAGCCCCACCCCGTAGATGCCTTCTCCCAGGGACTCGAGGATAAGGCTGTTGGTCTTCCCCAGATTTTCCAGTGATTCCCGCTCCACTATGACGGATTGTATCTGCCTCGTCACCAGGGTATAAAGGAGCGGGGCGAAGACCGCGGTAAGCAGCAGGCTGTCGAACAGCGCGTTGAGCAGCCGGGAGCCTGTGTCGAATTCTCCCGTGAGGAGCATAATGGCGGTTTCCGCCGCGAAGATCACCGCCGTCAGTACCAGGAACGTTCTCAGGCTCTTTTTCATTTCGATCTCCCCGCCGCCGCTTTCACAAGGGTTTCCGCCAGCAATTCCGCTCCGAAGGGCTTCTGCAGGAACAAGATCCCCGGCCGCTCAAGCCGTCCCTTGAAAATGTCCGGGTCGGTGTAACCGGACATGTAAACTACGGCCGCGCCGGGGTATTTGACGGCCAGCCGCTCCGCCAGCGCGAAGCCGTCCATTCCCGGCATGACTATGTCCGTTATCAGGAGATCCACGCGGCCCTGGTAGTCCGCGGCGAACTCCACCAGCTTCGCGGGGTCGGGGAAGGCTTTTACTTCGACGCAAAGTTCGCGCAGCATCCGCGCTACGGACGCCATCACCGAGGGGTCGTCTTCCGCCAGGAACGCCGTGAGGCCGGGCGGGACGGCGGCCGCCGGCCCGGAGACGGCCGCGTCCGTCTTTTCCTCCGGACAGGCCAGGACCGGGAAATAGGCGGTGAAGGCGGCTCCTCTCCCGGGCTGGCTCGCCACGGTGAGGTAGGCCCCGTGATGCTTGATTATCCCGTACACTATGGACAGGCCCAGGCCGGTGCCTTTCCCTTTGGCCTTGGTGGTAAAGAACGGGTCAAAGATCTTCTTTATGGTGGCTCCATCCATGCCGTGGCCGGTGTCGCGCACGGAGAGAACGGCGTAGACGCCGCCCGGCATCACGCCGAACAGGGTGGGGACGGGCAGCGCCAGTTCATGCCTGAGCGCCTTTATCTCCAGGCCGCCGCCATCAGGCATGGCGTCCCTGGCGTTGACCAGCAGATTCATCAGGATCTGATCCAGCTGGCCCGGGTCGGCCTTGATAACGCCGGTCTCCCCGGCGGAGATCCCCAACGTGATATTTTCGCTTATAAGCCTGCGCAACATTTTCTCGCTTTCCAGGAGATGCCGCCGCAGGTCCAGCTGTTGGAAAGCTGCCCGCTGTTTACGGCTGAAGGCCAGCAGCTGGCGCGTAAGCGCCGTGGCCCTCTCCACGGATTTCCGGATCTCTCCGAGGTCGGTCTGCGCCTGCGCGTCGCCGCCCAGGGCCGGCGTCAGGAACCTGGCGTGGCCGTCTATGGCCATAAGGATGTTGTTGAAGTCGTGCGCCACCCCGCCGGCCAGCCTCCCCACGGCCTCCATTTTCTGGGATTGCCGCAGTTGTTCCTCCATGTCGGAAAGGGCCGAAACGTCCTCCTGGATGGCCACGTACGCCGTGACCCCGCCGGCCGCGTCCTTAAGGGGGAAGATATTGGCCTGTACCGTGTAGAAGGAGCCGTCCTTGCGTTTGTTGACTATCCGCCCGGTCCAGGGCACGCCTTTCTGCATGCTCGTCCACATCTCCGCGTAATATTCCGCGGGGTGTTCCCCGCTTTTGAGCAGGTTGGGCTTCTGGCCTATGGCTTCCCGCGCGGAAAACCCCGTGGTCTTTTCGAAAGCGTCGTTGACGTAGGTTATTCTGCCGTCGGTCCCGGTTATGAAGACGGCCTCCGAGGCCTGGCGTATTATTTCCGTCATCTTCAGGCTCTCGCCCTGGGCGCGCTTTTTCTCTATGATCTCGGCCAGCAGGCCGCCGATGTTCTCCAGCTGCGCGCTTTCTTCGGGGCTGTAGGTGTGCCCGGCCTCCAGGTAGAGCGTCATGACGCCCACCAGGCTGCCGCCGGTCCGGAGCGGCACGCAGTAGTGGCCGTGCGGGGCTATGTCCGTGTACGCGTTCTCGTGGCGGTCGTCCAGGTTTTCCGCGAAGACGATCTCGCCGCTTTCCGCCGCCCTGCCGCAGAGGCAATGGCCGAAAGGCACCTCCGCACAGGTCTTTTTCAGCGAGTCGTGCAGGCCGCGCTGTGTTTTCATCGCCAGGGCCTTCGAATAATTGTCGGCCAGGAAGATGGCGCCTTTAGGTTTTACGGTAAGCCAGGGCACCGCCAGCACCGTGTCCAGCGCTTTCTCCATGAAAACCTCCGGCGCGTCGTTGCGGACGGACAGGGCCAGCAGGTCGGAGGTGATCTTCTGCGCGTTGCGGTCCTTGGTTATGGCGGAGTACATTTCCCCGAAAGAGCGCCACAGCGCGCCCAACTCGTCGTTGCGGTCGCAGACCGGCGGCGCGCGGAAGCCGTCTTTTTTAAAATTGTCCGCGGCCGCGGCCAGCTCCTCCAGCGGGGCCACCAGGTCCCGGCGTATGGCGCGGAACGCCAGCAGGAATACGGCGGCGCAAGCCGCCGCCAGCGCGAGCAGCAGCAGAGCGGCGGCGTTCAGGCGTTTCCTGGACTGCAGGCGCAGGGCGGCCACCGTATCCTGCGCCGCGGCCAGCAGCAGTTCCGACTCCGCCGCCAGTTCCCCGAGCCGTTCCCGGAATACGGGAGAGGCGCTTTTTTGCGTGTTTCCCAGCAGCCAGCGGAGGTCCCGGCGGAACGGGAGCCAGCGGGCCTCAAGCGCGTCAAGCTGCGGACGGAGCCCCGGGGGGGAGGGGGAAAGCCGCACCCCGCCGGCCGTGCCGCCCTTCCGGAGCGCGGCCAGCGCTTCCTCGAATTCCCAGAGGCTTTGGAGGCCCTCCGGCACGGCGTGCGCCGGGTCGTAGGCCGCCAGGCAGGCCCTGGAGAGCATTCTCTGCGTCAGCATGCGCTGCCTGCCCGCGGCGTCCACGGCGGGTGAAATGTCCCTTACGCTCATCGCCGCCTGGACGCCGACCAGCAGGCCGACCAGGGAAACGGAGAAGAACAGCGACAACAGGAGAGAGGCCTTGTCGGAAAGTTTGTGCACGTTCAATATGGAGAATAAGGATGTTCCCGCTGTTTTCATGGTTTGCCGTCCTCAGGCCGATGTGGTATGCAGGCGCCGCAGGGTGCTCCCTGCCTCCCGGGCTGGCGGCCTACTTATATTTTGAATAATACTTTTCCATGCAATCCGGGCAGATGCCGTGGGAGAAGCGGAAAGAAGAGTTCCTGGAAATATAGAGTTCCAGGCTTTCATACGCCTTGTCGTCGCGGCGCACCCTCCTGCAATGGGAGCAGACCGGCACCAGCCCTTCGAGGGTGTCCACTTCGGTGCCTAGTCTGAGGATCCTCTCCGCCACCCGCAGGCGGACCCGTAAAAGGTCTTTGTTGACGGGTTTTTCCATGTAATCGTCGGCTCCGGCGTCCATGGCTTCCATGAAATTGAGGTTGCCCAGCCTTGTCCCGGTCAGGACCATGAAGTACACATAGGGCCGCTTGACGGGGGCGGCGCGCAAAGCCCGCACCAGGTCCAGCCCGCTGAGTCCCGGCATTACCCAGTCGCTGATTACCACCTGGATCTGTTCGTCGTTTATGGCTTTGAGCGCCCCGGCGCTGTCCATAAGGGCGACCGGTTCGTGGCCGCAATACGTCACCATCCTTGTGGTGAGCTGGAGCATATCTTTGTCGTCGTCGACCACGAGTATCTTCATGCCCGTTCCTCCGCCGGTTCAGAAATCCCGGATCTTTACCACCCGGCATTCCACCCCGAAAAGGGCGGAATCCTTGCGCTTTTCGTAAATGGAATAGACCTGCGCGGTGGAAACGTTGAGCCCCAGCAGCGGGATGACGTTGGCCAGCTGCTGCAGCGAGGCCCGCAATATGCCGCGGCGGATGTAGATCTGCTGCCCGGAGGCCATGAGGTCGCCGCGCAGTTCGCTTAACTTCTTGTACGCCCCAGGGGAAGTGTTGCCGTGCGGGTATTCTATCATCTTGCCGGCCATGGGGCATTTGTAAAGGCCGCCCTTGCGCCGGAGAACGCCGGCTTTGGTCAGGGCGGCCAGGGCTTTTCGGAGGTCTGCGGGGGCAAGGCCGGTATTCCTGGCCAGCTCCTCCTGGGACTGGCCGCCGGTGTCGTTTGAAAGCAGCATCCAGCACAGGTAGGTCCCGCCGTCCGCGGAGATGGCCTGCATCTGGCGCGGCGTAAGGTGGTGCTTGGTTCCCGTCAGCGACGTCTGCACAGCTTTGTGCAGCGCCCCCGGCACGGGCGGCGGCTGGCAGAGGAACAGGGGTTTTAGAAAATGCGCGAAAGCGTGCTCCCCCAGGGAGGTCCTGAGCCAGGCCGTGGTCAGTTCGACCGCCGGCGCGCTCATATGGGTAAGGCGCAGCGCGAAAATGTAATAGCCTATGTTCTCAAACGCCGGCAGCCTCCGGCCATGCTCGAAGAGCAGGTAGTGCCGGTAGGAAACCTTGAACAGGTCCCTGCCGCCGTTGTTGTGGAAGAAAGCGTACGCGGTCTTAAACCCGGCCTCGGTCCTTAACCGCGCAAGCGTGTCCGAAAAAGGTGTCCCCACAGTTCAGCCTCCTCAACCGCTCCCGCACGATACCATTATAAGCAATAGCGCGGCCCCTGGCTAGCGAACGCGGCGTTCCCTATACGGTACAGGTTAGTCCACCGAATGTTCGCCCCGGCGTCCAGGCAGGAGCCCCGGACGCTTGTCTCGCCGCCCCGCGGCCCGCCCTTCATGGAACGGCCGCGCCAATATGTTTTGCCAGCCGTGCTGTTCTTATCAATAATGCCAAGGACCAGCCGGCCTCCGGGCTTAAGCGCGCGCCGGGCTTCTCTTAACTCTTTCTGAAGGGCCGCAACAACAAAGCGCGGTAACCATCAAAACAAAACCAAAGGCATTATCCGCGTGAGGAAGGTCTTCCGCTTTAGCCTCGTAAATTTCTATGCCGCGCCTGCGGGCGATCTCGGCCATCGGTGCGGAGGGTTCGATCCTTTCGGGATCGCCTCGCGCAACGCCTGCACTTCCGACATGTAAGCGAAATGGTTCTCGTCATACCAGCGGTCGTATTCTATAGCGTGGCGATCAAAGTTTCCCATATAAACAATTAAAGCCCTCAGCAGGCGGCCAGCTCCCGGTTATGGCAGCACACTCAGGCCATGTCTCATCTTCCATAAGAAATATTTCTCGAACCCGAGTTTAAGCCATTTCGCCCAGACCGCCTTTTTCATATACGAACTCTGCCTCGGAGGAAGCAAGGGATATGCCCGCATAAAAGCAGCCGTATTTCCCATATCCATGAGACAGACAACGCCTAGTTCGTCAACAACGGGGGGAGTAACACCGGTGATGTCAGCACTGATCATCGACGCGGCGATCTTTGCCATCTTTAGTGTCATAAACCCGGTCTTCGGTACGCCCGTAGGCACCGGGGTGACCTCCGGTGGAGCGATTACAATAGCAACGCCTATCGCGAAGATATTTTTATATTTAATGTGCCGGTAATTTTTATCTACCGGGATGAACCCGCGCGGATTTCCAAGCGGTGCCACCGCGGGAACGCCCTTGAACGGAGGGGCGATCATCGCAAGTTTGAAAGGCACTTTAGTGCCGTCTTTCAGCTTTATCTCTCCCGGGGTTACCTCTTCTATCGCCTGGCTTACTATCGGCTTAATGTCCCGCTCTGCGAATTCATCCTCGATGAACCGTTTCGATAAGCCCAGTCCGCCAACGCCCATATGTCCCAGATAAGGTTCTGATGTAAGGTAGATGATGGGCACTTTGTGCCGCATCTTCAGCCGGCGCAGTTCCGCATCCATCTCGAACGCAAGTTCATAGGACGGGCCGAAACAACTGACCATCTGCGAGGAACCGAGTACCAAAGGCCCCGGATTTTCGAGGATCTTGCGCCAAGTCTGCCCGGTCCTTACTGCATGTTCAAGCGTGAATGTGCAATCCGTATGGCCTTTTTCAGGCCCAAGCCCGGGAATTTCAGCGAACGAGAGTTGCGGCCCCGTCGAGATAACGAGAAAGTCGTAGGACAGTTCTTTATTCCCTGCGGTGATCACCTTCGCTGCTTCGGGATCCACCTCCCGCGCCGCTTCATGGATGAAATTTATCCCTTTAGGTTTTAGTATGTCGCTGATAGGGAGGGTTATGTCTTCAGGCTTTCGCCACCCCATGATCAGCCAAGGCAGGGACGGCATGAAAACAAAACGGTCGTCGTCGCTTACCACTGTAACGTCCGCTTTGCTCCCGAGCAGCCGCTTAAGTTCCAAGGCCGCGGTCAGTCCGCCGAACGATCCGCCCAGCACAACTATTCTTGTCGGCATAACCCCTCCCTGTCCCCCGGTTCCTCTTAAAACACCAGCACCTTGTCGGCCCAGGTGGTCCATTCTGTCAGAATGGCCATTGTGCCGCGCTTTGCGCCCTCGGCCAGCAGCTCGTCGGTTATGCCGCGGGCGTCCATGCAGGAACCGCAAACGCTTATCTCGCCGCCCTGCTTATTCACAAGTTTCAGCATGTGCTCGATATTGTAATAACCCTGGGGCGTTTTCTGGTTCTTGATGCCGCAGGGAGCGCCGTCGCCCATCAGGAACACGCGTATCTGCTCGCTCTGGCTTTTCCCGAGAGACACGGCCAGCCTCAGACCGTTATAGCTCTTTTCGCCGCCGTAGGGCTGCTCGTTGAGTATAAACAGGTTTTTCATATTATCAGCTCCTTAAGTTCTGCCCGTTCAGAATTCGTAACGCATGGATACATATAGATTGTCGTTCTTATCCAGTTGTCCGAGGAAGGTGTTGTTGTTTGCGCCTCCGAATACATTTACGCCTACGGTGGCCGTGAGTTCATCCGTGACGTGACAGGCCGCCTCGGGTATCAGGTAAAAATCCTGGTCCGTCGGGCTCCAGAAGGAGAACAGGGAAAGCTTCCAGGTCTGGTATTTCAGGAACTGTGTGAGCCGGAGCGTCAGCAGAGAGCGCAGCCGGTCCTGCTTTGGTAAGCCGGCGGGAAGGCTGGCCTCGTAGCGGCTGTAGTTTTGCATGTACTCGCCGTAATACTGTAGGCCGGCCGTGAAATCCGTCCAGGGTGAGCGTTGATAGCCAGCGAGGAAACGGGTCTGCGAATTGGGGATTACCGGATCGGTCCCGGCTATATCCTGCCTGGAATCATAATAACCTGCCTCAAAACTTAATACGCCGCCGGCGGCGTTGCCCTGAAGGCTGGCGCCGTAGACGGCGAGCCTCGGGTAAATTATCGTCAGTTTGGTCGGGGCGGTCAGAGAGTCCGGTTCCATAGAGGGGGTACGGAAGAAACCGCGGTAGGCATAGAGCGCCGCATCGAAGCCCAGGACAGGGCGGGAAAGCCTCGCGGCCAGCTCCGCGTTGCCCAGGTCATGGCGCGGTTTGGCTTCAACCCGGTTAGTCACCTGGCTGAAAGGGTCGAAAAGAAAGAAGCTCTGGCTGGTGGGGAAATGGTCCGGCTCGAAGGCCGGGGTGGCGACGATATCCAGGGATGCCTTCTCGGAATAGACGCTCGCTTTAAAGCTGCCCGCGCCCGTCTTAAGATATTCCAGTGGTTGGCCGGAGAAAAGCGCGGCGTAGTTCTTGGGGAAAAGATCGTTGATGAAAAGAAGATCGCCCACGCCCCAGGTGTGGATCTGCCGGCCGGCCCTGAAATCGAATGGGCCTTTGGCGTAGGTCAGGTAAGCCTCGCGCACGTCCACCGAACTGTCGGCGTTCGCCTCGTCGCGCAGGAAGTCCGTCTTGGCGAAGTAGCCCGCCCCGCCGCCGGGA
>Ga0154363_137_pt1 | contig 130349 bp, 104 predicted proteins | sample RifGroA2_FD_115891 | JGI IMG/M metagenome (GOLD analysis project Ga0154363, IMG submission 115891) | Elusimicrobia bacterium GWA2_62_23
TGAGCGGCATATCAAAGATTTACGACGAAGAAGGCGTGCTGACAATTAAAACCAACTATTTGGACGGTAAAAAGAACGGGGTCGAAGAAATTTACAAGCACAAAAGCGGTCTCATCGTCAGAAAGACATACAAACTGGGGAAATTGGTAAAAGAAGAAACCGTCCGTTCCGTCCAACCCTGAAGAAAGAAAAAGCCCCTTGCGGGGCCTTCTCCTAATGACCTGGCCGTCTTCTACAGCTGCCGGCGCTGGATGGCTATGTTGAAGAGTTTTATGTAGGCTTCGGCCGACTTGTGCCAGGCGAAGTCGCCGCGCATGGCGTTGCGCACCATCATGTTCCAGTTCTCGCGCCAGCCGTACAGCGACACGATATGCCCCAGCACCGAGTGCAGCTGCGCCGGGTCAGCGTTGTCTATCGCGAAGCCGTTGGAATCCTTCGGCTCCCCGTTATAGAACACCGTATCCTTCAGCCCGCCCGTGCGCGTCACCACCGGCAGCGTGCCGTAGCGCATGGAGATCATCTGCGAAAGCCCGCACGGTTCGAAGCGCGAAGGCATGATAAAGATATCCGACCCGCCGTAGATCTTGTGGGCCAGCGCCTCGTCCATGCCGGTGCGGAAAGCCACCCGCTTGGGGTTGGCCGCCGCCAGCGCGCCGAAAGCGTCCGCCAGGCCCGGGTCGCCCGCGCCCAACACCACGAACTGCATCTTATCGAGGAAATCAGGGGCCGCCTTCAGCAGCACGTCCAGGCCCTTCTGCTGGTCCAGCCGGCTCACCACGCCGGCCAGGATCAGGTCCTTGTTCTCCTCCAGGCCCAGCTCCTTCTGCAGCGCCTTCTTGCAGGCCGCCTTGCCGCGCTGGAAGCTCTTGAGCTCGTAGCCGCGGTCCAGGAAAGTGTCGGTGGCCGGGTCCCAGATCTCCTCGTCGATGCCGTTGAGGATGCCGAACAGGTCCGAGGTACGGTGCTTGAGCACCCCCTCCAGCCCGTGGCCGAACTCCGGCCGGTACTGGATCTCGCTGGCGTAGGTGGGGCTCACCGTGGTCACCAGGTCCGAGAACACCAGGCCCGACTTCATGAAATTTATGCCGCCGTAGAACTCCAGCCGCTCGGGCGTGAAATCCAGCCAGGAGAAGCCCGCCTTCAGCAGCGTTTCCTTGGGGAACATGCCCTGGTAGGCGATGTTATGGATGGTAAAGACAGAGGCCGTCTTGGCGAAGAAGGAGTCTATCTTATAGAGCGTGCGCAGATAGGCCGGCACCAGGCCGGTCTGCCAGTCGTGGCAGTGGATCACGTCCGGCTTGAAACCTATGAACTTGGCGCCTTCCAGCACCGCGCGCGAGAAGAACACGAACCGCTCGTCGTTATCCTCGTAATCGCCCTGCGCCGAACGGTAGATGCCGGGCCGGTCGAAAAATTTCGGGTTCTCTATGAAATAGACGGCCACCTTGCCCCACTGCACGCGGCTCATAGTGGCGGTCTCCACCCTGCCGCCCACCGGGATGAGGAAACTGCCGCCAGTGGCCTTGGGTGAGAACGCCCCGCCGCCCACGTTGCGGTAGCGCGGCAGGAACAGCACCACCTCCGCGTCCTCGGCCCGGGAGAAGACCTGCGACAGGGCTCCGGTCACGTCGGCCAGGCCGCCGGTCTTGCAGAAAGGGAAAGCTTCGCTGGCTGCGATGAGTATCTTCATAAATCCTCCGCCCCGGGGCTAAAGCTTGAACTTCCGCCCCGTATTGAGTATCTCGGCCGCGTCCTCCGGCGAGACGGTATTGATGTAAAAACCGGTGCCCCATTCGAAGCCCGCCACGTGGGTGAGCTTGGGCATGATCTCGATGTGCCAGTGGTAATGCTCGGCCGAAGGCTCCTGCACCGGCATGGTGTGCACTATCAGATTGTAGGAGAGGTCCGGCAGGGAGGCGTTGAGCTTGGCCAGCGTGGTCTTGAGCACGGCGGCCAGGGAAGACGCCTGGGAGCCGGGCAGGTCCTCGAAGTGGCTGGCGTGCTTCTTGGGCAGGATCCAGGTCTCGAAGGAGAACCGGCTGGCGTACGGGGTCACGGCCAGGAAATCGGCGTTCTCTCCCACCACCCGCAGCTTGAAATCGCTCTCCTCTCGCACGATATCGCAGAAGACGCAGGTGCCGCGCTCGCGGTGGTAGTCGGCCGCGCCGTCTATCTCCTGCATCACGCGCAGCGGGGCCATGGGCATGGCGATGATCTGGGAATGCGGGTGCAGCAGGCTCGCCCCGGCGTTGCGGCCGTGGTTCTTGAAGATCATCACGTACTTGATGCGCGCGTCCTTCTTGATCTCCTTCACCCGCAGGGCGAAGGTGCGCACCACGTCGGCCACGGCTTCATCGGACATCTGCTCCAGCAGCCGGCCGTGTTCCGGGGTCTCTATGACCACTTCGTGGAAGCCCATGCCGTCCATCTTGTCGTAGATGCCGGAATGGCGGTTCTCCACGGAGCCGCCGGCCTCGAGGGCAGGGTATTTGTTGCGCACCACGCGCAGGCGCCAGCGGCCGTCGGGGCCTGGCAGGGAATAGATCTCGGGCGGGGTCAGACTCTCGTGACCGGCGCAGAAGGGGCAGGCGTAGCCCGACTCGTGGCCGGCACGGAACTCGTTCGGGCGCAGGCCGCGCTCCGAGGCGATGATCACCCAGCGGCCGAAGACGGGATCTTTTCTTATTTCAGGCATTTAATGACGGCGGCGGAAAAAGCTAGTTGTTCTCCCTCGGCTCCTCCGGGGAAGTCTCGGAAGGCTGCTCGGCCACGGCGGCCTCCACCTGGGCCTCTTCGGGCGCCGGTTCGCCGGTCTCGGGCTCTTCGGCCTGGACCTCGGCGTTCTGCTCCCCCTCGGGGATGGCTTCGGCCGCGGGCTCGCCTTCGGCGGCCTCGACGGCGGCCTGGGCCGGGTCCTGCGGCGGGGCGCCTTCGGCCACCGGCTCGCCCAGGGAATCCTGCTCTATCAGCTCCACCGCCGTGCTCTGCGCGGCGGCGGCCACGTTCTCTATGTTGAAGCTTTCGAGCTTGGGCAGGTCGTCCAGGGAATTCAGGCCGAACTGGCGCAGGAACTCGCTGGTGGTACCGTAAAGTATCGGGCGGCCTATGCTCTCGCGCCGGCCCACCACGGTGATGAGCCTGCGCTGGGTGAGGGTCTCGAGCGGGCCTATCACTTCCACGCCGCGGATGGCCTCTATCTCGGCCCTGGTCAGCGGCTGTTTGTAAGCGATGATGCACAGCGTCTCCAGGGCGGCCTGGGTCAGGCGCACGGTCATCTTGTTCTGGTACAGCTTGCGCACCCAGATGCCGTACTCGCTGCGGGTGGCGAGCTGCCAGCCGCCGGCCACCTGCATCACCTGCAGGGTGCGGCCTTCCTCGTCGTAAGTCTTGCGCAGTTCCTGCAGCAGGCCTTCCACGCGCTCCTTGTTGCGGACCTCGCAGAGCTGGGCCAGGCGGTTCACCGGCAGCGGCGCGTCGGTGATGAACAGCAGCGTTTCCAAAATTTTCTTAAGTTCTGCGTCTTCCATGTTTACCTCTCAGATCAGTTCTGCTGAGCCGTGGGCGGCTCCGGCGCGGGCTCCTGCGGCGCGGCTTCGGCCGCGGGCTCGGCGTGGGGAGCCGGCTCGGCGGGCGCGGCTTGCGGCGGAGCAGGATAAATGCGCACCTCGGTATAGGCCTCGTCCTGCGAAACCAGTATCTTGCGCTGCTTGATGAGCTCCAGCAGGGCCATGAAACAGGTGATCACGCCCAGGCGCCTGGTCTCGGACGCGAACACGTCGTCGAGCAGCATCCACTCGCGGCCTTCCAGCATCTTCTCTATCTTGGCCACGCGGGATTCTATGGGGAACTGGTCGGCCTCCACTTCGCGGCTGGCCTCCACGCGCACGAAGGCCCTTTTTACGGCGTCCATGAGCGCGTAGAAATCCAGGTCCAGGTACTTTTCCTCACTGGTGAACACCGGCGAGCCGCGGTAGAAGGAATCCTTGAACTTGTTGAAGCGGCCGTTCATCTCCCTGGAGGCTTCCTTGTAGCGCTGGTACTCTTCCAGCATGCTCACCAGGGCGCCGCGCGGGTCGGGGCCGTTCTCGCCGTCCTGCACCTCGGGCGCGGGCAGCAGCATCTTGGCCTTTATCTGCATCAGCGTGGCGGCCATCACCAGGAACTCGCCGGCCACCTCGAGGTTGAGGCTCTTCATCACGTCCAGGTACTGCAGGTACTCGGCCGTGATGTTGGAGATGGGGATATCGTAAATGTCCAGGTTGTTCTTCTTGATGAGGTGCATCAGAAGGTCGAGCGGACCCTCGAAATTCTCCAGGTGGATGTCTATGGCGCTCATATCAGACCCGCCGCCTTGGAAACGGCCGCCATCTTGGCCGAAGCCGCCGCGCGCGCCTTGGCGGCGCCGGCCGCCAGCAGCTCCTCCGGGTTCACGGAGGCCGCGAGCTCCGCCCGGCGGGCGCGCAGGGGGGCGAGTTCCTTTTCCATAAGTTCGATCAATTGTTTTTTGCAGGCGCCGCAGCCCACCTTACCCTCGCGGCACTCGGCCTCGCGGGCTTTCCAGTCGGGGTTATAGAGCTTGTGGAAAGCGCAGGCCACGCAGCCCTCGGGATGGCCCTTGTCGTCCACCTTCACCTTGAGCGGGTCGGTGTACATCTTCTTCACCTTCGTCTCCAGGCCCTTGGCGTCCTCGAAAATGCCTATGGTGTTGCCGTAGGACTTGCTCATCTTGCGGCCGTCGAGGCCCGGCACCACGGGGGAGCTGGTGAACAGCGGCTCCGGCTCCGTCAGCACGGGGGCGCCGAACATGTGGTTGAAGCGGCGGGCGATATCGCGCGAGAGCTCCAGGTGCGGCAACTGGTCGCGGCCGATGGGCACGAACCTGGCGTCGTAAAGCATGATGTCGGCGGCCTGCAGCACCGGGTAGCCCAGGAAGCCCAGCGTGGCCATGTCGGAATGCAGCGCCAGCTCTCCGGCGTCGTGGCCGTGGGCCTCGGCGAGCTGTTTGGTCACGCCCTCGGCCTGCTTCATCTTGTCTTCCTGGCCCTTGTATTTCTGCTTGTGCAGTTCCTGCAGCTGGTCCTTGAAAGTGGGGTTGCGCAACAGCCAACTGATGGGGGCCACCATGCCCAGCAGCAGCGCGAGCTCCGCGTGCTCCTTGACGTCGGACTGGCGGAAGAAGACGCTGCGCTCCGGGTCCAGGCCGATGGCCAGCCAGTCCAGCACCATCTCGCGGGTGTTGGCGGCTATGTTCTCGCTCTTGTCGGCGCCGGTGGTCAGCGCGTGCCAGTCCGCCACGAAAAAATAGCAGCCGTATTTATTCTGCAGGTCCACCCAGTTCCTGAGGGTGCCCCAGTAATTGCCCAGATGCAGCCGGCCGGTGGGCCTGGCGCCTGAGACTACCACGGATTTAGTTTCTTTTTCCATATGTAAAGCCGTTCAAAAACCGCCCATCAGCGAGACCACCAGCAGCATGGCCAGGTTCAGCACCGGCCCCATCACCTTCTGCAGCAGGCCGGTGAACACCAGGGCGAGCAGGATATACATGCCGTAAGGGATATGCTTCTCGTAAATTTCCAGCGCCCGCCCCTTGAGCAGGCCAAGCGCGATCTGGCTGCCGTCGAGCGGGAACAGCGGGATCAGGTTGAAGACGGCCAGCATCAGGTTGATCAGCACCGCAAAACCGAACATGCGCAGCAGCGTCAGCGTCAGGTCCCCCGGCAGGAAGTCCAGCATCAGCAACTTTACGGCCGCGATGGAGAGCAGAGCCAGCAGGATATTCGAGAGCGGGCCGCTGAAAGCCACCACGGCCATGTCCCTGCGCGGGCTGTGCATGCGGTACGGGTTCACGGGCACCGGCTTGGCCCAGCCTATGGCCGGGAAATTCATCAGCACGCAGACTACCGGGATCAGCACCGTGCCTATGGGGTCCACGTGCGGCAGCGGGTTGAAGGAGAGCCGCCCGGAAAGATAAGCGGTATCGTCCCCGCGCCGGTAGGCCGCAAAGCCGTGCGCGAATTCATGAAAAATGACAGAAAAAAACAGCACCGGGAGCTGTAAAATCCACTCCATAGATTTATAATTATATTAATATATCCACTACTAAAGGAAGTCCGGCCCCCAAAATCGGGTTTTTTAGTATAATTCTAGGTGAATTTTCAGGGGATCATAACAATGGAAAAACTCAAAAAACTCATCCTGGAGCGCAAGGCGAAGATAGGCATAGTGGGCCTGGGCTACGTGGGCCTGCCGCTCGCGGCCGAATTCGGCAAGGGCGGCTTCCAGGTGACCGGTTTCGAAGTGGACCAGCAGAAAGTGCGCGACATCAGGGACGCGGAATCCTATATCCCGGACGTGCCCACCGAAGAAGTGGCGAAACTCGTGAAGAAAGGCCTGCTCAAGGCCACCCTGGATTTCGCGGGCCTAAAAAAAATGGACGCGGTCATTATCTGCGTACCCACCCCCCTGCGCAAGAGCAAGGACCCCGACGTTTCCTATATAGTGGCCTCGGTCAAGGAAGCCCGCCGCTACCTGCGCCGCGGCCAGCTCATAGTGCTGGAGAGCACCACCTACCCCGGCACCACCCGCGAACTGGTGAAGCCCATGCTGGAAGCCGGCGGCCTGAAAGCCGGCAAGGATTTCTTCCTGGCTTTCTCGCCGGAGCGCGTGGACCCGGGCAATAAGAAGTACGGCGTGAAGAACACCCCGAAAGTGGTGGGCGGCCACACCCCCGCCTGCACGGAACTCGCCGGCCTGCTCTACGGGGCGGTAATAGACAAGGTGCTGAAAGTTTCCAGCACCGAGGCGGCCGAGCTGGTGAAGCTGCTGGAGAACACTTTCCGCGCCGTGAACATAGGCATGATCAACGAGATGGCCCTGATGTGCCACAAGCTGGGCCTCGACGTGTGGGAGGTCATAGGCGCCGCGGCGTCCAAGCCTTTCGGCTTCATGCCTTTCTACCCCGGCCCCGGCATAGGCGGCCACTGCATCCCGCTGGACCCCCATTACCTCGGCTGGAAGATGAAGACGCTCAACTTCGAGCCGCGCTTCATAGAGCTGGCCGGCGCCATCAATTCCTCCATGCCCGACCACGTGGTGGCGCGCCTCGGCGAGATCCTCAACACCCGCGGCCTGGCCCTCAGCCGCTCCAAGATACTGATGATAGGCATGGCCTACAAGCCCGACATCTCCGACCCGCGCGAAAGCCCGGCCCGGGACGTGCTGATACTGCTGGAGAAGACCGGAGCCAGGGCGGATTTCTACGACCCTTACGTCTCCGAGACCGACGTGGAAGGCGAGGTGCGCCGCGCCCGCAAGGACGCGCTGAAAAAAATAAAGCAGTACGACTGCGTGATGATAGTCACCCCGCACTCCTGCATAGATTACGCCGCCATTGTTAAGAACGCCAGGCTGGTCTTTGACACCAGGAACGCCACCAAGGGCCTGAAAGGGAAGAATATCTTCAGGTTATGACCGAAAACCAAGACCAAAAGCTGCTCTGGTTCAACTTCCTCAAGACCTTCACCCGGGCGCTGGTGCAGATCAACCTGTACAAGCCGGACCACCCGCAGGTAAAGCAGGCGCTCGAAGAAGGGCAGGCCCTGCTGGGCCAGATAGCCGACTCGCTGGGCGGCGGTGACTTCTCCGTTACCATAGACCACGACAAGCTGCTGGTCAACGGCGTACCGCTGGTGGCGGCGGACAAACTCCCCAACTCGCTCAAGAACCTCTATTCCAAGTTCCGCATCCAGACCATCACCTTCTCCCCCGGCGCCGGCGGCGACGACCTGCTGGCCCTCTGCCAGGTGCAGGCTTTCAAGGGCGAGGCCAAGGCCTTCCTGGCCGAGCGCGGCATAGAGAAGATTAAGCTCAACGAGGCCGTTTACGCCAAGGTGGAAGCCGGCGCCCCCGCGGGCGCGGCCTCCGTAACGGCCCCAGGCCAGGCCGGCGCGGCCGGCGGTCAGGGCCAGGGGCAGGGCCAGGCCGGCGCACCCCAGGAAAAAGTGGCCGAGAAGATCTCCGGCCAGAATTTCGAGAACGCGCTGGCCACCGTGGTGGGCCGCGTCACCTCCGACCCGGCCGAACAGCGCCGTGTCATAGAGCTGCTGGAGGCCAAATTCAAGGAAGCCGTGGAAGCGGGCGTCACCAGGGCGCTGGAGGAAGTGCGCCGGGAGAAAAAGAAAGTAGAGAACGACATGGCCCGCACCGAGTCCGTCATGACCAGCATCGCCGACGGCGTGGTGGTGGTGGACAAGGAAGGCAAGATCCTGATGATGAACCCGCAGGCGGAGGCCATTTCCGGCAAGGCCCTCTCGCAGTTGTCGGGCAAGAACATAGTGGACCTCTCCCAGATAGAGAACCAGGTGGTCTCCCTGGCCAAGGAGATCAAGAGCGAGAACCGGGCCGATATTTCCAAGGAGATCGTCCGGACCGGGCCCGCCGGCATGGCGGAGACCGTGAAGAAGGCCACCGCCATCATCCAGAACGAGGACGGCAAGATAGTCGGCGCCGTGTCCATCCCCACCGACGCGGTCAAGCTCAAACAGGTGGAGCAGCTGCAGCAGGAGTTCATAGCCAACATGACCCACGAGCTGCGCTCGCCGCTCACGTCCATAAAAGCCGCGCTGGAGATCATGGGCAAGGACGCCGGCGGCGACGACGCCTCCAAGGGCGTGCTCAACACGGCCATCCGCAACACCGAGCGCCTCAATTCCATCATCACCGACATCCTGGACTTCTCCAAACTCCAGTCCGGCAAGATGGTCTTCCACCAGGAAGGTTCGCCGGCCGCGGAAATAGCCAAAGAGGCGGCCGAATCCATGCGCGCCTGGGCCACCTCCAAGGGCATCGACCTGGCCGTGAGCGTGGAACCGGGCGTGCAGCACATCTACGCCGACCGGCGCCGCACCGTACAGGTGCTCATCAACCTCATTTCCAACGCCATCAAGTTCACCCCGCAGGGCGGCACCATAGAGATCTCCGCGGACGCCGGCAAGGAGTCCCTGGCCGGCTTCACCTTCTTCTCCGTGAAGGACACCGGCTGCGGCATAAAGAAAGAGGACCAGGGCAAGATCTTCGAGAAATTCGTGCAGGTGGCCTCCGGCGAGAAAGTGGGCGGCACGGGCCTCGGCCTGTCCATTACCAAGGCCATGGTGGTAATGCAGGGCGGGCGCATCACGCTGGAAAGCGAGCCCGGCAAAGGCTCCACCTTCAGGGTCGGCATGCCGGTCTACAAGGGCCAGGGCGAACAGCAGGTGTTCGAGCAGGTCCCCGAGGTGAAGGCGCCGGAAAAGCCCTGGTGGAAGAAGCTTTTGGGGATGTGAGTATTGTTATCCCCGGCCGATAAATAATAAAATATACCTTCAGCTGTTCCTTGCGCTCGTATCTCAACGGATAGAGTCCCGCCCTGCGAAGGCGGTTATACAGGTTCGATTCCTGTCGAGCGCACCAAATTTCCCGTATGCCCGAAAACAAAGAGAATAAAAAGGCCGACAATAAGACCGGTCGCTACGTCTACGACGCCAAGCTGGGCAAGGTCGTGAAGGTCTCCGACGACATACCCGGCCTGAAGAAAGGCGGCTCAAAGCCCGTCGGCTGCCCCATGAACCCCGGCGGCCACCAGTGCGGCGGCGGTTGCGGCTGCGGCGGCTGAAAAGGGAAAAGCATGTTCAAGACCAACGAGTATTTCGAAGGCAAAGTTAAATCCATATCCTTCAGCACCGGCTGCGAACCTGCCACCGTGGGCGTGATGGCCCCCGGCGACTACGAATTCGGCACCGGCAAGAAGGAGATCATGACCGTGGTGAGCGGCAAGCTCACGGTGAAACTCCCCGGCGAGACCGCGTGGAAGGATTTCCCGAAAGGCAGCACCTTCATGGTCCCCGCCAGCTCCAAGTTCCAGCTCAAGGTGGGCGAAGACACCGCCTACCTCTGCCTCTACGTGGACTGACGCGGAAGAAGGCGCAAAAAAACCCGGGAGAGTTCCCGGGTTTTTTATTGGCGTTATTTGCCGGCCTTAGCCTCCGCCAGGCGCAGTATGAGCCGCTGCTCCGGAGGCAGCCCGGCCCCGGAACCGTACCTTGAGAGAAAATCCTCCAGCGGCTTCGGGTCTTCGGTGACCCCGTAGAGCGCAGGGAAGATCTGCGCCAGGGCGTCGGGATACAGCGTTTCGGGCCTGTGCCCGCTCTTCACCCCCCCGGCCAGCCCCCAGTAGTAGAAACCGCCGGCCCGGTCGTAAAGGACCTCGGTTATGCCCTTTTTTATGGCCTGGGCCACGGTATCGTAATAAGGCTGCCGCCCGTAGCCCAGCGCCTCGGCCAGCCGCTGATAGGCGAGCAGGCCGGCGTAGCATTCGCAGTTGTCCATCAGGTATTTGCTGTCCGAGCCCGGCAGGGCCCGCACCAGGCCGTCCTTGTCCTGCAGGTAGGAAATTATGAACGCCACGTCCTTTATCTTCCCCCAGTTCCTGCGCACCAGGCGCGCGTCGCCGGAGACCGAATAATACTTCTCCAGCAGTATCAGGAAGGTGGCGGCGTAGCTGTCCACGGAATCGTAACCCTTGCCGGCGGTCTCGCGCCCGTCGGGCCCTATATAGTAGTCGTACATGCTGCCGGTCACGCCGTGCTTGTCCGGATAATTGAGGTGGTCGATGTACCACTGGATATAGGCGCCGGTCTCCTCCACGTGGCTGCGCTTCTGCAGCAGCCCGAGGCCGATAACGTTGTTGAGGTACGGGTTCACGGCATGGGCGGCGGCGGCCGGCTCATAATGCCGCCACAGCGCCAGGGCGGGATTATACTCCCGGCCCGCGCACCCGGCCAGGAGCAGCAGCGTCAGCGGCAGTAATTTTTTCATAAGAGCGGGCTAGCCGCCGGAGTAGATGTGGGAGATGACCACGCGGTCGCCGTCGGCCAGTTGGTCGCCGGCCACCACGGCCCGCCCGTTGCGCGTTATGATGGTGGGGCGCTTCTTATCGATCTTCACCAGTACGGAAAGCTCCCCGGCCGTCACCGGGCCGGGGAGTTCCAGCGTCCGCTCGCTGAACCCGCCCTCGTAGATGAGCGGGCCTATCAGCTTCACCGTTACTTTCATCAGTTGAGCGCGGCCACCTTGGCGGCCGCGGCCGCCTCCGCCTCGAGCCCCAGTTTCTTCAGGGTCTCCAGGGTGGGAATACCGCGAGAGTCGTAGCCGCGAGCATCGTAGTAATGCTGCAGCAGCGAGTCGTACTTGTCGTACTCCAGCACCACGCCTTTCTGCGGGCCCTCGGTGTCGGCGTTGGCCTTGTCGAACCAGACCGCCGGCGGGTAGTCGTCTTTGCGCGTCGCGTTCGGAAACTCGCGCAGGTAATGCAGCTTGATCATGGAATAGGCGCGGTCGGCCGCCACCCAGAAATTCTCCAGCGTCCAGTCCAGCCCGGTGACCGCGTTGAAGAACTTGGGATAGTTCTCCAGCTCGTAGCCCACCTCCACCCAGGGGAAGCGGCAGGCCACCAGCATCTCGAACAACCCGCCGCGGATGCGCTGCAGCTCTATCACCTTGGCCGCCTTCTCGGGGCCGTAGCTCTCGCGCTTGCTGTGCTTGAGCTCGAAGGTGATGATCCACGCCTCGCGGTGGTGGCCGCCTATGGCCGCCACGCCGAAGGCCAGCGCCTGGCCGGGGATGGACTTGCAGTTGTAGGCGGCCATCTCCAGGCCCTTTACCTGCATGGCGTAGTCGGCGGAATTCTTGCCGTAAACCTTGGCGGCCTTCAGGGCGCCGTCAGCCAGCAGGTTGCCGGTTTCGCCCTTACGGGTGGCTATGTCCCAGAGCAGCGTCTTGCCTTTTTCGGCGTCGCCGAACTTAAAGTCGCCCTTCGCCGCGCCGTGCTCTATGGCGTCGCCGTAGAAGCCCAGCACCGCACCGGCCGAGATGGTGTCCAGGCCGTAATCGTCACACAGATAGTTCAGGGAGCCCACCTGCTTGAGGTCGAACACGTTGATATTCGGGCCCAGCATACCGATGTTTTCGTAGTCCAGCTCGCTCTCGCGGCCTTCCTTGTCGTGGATGGTGATGCCGCAGTGCATGGTGCAGGAGGGGCAGCCGTAGGTGGCTATGCGGGCCGCGTCCAGGCGCTCGCCGTCTATCTTGTGCGCCTCGGGGTGCGAGGTCTTGCGCATGTTCTGCACCGGCAGGCCGTTCACCTCGTTGCACCAGGCCAGCACGGCATTGGTACTCTGCTTGCTCCAGCCGCTTTTCTGGTCCAGTTCGCGGGCCTTCTTCAGGCCGTCTATGCCCAGCTTGCGCATCAGCTCCGGGTCCGCCTGCGGGATCTGCTTGGTGCCCTTTACCACTATGGCCTTGAGCAGTTTGGAACCCATCACCGCGCCTATGCCGGGGCGCCCGCCGGCGCGGCCTTCCAGGCTGCGGATCACGGCGAACAGCACCTTGTTCTCGCCGGCCTGGCCGATGTTCAGCACGCCGGCGTTCTTGCCGTGCTTCTTATAGATCCATTCGTTGGAGAAGTAGGTGCCCTTACCCCACATCTCGTCCGCGGGCAGGAACTCCACCTTATCGTCCTCGATATTGAGATAGGTCGGCTTATCTGCCTTGCCTTCGATTATCATGGCGTCGTAGCCGGCCTTGCGCAGCTGACTGGAGACATTGGAGCCCAGGTTGCCGTCGCCGTAGAACCCGGTGAGCGGGGATTTGGCGGCCACAACAACCTTGCCAGTGTTGGGGGCGGGAATGCCGGCTATTGGGCCCAGGGCCACCACCAGTTTGTTCTCCGGGCCCAGCGGATCTATGCCGGGCTTCAGCTCGTCGAAAAGTATCTTGGCGGCGAAACCGCGCCCGCCTACCCACTTCTTGGCGAATTCTTCGGTAAAGGATTCTTTCTTCCAAGTCTTGTCGGTAAGGTTCACCCTCAGGATATTGCCGGTCCAGCCTTTCATGTTCCCTCCGTTGAATAGGACTGCAAAAGATAATTAATTTTACCTTTTTAAAAAGCCGGCGCGCGGTACTTAGGGCCCAGCCGGGGCTGGGTCCTAATTCCCCTGGAAATTAGGCACAAAGCCTTATGCGGGGCCGGGCGGGTAATTTGTAACCTAGCCTTTGTAAGTTTTAAAGGGCCGTACCGGGCCATATCAAGGAGACAATAATGAAAATACTGATGACCGCCATCCTGCTTTCCGGCGGCTTTTCCACGCTGGCGGCCGGTTCTTTCGCCGACCTGAGCTCGCAGGCCCCGGCCAGCGAAATAAAGCTCTCCGCCCCGGTGCCGGCGCCCGCGCAGGACAAAGCCGCGCAGAGCTGGGCCGAAGCCGCCAAGACCGCTTTCGAGCGCGAGATAGAGGCCGGCGGCCTGACCAATTTCGCCGACCTTAAAGAACTCCCCCCCGGCGCCCGCGCCCGGCTGGAGACCGAACTTGCCACCCTCCCCGAGGGGCCCGGCAACACTTCCGAAGCCTTCAAACTGAACGTGAACGGCCGCACAGCCTTCGTGGTGCAGAGCTACGTCTACGACGACACCATGCGCGCCTGGCTCTTCAACGCGGCCGGCGTACTGGTGGCCCGCGGCGAAGGCAGCGTGGATAAGCCCTTCGCCTGGCTGCCGCTTTAAATGCGAGCTTTCGTGGCCCCGCAAACGCGGGGCCCCTTTTCCCACCCGCACTTTAAGGACTATATGACGAACTACCTGCGCCGGATCCTCTGCGTTCTTCTCCTGGCTGCGCAAGCCGCCCCAACCGGCGCGGCTATTGACCAACTGCAAGCAACCGCCCACGCCCTCGAGCAAAACAGGGCCCCTGCCCCCGGCGCCCCGGCTGAGGTAAAGTACTACCGCATAGACCGGGACTCCGACAACACCACCTATGATTACTCGGAAGAGGCCAAACTCGCCGCGGACGCGAAAGTTGTTGAAGCGCAGTTGAAGGCCGCCGGCTACACGATAGTTTCCAGCAAAGCCCTTAAAAAAGCCTTCGGATCGGGCTACTTCGATTACACCCTCGAACAGTTCATAGAATACTCCCCTCCCGCGGGCAGAGCCGCCTCTGACATCCAGTACTACTCTTTAGACCGCAAGGCGGACAACTCCCCTTACAGCTGGAGCGAGGACGACAAACTTAAGAATGACAGCGCAGCCATACAGGCGCAATTGAAGTCCGCGGGATATATAATCATCACCAGCAGGTTAATCCGCCTGTATTTCGGCCAAGGCTATTACGATTACACCCTCAAGCACTACATCGAGTACCTGCCGCCAGCGGGCTTTCGCGCGGAGACGGTAAAGTACTATACCGCCGAGCGCAGCTACGAGAACACGCCGTACAGTTGGAGCGATGACTACAAACTAAAAGCCGACGCCGCCCAGGTTGAGGCGGGGCTGAAGAACGCCGGTTACGTGATAATCCGGAGCAAGTTTTTAAATATCAGCTACGGCCCGGGCTATTATGATTACAACCTGCGGTACTACGTGGAGTACCTGCCTCCGGTAGGCTTCACCGCGCAGGAGATAAAATATTACCGCCTGGACCGCGACTCCCAGAACACGCCCTACTCCTGGTCGGAGGAATCCGGAATTAAAACCGACGGAAAGTCCATGGAAGACCGGCTGAAGGCCGCCGGGAATATAATCCTGAAGACCATGGCCTGGAAGGACGCTTTCGGACAGGGCTACTATGACTACAACTATGTATATTTCATTCAATACACCACGCCCCTGAACGGCTCCACAGCGGAGATATTGGACTACAGCCTGTGGACCGGCAGGGACGGCAATCCATACCTGGGCTGGTACGGCAAAAACCAGGCGGAAGCGGACGGCAAAGCCCTGGAGGCGAATTTCCGGGCCGCCGGGTACGTGGTCCTGGAGGCCAAAGTGATACAGGCCTACGGAGAGGACAGGTGGGGGTACTACATACGCTACGTGCGCCCGGTACAAAGGTAACCATGAACGACAAAAAAATCATGTTTTCTGTTTCCATACTGCTGGCGGCTGCGGCCACGGCCAAAGCCGGTCCCCTAAACCTGGATTTTGACGGAACTTCCGGCGCGGCTCAGAGTTTCAGCAATGAAACCCTGGCGGCCGGACTGGCCGCCGAGGCCGGCGACGCCGGCCTCGTCGAGTTCAATCGCGGGGAAATACCTCCGGCCAACGGGCCGTACTGCGTGGATTCCCCCTACGGCTGCCCGGGCACCGGGGGCGGCCAGGGCGGCGAACAGCCCGTGACCCCGCCGCCTTACTACTCCGGCCTGCAGGGCATTTTCCCCGCAGCCGTTTACGTGAACACCGGACTTCATGACAGCGCCCCCACGCTCATGACCGGCGAGCAGGCGGCAATAAAACTGAGCGCCACCGTAGTGAAGAGCATCTTCGTCAACGAGATGACGGAAACCCTGAAGTTCAAGTTCCCCTACCAGATGTCGCGCGTGGAGGCCATAAAGGCCATGGCCGAGCTGGAAATGGAGCTCATCAAACGAGTAAAGACCCAGCTCTCCAAGGACCTGCAGAAAATAATGCCCATGCCCTGGGAAAGCCAGGAGCAGCAGCAGCTCAAACTGGCCATGATCCGCAACGATGAAGCGGCCATAGACCTCTGGTGGCGCGCGGCCCGCGGCGAGACGGCGGACGGCCGCAACTGGACAGAACTCCCAGGCATGACCTTTACGTTCAAGGGCGGGCAGTCCTATAAACAACTCGGCCGCAGCCTGCAGTGCCGCAATTGCTTCCGCGCCAGGATTCCCGGCAGCCTCTTCGAAGAGCTGCTTAAGAACTGAACTCACGGATAAATAAAAAACCCGGGGCCAAACCCCGGGTTTTTTATTTCAGCGGGCGCGGTTATTTGCCGCCGGTGAACATACGGCCGGTTATCACGTAAAGCTCGCGGCCGCTCTTCTCGGTCCAGATCTCAGAATAGTCCAGGTGCAGGCCGCTCACCTTTATGGTGGTCAGGATGTCCACGTTCTCGCTGTAGGCCTCTTTCAGCACGACGTTGCCGTTCTCATAGGAGCCGGCGTCGGCGCCGTTCTGGTCCAGCAGCTGCGAACCTTTCTTGGTCCAGCGGGCCGGCTCGGAGGCCAGGCCCACGAAACCGCAGTCGAAATAGCCGTCCTTGCGCTCCAGGTAATCCTTGCCGTCGTCGAAAAGCAGCCACATGACGTCGCAGCGGGTGCCGGACCCCTGGTAGGTCCATTCGCCCCAGCCGGTCCATTTGCCGGTCAGGCGGTTCTCCGGGTTGGAGGAACGGCCGCCCACCACCGGCAGGAACTGCCCGGTCTGAAGGATGTAGCCGGAGCCGTTGAACACGGCCGGCACGAACTGGCCGGTGGCCGCGTAGATGAAGCCGCCGCCCACCTGAATGACCGGCTGCACCTTGCCCGTGCGCGGGTCCAGGAGCAGCACCGTGCCGCGGCTGGAAGCGGCGGCCGCGTCCAGGGCGGGAATGAACCGGCCGGCGGCGTCCACGTAATGGTATTCGCCGAAATTGTCCACCCAGAGCAGCTTGCCGTCCTCACGCAGCTCGAAGCGCTGGCAGCTGGAGGAGATCCTGGTCTTATTGAGGTAGAGGTTGGAGAAGCCGTCCAGCCAGGCCACGTCGCCGGTGCGGTCGGCCACGAAGAAATTATTGCTGCTGCCGAGCTTCTCCCGGTTCTTGTAGAGATTGCCGAAGCTGTCGGTCCAGACCACGTCGCCCGTATGGGAAGCCATCTGGAAGCGGGAGGAGGCGCCCAGCTCTTCGGAATTCTTGTAGAGGCGGCCGTAAGGGATCGCGCCAGGCCACGTCGCCGGTCCAGTCGGCCACTATGAACACCTGCGCGCTGCCCACCTCGGCCGAGTTCCTGTAGAGGCGGCCGTAGGAATTCTTCCAGAAGACGTCCCCTGTGTAAAGGGCGATCTCGAAGTCCTGGGCGGAACTTCCCAGTTCGGCCTCGTTCTTATAGATGCGGCCGTAAGAATCGCGCCAGGCGGCGTCGCCGGAGCAGGCGCCTTTGTAGGCGGAGGCGTTGCGGCCGAGCTTCTTGCCGTTCTTGTACAGGTCCCCGTTCTTCACGTAGAGCACCGGCATATTGGGGCAGTTCTCGGGCAGGGCGTTGGCGGCCGGCTGGAAGGCCCGGGCCCTGGCCGGTATCCCCGGCAGGTTTACCGCCGGCAGTTCACCGCCCGGCAGCGTAAAGCCCAGGGCAGCGGCCCCGGTCACCAGGCTGTCAGCGGGCTGCGCGAAAGCGGGGCCGGCCGAAAACAGGAAAGCCGCCGCGGCGCTTAAAGTTACGAGACAGTTCTTCATTATTGCCACCCCACTTGTTCAGATACCTACCGCTCAAATTTTAGCATTTGCTAGTGCCCGCCGCCCCGGAGCATTTCCAGGGCGTGCGGGATCAGGTCCAGCACGGCTTCCAGATTTTCTTTCACGGCTTTGGGGCTGCCGGGCAGGTTGAGGATGATGGTATTGCCGCGTATGCCGCAGATGCCGCGGGAGAGAGCGGCCTTTTTAGTTTTCTTGAGGCCTTCGGCGCGCATCAGCTCGGGCAGGCCGGGGATATTGCGCTCGATAACCTGCGCGGTGGCCTCGGGGGTAACGTCGCGGCCGCTGAAACCGGTGCCCCCGGTGGTAATGACCACGCTCACCCTCAGCTCGTCGCAGTAGCGCAGCAGCTTTTCTTTTATGGCCGGGATCTCGTCGGGCACTATGTCGTAGGCGGCCACGCGGGCGCCTATGGGTTTTATCAGCTCGCCTATCAGCCGGCCGCTGACGTCTTCGGCCTCGCCGCGCGAACAGCGGTCGCTGGAAGTGAGCACGGCTATTTCAATAAAGCTCAATTGGGTCTCCTACGGCTATGTCTCCGCCTTCCGCTACTTCGGCGAAAATGCCTTTACGGGGCATGATGCAGTCCCCTACCTGGTGGTAGATGGCGCAGCGGCTGTGGCATTCCTTGCCTATCTTTGAAATTCTCAGTACGGCGGTCCTGCCCACGCGCAGCCGGTCGCCTATTTTGAGCGCGGCGAGGTTTACCCCTTCGGTGGTGATGTTCTCGGCGTAAATGCCGGGGCGGATCTCCACCGAAGCTTTCTTGGCTTTAGCGTCGGCTATCTGGCCGCGCACGCTTTCCATGTCCAGCAGGCTCACCTGGCGGATGTCCGTGCCTGCGTGCGCGTCCCCGGCTATGCCGGAGCCTTTCACGAGCACGGCCTTCTGGACGTTCTCTTTAGGCACGCCCTTTGCGGCGCTGCAGTTTATAGAGAAGATCTTGCCCATAGTCTTAAAATGTCTGGTCGGGTCTGACCGGGGTGTTACCCGCTCACCCGGACTGCAGGGAACCGTTGCGCGGTTCCCCTCAATCGCTCCGCGATTGAGGCACTGCAGTGACTATTCCGCTAACGCGCAATAGTCACCCCTCTCCCCAACGGGTTCGCCGGGCAACACCCCGGCCATCCCCTCCAACTCCCTAGCGTTTGTAATGGCCGCTCTTGCCGCCGAGCTTCTCCAGCAGGAAAATTTCGCCTATCTCCAGGTCCTGGGCGAACATTTTGCACATGTCGTAAATGGTGAGGGCGGCGGCGGAGGCGGCTACAAGGGCCTCCATTTCCACGCCGGTCTTGCCGGTGCAGCGGGCCTCGGTGGTTATAAGGATGCCCGCTTTTCCCACCTTGAACTCCACGCCTACGAAGTTCAGCGGCAGGTTGTGGCAGAGCGGGATGATGCCCGCGGTGTTCTTGGCGGCGAGGATGCCCGCGAACCGCGCGGCTTCCAGTACATTGCCCTTGGGAAGTTTGCCGGCTTTGATCAGGCCGACTATTTCAGGGTTCAGCTTTATATAGGCCTGCGCCCGGGCCGTCCGCTTGGTATCCTTCTTATTTCCAACGTCTATCATAGGGTCCTTAACCGCCCAGGCTGCTCATCTCTATATTGCCGGCGGTAGGCGAATCTTTCTTGTACTTAGATTTTACTAAAAAGGCTTTCTTCAGGTAGTCGTCCAACGCCGCGTCCGGGGCGTTAGCGCGCAGCAGGTCGCGCAGGCTGTGCGTGGCGGGAGAGAACAGGCACGGGTAGATCCTGCCGGTGCAATCCATGCGCACCCTGTTGCAGGCGCCGCAGAAATAATCGCTGCGCCCGCTGATAAAGCCTATTTTACCGGCGGCGCCGCGCAGTTTATAGACGCTGGCGGGGCCGTCGGCGGCCGCGGCCGGCAGCTGCAGCAGCGGGCCCAGCGCCTCTTCTATGCGGCGCTTGGTCTCGGCGGTGGTCACCAGCGCGCCTTTAAGGCGTGAGGCCCTCTCGTTGGTAGGATAGAATTCTATGAACCGCACGCTCAAAGGGAGTTTGACGGAGAGCCGGGCGAAATCTGCGGCTTCCAGGTCGTTCAGGCCTTTCATCAGCACCACGTTCAGCTTCACTTCGCCGAACCCCGCGGCCAGGGCGGCCTCTATGCCCGCCCACACCTTGTCCAAGCCGGCCGAGCCCGTTATCTTCTTGAAAACGTCCTTCTTGAGCGTATCCAGGCTGACGTTCACCCGGTCCAGACCCGCCTCGCGCAGCGGCTCGGCCAGGTCTTTAAGCAGCAGGCCATTGGTGGTGAGCGCCAGTTCCTTCAGGCCGGGTATGGCGCTCAACATGTTTACCAGGCCCACTATGTTCTTGCGCAGCAGCGGCTCGCCGCCGGTCAGGCGGATCTTCCTGACCCCGGCCCGCACGAAAGCCGCCGCGGCGCGCGCCAGTTCCTCGTGACGCAGCAGGTCCTCGTGTTTCAAATAACCGCTCTTCTCCCGCGGCGTGCAGTAGACGCAGTTGAGGTTGCACCTGTCGGTAAGCGACAGCCTGAGGTAATCTACAGCCATGAAATGAATTTCGCCCGGCCGCATTTTTTCACCGCGCTGTTCTCGGCTATCATGGTAAAGCCGCCGGCCGCGGCCAGGGCCAGGATATCGGCCGAGCCGTTATTGCAGACTTCCCGCAGCGAGAAAGCGGCTTTCACGCCCACGGTGGAGAGCACCATGGCGCGGCGCGGGGTGCGCGGCTCGAATTTGGTCTCGCAGACCCCGTCCAGGAAAACAGGGGCGAAATCAGGGCGGCCCGCCATTTTGCGGATGGCCGGCCGGATATAGGCGAGGTAAGCCATAAAATTGGCCACCGGGTTGCCGGGAATACCGAAGACCAGCGTACGGCCCTTCACTCCGAAGAACATGGGTTTGCCGGGACGCACCCGAACGGTGTGGAAAAGTTTTTTAACGCCCAGCTCTTTCAGGATGCCTGGCACCAGGTCGTAGTCGCCCATGGACACGCCTCCTGAAATAAGGGCGATGTCGGCTTTCAGGGCCTTGGCGAGCGCGGCTTTAAGTTTTCTGGGCTCGTCGCGCACTATCTCCGGCGCGGCGTTCACGCCGTCCGTCTTCAGGAGAGTCGCGAGCATGGGGCCGTTGCTGTTATAGATGCGGTTCCTGCCGAGTTTCGCGCCGGGAGGCACTATTTCCCCGCCGGTATTCACCAGCGATACGCGCGGCAGCGCGCCGCACTTCACGGCGCCGCGGCCGGCGGCGGCCAGCGCCGCTATGTGCTGTACACCTATGACCGAACCGCGCCGCATTATCAGCTGCCCCTTTTTAATATCCTCGCCGCGCAGGGCGATATTGTCTTCTTTGTTCGCGCCCCGCGAGAACCAGACCAGGCCGCCGCTCTCCGAGGAGAATTCCACCATGATCACCGCGTCGGCGCCGGCGGGCACTGGCGAGCCGGTCATGATCTTCACGCATTCTCCGGAACCCAGCCTGCGGTTAAAGCTTTCGCCGGCCTGTATAAGCCCCAGGCATTTGAAGCCGCGGCCGGGCTTCACGTCCGCTGCGCGCACAGCGTAGCCGTCCACGGCGGATTTATTAAAAGGCGGCATGGCGAGCGCCGAACGCACGTCCTCGGCCAGCGCCCGGCCTACGGAGTCTTCGACACGGACCAGCACGGGAGGCAGGGGCTTCGCCCCCTTAATTACCGTGTCCATCGCTTCTTCGAAAGTTATCATAGGTTCCTCTTTATCAGGTGGGCGGCCACGGCCTTGAACGAGGCGTAAACTTCCGCCCCGGGCTTCAGGCCCAGCCCGTCCACCAGCTGTTTGGTCACGGCGGCCTGCAGGGTGAAACCACAATCCAATTCCACCTTGTACTCCAGCCCCCACGGAGCCACGGAAGCCACCTTCGCCTTGAAGTTGTTGCGCCGTCCGCCGGCGTCCTGATTCAGCGATACCGAGATGTCTTCGGGGCGCAGGCAGAAGAACACGTTGTCCCCGGCCACGCAGGAGGAAACGGCCATCAGCGTTTTCCCGCCGGCCTCCACCGAGCAGAGGTTATCCTGGTTGGAGGCCACTTTGCCGGGCAGGATGGTTTCTACCCCCACGAAATCGGCCACTTCTCTAGAGACCGGGCGGGCGAAGATCTCCTGCGGTTCGCCCTGCTGCGCTATGCGGCCGTTCACCAGCACCGCGAGCGTATCGGAGAGGGTCAGCGCCCCCTCCTGGTCCTGCGTCACCAGCACCACGGCGGCGCCCGAGATCTTTATGACCCGGCGCAGGTCGCGGATAATGGACTCTTTTACCCGCTCGTCCAGCGCGCCGAAAGGTTCGTCGAGCAGCAGCAGCTTAGGCCGCGTCACGAAAGCCCGCGCCAGCGCCGTCCTGTGGCTCTCGCCCTGCGACAGGGTTTTGGCGTTGCGCTCTTTCAGGTGCGTTATCTGAAAGAGCTCCAGGACTTCGCCTACCGCCGCGGCGTCGCGCAGGCCGCGCAGCCGCAGGGGCAGGGCCACATTGTCGAAAACGGTGTCGTTGGTCAGGTAAGGCTGGGAGAACACGGCGGACATGGCCCGGCGCAGGGGCAGCATGTTCGCGGAGGACAGGGCGTTCTTCCCCATGATCTCGAGCGTGCCGGCGGCCGGTCTGTTGAGCAGGGCCATGGCGTTGAGCAGGGTGGTCTTGCCGGCGCCGTTGGGTCCTATAATGGCGAACACCTCGCCCTCGCGGACCTTGAGCGACTCCACCTCCAGCCTGAAGCCGGAGTCGAAAGCCACGCGCAGGCCGGAGAGCTTTATCATCGCGTCAGCACCTTGTTCTGCTGGATCACCGTCAGCGCGAGGTTAACAACGAAGCCCAACGCCAGCAGCACCAGGCCTATGGCAATGGCCATATCGAAATTCCCCATCTGCGTTTCCATCACGGTGGCCGTGGTGAGCATGCGGGTCTGGTGGCGGATATTGCCGCCCACTATCATCACGGCGCCCACTTCGGCCACCAGCCGGCCGAAACCGGCTATGACCGCGGCCACTATGGTGAGGCGGATCTCTTTCAGGCAGACCCAGATGGCCTGCCGGTCGCTGGCGCCGAGCGCCAGGATCTGGTTGTAGAACTTGGGGTCCACGTTCTGCATCGCGGAGATGGACAGCGCGGTGATGATGGGCAGCGCTATTATGAACTGCGCGATGATCATGCCCTTGGGCGTGTAGAGCCAGTTCAAGAACCCGAGCGGCCCGCTGCGCGCCAGGAACAGCATCACCACCAGCCCTGCCACCACCGGCGGCAGGCCCATGCCGGTGTTCACCAGCGCTATCAGCAGTTTCTTGAGCGGGAATTTCTTTACCGCTATCCAGCTGCCGAGCGGCACGCCGGCCAGCACCGCTCCCGCTGTGGCGGCGAGCGACACGGTCAGCGACAGCCGCGCTATGGCGAACACCTCCGGGTTGCCGGAGAGGATGATGTGCAGGGCTTTCCTGAAGCCCTCGAGTATGAACTCCATGATGATATTCTAGATTATGTCTTGCCTATTTCACCGCGTAGTCGTAGAAGAACAGCTGCTGCCCGTATTTCTCCACTCCGAATTTCTCTATCAGCTCTTTGGCCGGCCGGGAGAGCACGAAATCGAAGTAGGCCCTGGCGCCGGGAGCGTTCACCTTGGGGAACTTGGCTGGGTTGGCGAGGATCAGGCTGTAGCGGTTAATGAGTAGGTCGTCGCCTTCGCTCACGATCACCAGTTTCAGGTTTTTAGCCATGGACAGGTAGGTGGAGCGGTCTGCCAGCACGTAGGCCTTCTTCTCCTCGGCTATGGACAGCGTCCCCGCCATGCCCTGCCCGGCCTCGAGATAGTATTCCTTGGCGGGCTTGACCTTGGCGGCGTCCCAGACCTTCAGTTCCTTCTTATGCGTGCCGCTCTGGTCCGCGCGGGATACGAACAGCGCCTTAGCCGCGGCGATCTTCCTAAAGGCGTCGGCGACTTTCTTCGAACCTTTCACCTTGGCCGGGTCGGCCTCGGGGCCGAGGATCACGAAGTCATTGTGCAGGAAGGTGGTGCGCTCTACGCCGTACCCTTCCTCCACGAACTTCTTCTCGTCGTCCGGGCTGTGCACCCAGAGGATATCCGCCTCACCGGTGCGCCCCAGCTGCATGGCCTGACCGGAGCCCACGGCTATGGCCTGCAGCGTGTACCGGCCGTCCGCCTGAAAAGTCTCGTTCAGTGCGTCCAAGAGGCCGGTGTCGCGCACGCTGGTGGTGGTGGCCAGCCGCACCACGCTCTTCGGCTCGGTCTTGGCGCAGCCCGCCAGCAGCAGAGCGGCCAGCGCGGCATTCAGCAAGGCCATGACATTCGTGTTCTTCATGATCCTCCTTCCTACGCTTTCGACAACTGCGTGGACTTGATGTTCAAAAGATAGTCGGCCAGCGCCTTGTGGCGGGCCAGTCCGGCCTTGCCGGCCTTCTGGTAAAGATAGAAATAGTCCTCCAGCAGCTTAAGGCGCGGGAAGACGTCGCGCAGGGCGCCGCTCTTCAGTTCCTTCAGCACGCAGTAGCGCGGCACGAAGCCCGCGCCCAGGCCTTCCATAGCGGCGTTGATCACCGCGCGGATATGGGTCATTTCCGTGATGTCACCGAACTCCGGGCGCTCGGCCGCGGGCAGGGCGTTGAGGAAGTTCCCCCACCAGCGGCCGCCCTTGTCCAGCGACAGGACCGGGCAGCGCTCCAGGTCCTTGGGCGCCTTCAGCCCTTTGCGGCGGATAAAGTCGGGCGACGCGATGACCGCGTACTCCTCGCGGAACAGCGGGCGGCGCTCCAGGCCTTCCGCCCGGTGCTCGCGGCAGTCTATGGCCATGTCCAGTTCATCGTTGAGCAGGGGCTTGAGCAGGTCATGGCTGAAGAGGAAATCCACGTGCACCCCGGGATTGGCGCTTATGAAGCCCTTGAGGTATTTTACCAGCAGGGTGGTGCCGAACTCCACCGTGGCCCCCAGCCGGATGGTGCCGGTCCCGCCGCCGCGCGCGGCCAGCTGCTCCTGCGCCTTTTCCAGTTCGTAGAACACCGCCTCGCAGGCCTTGTAGAGGATGCGCCCGCCCTCGGTCAGCTCCAGGCCGCGGGCGGTCTTCTTGAACAACTCCTCGCCGGCCGAGCGCTGCAGCTTCTTTACGGCGTGGCTGACCGCCGGCTGGGTGACGCAGAGGCGCCGGGCGGCCTCGGTAAAATTGAGGGTCTGCGCCACCGCGAAAAAGGCCCGCAACTGGTACAGGTCCAGCGGCAGGCGCGGCACGACATTACTTTTGTTCATACTAGGCATTAATACTATGAATTATACTAATGTCGCGCCGATTGTTACCATACTCCATATCCTTTAAGGAGGCCCCATGAACACGCTCAACACCATCTTCCAGATCCCCGAACCGGTGAACGAACCCATTCTCAACTACGCCCCCGGCAGCCGGGAGCGCGCGGAGCTCAAGGCGAAGCTAGCCGAACTGCGCGGGCAGGTGATAGATATCCCCCTACTGATAGGCGGCAAGGAAGTGCGCACCGGCCGCACCGCCGACATAGTGATCCCCCACGAGAACCGGAAAGTAATAGGCCGCTTCCACAAGGCCGGCCCCAAAGAAGTGGAAATGGCCGTAAAAGCCGCGGCCGACGCGCGCGAAACCTGGGGCCGCATGCCCTGGCACGCCAGGGCCGCCATCTTCCTGAAGGCGGGCGAGCTGCTGGCCACCACCTGGCGCCAAACCCTGAACGCCGCCACCATGCTGGGCCAGAGCAAGAACCCATACCAGGCCGAAATAGACTCCGCCTGCGAGCTGGTGGACTTCTACCGCTTCAATACCTGGTTCGCCGAGCAGATCCACGACCAGCAGCCGCTCTCCCCCTCCGGCAGCTGGAACTACGTGGACTACCGCCCGCTGGAAGGCTTCGTCTTCGCGGTGACGCCCTTCAACTTCACGTCCATAGCCGGCAACCTGCCCACGGCGCCCGCCATCATGGGCAATACCGTCATCTGGAAGCCGGCCTCCAGCGCCGTGTACTCCGCCTACTTCCTGACCAAACTCTGGGAGGCGGCGGGCCTGCCCGCCGGCGCCATCAACATGCTGCCGGGGTCCGGCGGCGAGGTAGGCAACCCGGTCATCAACAGCCGCGACCTGATGGGCCTGCATTTCACCGGCTCCACCGCGGTCTTCAACGGCATGTGGTCCACCATCACCGGCAATTTCAGCAAGTACCGCGGCTACCCCCGCGTGGTAGGCGAGACCGGCGGCAAGGACTTCATCTTCGCCCACGAGAGCTGCGACCCCGAGGCGCTCAAGTGCGCCATGATCCGCGGCGCCTACGAGTACCAGGGCCAGAAATGCTCCGCGGCCAGCCGCGCCTATATCCCGCGCTCGGTCTGGAACACCATAAAGGACAACCTGGTCTCGCAGATCAAGGGCATAAAGATGGGTCCGGCCGAGGATTTCACAAACTTCTTCAACGCGGTAATAGATAAAGGCGCCTACAGCACCATAAAGGGTTATATAGACTTCGCCAAGACGGCGCCGGACGCCAAGATTCTGGCCGGCGGCGGCTGCGACGACTCCGAGGGCTACTTCATCCAGCCCACGCTCATAGAGACCACCAACCCCAGGTTCAAGACCATGGAAGAGGAAATCTTCGGGCCGGTGATGACGGTGTACGTTTACGAGGACGGAAAGTTCGACGAGACGCTGCGGCTCTGCGACGAAACCTCACCGTACGCGCTGACCGGGGCCATCTTCGCCCAGGACCGCGCCGCGGTGCTCAAGGCCGAGGACGCCCTGCGCGACGCCGCCGGCAACTTTTATATCAACGACAAGCCCACCGGCGCCGTGGTAGGCCAGCAGCCTTTCGGCGGCGCCCGGGCCAGCGGCACCAACGACAAGGCCGGCTCCATCCTCAACATGATGCGCTGGACCTCGCCGCGCGCGGTAAAGGAGAACTTCACCCCGCCGCACGACTACCGCTACCCGTTCATGCTGGAAAAATAAGGCCTGGCTGGCAACCAAAAAGCAGAAGTCTCATTGACAAAACCGGGGGGGCGGCTGTATAATATTTCTGAAGAGCGGTAAGTCCGTTGCAGGTGGTCCGGGTGTTCCCCTCCGTATGGTGGCTAATAGCCCGGATATTGTCCCTGCTCGGCGCGCTCTTCTTCTTTTTTACGGCAAACAAAAATCCGCCAGGGAAGCCCGGCGGATCTATTTGCGGTAAGGGGCGAGTGAAACTATTTTGACGCGGCCGCGGCGGTAGAAACCGAGATCGCCGACAAACCTTTAAAGAACTCCGTCCTGCCGAAATCAGGATTCTTCCTGTTGCTCCACCCCGTAAAGGCATAGGCTATTTTCCCGTCGCTGAGAAAGTAGAAGTTGGGAGAAGAGTCAAAATCAAAACCGGGGAACGCGGACGGCTTGTATGCGATGTGGACTTGCGGAAATTTGAAATGGTCGCGCCATAGCGCCATGCTCCTTGGATCGAAGCGCAGCGTGAGCAGGCTGCCCTGAGCCTTGAACACTGCGCCCATCTCCGGGTCGGCCAGAATATCCTCCATGGCCTTTTCGCTTGCGCCGCAACCGGGGAACATCCCCATTACCACCTTAGCGCCCCTGGCCAAGGGGAGAACTCCGAGGCTAGCCTCTTCTGCCGAGGGAGAGATAGAATATGCCAGCCAGAAAGGGCCGCCGGCCGGAGAACCTGAGATCTTCGGCAGATACTGGTATTTCAGCCCCGGGAACCGCCCGCCGAGCGCTTCCGCCTCGGGGAACCTCCTGGCGCCGACATATGCCCGGTGCAACCTCTCTATGTCGGAGTCGCTCTTCTGCCCGCGCCGCAGTTTTTCCTCGAGTATTTTAGCCTGCAGGTCGGCGCTGCGCGGATGTTCCGGGAAGAAAAAAGAGATACGGAAAAGCGCGTCATATATCTTCGCCAGCGCGGAATCCGCATAACCAGAAAGAACCACGGGCTCAAAAGCCTTCTCTTCGAACCCGGAGGCAAGAAAAAGCACCTTCGGCAGGTCGGGGTCGTCCGACTTCATTATCCCTTCGGCTATGCGCAAATTAGCCGCTCCCGGCCCGGCGCAGGCGGCAGAAAATATCGCCAGCGACAGGACGCAAAAATATTTAGCGCAGGATGTCATATTTTCCAAGCGCGCCGGGGCAAGCCCCGCCCCGGCGCACGGAACTCAACGAAGCCTAATTGCACGAACTATCGCAAGACCAGTCCAGATCGGTAGACCTGCAACCGGACTGACCGCTGCCGTTGCCGACAAGCACGCACTTGGCATACTGGCAGGTGCCGCCCCAACAAAGGGCCTTAGGATTTTCCGGAGCGGCTGGATTCGTCGCCAAAGCGCGAAGCGCTTTTCTCAACCCCTCGTCGCCAAGACTTTTGCGCAGGCCTCCGACATAAGCGGACAAGAAAGCCCCGTTACGGAAGACGAGATTATCCAGGAACTCCTCCCTGGCATCGTGGGGCACATTTTTTAGAAGCTCCGAAATTTCCGTGTATCTGGCCGGCGAACCCGGATTCTCGAAGGAAAGTTTCTTTTCGAGATGCCTGTTCGCATATATCGTGTCCAGTATCTCATTAAGCCTGTCTTCACTCACACTCTTTCTAAGAGGGGCGAGATAGGCGGAAACGATATGCCCGTTTTTAAGCATAAGACTAGAGAGGAACGCCAAGCGCTCAGCGCGCGGAACATCGCTCAAGAACTCCCCCATAGTCTTAAGCGCCATGGGTGCGGGCGCCTCCGCAGTTCGGGCCGGAACTTCAACCCTGCTTCCCCCCTGGGCTTTCAGCGCGGTTTGCGGATTACGATAGACCGGGTCGAAAGCCAGCAGCTCTCCGGCCGCGGACATACTTACGCAAACCACCACCCCGACGAGACAAAGAAACATTGCCTTAATTTTACCTTTCATAAACCTCCCCTTTTTCCCCCTACGCTATTCTAACAAAAAAGGGAAAGCGCGTATGAGGCGCTTTCCCTGGATGCGTCCGGTTACGGCCGGACCGTGGATACCCGGGGGCCGATTCCCCCGATTACAAGGTTGCTACAGCCATAGGATAGCGCGCAAAACTGGACACGCCAAGGGCACTATGGGCACAGGGGATTGGGCCAAAAGGCCTATGCGACGGCCACTTCAAATATTATCGATATCGAGTTTTGCCAGGGAGTAGACGGAACCATCGGGGGCGATATAGCGGTCCACGATCTGTACCCAGGAGATCTTGCCGCTCTGGAAGGTTTTCATCACACGCTCCACGCGCTCGGCGTCGTTGGAGGTATAAGTGGTCATGGCGCCTTCAACGGTAGAGCTGAAGACGCGCTGAATGTCGGCCCGGGCGCGGTTGTCGGCGGCCTCGCGGCGCAGGGAGTCGTCGGCAATATTAGCGGGAGCTATCCCTACGCCGTAAAACACGCGGCCGCCGGCATCACCAAAAGCGCCCGCCCCTTTCAGAGCCCACTGCGGCGCGCCCTTGAGCATCCCGCCGGCACAGCCGGCCAGAGCGAGCACCAGGGCAAACGCGAAAAGTTTTTTCATGGTTACATATCCCTTTAATTCCGCAACACACAAGCGACAACGCCTTTAAGCCCATATTCCCACTATTGGCTATATACTTCCCCGAATCCCTTAAGAACTATTTTAGAGGAGACAACCGAATAAATCGCGGTATGAGGGTTTTGCGTCAGAACCCTCGCTTCTCTCTCAGCCTCTTGCGTGATACGCCCCCCGCCACCTGTCATTATTGATATTTTACGGAAACTATCAAGCATTTCATTTAACGCCTCCTCCCGCGTCTGCATCCTTACCGGCCGAAAGAGGATCTCCTGATAATAAGAGCCTTTATTAAGCGCTTGAATTTGTTCCCCTTGTCTCTCACCCACCCGCACCAGGGGGAACTGAATTCGGCCATTTTTAAAAATGCCCCGCACCTCATTTAACTTTGGTTCTCCGGAGAGATCATAGGCTTTCGCCTCGAAATTATAAGCCGGAAGTCTCATCAAGAATTTTATGCCATATATCGAAGTGGTTACCTGCTGAAATCTGGCCTCCACGTTCTTCGCGTCCCGCCGGAGTTCGAATTCATTGTTGCCATAAGTGGTTTTTTCCAGAGCGGAAACGATCTGTTCCCAAACAGCGTAATCCCCTGAGTTAGATTCCCGGAGATCGAACCAATACCGGGCCGATTCACGCAAATCCTTGTACTCCGAAATTTTTCTCTTTTCCCGGTCCTTCTCCTCTTGCGCACTGACTTCCGCCGCCACCTGGTTGTACCGAACGGACACATGATCATACCGAGCGGACACCTCCGCCGATCCGGGAGCGGAGCTCTTTGCCACCGTCAGTTTCGCCTTTGCGGCGGCCACGTCCCGCTTTTCCAGCGCCGCAAACGCTTCTTCTATGAGCGCCATAGATCTTCCGATCTTGGCGTCGATATCGGCCACGGCGGTTTTGGCTGATTTTCCGATATCATTATTTTCTGACGCCAACGGAAGAAGGATCTCCCTCCCGGCGTCCAAATTCGACTCCGCGACCTCAATGCCGACCGCAACACGGCGCTTATTGACTTTTTCGGGAGAATACCCGGCCGCCAGTGACTTGTCTAAATCCTCAAGAGCTCTTTTTCCATCCTCCAGCAAACCAATTCTGTAATGCGCCTCCGCAACTTTTTTCCCTGAAGGATTTTTTGCCACGTAAAGATTATAAAAGTAAATCGCAGCCCGCCTCTTACCCTGTTTTTCCTGTCGCTCAGCCTTTTTAAAATTGTCGGCGCATCCGCCCAAGGCAAGCACAAAAATCATTGCCGCGACACAAAAGGGAAAACGAGTCATATTCTCCTCCGCCGCAAGATTATCTCACTACCACCACGCGGCGGGTCTGGTTTATGCCGCCGCCTTCCACTTTTATGGTGTAGACGCCGCTGGACACGCGCTGGCCGCCGTCGTTGCGGCCGTCCCACTGCATGGCGTTAAGGCCGGAGGCCGAGGAACCGCTGTAAAGGTCGCGGACTTTGCGCCCGGAACTGTCGTAAACCTTAACGGTTACCACCGCGGCAGCTGGCAGGTTAAAGGCCACGCTGGTCTTTTCGTTCTCGCCCGGCTTGAAGACACCGTGATAGACCTTAACTTCCGCAGCAGGCGGGGCGGCGCTGGTTCCGATCACCAGAGGGCCGGTTTTTTCGGAGAGAGGCCCACCCGAGGCCTCCCCGGAGTAAAGGTCTGCCGCCTCGAACAGGTAGGAATAATCACCAGCCGCTAGTGTCTTGGAGATAGAATAAACCGCTCCGGTATTATTGGCTCCGGACACATAGCCCAGCGCGAAAGGGCTGCCGGGGATCTCAGAGCCGGACTTCTTTATCCGCACCCGCGGATAACCGGCGACGGGCGCGTCGTTGTCGGCGTCGGAGTACTTCACGCGGAAAACGAAGCTGTCCGCGGAATTCCCGGAACGTGGGTAGACGCCGTCGGACGCGTAATTTGTCTCCGCCGTCCAGGCCAGGGCCGGCAGTTGATTGCTTACCTCAGGCCCGGCGGCCTCCCCAGAGGGAACGCCGGTGGCGTCAACCAGGTCTGAATCCTGCGCCGAGAAGGCGTAGGTGTAAGCTCCCGGGGTGAGGGTGCGGGAATATGTATAGATTGCCCCCGTATTGTTGGCCCCGGAGACATAGCTCATGGCGAAGGGACTGCCTGAGATATCGCTGCCGCCCTGCTTAATATAGACTTTGGGATAGCCGGCCGCCGGCGCCTGGTTGTCGGCATCGGAATATTTCACACGGAAGACATAGGTGGCGTTCCTGTCGCCGGAAGCCGGGTTAAGCCCGTCCACGGCATAGTTGGCCTCCCCCGTCCAAGCCAGCACCGGCGCGTGGTTGGAAACAATAGGCCCCGCAACCGGCGTCAGAGGCGTGCCCGTAGCGTTGGCGGCATAGGCGTCCTGCGCCTCGAAATAATAGGTGTAGTCCGAGCCGGTAGCCGACAAGGTTTTCGTATAGCTATAAATGGCACCGCTGGCCGGCTCCCCTGAAACATAAGACATCGTGAACGGGCTGCCGGAAATATCCACCCCGCCTTTCTTTATGTACAGCTTCGGATAGCCGGCCGCCGGCCCGTCGGTATCCGAGTCCGTATATTTCAGCCGGAACACAAAGTTGGTGGCTGGATCCCCGGTATTTGGATTAATCCCGTCTCCCGTATAGTTGGTCTCGCCGGTCCAGGCCAGCACAGGAGCGGAGTTTGTCACGCTTGGCCCGGACATCACCACCACCGGAGTACCGGTAGACAGTGCATTATACGAGTCTTCAGCCTCAAAGGAATAAGTATAGTCGGTCCCGGTGGAACTCAGCACCTGGGAATAAGAATAAACCGCTCCGGCCGTATAGGTCACGGAGGAAATCAGCGCCATAGAGAACGGGCTTCCAGATATATTCGTCCCGTTCTTTTTAATATAAACCCTAGGATATCCCGCCGCTGGGTCGTCATTATCTGAGTCGGCGTACTTGACCCTGAAAACGAATGTCCCTCCGGGCCTTCCGGCAGCAGGATTAATCCCGTCGCTGGTATAGTTTGACTCCCCGGTCCACCCAAGTTTTGGGAGAATATTTCTTAGCACCGGCACTGATCGATCCACAAAGTCACCGAGGCCCAGTCTTCCTGAAATGTTGCTTCCCCAAACCCATAAGGTCCCATCGGCCTTTACGCCTAACGTGTGACTACCCCCTGCGGACAATTCCGCCCAACTACTCCCAGAACCCACCTGAGTCGGACTATTTCTATCCGTATCATCCCCAAGTCCCAGACACCCATACACGTTATCCCCCCAAGCCCATACGGTGCCATCATCCTTTTTCGCCAGCGTGTGATTCTCCCCAGCAGAAACTAAAGCCCAGCTTGTCTCTGCCCCTATTTTCGCAGGAGAATTTCGCGTGGTTGCATCCCCAAGTCCCAACTGCCCAGCAAGGTTATATCCCCAAGCCCAAAGTGTGCCATCAGTTTTTATGGCAAGAGCATGATTCCCGCCAGCAGTGACGCTCTCCCAATCACTCGCAACCCCCACCTGTGTTGGCACATCTTTGCTACCCCATTCGCCGAGGCCCAATTGCCCATATGGGTTCCGTCCCCAAGACCACATTGTGCCATCGGTTTTCAATGCCAAAACAAATTCTTTTCCTCCGAAAATTTCACTCCAATTACTCCCAAGCCCTACTTGCACTGGGGAATATCGAGCAGTCGAATCACCTAGCCCCAATTGCCCGTAGTAATTCCATCCCCAAGCCCACAATGTGCCATCAGTTTTTAGAGCAATGGTATAGGCATCCCCGGTGTGAACAACTGCCCAATTATTAGCGGTTCCCACCTGCACTGGGATATTTCTGCTAGTCGTGTCCCCGAGCCCCAACTGTCCAGCGGTGTTTCCACCCCAAGCCCACAAAGTCCCGTCCGCCTTTATCGCCACACTATGGTTCCACCCTGCAGAAACCATAGCCCAGTTTGAGGCAGACCCAACTTGCACAGGAATATTTCTGTTGCTTGTATCGCCAAGACCCAGTTGAGAGTCATTGTTATATCCCCAAGCCCATAATGTCCCATCGGTTTTTACAGCCAAGGTGTGATTGGTCCCAGCAGAAACAGGTCCCCACCCTGCCACACTTGGAGTAGCGACAACGCATAAATGCATAGCCACAAAAATCCCGCTACGCCAAACCACTCGTGATTTTAATACGCGTGGAATAGTCACAAGTTCACCTTCAGCCTGATAGTCGTCCCACCACTCACCTGAAACACTGACGTGGCATCAAAGAAAGTCGAAAGCGTTTTCATCTTGTCATGAAGTTGACCTCTCCAAAAACTCTGCTTTGGGAATTCATCCTCCTGCATAATCAGATTTAAAACGAACAACCCACAGAGGGCTTCCAACATGTCCCCCAAAGTAGCGCCCGTGGCCCCACCTTTTTGATCATGTTTTAGTTTGTTGTATGCGGTAAACCATCCAGGATTCTTACATGCCCCAGGCTGCCATGATGAAAATGGAGAAATCTTAACTTTACTAAAGTTCTGATAAGGCCAAACAATATCTATAGATACTGAGGACAACTTGTGATATTTGCCAAGCAAAGCTGCCCCACATTTCCCAAAATTAATCCTAGATAAACCCCGCAATGAGTGTTTTAAAATTATCTTTTTCGCTGATTTCTCACATCCAGAACAGATGTTTAATAGCAAACCAGATATCGCATGAGAATATACTGGCAAGTGGACATCTGTAAAAGAAATGTTGTAGGACAACTCTTTCACCTCTTCCTCCATCTTCTGATACACTGGCCAATAATTTTTCCACATATGCACATCTCCCGCATTTTGTTCTAAATCACGATTAAACCACAAGCTTCCAAGATTTAACGACCCCACATAAGAGGAACCTTTATTCCAAACACAATTCCCCAATAGCCGCCACAGCCCAAACATCGTTGAATTTCAAAAACACCTGCAATCCTATATACGCTTACAGAGTTGTGTTTATTCCACTTATCATGAAGTTCATATGTTTTTTTATCCATAGCTAACACACACCCAAATCTCGCTTTTCAACACTTACCGATACCGGCCCATTTCGAGCTTGCCTTCGTTGGAGCAGACGGGGGTCTGGCGGCCGGAGGTGGCTTCGAACATGCTGGCCTTAACGTAGGCGCAGAGTTCGGAGTCGGTTACGGCCCCGTCGGAGTTGCCGTAGGGCGCGGCGTCGGCCTGGCCTTTAAGGCCCAGCAGCATGTAATAGGTGAAGTAGCCATGGCCGGCCTTTTCAAACTCGAAGCTGGCCTGGCCGTTATTGGCGCCGGACAGCACCACCGCTTTCTGCTGCCTGAACAGGGGGCCGGCCATGAGGCCGCGCGAGCCTTTAAGCCCGGAATAGCAGGCGTCCAGCAGCACCAGCACGTTTTTGGCGGTAGAGCCTTCCAGCCTGGCAATGAGGTCGCGCAGGTTTATAAGGGTGCCCCGGGCCTCCGGATCGCCGTCGGCTGGCACCAGGAAGGTATCCCCCTCTTTGGGATTGGCCGGGTCCGGCAGGCCGTGGCCCGCGAAGTAAAAGATTATAGTATCCAGGCCCGGCTTGGAGGCCAGCCAGTCGGCCCATTTATCCACGATGGTGGTCTTGGTGGCGTCGCCGTCCACCGCCAGTTTTATATTCTCCTCCGGCACGCCCATAACGCCGCCAAGATACTGGGCGGCCAGGCGGGCGTCGGCGGCGGCGTAATTCAGCGCGGAGAAGTTCTTGTAGCCGCCTATACCCACCACCACGGCGGCGGCATTTGGCCTTTTGCCGGAATTATCCCGGGGCACTGGCAGTAAGCCGGCCAGCTGCTTTATAATTTTTGTTTCTTTAGGCTGGAAGGCCAGGCGGGTTTCTTCCAAGGTTGAGGCGCTGAAGCCGCGGGCCTCGGTAACCTTTATGGAGAACGAGCTCTCCTTGCGCGGAACGCTGTTAGGCACCTGCGCCTGCAACAGCACGGCGCGGCTGCCGCCGGGCGGGATATCCCCGGCGCTGTGGCCGCCCAGCAGGGCGGCGGCGGTTTCGTCGCCGGCAATGGCCACGCGCACGTTACGCGCGGCCTGGCCGCCGGTATTGCGGATGGCGACTTTTATTTTTACCGTTTCGCCGGGCTCATATACGCCGTTGCCGTTCAAGTCCCCGTCTTTAAGTACCTGCTTTTCGAATTCAAGCTCCGGAGGGGTGTCCGCGATCTGTCTTATTACGGTTTGCGCCTGCGCGTCGGAAACAGGCCCCGGCAGCGCCGGCACGGCGGCCAGCGCCGCCGAAGTTTCAAGATCGGGGAAGACGGGCTCTATGGGGTCGCGATAAAAACTGCCCAGCGCCAGTTTAAGCTGCTGCTGCCGGCCAAAGCGCAACCTCTCCTCGGAAATATTGAGCACAACAGGCAACTGGTTCCCCCCGGAATAATCCGCTGGCAAACCAAAGTTGAACACCACCTTGCGGAACTGCCCCGGGCGCAGAACGCCAAGGTCTCGTTCAGAGGGGAGACTTATCTTTATTCCCTGCCCGCCTTCAACGGCCCAGGTCGCCCGCCTAGCTTCAGTAAGGCCGGCGTTCACAACGTAGCCGGTGAGTTCCACCCGCTCGCCGCGCTCTATAATACCGTTGCCATTGCCCTCGGAATTGCCGGTGCCGTCCTCTTTAAAAGTATACCGGGCCAGAGCAAGCTGCGGTGGCGTAAAGCCCTTAAGAGTGACCGCGAAAAGCACAGATTCAGCGGTAAAGCCCCGTGCGTCTTCCACCTGTATTGTAAATTCCAGGCTGGAGCGTTCCGACTCGGCCGAGGCCGTTACCGGCACCTTGACCACGGCGGTCTGCCCGGGTTCAAGGCCGGAGAGCTGCCCGTTGTAAGCGCCCACCCGCAGGCCGGGGGCGACGGAGCCTTCGGCATCTGGCAGGACTTTAAAGCCCCCGGTCGGCGCGGGAGCGGCTGCCGCCGCGGCCTGGTCAGTTCCGGCGGGTGGCACCTCCGCTTCGGGGAGCTCCGGGAGGTTCCCTTCTAAAAGTTTCATTGAGGCGTCCGGCGACGCACCGGGATCCTGGGGCGCCAAGTCGTCCAGGGATTTATACTGGGAAGGGGCCGCTTGAGCTATTTCGGCAGGGGGCGGAACACTCTTTTTAGGCGCGGCCGTAAAGAGCAGCTTCTCAAACCTGGCCGGGATTGCGCCTGGCAGAGACACCACGCACTTTGGCGAAGCCGCGTAGCCGCGCCCGCGATTACCCACCGTTACAACTATCTCCCCTGTCTCACCCGGAGAAAGTGTGCCATCGCCGTTGGCGTCCACAAGGCGGGCCTCGGCATAAAGTTCCGGAGGATTGGCATACTGCCTAATGGCCTCGCGCGCCTGGGCGTACCGGGGCTCGGAGGGGCGCACGTCGCCCCAAAGCGCCATGGCCTTCTTCTTCATGCCGCGGGCCAGGTATTTTTCCGCGGCGGCATATTGGCCACTGGGGCCAAAAGTCCAATTGAGGGCGAACCTGAGCGGAGACTGCTCTTCTTCCACTTTCTGCGAGGAGAGATCGTAGCCGAAATCCAGGGCGAAATTGCCCCAATTCAGCCCCAGGCCGCCGGCAAAAGTGGCCCCTTCTTCGTTCTTGTTCACGCCGGCGCGGACCGAGACAAACGGGATATTGGGGAACCACTCGGCCCCGGCGGAGTAATTTTTTTCAGCCGCAGAGGTGGCGTAACCCAGGCCCAGCACAACTTTCTGCCCGGGCGCGGGCCGCAGTTTGCGGGTATGCCCCAGTTTTATCTGGGTGGGCACCGGCTCCTGTGTTTCATAGTACTTCAGTTTCCCGCCGAAATTTACCACCGCGGCGCCGAAGGTGTATTTGTCGTCCAAGGAGCGGTACACCAAACCCAGGTCCCCCAGGGCGGCGTTGGCGCTATAGGTGTCGGCAAGCGTACTTGAGAGATATTTGAGGGCGCCGCCGGCATAGAATTTTTCGCCGATAGCGCGGCCCCAGCCGAGCGACAGCAGCTTGTTGCTTTCAAGTTGTATGCTGCGGGTAGTGCCGTCCAGTTCTTCCACGGTTTCGGAACCGGTACCATAGTTGAGATAGGAGACGCTGAAACCGCCAAGGCCGCGGCCGGGCACTACCGCGGAAACGAAGTTGTACTGGCTTTCCTTTACCGCGCCGGGCCAGTGGGAAAGATGAATGGCCGGGGACACGGCGTAGCCGAGTTCCCAGGGCTGGCTGGCGGCATCCGTGAAGCTGAGAGAGGAGAGCACTCCGCCCATGGCGTACTGGCGGACATTGGGCTGCGCGTCCAGCAGGAACAGGGCGGTTGGCTCGGCGGCATAAACGGCCGGGACAAGGAGGAGAGCTATTAGCCCGGGACATGCGCGCTTCATTTGTTGCCCCCTCTTATCCCGTACAGGAGCACCTGGCTGGTCCAGTCCGCGCGCTGGAATTTAGCCAGGCGCCCGGATAAGTCTTTGAGTCCGCCCAGGGAATATTTGACGAAGCCGCTTTCCCCTTCTTCCTTGAGGGCGGAAACGGCGAAAAGCGGCTGGCTTTTGGTGGCTATAACATGCAAGATCTCGCCGCTTTCAGCGCGGCCCTTGGGCAGGAAGGCCTTGAGGTAAAAGGGAAGGTCGCGGGGGATGTTAAGTTCTTTGCCGGCCTTTAAAAAATTATCCTTGGCGTACCTGTTAGGGAAGACCAGGGAGGCGTTGCCGTCCTCGTCGCAGCTGATCACGGAGATATAAGAATCCTTGCTGACGCTCACCTTCACGTTCACGTCGTCGCCGGCATAGTAGGCGGGCTTGTCCAGGGAGGCCTTGAGCTCAAAGACCGGGTCGGCCTCTCCGCGGAAATACACCTTGCCGCGTATTTTCACCAGGCAGCGGTAAATATCGCCGTCCATGGCGCAGGCCGGCGCGGCAGTTCTTTCGTACTGCACCAGGTTGGCGGCCCAGACATTAAGGTAACGCCCGACAAAGCTATACCCGGTATTGCCGTACTGGGCGGCGACGTCCTGAAAGCCGGAGTAAACATACACCCCGGCGGCCTTCACGGCTTTATCCAGGGCATCCTCTTCGGCGCGCTTCTCCGCGTTCACGGGTTTCTCGTATTTAGTGCTTATTCCCTGTCCTTCAGCCTCAAACTCAACCGCATCTTTGCCGCGGCGCAGTTCGCGCGCGGGAGTGGAAACGGCCAAGGAACCGGCAAGGACCGCCGGAGTTGCCTTCGGACCTTGTTCCGCCTTGCCGCCGGGTTGCGGCCCGGAGGCGCAGGCGGACAGGAAAATGAAAGCGGGCAGCAGAGAGTTATATCTCATGGTTCTTTGTCCGGGACTTGGAAGCGAAGCAGGAAAGTTTCCCCAAACATTAGAATTATAGCCCCCGGCCGCGAGGCTGTCAATGCCTAATGTATCTATATTATTAAGTGCGTTTGCGTATGTGGCCTGCCCCGGGCAGAGGTTATACAATTTCCACATGGCAGAACACGATTTCCGCGCGGCGGCGGGCAAGAAAATACGATTGGAAAGGCTGAAACTGGGCTGGTCCCAGGAAGAGCTGGCTGAAAAGGCCGACCTGCACCCTTCTTTTATCGGCCAGATAGAGCGCGGGCTGCGCGCGGCAAGTTTCAAGACCCTGGAGAAACTTGGCGGAATTTTCGGCATTAAGCCGGCCGATTTTTTGCTGGAGGCCGGCGGCGGACCCGAATATAAGCCGCAGCCGCTGGAAAGGAAGATCCTGGGCCTGCTGCGCGGCCGCTCGGTGCGCGAGCAGCAACTTGTCTACCAGACCATAAAGCACCTGTTTCGCCAGGACCGTAAATTATCCAAGTAGGCTCTCCCTTAACCGACGGGAAACGCCGCTGAGAATTACACGCAAAAACAAAGGGCGGGCGCCTCAAAGCGGCCCGCCCTTTGTTTTTGAGAGGCGACTTACAGGTTGGTGTATTTGGTGTGCCGGTTGCGGGCTTTCTTTACAGGGTACTTCTTCGCGTTCTTCTTTAGTTTGCGCGCCACGGCGGCGCCCAGGTCTATATCCAGGTCATGGCCCAGCAGCAGCACCCAGTACAGCACGTCGGCCAGTTCGTCCGAGACGTCGGCCTTGCGGGCCTTCACGTGGCGGGCTATCTCCTCAGGATTCTTCCACTGGAAATGCTCCAGCAGTTCGGCCGCCTCCAGGGCCAGCGAAATAGCGACGTCCTTGGGGTTGTGGAACTGCCGCCAGTTGCGGGCGTCGCGGAAGGCTATCACCTTGCGGGTCAGTGTTTTCAGGTCTGTCATAGGGTCAGGCGAGCAGGCCGAACAGCAGGCCGGCCCCGAGGGAGAAGAGCAGCCACCAGGCCGCGTAGAAGAACAGGCCGCGGCGGCCTATGAGCTTCTGGGACATGATCATGGTGGGGATGCAGGTCCCCACAGAACCGAGCAGGAAGGTGAAGGCGGGGCCGGGCCCGAGGCCGAGTTTCATCAGCGAAAGCGTCAGCGGGATCTCCTCGCCCTCGCAGACATACAGCGGCACGCCCAGCAGGGCGCTGGCGAGATAGGCGAGCGGCCCCGAGGAGCCGATATACTTCATGATGAAGCCGGGCGGCAGCAGCACGGTCAGCAGCGAGGCGATGGCCATGCCCAGCAGGAAATACTTGCCAAGTTCTTTGAGGATATCGACGAATACCGGCCAGAATTTTTTAGGTTCGTCCTCTTCGGCGCCGCCCCCGCAGCCGCAGCCGGAGCAGCATTTCTTTTCAGCCGCCGGGGCCTGGATGTCCGGCAGGGCCCCGGCGCGCTCCAGTTTAAGGAACAACGCCCCGACGCCTATAGCGCCGAGCAGGGCGGCCAGCAGGCGGGCCAGGGTGAACTTCCAGCCCAGCACCGCGAAAGTAAGGATGAGCGTCTGCGGGCTGACCAGCGGCGAGGCCAGCAGGAAGCTCGTGACGGTGCCCAGGTCCGCGCCTTTGCGGCGCAGGCCCTCGGCCATGGGCATGGTGGCGCAGGAGCAGCCGGGCATCACCATGCCGAGCACGGCGGCTTTCGTCATGGACAGCCAGCCGCCCTTGAGGTGCTTCAGGGCGAACTCCGGCTTGAGAAAAACGTCCAGCGCGGCCCCGAAAGCCGCGCCGCCCAGGAAATACGGCAGCACCAGCCAGGTAAGCGACAGGAACTCTTTAGCGAAAGCGTGAAAGTATGACATAGCTCCTCAGGTTAACAATTTAGAAAGCGCCGCGGACAGGTCCTCCACGCGGTAGGGTTTGGCCAGAACACCGTCAAAGCCGTAAGACGCGTATTCCGCCATGATGGGATCATCGGAATAACCGCTGGAAACCAGGACCTTCGCCTTATTATCCGAAGTTTTGAGCAGTTTAACCGCCTCGGCGCCGCCCATCCCGCCGGGGATGGTCAGGTCCATTATTGCCGCGAGGAAAGGCCGGCCGGACTTTTGCGCAGCCGCCCAAGCCTCCAGCGCTTTGCGGCCGTCACCCACAACCTCGGCTTCATAGCCAAGAGCGCTGAGCATGCGGCGCAGGGCCTTGTAAACGACCTCTTCGTCGTCCATTACAAGCACCCGGCCGGAACCGACCTTTAGCGGCGCAGGAGCCGTACGGCCGGAATCCGAGGGACTCCGGTCGGTCAGGGGCAGATAGACGCTAAAAGCGCTGCCCTTCCCAGGCTCGGAAACTACGGCAATGGCCCCCCCGTGCTTTACGACCACCGAGCGGCAGACGGCCAGCCCCAGCCCGCGCCCCTGCCCTTTGGTGGAGAAATACGGGTCGAAGATGCGCGGCAGGGATTCGGCGGCTATGCCGGAACCTGAATCTCTCACTTCAACACATACGTACCGGCCGGCTCTCAATGCCGGGACTTTACCTTCGGAGACATCTTCAGCCCTCACCGAAACAAGGACCACCCCGCCTCCGGCCATGGCCTGTGCGGCGTTCACGGTGAGGTTCTGCAGCACCTGGAAAAGCTGCTCCCTGTCGCCCAAGACCCGCAAGCCTTCGCCGCCACTGATCTCCGCCCGCGCGGGAGAGCCCCGCAGGGAGAAGGGAACGCTTTCACGGACCAGCGCCGCCATATCCACCGTAACCTTTACCGGCTCCCCCCCGGAAGCGAAGGCGAGCAATTGCCGCGCCAGGCCGCGCGCGGTAAAGCAGGCGGTTTCCGCCTCCTGCACCAGTTCCCCTATATCCCGTCCGGAAGCGGCCATGTTCCTCATCATGGAGAGGTTCCCCGTGATCCCGGTCAGCAGGTTGTTGAAATCGTGCGCGATACCGCCAGCCAGCGTACCGAGCGCATCCAGTTTCTGCGCCACCAGCATGGCCGACTCCGCTTTTTTAAGGCTGGTAATATCCTCGGCTATAGCCAGCAGGATGTTCTTTCCGCCCATGCTCACGCGCTCACAAGCGTAAGAGCAGACCACCGGCCGCCCGCCTTTGGCCGTCAGCGTTAGTTCCGGTATGCGCAGACTGCTGCCGTTGGATTCACGCAGCAGCCTGGCCCTGGCCTCGCAGCCTATCCAGCCGATCTCGGTGGAAGTCCTGCCTAAGAGCTCTTCCCGGGAAAAGCCGGTCACTTCGCAGAATTTATCGTTAACCTCGATGTAACGGCCGGTTTCTATCTCGCTGAGGGACATCAGAAAAGGCGCCGCGTGAAACGCTTTCTGGAATCTTTCTTTACTGGAGCTGAGCTCCGCCTCGGCCATTTTTCTGTCAGTTATGTCCTGGGCATAGCCTTTTAGCACAGAGGGCGCGCCGGCTTCGTCCTTTAGCAGCTCGGAAGCCTCCGCGTAAACCCAGTGCATACCGCCGTCAGGCCAGATCACCCGGTAGGCCAACCCGGCCGGGGCACCATCCCTTATGACCTTGGTGTTGGAAGCCTCTACCGCCGCCCTGTCGTCAGGGTGTATGGCCCGCGCCACCACGTCGCCCAGGTCCCCGGTAAAACTGTTTTTGTCTATGCCGAAGATGGAATACATCCCGTCCGACCAGTTGAGCCGGTTCGACTTTATATCCCAGCGCCAGGTGCCCAGTTTAGCCACTCTTAAAGCCCCGGAAAGGACTTTTTCGGCTTCCATCCTGCCGTTGAAATCCGCTTCCATATCAGACATAAGCCTGCGGTTGACCAGAAGGAACAGGCTGAAGGTCAGCATTCCCACCAGGGCAGAATAGACCATGATGAAGACCGAGTCCGGCGAGGCCTCCCGCAGGAACTCGTGCGCCGGATGCCCTATGAGCACGTAAGAGATGCGAAGCAGACTTAGACCGCAAAAGGCCAGGAGCGTGTGCCTTAATGGCAGCGAAAGACGGCGCAGCTCCCCCGCTTCCGCCCTTGCCGTAAACCAGGCGCAACGAGCACAAAAGAACAGCAGGAAAGCGTTGAAATTAAGGTTGCGGTGCGGCAGGCTGGGCTGCACGGCTGTGTAGTAATACAGAACGGAGACGAATACGGCCAGCCCCCCCAGGTTCACCGGGTCCAGGTCCAAAGGCCGGCCGAAGAACCTCCGAAGGCCCGCGCATAAAAAAAGTATCCCGCCGACACCTATAGTATTGGCGAGAACTATAGAGACAAAATCGGGGACATGCCCTCGCAGCAACAGCAGCGCCATGTAAACGGCCTGCGTAACATAGCTCCAGAACCAGAGGCCCAGGCCGTCGTAGCGGTCGCGGTTATTTTTCCAAAGCAGGAAGACGGTAAGCGCGCAGACGGCGCTGACCAGGAGCTGGCCCATCAGCAAGGTGTATATATCGAGATTCATCATAGGTCATTTCCGGAACACACCCATTAAAGCAAAAAACCCGGACGCGGGGCCGGGTTTTTGGGCACGCCGGGGCGTCAGTGCTTGCCGGTGCTGCCGAAGCCGCCTTCGCCGCGGGTGGTGGCGGTAAGTTCGGGAGTTTCCACAAACTCGGCGTGCTGCACCTTGGCGAAGACCATCTGCGCCACTTTCTCGCCCTTCTTTATTTCGTAAGGCGTCTTGGTGTCAAGGTTTATAAGGATGACGCCCACTTCGCCGCGGTAGGGCGCGTCCACGGTACCGGGGGTGTTGAGCACGGAGATGCCGTGCTTGAGAGCGAGACCGCTCTTGGGCCGCACCTGGCCTTCGTAACCCTCGGGAATGGCCATCTTGAGGCCGGTGGGCACCAGCACGCGCGCGCCGGGCTGCAGGGTGTGGTCTATGGTGGAGAACAGGTCCAGGCCGGCGTCGCCGTGATGGGCGTAGGCGGGCATTTTTACGTCCGCGTGAAGTTTCTGCACGTGTATCTCTAATTTCGACATGGTTCAGCCTCTTAACTGCGTATTAGGAAGATGCTTCAGCACTTCCTTGTGGATATCCTGCAAAAGCTGCGGCGGGGTTTCAGGGAAACTCTCCAGGCGCTTGTCCAGCAGGCCGTCCTTGCGGGGCACGAACTTCTGGACATAATATTTGTGCACGGGCGTGCCGGTGACCTGTATCACGTGGCGGGCGGCCGCGGCCATCTCCTGCACGGTGAGGAAGGAGATCTCCCCGTCGCCGCGTATCACCGGGGCCACCGTGGTGCGGAATTCATAGACCGGGAACCGGGCCACCAGGCGCAGGCTCTCGTCCATGGCCGAGCAGTGCCCGTCCACGCCGGCGGTCTCCGGCCAGAGGAACTTGGGGCCTTTCACGTCCATGGCCACATAGTCCACGAGTTTTTCCGCGAGAAGCTTTTTGAGAACTTTAGGATTGCTGCCGTTGGTGTCGAGCTTCACGGACAACCCCTTGGCGCGCACCTTCTCTATAAAAGGGATGAGGTCCGGCTGCAGCGTGGGTTCCCCGCCGCAGATCACCACGCCGTTCACCCATTCCTTGACGGTATCGAGATACTCAAAGAAGCCCTCGTCGCCTATATCCTTGGCGTTGGCGAGCAGCGGTGCCGCGTGGCAATGCGGGCAGAGGTAGTTGCAGCCCGGCGTAAAAGCCACCGCCGCTATCCTTCCGGGATAGTCTATGAGGTTGAACCCTAATGCCGCGCCTATTTTCATTTCAGTTATTTTCCTAAAACGCTTAACCCTTAAAGGCTGACGGGGTGTTGCCCCGAGCGCCATTTGGGGAGGGGAGGCTCCAACCGCAGGTTGGAGGGGAACCGCGCAACGGTTCCCTGCAGTCATGGCGAGCGGGGCAACACCCCGTCAGACTTCCAAGCAAGCGCCGGCCTCAAGTGAAGCCGGCGCTTCCTGTCCCCTTGGTGGACGCTTACTTCACCGCGTAAGCGCCTTCCACCATCTTATAGTATTCAACTTCCTTGCGGTGCACCGGCTTGCCGCGCTTGAACTCCAGTTCGTAGCGGGAGGAGGTGCCGTTATTCTTAACGAGCACGGTGGGGATGGGGTCCAGCGGCACGTTCCAGCGGGCCGCCGCCAGGCGCGCCTCGGGCTTGGTCAGGTCGAGGAATTCCACCGGGATCTCCATGCCCTTTTCCTTCAAGGCCTTGGTCAGCGAGACCTTGGCCTCCTCGCACATGGAGCAGCCGGCCTTGCCGAACACCATCACCTTCTTGGACGGGTCCTTCTCGTGCAGCCAGCTCACCTTCGGGGAGAAGTCCGCGTAGTGGTGCGCCACGGCCTCGCGGGCGCGGCTGATCTCCAGCTGGGAGTCGTTCCAGCCGGGGAGGTTGGAGAAGTACCCCACTATCTTGGTGCGCTTGGTCATGTTCTCGCTGCCGCACTTGCCGCACTTGTCCTTGAAGCCGAAGTAGTTGGTGTGGCAGTTGTCGCAGTGCGTGAACTCGGGCGACACGGTGACCTGGGAAGCCCGGGTATTGCGGTAGGTCTTCTCGATCAGCGTGCCGATGCTCTCCGGCGGGATCTGGCTCTCGCCGCAGTACACGTGGATAATGGAGCCGGACTCTATCATATCGTGGAACTTGCTCTGCAGCTCGATGCGGTCGAGGATGCTCACGTCCGCGCCGGGGTTGAGGTGGATGGAGTTGGTGTAGTACGGGGCCTTCACCAGGTCGCCCTTGATCACCTTCTTGGCCTCGGGGTAGCGGGCCATGTCGCCCTTGGCGAGCTTCTGCGTGGCCGATTCCGCCGGGGTCTCCTCCAGCGTCACCTTCAGGCCGGTCTTGGCGCGCAGGTCGCTGATCTTGGTGTACATGTAGTCTATGACCTGCAGGCCGGTCTCGTAGGCGTCGCGGCTCTCGTGGAGCTCCTTGCCGGTAAGGTACTGCACCACTTCGTTAAGACCTATGAGGCCCATGATGTAGGTGGCCTTCTCCAGGTTCACGTAGGGCGTGCCGTCGTCCGAGGCCACGCCGAGCGAGCGCAACGGGGAGCCGTCGGTGTCCAGCAGGGTCTGCGTGTAGGCCTTCTTCTCCAGGTGAGCGCGCATGGCTATGTCCATGGCCTTGCCTATCTGGGTCAGCGTGCCCTCCAGGGTCTTGCCCTTGAAGGCGGCCTGCGGCAGGTTGATGGTCACGTTCTGGAAGCCCGTGAAGCGGATGTTCTCCGGGTGCTTGAGCAGGTACGGGTCGGTGACCTTTTCCTTGAGGCGGCAGCACTGCGCCAGGGTCGCCCCGGCGCCGTCGCGGTCGAACATGAAGTAGGTGGAACCGTTCTTGGCGGCCAGGCGGCAGCCGTAGTCGTACACCTCGCGCTCGTCGGCGTTCTCCAGGGCGTCCTTGCTCACGTGCAGATCGCACTTGGGGAAGGCGAACTGGATGCCGTATTTGTCGCCGTCTTCCCAGACCTTCATGAGCTCTATGGCGAACTCCTGCGAGGTCTTCACCAGGCGGGGATCGCCGTAGGTGATGAACTTGCGGCCGTCGGCCGGGTGCACCACGTCGCCGTTGCGGGAATCGCCTTCCACGCCTTTAAAGCGGGGCGCTTCGTCCACCAGCTCTATGTTGCCGTGGCCGTCCTCCAGCATGTACTTGCCGCCGGGGCCCATGGCCGGCACGTTCTGCATGTACTGCGGCACGCCGGTATGGATATTGAAGTCTATGAACAGCGTCTGGCCGCCGCGGCTGAACGCGTTCTGGCTGGCCGAGAAGATGAGGTTCTGGGCTATCTGGCGCATTTCCTTGCGGGAATGCTTGCTGAGCACGCGCACCTCGCCGGTCTTCTTGAAGTAGGGGACCTGGGTGCCGTCCGTAAGGCTCACGGAGCCGGCCTCCACCATAGCCTCCAGCGCGTCCTTCTTGAGGCGCACGGGCTTGCCTTCCAGCTCGCCTTCCACCATCACCTCGGGGCAGTTGAGCATGGGGGCGTAGAGGATATTAAGGAAGCCGAAGCCCAGCGCCCCGGCGTAGCGGCTCTGCATGGCCGCGAGGAAAGTCTGGATATGGCCGTTCAGGACCATGGCGGACTTGGCCGGGCGGCTCTTGTTCTGCAGGTTGGAGACGATCTTGTCCAGGCCGTACTTCTTGATGTATTCCACGGAGTGGGAGGAGCAGTACACGCGCTGGGGATAGCCCAGGTCGTGGATGTGCACCATGCCGTTATTGTGGGCTTCGGCCACCTCTTCGGAAAAGACCTTGCGCAGATTGTACTGCTTCAGGACGTATTCCGCTATGCCCAGGTTCACGGCCTCGGGGTTGTTGGTGGTGATGTTGCTGTTCTCCTTGCTGTTGCCGATCACCAGGGATTCCACGGTGGAGATGGGCATGGCCAGGGCGGAGTTCTTGAGCGGGATGCCCATCATGGACAGGTGGGATTCCGCTATGCGGCGCAGGAACTGGGTGTCGTAGGACTTGGTGCCGTATTTCTCGGAGAGCTCGTAGGCGTTGTTCTCGGTCTCCTTGGCTATCATGGCGGCCAGGTCCGGGGTCAGAGCGTATTCCTTCTCCAGGGCCTCGGCCAGCTTCTTGCGGGAGAAAGGTTCTATGGTCTCGTTGGTAATGCTCTGCACCAGCAGCATCTGGTCGGTGATGTCGGCCTTGCCGGCCTTCTTCTTGACGGTCAGGCCGCTGCGGCGCACGCGGTTGCGGTCCAGGGCGTAGAACTCGAACTTGTCGGCGGTGCGGTCGAACTTCTTCTCGCGCAGGACGGTGACGCACATGGCGTTGGAATCGTCCACGGTGGGAATGTGGTTCTTCAGGGTAAATTCGTTGTTGAGCCGGCGGGCCACTTCGTTGGCCACTTCCACGGCCTTTTCCTCGTCGCGGCCGCCCAGCGTCAGGGCCGCCTTGGAGATGGCGGTCTTTATCTTGTCCAGGTTGAAAGGCGCCACTTTGCCGTCACGCTTCTTGATCACTTTCGGAAAAAATTCGTTCATTTTCGGTCTTGTCCCCTCTTATTTTCTGATTTCACTTCTTGATCGATTTGATCTCTTTCTCAAAGTCCGTCACGTCCTCGAAGTCCTTGTAGATGGACGCGAACCGGATATACGCGACCTTATCGAGTTTCTTGAGTTTTTTGGCCACCAGTTCCCCTATAAGGCCGCTGGGTATCTCGTACTTGTCCTCGCTCCTCAAGACCGCCTCGATCTCGCTGCCAGCCTCCTCCATTTTCTCCATGCTGACGTCCCGCTTCTGGCAGGACTTCACTATGCCGTTCATGAGCTTCTCCCTGAGGAAACTCTCCCTCCTGCCGTCCTTCTTGATGACCACCAGCGGGTGCGACTCTATGCGTTCGTAGGTGGTGAACCTCTTCTGGCATTTTTCGCACTCGCGCCGGCGTCTTATTTCAAAGGCTTCGGAGGAATCGCGGCTGTCGGTGACCTTGGTCTCCTCGGCGCCGCAGAACGGACACTTCATGCTTGCTCTCCCTGTGTTTTAAGGGCCGAAGGCCCCCCTGGCAGGAGACGTTACTATACTAGTATCGTCACTCGCCCGGCTACTATACGTTGTGCTTTAAACTACCCTCACCACTATTAGTAGTAGTGCCGATATTTTACACCATATCCGGTTTTTGGCGCAAATTTTTCGGGTTTTTCATTGGGGAAAATATTTATTGACATAAAACGGGAATAATACAGGAAGTTTTTCGCGCGCGTTCGGAGGGCCTTTTGGCTCCCTCTGTAACCTTGGGCAAATGTACTCGGCAGGCGGTAGATAACCGCCCGCGCGGAGGCTAGAATATAGGCTGACGGCGCCCGCGCGGCATCATTCATCTATTATCCCGCGGATACGGCGTCAAGGAGGCAGTATGACCAAGAAAACGAAGCAGGGGTTCACCCTGATCGAGTTGATGATCGTCGTGGCGATCATCGGTATCCTGGCGGCAATAGCGATACCGAAGTTCGCGGACCTCATCAACAAGTCCAAGGAGGGCGCTACCAAAGGCGCGCTCTCTTCGGTCAGGAGCGCGCTGCAGGTGTACTACGGCGACAACGAGGGCTGGTTCCCGACGGACGACCTGGCCATCCTCATAGCCAACGCCAAGTACATCAACGAAATACCCGTGGCCAAAGTACCGACCACCGGGCACGCCGACACCAAGGCCGTGGCGCTGTTCAGCTCGGCCACCGTGGCGGGCGTGTTCTCGGGCGGCAGCGGCACGGCGGACGCCGGCGGCTGGGCGTACTTCAACGACCCCGCCGTCTCCAGTATGTGGGGCACGTTCGTGGCGAACTGCACCCACGAGGACATAAAGGGCCAGAGCGTACCCGCGGTCACGCCCTGGAGCGCCTTCTAGCGGGAGGGACCAGGACAAAAAAGGCCCCGCGCCGTACGCGCGGGGCCTTCTTTATACGGCCGGGCCGCCGCTCACCAACCGGTGACCGGAGGGATATACAGGCTGGTGTCGAATTCCACTGCCGTCAGGGCCCTTCCAAAACTGGCCACCCTCACACGGCGCTTTAGAGCAGGCCGCGACGCGGCATCCGCGCACTTGATGAAATAGATGGCGTGCCCCGGCGGATAGTTCTTTTTCACATACGCCGCAAGACCGGCCAGACACCCCTCTTTATCGCCATTCAGCCGCGCCCGGTCAGGGGAGAATACCAGCAGCGGTATTCTATTGGACGCGTATTTCCCGGCCTCGGGCCATGAGTGCGCGTTGGTCAGGCACAGCCCCAGCGGGCCCAGGCCGCCAAGATCGAATTCGGCCAGGATGGCGTTCAGGGAGGAGATCGCCCGGAGCTCTTTGAAAGCCACGCCGCGTCGGCCGGCAGCCGCGCGGAGCCTTTTCGAGAACTCGCACAGGAAGGCCGGGTCCCCGTGATCCACCACCCCCACGCGCCCGCAGCTGGCGAAAGCCCCCATAACGGTAAGGATCAGCCCCTCAAAAGGCACGTCGTTGAGCAATTCCGCTCCGGGAAAAAGCGAGAGCATGAGCCGGGAATTCTCCCTGCTCAGGGAAGTGAAATAAACCTTCTCACATTTTTTCAGGTCCGCCACCGCTTCCAGGGTCATCTGCTCCGGATAGAGTCCGAAGGAAGCGAACAATAGTTCTTTTTTCATGATCTCCACCTTTCAGGCCAGGTCTATCAGGTTCCAGCGGGCGGCGTAGAGGTCGCGCAGCTTCCGGTGCAGCCCTTTATTTTCGCTCTTCTCCAGGTCGGGGTCGTCGGCCAGGATGGCCTCGCGGTCCTGCATGGTCTGCTCCAGTATTTCCTTGTCCCGGGACATGTCCGCCAGCTTGAAGTCCATATCCCCGTGCTGGCGCACGCCCAGGATCTCGCCGGCGCCTCTTATATATATATCCTTTTCACTTAGTTCGAAGCCGTTGGAGCTCTGCACCATGGCCCGCAGCCGCTCGGCCGAGTCGCCGGTGCGGGCGTGCGGCACCAGCAGGCAGCGGGAATCCCACCGGCCGCGGCCCACCCGGCCGCGCAGCTGGTGGAGGCTGGCCAGCCCGTAGCGCTCGGCGTTGTTTATCACCATCAGGGTGGCGTTCGGGACGTCTATGCCCACCTCTATCACCTGGGTGGCCACCAGGATATCCGTGCGGCCGGCCGCGAAATCTTCCATGACCCGCTTTTTCAGTTCCCCGGGCATACGGCCGTGCAGCATGTCCACCTTCCGCCCCCGGAAAAAGACCTTCAGGCGTTCGAATTCCGCCTTTACGGAGCGCATGTCCGCCTCGGCGGTCTCTTCTATCACCGGGTAAACCACGTAGACCTGCCTGCCCTTGGCCGCCTCGTCCCGGGCTGCCAGCAGGGCCACTTCTTCGGTTGCCTCGGTGGTCTTTATGGGGCGCCGCCCGGGCGGCAACTCCCGGAGCACGGAAAGGTCCAGGTCGCCGTAAAGGGCGAGGAACAGCGTGCGCGGAATGGGCGTAGCGGTCATAATGAGCATGTCCGCCCGGTCGCCTTTGGCGCGCAGGGCGGCGCGCTGGCGCACGCCGAAGCGGTGCTGTTCGTCTATGACCACCAGCCGGAGGTTCTTGAACTTCACCCCGTCGCTTATCACGGCGTGGGTACCCAGCAGTATGTCTATCTTCCCCTCGGCCAGGTCGGAGAGGATCTTCTTTTTCTCGGCCGCCTTCACCCGGCCGGTCAGCAGGGCGAAGCGCACCCCCAGCCCTTTCAGGAACCTCTCGAAAGTGAGAGCGTGCTGCTCGGCCAGGATCTCGGTGGGGGCGGCGAAAACGCTTTGCCCGCCGTTCTCGGCCGCCAGCAGCATGGCCGACAGGGCCACCACGGTCTTGCCGCTGCCCACGTCGCCCTCCAGCAGGCGCGCCATGGGGGTAGGCGCCTGCATGTCGGTGAAGATCTCATTTATGGCGTGCGCCTGAGAAGCCGTGAAGGCGAAGCCCAGGTTGGCCCTGAACGGGGTCAGCAGGGTCTTCTTTATCTCGTAGGTGAAACCCTTGAGGACGCTGCGGGTCTGCCGCTTCTTTATGGCCCAGGCCAGGGAGAGCAGCAGCAGTTCTTCGTAGATGAAGCGGCGGCGCGCCTGCGCCAGCTCGAAATTATTCTCGGGGAAGTGGATAGCGCGCGCGGCCAGGTCCCTGGCGGCGAGGCCGCGCCTAAGGGCCAGGACCGGCGGCAGGAAATCCCCCACGGCCTCGTGCCCCGCCCGCACCGCCTCGTAAACAGCTTCACGCATGAATTTGGCGGTCAGGCCTTCGGTGAGCGGGTAGACGGGCACTATGCGGCCCACGTGCATCTTAAGGGCCCGCGCGTCGTCGTCGCCATAATACTCGTCGGCGCGCAGGCGGCTGAGGAACAGCGGGTCCTCCGGCGTACCCGTGACCCAGACCGTGCGGCCCTCCCTCAGGTCCTTGCGCAGCGGCGCGAAAACGTCGAACCGGGGACTATGGCGCTTGAAGAAGCTGGCCTCCGCCTCCCCGTACTGGGTTTCCAGCACGATCTTGAAAATGCGAAGGCCGCTGCCGGTGTAAAGATCGCGGACCGACTTTATTTTGCCGCGGACCACGGGGGCGTCTTCCAGGAAAGGCAGCGGGTCCTTCTTGCCGGGCAGGCGGCGGTCCTCCCACTTGCGAGGGAAATAGAAGAGCAGGTCGTCCAGCGTCTCTATGCCGAGGCGCGAGAAGAGTTCCGCTTTTTTGGGGCCTACGCCCTTTAAGAACTGTATGGAAGGCATGTGTTTTACCGCGGAGTTATTATATTATTTTCGCGCGCACGACGGAGAACCGCCCCCGGAGATCTTGAGCCCCTTTTGAGCCGGATTTGAGCGCTTCTTGAACCCTGTTTGTTATACTTTCTATGTAGCAGAACGCTCTTTAAAAACAGGCCGCCTTGCGCATAGCGCTCAATGCGGCACGTACACAGTACAGATCCCCGGCGTTGTACGGTGCGCCCCCCTAACCCAAACCCCCAAGACTCGGGGCTTCGGCCCCGGGCTCTATGCACCTGCAGCGCCGGCTTTTTAAAAGCCCCGCCGGGCAACATTTCAGACTCCCCCCATCAGGCCAATGTCAGGCGCCATGGTATCCCGGCGGGGCGACTTTTTTAATATTTGGCCGCTTGTTGCGCATAGCGCCTGATGCGGCACCGACAAAAGTCTTGAACGGTTCTTGAACCGCGTTTATTATACTTTCAGTGTCGTATCGCTCTTTACAAAAAACAGATCCCCAGTGTTGTTGTTGCGCCCCCCTAACCCAAACCCCCAAGACTCGGGGCTTCGGCCCCGGGCTCTATGCAGCAGCAGCACTGGCTTTTAAAAGCCCCGCCGGGCGACATCAGGTAAGACTCCCTAGTAAGTCCCACCGAACCTCATCATGACTGTCCCGGCGGGGCGCTTTTTTGCCCGGGAAAAGTATTATAATCAAGTTATAAACCTATGAAGGAACGCGTCCTTATCGTAGACGACGACCCCGAGCTGCTGGGCATCCTCCGGAAATACCTGGAGAACCACGGGCTGGAGACCATCAGCGCCGCCAACGGCGCCGAGGCCCTGGCGGCCGCTCCCGCCGGCAGGCCGGACCTCATCATAACGGACGTGGAAATGCCCCGCCTGGACGGGTTCGCGCTCTGCCGCCGCATAAAGGACAACAAGGCCCTGGCGGACATCCCCGTCATCATCATGACCGGTAAGAAAATTTCAGAGGCCGACCACGTAGCCGGTTACGGCTACGGCGCGGACGATTACGTGGTAAAGCCGTTCTCCTACGCCGTGCTCCTGGCCAAGGTAAAGTCCATGCTGCGGCGGGCCGCGAGGGGCAGGAAGAAGCGGGACGTCTTCAAGGCCGGCGAACTGGAAATGAACCTGGAAGGCCGCACCATAAAGCTGAAAGGCAAACTGGTAAAGATCACCTCCAAGGAATTCGACCTGCTGCACACCCTGGTCTCCAAGCCGGGGAAGGTGCTCAGCCTCAACAGCCTGCTGGAAGCCGTGTGGGGCTACAACACGGCCGACTACAACGACCCGCACACGGTAGAGGTGCACGTCTCCAACCTCCGCCGCAAGATAGGCGGCTTCGGCAAACGCATCAAGGCCGTGCCCGGCCACGGCTACAAGTTCGAATAAACCCGCGCGGAAGGATCCCGCCGGGCGGCATATGAAAAGATCTTCTCTAGCCACCAGCGACGCCGTCACCCTGGGCAAGGCCCTGCAGGCCATGCTCGGCACCGCTTTTTCCCCGGACAACTTCGGGCCCTTCCTCGAGAAAACCCTGCGCATCATGGCCGACAGCCCGGTCATCGGTCCCCGCGCGAAACTTGCGGTGACCCTCCGCTCCGGCCGGGTGGAAGGGGCGTTCCGTGGATTTTGCGCCAAGGACCGGGCAAGCCTCCTGGCCGGGCGTAAGCCCTCTACCGCTGGCCGGCTTATATCGGAAACCGTCCGGCTGGGCAACGCCCGGGCCGGCCTGATGACCGTCCTTTTCCCCGAGCCGCCCGAAAACGTTCTGGCGGCGAAGGCCCTGCTCGGCATGGCCGCCCAATTCGTCTCCGCCCGGTTGCAGTCGGAGAAGCGCGACGAAGAGCTGGCCTTCGAAAGGGACCTGGCCGCCTCCCTGAAGCACATAGAGGAACTTTACCTGGCCTTTCCCGATATTTCCATAGAGGAGATCTCCCGGGCCGTGCTGGACGAGGCCCGGCGCATGACCGGCAGCGACTTCGGCTTCACCGGCCACATAGACCCCGCCACCGGCTGGCTCCTCACCTCCTCTCTCACCACCGAAACCTACGACAAGTGCCAGATGGCCAAAAAGCCGGTGGTCTTCAAGGACTTCACCGGCCTGTGGGGCTGGGTGCTGAAGCGAAAAAAAACGCTGCTCACCAACAAAGCCGCTTCTGACCGGCGCGCCGGCGGGCTGCCTAAGGGCCATGTCACGATAGAAAAATTCCTGGGCGTACCGGCCATGTCCGGCCGCCGGCTGCTGGGCATCCTGGCCCTGGCCAACCCTTCCGGGAGCTACTCGGCCCGCGACCTGGACACGGCCCAGAAACTCGCGCGCGCCTACGCCATCATCCTGCAGCGCAAACTGGCTGACGACGCGAGGAGAGAAGAGGATACCAGGTTCAAGACCATCGTCTCCTCTACCAAGGACACCATCTACACCGCGGACCTCCGGGGACGGATCACCTACGTGAGCCCCAGGGTGGAAGATTTCGGCTACAGCGCGGAGGAGGTGATAGGCCTCAGCGTGACCGGGCTGGTGCACCCTGAAGATCTGGAATTCATAAAGAAGGCCTGGGCCAACGCCCTGGCCACCGGGCGCACACTGCCCATCCTCCCTTACCGCATAAGGAAAAAAAGCGGGGACTTCGCCTACGTGGAGCAGAAGAGCGGGATAGTCTTTCACAACGGCCAGCCCCTCTACATCACCGGCGTCATCCGCGACGTGACCGAACAGAAGCAGACGGAACTGCTGCTCAAGGAAAGCGAGACCATGATGCGCATGGTCTTCGACACGGCCGCGGACCCCATCTTCATCAAGGACATGAACGGGATGTACGTGAAGGCCAACAAGGCCTGCGCCGACCTGATGGGCACTACCCCTGAGGCGATGATAGGCCGCTCCGATTCCGACTATTTCCCCGCCGAGTCGGCCGCGGCCGTTTTCCGGACCGACAGCGAAGTGGTGCGCAGCGGACGCACCCTGTCGCTCTACAACTATCATCCTTTCCCCGGAGGCAGCCGGCACGTCAACATCATAAAGACCCCGCTGCGCAACGTCCGCGGCGAGACCATAGGCCTGCTGGGCATAGCCCGCGACATCACGGACCTCAAGCGCATGGAGGCCGAACTGGCCCTGGCGCGGGCGGCCGAAGCGATCAGCACTGTGGCGCGGCCGATGGCCCACGATTTCAACAACGCGCTGGCCGCCATAAACGGCTACGCCACCCTGATAGCCGACGGGCTGGGGAAGAACAGCCCCATAAAGACGGAGATCTCCCGCATCATCGAAGCGGTAAAACGCGCGGCTGAGCTGACCTCCAAGTTCCAGGATTTCGCCCGGAACCCCAAAATAGGCGGCCGCCAAAACGGGCACGAGTAGGAAGCGCTATGACCAAGATCATACCTGACAGGAGCAAGATGGACGCCGTCGGCCGCCTGGCCGGCGGGGCGGCGCACGATCTCAACAATATCCTGGGCGCCATAGAAGGCTATGCCACGCTCATGCAGAATTCCCTGCCGGCGGGCGACCCGGCGCGCCAGGACCTCGACGAGATACGTAAAGCCGTGAGCAAGGCGGCCAGGCTGACAAAGACGTTCTTCATCTTCGGCCTGAAAACACCCATGCAGCGCGGCACGGTCAGCCTCCGCGCGGCGGCTGAAAAGCTCCGGAGCCGTGAAGGCGAACTGGCCGCCCGGGGGATAAAACTGGAACTGGACCTGGCCCCAGGCCCGCAGGACGTTACAGGCGACCCCGCCAGGCTGGACCTGCTGCTGGAACACCTCCTCTCCAACGCCAGCGACGCTATGCCTTCAGGCGGGACCCTCGCCGTGTCCGCCAGGCCTGCCGAACTGGCGCCTGAAGCGGTGAAGTCCGTGGACCCGGCCGGGGCCGGGACGGTTTTCTGCCGGCTTTCCGTGCGCGATACCGGCACCGGCATCCCGCCGGAAGACATGACAAGCATCTTCGAGCCCTTCTTCACGACCAAGGAGAAAGGGAAAGGCACGGGCCTCGGCCTCGCGATAGTTTACGGCATCGCCCGCCAGAGCAACGGCTGGGTAGAGGCGGAAAGCGAGCCCGGCAAGGGTTCGGAATTCTCCGTTTTCCTGCCCGCCGCGGCCCGGCCGGCCGGAGTCTGAGAGCCGCCGCGGGCGCAGGGTTTTATAATATAATCTAGGCAGAAAACTATGGCCAAAATACTCATCATAGACGACGACGGGATAGTGCGCGACGCGCTGACGGTTTTTCTCACCCGCGCCGGGCACCAGGTAAATACCGCGGCCGACGGCGGCAACGGCGTGCTGCTCTTCAAGAACACAAAGCCGGACCTGGTGGTTCTGGACCGGGACATGCCGGTAAAGACGGGCTCCGTGGTCTTCAAGGAGATCCGCGAGATCTCTAAGGCGACCCCGGTCATAATCCTGACCGGCTATGACGCCCCCGAGGACGCCGAATCCTACCTGCGCGACGGTGCCGCCTCCTTTCTCTCCAAAGCCGACGGCCTCTCCAACGTGCTGGACGCCGTGGATAAGCTGCTCGGGAAAACCCCCACGGCCGCTCCCGCCGGAAGCCGCCCGACTTCACCGGAACCGGCCAGAAAAAGTGCCGGCCTCCTACTCGTGGCGGACGACGACCAGTCCATCCTGAACGTGCTTAAGCGCTTTCTTTCCTCCATAGGCTTCGAGGTCATTACGGCCGAAGACGGGGCCGCGGCCCTGCAGCTGGCGCGCGAGCGCAAACCCGACATAGTGCTGCTGGATATCCTGATGCCCAAAAAAGACGGCATCGAGGTGCTGAAGGAACTTGCCCGCGACCTGCCGAAGACCGGCGTAGTCATGATAACCGGTAACGAGGACGAGGACGTGGCCAAGGCCTGCCTCAACCTGGGAGCCTTCGATTACATAGAGAAGCCGGTCAACCTGGAACTGCTGGGGAATATCCTTAAAGCCCGCATGCTGATACAGCGCGGCCAGGGCTGACTACCATCGCAAAATAAAAAAAGCCCGCTCCGGCGGGCTTTTTATTTCAGGCAAAGGCGTTAGGGTCTTGCCCGCAGCCTGCCGGCCAGCTCCGCCAGCGCGGCGGTTTCCCGCCTGGAGAGGTTCAGGCCCGCCAGGAATTCCCCGCCCGCGGGGCCCATCAGCGCCGCTATGGCCGCAAGCCGCTCAGCCACCGGCGTCCTGGCCAGGGAAGGAGGGAAAGAAAAGGCCGGGTGTATGACCGCCAGGGCGCCTAACCCCTTCAGAAGTTCCAGGGCCGGCACCGGGTCGGCCTCCGCCAGGATCTTAACCAACTCGTTGCGCAGCCGCTCCCGGCTGAGCAGGGCGGGCCGGCCGGCCTTCACGGCCGCGAGCGCAAGTTCCAACGTGCCGCCCTCAAGCCGCCAGCCAAAGCGGCCGGCGAAACGGGCCGCCCTGTAAACGCGGGTGGGGTCGTCTTCGAAACTTTTCTCGTGCAGGACGCGCACCAGGCCATCCTTTATGTCCCGCAGCCCGCCGTAGGGGTCCAGCAGGGCGAATTTCTCCAGGCCGTTAAGCCGTAAGGCCATGGCGTTGCAGGCGAAATCGCGGCGCTTGAGATCTTCGGCCGCGGAACCGGCTTCCGAAACAAGCGGCAGGGCACCCGGCGCGGCGTAAGTCTCCTTGCGGAACCTGGCGAAATCCAGCCGGCGGTTGTTTTTGTCGAAGAACCGCACCGTCAGGAAGGGTTTGAATTTTTTATGGCCGCCCCCGTACGCCTCCTGCAGGGCGGCTACCAAAGGCTCGGGGTCGCCCCCCACCAGGAAATCTATGTCCGAACTTTCCCGCCCCAGCGCCCAGTCGCGCGCGCAGCCGCCCACGGCGTAGAGCTCCAGGCCGTAGCCGTCGGCCAGGGCGGCAGCCTTCTCCAGCAGCGGCAGGTCGTTGAGGGGCTTAAGTTCCATTAAACTTTAAGGAAGGGCAGGTCGTCGCCTTTCAGGGCGGCCAGGGCGTCTATCAGGTTCTTGACCCGGGGCAGGGCGTCGTTCCGGTCGCGCAGGGCCTGCGCGGCCTTGAGCGCGGCGGCGCGGCCCTTGAGGCCGGCGGGCAGAGGCAGGGAAAAGGGGATATCCAGCCGGCGGGCGGCGGCCGGCTGCACTGGCAGCAGCTGCAGGCCGTCTTCGCGGGCCATGAATTCCATCACCTCGGTCTCCTCTTCGCGGTCGCGGTCGGTTTCGAGCATGGCGGTCAGCGGGGCCAGGCCGAAGAGGAATAGCGGCTCCCCGCTCACGCCCTGGCCGGAGGCGAGGGCGGCGCGCATGGGTTCATAGTCCTTCTTCATGCGCGCTATCCATTCGTCCTTCTTTTCCTGGTAGGCCTCCGGCATCACGAAGGCCAGGAGGTCGCGGGTGGGGTCTATATAAAGGAAAGGCTCCTCGTGCTGGAACATCTCCGAACACTTGGGGCACATCAGGATGTCGAACTCGCCGCTGAGGATCAGCTCCTTGACCTCCAGGTCGCGGTCCCCGCGGACCACGGTCCAGAAGTCGGCGTCAAAACTGTCGCCGCAGTGAGGGCATTCCACCCTGAAAGCGCCCTTCGTCGCCATTTTACAGGCCCACTTCCCGGTTGAACGCCTCTATCAGGCGGTCGTACTCCTCCACCAGCGCAAAGGTCTCGTCCCAGTAAGCCGGGTCCCAGAGACGGCGCAGCTCGTCGGAGGTGCGGCCCTGCTGCTCTATCCAGGTGAAATACTTGAGGTTGTGCACGGCTTTGCGGTCCGCGTAGGTGAGTTCCTTGAGGTAGTTAACGCTCTCGCCGAGCAGGCGGCGTTCGAAGTCCACCAGCGCGTTCTCGCGGGTGTACTTGCCCATTTCCTTCTCCATCTCCTTGAGGCGGGAGCCGTAGAGGTCCATGGAGTCGGTGAAGACGGTGACGATAACGTCGTCTTTGCCCATCTCGTAATACTTGGCGGTCTTGATGGCGGACAGCAGGTTGGAGATGCCGGAGAAGCCGAGCAGCGACAGCTTCTCGATGACCTCTTTCTTCACGCCGTACTGGGCCAGCACTTTCTTGCCCTCGGGCTCGTTGAAGAGGCGGGCTATGCGCACGCAGGCCTCGTCGTCGATGGCGGTGACCACGTCGGTGTTGCGCACGTTGTGCACCCACGGGATGTGCTTGTCGCCGATGCCCTCTATGCGGTGCTCTCCGAAGCCGTTATTGAGGATAGTGGGGCACTGCAGGGCCTCGGAGGCGGTGATCTTCATGCCCGGGAATTTCTTCTTGAGGTAATCGCCGGCGCCGATGGTACCGGCGGAGCCGGTGGCGGAGGTGAAGGCCGCGAGGCGGCTCTTGGGGCCCTTTATGGCGTTGAAGGCCTCTTCCAGGGCGGCGCCGGTCACGTGGTAATGCCAGGTGGGGTTGCCCATCTCCTCGAACTGGTTGAAGATCACGCAGTCCTTGCGGGTCTTCTTGATCTCCCAGCACTTGTCGTAAATTTCCTTGACGTTGCTCTCCGTGCCGGGGGTGGCGATAACTTCGGACCCTATCTCCTTGAGCCAGTCGAAACGCTCTTTCGACATGCCCTCGGGCAGGATGGCCACGGGTGTGGTGCCTAGCAGCTTGCTGTCGAAGGCGCCGCCGCGGCAGTAGTTGCCGGTGGAGGGCCACACGGCCTTCTGGGCCTGCGCGTCGAACTCGCCGGTCACCATGCGGGGGGCCAGGCAGCCGAAGGCCGCGCCGACCTTGTGCGCGCCGGTGGGGAAATATTTACCGACGATGCCGATGACGCGGGCGTCGATACCGGTGATCTCGCGGGGGATCTCCAGCATGTTCACCGCACCGAAGCCGCCGGTCTTGTGGTCGTTCTTCCAGGTAATGCGGAAGAGATTTACGGGGTTGATGTCCCAGAGCCCCACGGGCTTCAGGGCCTTCTTTATCTTTTCGGGGATAAGGTTGGGGTCCTTCATCTGCTTGAAGGTGGGCATTATGATCCCGCGCTTCTTGCACAGCGCGGCGTTCCTTTTCACGATCACGGGATTAACTTTAAGTTTAGCCATGGCAGCCTCCGGGTATTTTCAGAAAATCAGTGTTTAAATTATACCAATATCGCGGCCTTCTGTCGTCGGGGGAGCCAGAGGGCGAAAAGATAGGCCTCGTCGCGGCGGCAGCCCAGCGCCGCCGAGAACAGCGCCTGCGCGGCCCTCTTGAGGCCGGCCGGGTCCCCGGCCGCCGAGGCCAGCTCGCGGCAGAGTTCTTCGGCCGGGCCGGCTCCGAGGTTGGCCCTGGCCGTCAGGCGCATGGCTTTCGCTGCGCTCCGACCGTCTCCGGCCTCGAGTTCCAGGAGGACCAGATTGAGGCCGGCCCAGAGCGAATGCCGGTACGGGAACGGCCCCTTCAGTGCCTGCAGGAGGTCGCGCCGCGAGGCGGCGAAGTCCCGCTTCAGCCGCAGGACCTCCCCGCGGACCACCAGGGCCTCACCGTCCCTGGGATTGGCGGCTACCGCGCGGTTAGCCGCGGCGAGGGCGGGGCCCGGGCGCCCCGATTTTAGCAGCGCCAGGGCCAGCCAGGTATGCGCATAATACGCCTTGCGCGAGGCCGCGGCCCGCAGGTCTGCGAGCGCCCCGGGATAGTCTCCGGTAAAAAGTTTGAGCTCGCCGCGCCAGGCCAGCAGTTCCCCCTCCTGGTCCGGGCAAAACTTCATGCCCTTCGCCAGCCAGTTAAAGGCCTCCGGCTCGCGGCCCAGGCACAATTCCGCCTCGGCCATCCGGCCGAAAGCGTCGGCCTCCGGCGGCGGCGAGGCCAGGGCCAGGGCGAAAGCCTCGCGGGCCCCGCGGTGGTCCGGCGGCAGGGAAAAAAGCCGTTTGCGCCCTATTTCCTTGAACATCCACCCGTACCGGCGGGCGTCGGCCGGGCGGAAAGCCCTCCACTCACGCAACGCGCGGCGGCGCCCCTCATCCCACGCCCGCGTGGGGCGGAGCACGGGGACGCTGGCCAGGTAGGTGAGGTAATAGGACCGCCAGACTTCCAGCTCCCGCGGGAGCGCGGCGGCGTAAAGTTTTTTTATCCGGCGGGCCAGGTCGCCGGCAGGGTAAAGCACGCTCTGCGAAGTTATCGGGGCCGCCAGCGCGGAAATTATCTCGTTGCCGCGCGGCGCGCGCAGGTTCAGCAGATATTCGGCCAGGCCGAAGGCGGCGGGGTACGCCCCGGCGGAGAATTTTTCCTTGAACGCCCGGATCAGAGCGGGGACCTCGGCCGACAGGTTATAACGCTTTACGTCCCCGGCGAGGATCGCGGCCGCGTTGGCGGCCCAGGCGTGGTCCAGCCTTTTAGCCTCCCGCCTGGCTTCGGCCTCGCGGCCGGCCGCGAGGTAAAGCTGGGCGAGGGCCAGCCGGGCCCTGGGGTCGCAGGGGCGCAGCCCGGCGGCCACCGCCGCTGCCCGCATGGCCTCGGGCGCTTTCCCCGAAGCCCAGAGAGCCTCGGCGTAGGCCCGCAGCAGGGCGGAGGACCGGTCGCCGCCGGCGAGCGCCCGCCCGGCCGACGCCGCGGCTTCGCCGAAGCGCCCTTCGCGCATCAGCGCCTCGGCGCGCCGCGCCGCCCCGCTTTCTCCGCCGTTGCCTGTCATAAGTAAAATCTACAATTTTTGGCGCCAAAAAAATACCCGCCTCACGGAGGCGGGTATTTTGTCTGGAACCGGCCGGCTTACCTGGTGATGACCGGCGTCTTGTCCTTCTTCACGAAGTTGTCCTTCGAGATGGTCCCTACGCGCTTGAAGCCCCATTTAAGGAAGTACTTCTTGGAGCCGCGCATCCCGTCGGCCGGGTCGGCCTCGGGCTTGGTCAGTTCGTCTTCGGCAAAAACCATCGTGTAGCCTTCCGCGGTGTCGAAGGTGAATTCCTTCTCGCCCTTGAAGGTGTCGAAGAACAGGGCGTTGTCCTTGTAGAGTTCCACCTTTATGGCCACCTTCTCGCCGGCGTATTCCTTGGCCCACTTATCGGTCACTTTGAAGGTATACTTGCCGTCGGCGTAGGAGAAGTCGGCGTAGTTCAGGCCGTCCTCGTCCGCCTTCATCGCCGTTTTCTCGTGGGAGGTAAGCGTGAAGAGCGTGAACCCGGGGCCGCCCGAGCGCTTGGCGGTATAGCGGTAGCCGGCGGCGTTCACATAGAGGTCCAGCCAGGGGCCCTGCAGGCACATATCGAAGCTCTCTTTTTCCCAGGGGAGCAGCGCGCGCTCGGCCATCTTGATCTGGCCGTATTCGTACCAGGTCATACCGGGACGCTCGGAACAGTTCTGCACCGGCTGGTTATTGGGGCCCACGGTGGTGTGGCATTCGGTCACGTACTCCTGGCTGCGCATGTAGACCTTCCGGGTCAGCGCGCCGCTGTCCTCGGGCCCGAACGTGAAGCGCACGCAGTCGCGGGTGGTATGGGTGCGGCCGGGCAGGGCCATGGGCACCTGCACGTCGGAAACGACGGCCTGCCCTATGAAGTCGTTTACGTTCACGCCCTGGTCGAAATTCACCTGGGCGTTGGCAGCGGCCAGCAGGCTGGTCGCGGCAAAGACAGCTAACATGATTTTCTTCATTTACTCGTTTACCTCCGGTCTTTTCCCCCCATGAAAATTCACGGGTTATCGCAATATTTTACTTTATTTTTTCCGCGCGCCGCCTAGGAAACCTTCACTTCCTTGCCTATCCAAACGAAGGCGGACGGCAGGACTATGCACTGGCAATGCGAGCTCAGGATGGAATTGTTCTCCGGCATGATATTCACCAGCCCGTTGCTCCAGGAAACGTAGCGGATATGTTCGGAGTCCAGCCATTCGTAGACCCTGGGCCCCACCCGCGGCATGACCGTCCAGACCACCGCGTTATCCCACGGGATCTCCTCCGCGTTGGACGAGAACTTTATCTCCGGTATCTTCGCCGCCATCGAGTCCATAACAAGCTCCTTAAACCCTGCCGCATGGAGGGTTTGACGCCGGGACAGGGTTAGCAAAACCCCCTCGGAAGCCCGAGCTTGCGTAGCGCGAGGGCTGAGAGCGGGAGGCGCGGCCACGGTGTGGCCGACGCCGTTTTTGCGTTCCTGTCCCGGCGGCGAACCCGGAATAATTTTAGACCGCGGACTGTACCCCGAATTCTGTCCGGCGCCTTGCGGCGCCTGGAGGACCATTTATCTATTGCGGCCCACTCCGCGCTGTACCCCGAAGGGCCGGACGGGCGGTCCGTGGCGCGATTTTGGCCTTGCTTCAGGAGGGGCTTGCCCTGCCGCGCCGGTCGCCCGGCGCGCGGTGCGCTCTTACCGCACCTTTTCACCCTTACCCTTGCGGGCGGTATGTTCTCTGTGGCGCTGTCCGTCGGCGGGGGATCTGGCCCCCGCCGCCCGGCCTATGCCGCGCACATATTATGCTGCGCGGTTTGAACCGGCACCCTGCCCTTGAAGTTCGGAAGTTCCTCCCCTCCCTCGCGGGAAGAGCGGCCCTCCGTCCGCGGTCTAAAGCTGTGTCAGCCGAATATGGTGCTCTCGAGGTAGAGCAGGCGCCGGCAATCGGCGCAGACGGCGAAAGTGTCCGGCTTCTTCACGTCCATCATTTTCTGGGGCTTGAGGGTCATGTTGCAGCCCCCGCAGGAGAATTTGCCGGCGGAATCCTCGTGCGCCGGGACCACCGCGAGGCCGGCCCGGCTTCCCCGGATGGCCTCGTATTTTTCCAGCAGGTCCGCGCCGATGGCGGCAGCGGCGGCGGCGCGCCCCGCCTTCCCCTCTTCCAGGGCGGCGGCCAGTTTCCGGGCCTCGTCAGCGAGCGCGGCGGCCTCCGCGTTCTTGGAGACCTCTATCTTTTTGACCTCTTCCTGCACGGCCTTATCCAGCACGGAGGCCTTGTCTATCTCCTCGAGCAGCATCAGTTCGGAGGTCTCCAGTTCGTCCTTGGCCTGCTTGTCGTGCTCTATCTCGGTCAGCAGCGCCTTGAAAGCGGCGTTGTCCTTCACCATGTTGAGCTCGCGCTGATGCTTGCGTATGCCCTCTTCGGCCTCGGCCAGCCGCAGCTCTATATCCTTCTTTTTGGACTGCAGGGCCATGAGCGCGTCCCGGGCCTCGCTCATGGAGCGCTTCTTGGCTTCGAAAGCGGCCTCCAGGGCCTTGAGTTTGGCGGGGATGGCGGCCGCGGCGGCCGCCAGGGCGTCTATGGCCGTATCTTTGCGCTGCAGTTCTATCAAAGCTTTCGCGTCGGGCGTGTGCAATATTTCCATGGTTCCCCCGGGCCCCCTCAGGCCCCTTTCACGTTCTGCAGGATGGCCATCGCGGCCCGGCTGCGGTTAAGCGTATAGAGATGCAGCCCGGGCGCGCCGCCCTTGAGCAGGTCCAGCGCCTGGCGGGAGGCGTAATCCACGCTGAACTTGAACAGCCCGTCCTTATCGCCTTCCCAGCGTTCGATGCCCCGGCGCAGCTCGTCGGGTATGCCCACCTGCATCATCTTGGTGAAGTTCTGCATCTGCTTGTAGCCGGTCAGCGGCATCAGGCCGGGCAGTACCGGCACGTTTATTCCGGCGGCGGCTATCTTCTCCAGGAACCGGAAGTAATGCGCATTGTCGAAGAAAAGCTGGGTGATCAGGTATTCCGCGCCGGCGTCCACCTTCTCCCTGAGCCGGGCGATGTCCGCCTCCAGGGTCCCGGCCTCGGGGTGCTTTTCCGGATAGCAGGCCCCGCCCAGGGAAAAGCCGCCGGCCCGCTTCAGGTCGGTGATGAGCTGGGCCGCGTGGCTGTAATCGCTGCGGCGCGCCCCTGCGTCCACGTTATGCGGGTCGCCGCGCAGGGCCAGGATATTGGTGATATCCATCTTCTTCAGTCCGTCGCAGATCTCGGAGATCTCCTGCTTTGTGTGGGCCAGGCAGGTCAGGTGCGCCACTATCTCGAGGCCGAACTGGGCCTTCAGCACGCCGCAGAGCGCCACCGTGCGGTAGGGCGTGACGCCGCTGGAGGAATTGGTAACCGAGACGAAATCCGGCGAGAGGGCCTTCAGCTCCAGGGCCGTATTGAAAAGTTTGGCCGTATCCTCGGCCGTCTTGGGCGGATAGAACTCGAAAGAGTAGACCTTGCCGCCGGTCTTCAGGCGTTCGGGCAGCCTCATTACTCGGGGAACCCCACGCGCGAAGGCGGCCAGTAGGTGAACCAGGCCGTGCCTTTTATATTGGCTTCCGGCACCGGGCCCCAGTAGCGGGAATCGCAGGAGCGGTCGCGGTTGTCGCCCATCACCAGGTAGCTGCCCTCGGGCACCGTCACCGGGCCGAAATTATCGCGGATGTATTCCGAGAACATCTTGCCGAGCATCCGGTTCTGCCAGAAAGCCTGGTAATCGGCCGGCGCCAGCCGGCCGGTGCCGGCCGGGTAGCGGCCCGGGTCCAGGTACTGGGCGTAAGGCTCGTCCTTGACCGGCTCGTTGTTGACGAAAACCTTTCCGCCGCGCACCTCGAACTTATCGCCGGGCATGCCGATCACGCGCTTGATGAAATCCTTGCCGTACTGGCTGCCGCCGCACTGGAACTCGCGAGGATCTTCCGAAGGGAAACGGAACACCACGATGTCCCCGCGCTTCACCTTGCGGAACTTCAGGAACTTCTTCTGCGTGTAAGGCACGCGGAAGCCGTAAATGAACTTGTTCACGAACAGGTGGTCGCCTATCAGGAAAGTGCGCTCCATGGAACCGGAGGGGATCTTGAAGGCCTGGATGAACAGGTACATCACCACGGAGGCCAGCAGCACCGCCGAGAAGACGGTCTCGGACCATTCCATGTCCTTCTTGATCTCCTGGTTCTGGCCGTCCTTGATCACGGCCTTGCCGGCGCGGCCGCGCCAGTACGCGTAGGCGGCGCCGCCCAGGCCGGCCAGCAGCCCATAGGCCAGCTGGCGCCAGCTGAAGAGCATGGTGGTCACCACGTCCCCGCGGCGGTTGTCCAGGCTCACCGAGAGCAGCAGCATCCCTATGAAGGCGACCAGCCCGGCGAACAGGGCGTGCCAGCCGCGGGTGAACTTGGTGTCGGCCTTGAACCTGCCCTTCTCGCTGAAATGATGCGAGAAGAACAAATGCACGCCCATCAGGATGCCTACCCAGAAAAGTTTTTCTTCCATTGTTGCGGCTCCTCTATTTGTCCTGGCTGATCTTTAAAAGCGACATGAAGGCTTCCTGCGGGATCTCCACGGAGCCCATCAGCTTCATCTTGCGCTTGCCTTCCTTCTGCGCTTCCAGCAGCTTGCGCTTGCGCGTGATGTCGCCGCCGTAGCACTTGGCCAGCACGTCCTTGCGCTGCGCGCCTATGGTCTCGCGCGCTATGATCTTGCCGTTCACCTGCGCCTGCACGGCGATCTCGAACATGTGGCGCGGGATGAGTTCCTTGAGCTTCTCGCAGAGCACCCTGGAATTGGCGAGCGCCTTGGTCTTGTGCGTGATGAAGGAGAGCGCGTCCACGGCCTCGGAATGCAGCAGGATCTCTATCTTCACCATGTCCGAGGAGCGGTACTCGTACGGCTCGTAGTCGAAAGAGGCGTAGCCGCGCGAAACGGACTTCAGCTTGTCGTAGAAGTCCAGGATGATCTCGGAGAGCGGCAGCAGGTATTCCACTATCACGCGCGTGGTGGAGATGTACTCGATCTTGCGGTGTTCGCCGCGCTTTTCCTTGAGGAGGTTCATGATGCCCTCCATGTAGGTCAGCGGCGCGATGATATTGGCGTGCACGTACGGCTCCTGGATGTCTATCACGTCGCCGTAATGCGGGAAGTCGGCCGGGTTGGTCACTTCCGTGTATTTGCCCTTGATGCCCTGCTTGTCCTTGGCCTGCACCCTGTAGATGACGTTGGGGTTGGTGGCGATGAGCGGGATGTCGAACTCGCGCTCGATGCGCTCCCTTATGATGTCGAGGTGCAGCAGGCCCATGAAGCCCAGGCGGAAGCCGAAGCCGAGGGCCTTGGAGGTCTCGCCCACGAAGTTGAAAGAGGAGTCCGTCAGGTTGATCTTCTCGAGGGCCGTTTTGAGGCCGGTATAATCGGTGGTGTTGACCGGGTAGAAGCCCGCGAACACCACCGGGTTCACGTCCTTGTAGCCGGGCAGCGGGGAATCTATCTTCTTCTCCTTGTCGGAGATGGTGTCGCCCATCTTGATCTCGTGGATGTCCCTGATGCCCGCCACGATGTAGCCGACCTCGCCGGTCTTTATGCTGTCGGATTTCTGCAGCTTGGGATTGAGGTAGCCCACCTCTTCCACTTTGTAATTGTTGCCGCTGGACCAGAAGGTGATGTGGCGGCCGGGCTTCAGCTCGCCGTCCACCACGCGGGTGTAGATGATGACGCCCTTGTAAACGTCGTAGAAAGAGTCGAAGACCAGCGCCTTGAGCGGCTTGTCGGGAGAGCCGGCCGGCGGCGGGATCTCCTTTATGACGCGTTCGAGCACTTCGCGGGCCCCGCGGCCGTCCTTGGCGCTGATGCGGGAGGCGTCCACGGGGTTGTGCAGCACTTCCCAGATCTGCTCCTCGGTGGCGTCGGGGTTGGCGTGTTCGAGGTCTATCTTATTGATAACGGGGATGATCTTGAGGCCCAGGGTCTGGGCCAGGTGAGCGTGCGCGAGCGTCTGGGCCTCCACGCCCTGGGACGCGTCCACCAGCAGGATGGCGCCCTCGCAGGCGGCCATGGCGCGGCTCACCTCGTAGGAGAAGTCCACGTGGCCGGGGGTGTCGATGAGGTTCAGGATATATTCCTCGCCCGAGTCCGACTTGTAGAGCATGCGCACGGCCTTGGCCTTGATGGTAATGCCGCGCTCGCGCTCCAGCTCCATGCCGTCGAGGAACTGCTCGTGCATCTGCCGGTCCGGGACCGTGTTGGTGATGTTGATAAAGCGGTCGGCCAGCGTGGATTTGCCGTGGTCGATATGCGCGATGATGCAGAAATTACGTATCTTCATGGTGTTTTGGGGACGTTGTTGACTATTTGACTATTTCACTTCCTCCTCCACCAGCCGGCGGATCTCGTCGGAAGTCGGGAGGCCGAGGGCCCGCTGGGAGAGAGCGGAGAATTTCTCGAAGTTCATGGAGCGCACCGAGGATTTGGCGCGCAGGTACATCTTGGCGGGGACGCTGAGGATGTCCACGCCCAGGCCCACCAGCAGCGGGATGGCGTACGGGTCGCTGGCCATCTCGCCGCAGACGGAGACCGGCTTGCCCTTCTTATGGGCGGTCTGCACCACCAGGTTGATGAGGCGCAGCACCGCGGGGTGGAAGGGCTCGTACAGTTCCGACACATACTGGTTGATGCGGTCCACCGCCAGGGTGTACTGCACCAGGTCGTTGGTGCCTATGGAAACGAAGTCGATCTCGCCCAGCAGCGAGTCCAGGATGATGGCCGCGGCCGGGATCTCTACCATCACGCCGAACTCCGGGTCCTTCTTCACCGCGAAGCCCTCTTCCGCCAGCTCGGTCTTCACGTCGGCGGCTATCTTCTTCACGGTCAGCAGCTCGTCCACCGAGGAGAGCATGGGGATCATGATCTTGATGTTGCCCTCGGTATTGGCCTTGTAGATGGCGCGCAGCTGGGTCTTGAGCAGCTCGGGGTATTTTATGAAGAGCCGGATGCCGCGGAAGCCCATGAACGGGTTGCGCTCGTCCTTGAGGCCCTTGATGCCGAGCTCGGTGGCGCGGTCGCCGCCGATGTCGGCGGTGCGGATGGTCAGCGGGGTGTGCGGGGAGGCCTTCACCACCGCGGAGTAGGCCTTCAGCTGCTCTTCCTCGGACGGCACGGAGTCGCGGTTCATGTAGAGGAACTCGGTGCGGTACAGGCCCACGCCCTCGGCCTTCACGGCCGTCAGCTCGGGCGCGTCGGAGGCGGAGTCCAGGTTGCACATCAGGCTGATCTTGTGGCCGTCGCGCGTGGTGGCCGGCAGGCCCTTCAGGCGGTGGAAGAAATGCTCCTGCTTCTGCAGCTCTTCCTTGCGCGCTTTGTATTTCTCGATGATCTCCGGCGAGGGCGAGATGATGACCATGCCCTGCTCGCCGTCAACGATGAGCGTGTCGCCGCTCTGGATCTGCCGGCTGATGTCGGACAGGCCCACCACGGCGGGAATGCCCATGCTCTGGGCGAAGATGGCGGTATGGCTGGACTTGGAACCGAGGTCCATGCAGAAGCCCAGCACCTTGTTGCTCTCGCGGATGTGCAGCGTATCGGACGGGTACAGGTTGTGCGCGACGATGATCACCGGCTCCTTGAGGTCCTTCAGGGAGGTCTTCTCGGAGTTCACCAGGTTGGAGATGATCTTTTTACCCACGTCGAAGATGTCGTGCTTGCGCTCGTGGAAGAACTCGTCGTCGATCTTTTCGAACTGCTCCTCGGCCTTGTCCAGGATCTCGGACAGGGCGAATTCGGCGTTCATGCCCTTGGCGACGATCAGCTTGGGCACGTCCTTGGTGATCATCGGGTCCTGCAGGATGAGGTGGTGCGCGTCTATGAGTTTGGCGTGGTTCTTGCCCAGGACGTTGAGGATCTTGGCGCGGATGGCGTCCAGGTCCTCGCGCGTCTTGTCGAGCGCGTCCTTGAAGCGCTTGACCTCGGCTTTTATCTTCTCGGGCTCTATCTCCTTCTGCTCAATGAGGATGTTCTCCTCCTTGACGATATGAGCCTTGCCGATGGCGATGCCGAGGCTGGCAGCTACGCCTTTTTTTATAAGCATGATCCGCTCCGGGTAGAATTCATTATTCCTCGTCGAACTTTCTCGCGAACAGTTCCTCGATGGCCTTCACGGCCTCGGCCTCGTCCTTGCCCTTGGCCGTCACCTCTATAACGCTGCCCTTGCCGGCCGCCAGCGTCATGATGCCCATGATGCTCTTGGCGTTCACTTCCATGCCGTCCTTGACGAGCTTGATGTCGCAGACGAACCTGGACGCGGTATTGGCGACCATGCCCGCGGGCCGGGCGTGGATGCCGAGTTCGTTGATGATGGTTATCTCTCGTTTGATCATAGGTATAGTTCGAAAGGCTGCAGACCGAGCAGGCTGAAGAGCAGCACCGAAGCCGCCAGTATCAGTCCCGCGGAAAAGAAAACGGAGCGGCCCAGGGCGCGCATCACCCGGTGCAGGGCCAGCACGGCCAGGGGCAGGCCCAGCTTGAGCAGCAGGTCCGCCGGGCGGCACGAGCCGCAGTTAAAGCCGGCCAGCAGGCCGAAAGCGAGCAGGGCGATGGCCAGCGACATGGCGAACCCCGCCGCCGAGAGCAGCCGGATGAGCCGGGGCCAGTTGGCCGCGTCCAGCGCGCAGTTGGCCGAGCCGCCGCAGGCGTAGCCGGCCTTGAGGCCTTTCCACCTGATATAGACCGAGAAGACCGAATAGGCCGCGATCCCGGCCAGGGGGCCGGCCAGCAGCACGCCGAAGGAAACGGCGCCGTCCATCCCGGTGAACAGCCAGCCGTAAAAACCGCAGGCGGACCAGACCAGCAGGCAGATCTGTACGGTCATGGGTTTGAGCCGCCCCCAGAAAATGCGGTCGCCGATGGAGGCGAAGCTGGAGGCCAGCGCCTGCTTCACGCCGGGCATATGCTTGAGCTGGTCTTCCCCGGCTTCCGCGGCCCGCTCCTCCATCCGCGCTATGTTGCCGATGACGAAAGAGGCCATATAGGGCTGGGTGTTGAAGATCTGCAGGTGGCGCAGGAGCGCGGCCTTCAGCTTTTCCCGGTCGGGCCAGGCCTTCTCCAGCGCGGGCTGCAGGGCAAAGGCGAAGCCCAGGCTCTGGAACCTTTCGTAGTTCCAGCCCGCTTGGATGAAGAACGACCGCAGGAACATCTTGAACAGCATTCGACCCTATCCTTTCTTGTAGATCTGAGTCCTGAACCTGAAATACAGCCCGCTCAGGCCCAGCCAGGGCATGAGCGAGTAGGCGAAATCGGTGCCGGGATACAGCCTGGCCACGCCGGGCAGCAGGTTGACCAGCGCGGCGGCGCCGGCGACGGCCAGTACGTAGCCGCCCAGCGCCAGGTTCTCCACCAGCATGGCCCGGGCCAGCCAGCGGCGCAGCCGGAAATCCCCGGCGGAAACCTGCGCGTCTATGAACGCGTTCAGGCCGGACCGGGACGCCCGCAGGCGGTACTCCAGCGGCGCGTAGCCGACGCCGGCCGCCACGCCCGCGAAGAAAGCCAGCGAAGGCGCGAGGCCGCCGGCCGAATGGGCCAGCACCCCCGCCGCCGCCGCGGCGCAGCCGTTGGGCGGCACCACGCCTCCTACCGGGATGAAATCTATGTAGAGCAGCTCCAGCAGGATGCCTATCTTGGCCCCTTCGAGCGGGCAGCCGTTGAGCCAGCCGAGCAGCGGGCCCACCAGTGCCGGGCGGGACAGGAGGAACTGCCCGGCCTGCACCGCGTCCAGGCCCAGCAGGCCGGCGAGCGCCGCGGAGACCGCGGCCTTGAGGACGGCTGTCATAGCGGCCTCACCTCCACGGAGAATTCCAGCGCGGCACCGGGCTCCAGCTCGCGCTTCAGGTGGGGCAGCAGCACGGCGCCCTGGTAGGTCCGCTCGGCCCCTTCCTCGGAGCGGGAAATGGTCTCGAGCGGGAAGGACCAAAGGTCCAGCGGTTCCGAAAATTTAAGTTCGACTCCGCCGTAAACCGGGTCGCGGAAGGTTTTTCCCGTCACTTTGTGGAACTCGCCAGGTGGGCAGTGCTCCTTGCCGGAGAAGGCGAAAGCGAGCTCCGGCCCGAACCAGAGCTGGGCCTTGCGGCCGCCCTGGTTGGAAACACGGTACGCCGCCCGCCAGGAGCCGTCATGGCGCAGCAGCACGCTCTTCTCCACCCTGACCTGCGCGGCCTCGCCGCCGGCCCACACGGAGCCGTCCCGGCGGAACTTCAGCAGCAGGCCGTCGGCCTCTTCGGAATGCCTGAAGGAGTATTCGCCGGTGACGAAATCCCCCTGCTCGCCGTAGGACGCCTTCGTGAAGGCCTGGAGGGTGGTGTCGGCGTGCAGGAAATGGTCCAGCAGGCACATGCGCGGGTGCCAGTCGTAGGCCAGGTCCTTCTTCAGCTCCGCTTCGGCGGCCCTGCGGGCCCCGCTCGCGGCTATGCTCTTGGCGTCAGCTTCGTGGTAGGCCTCGGGATGGCGCCACACCAGCGAACCAAAATTAACGCCGCGCGGCTTGTAGTCCCATTCCCAGAGCCCGCCTCCCTTGGCGGGAGAGAAATAGAAATTGGCGTTCTCCCCTTCGGCGAGCAGTTCCGGCCGCCCGTCGGCGTCCCAGTCCTCGCGGTGCAGCTCGAAACCGTGAGCGCGGCCTGCGGGCAGCGCCCCCTCGGCCTCCAGGATGTTCTTATAGACGGCCATGCGGATATGCGGCAGGTAGACGCCGCCGAAAACCCCGTGCCAGTAGCCGCAGTTGCACTGCGCCCGGTAAAGGGCGGCCCGGCCGTGGTTCGCCCCGGCGGCGCGCACCTTGGCGCTGGCCCGGAGCATACGGCGGTAGAGCCGGTTGGACTCGGGATACTTGGAGAAAAAATTGCGGAAGTAGCCGCCGCGCAGGAAACCGCGGAAATCCTCCCCGGACTCCTCCCAGAGGCCTGCCAGGCGCCGCGACCTGTCGTGCGGCAGCGCCCACTGCGCCAGCTCGTGGTAGGAAGTAGTAGGCAGGTAGGCCAACCCCTTTGAGGGCGAGGCCAGGCAGTCGGAGAAGCGCGCGGTCTCCAGCCAGGAGGAGTTAGCCTCCAGCAGGGTGAACAGCTTGTCCAGCCAGCCCTTCTTGTAGACCAGGTCGTGCGTGCCCGGCCAGAGGCCGAACTTCTCGCCGTCGTCGGCCATCACCAGCACCGCGTCCTGGCCTTCGAAACCTTTCAGGTAGTCGATGACCTTCCTGGGCTCCGCGAAAGGCATCAGGTAGCGCAGGCGGTGGTTGATGGGGAACACGTCGAGGTGGCGGCCGGCGTATTCCGTGGTGAAGCGCCCGGTCAGGGCCTTCTCTTCGAAGCCCGCGGAGAAAAAGTGGATGTCGTCCAGGGCGGTATAGCCCACGCCCATGGCGGAAAGGGACCCGGCCAGTTCCGGCTCCCACACCCGCTCGGCCAGCCACAGGCCGGCCGGGTCGGCGCCGAAGCGGCTGCGCACGTAGTCGCGCATCATGTTCACCTGGCCGCGGCGGTCCTCCTCGGGCAGCAGGGCGAGGATCGGCTCATAGTAGCCGCCCGAGAGCACCTCCAGGCGGCCGGCCTTCACCAGCCCCGCGATCCGGGCGAGATAATCGGGATGGGCTTTTTCGAGCCAGTCGTAGAGGATGCCGGAAAAGTGCACGCTCACGCGCACGGAGGGATGGCGCTCCAGCACGTCGAAGAACGGGGCATAGGCGAGGCGGAAGGCCTCCTCGAGAACGCTCTCGAAGTTGCCCACCGGCTGGTGGTTATGCAGCGCTATGACCAGTTTTACCATTAAGATACGTCAGGCTATCGCTTCTATCAGGTCCACCGGCCTGTCGGTGGGCACGCCGCGGCCCTCTATGGTTATGCCCGCGGCGCTCAGGGCCTTCAGCGCGGCACAGTCCTCGTCGTTGAGGAAGATGGCCTTGCCGATGGAAAGATTCTTGCCGGCGGAGTAATGCATGCCGCCTATGTTGAGCGACGGGATCCTGAGCCCCTTGCGCGCCAGCTCCAGCGCTTCCGCCAGGCCCGGCAGCAGCAGCAGCACCTTGCGCTCGGCCTTCTCGGCCTCGGGCAGGTAGGCGGCGGCCTCGGCCACCGTCATGATCTTCAGGTCCACGCCTTCGGGGGTGGCGAAACGCATGATGGTGCGGCGCATCTCGTCGCCGGCGATCTCGTCGGACACCACGGCCAGCTCCTCGGCCCGCAGGTGGGGCAGCCAGCCTTCCACTACCTGGCCGTGCACCAGCCTGTCGTCAACCCGGTAAAGTATTATCATACGCGCCTCATTTTTTGAGCAGCAGGCTTTTGACCTCGCAGATGGCCTTGCGGCCGTCCTCCATGATCTTGGCCACGAGCCTGTCGAAATCCAGCGACTGCCTGTACGCGAAAGCTGACGTCATCATGTTGATGTTCACGCCGCAGATGACCGCGCACTTGTCTATATCCTTGGCGAGCGGCAGGAGCACGTTCATGGGCGTGCCCCCCGGCATGTCCAGCAGGCACACCACGCCGTCCTCCGAGCGCATTTCCTCCATGGCCCTGGCGGCCGCTTCCTTCACGCGCTCGAGCGTCATGCGCGCCGAAATGGAAACGTTCTTGAGGCCGCCGGCCTGGACGCCCACTATGCCCTCGGCGGCCTCGATAAGGTAGGCGCCGAACTCCCCGTGAGTGATGACAATGATATTGATCATAATTTAGGGGACGTTCATTCCTAATTCCTAATTTTTCTAAATATCGCTCCGCGCTACCCCGGGACGGCAATTAGGAATTAGGAATGAACGTCCCCGCCTCCATCATTTGCGGATATCCCGGTGGTACTCGGAAACTGAAAAGCCGCCCGCGGCGAGCTTCTTGGCGAGTTCGCCGGCGATGTAGACGCTGCGGTGGCGGCCGCCCGTGCAGCCAATGGCGATGGTGAGATAGGATTTGCCTTCCTTGACGTAAAGCGGCAGCAGGGCCTTGATCTGCTCGGTGTAGCCCTTCATGAAGGAGCGGAACCCCGGCTTGGAGCGGAGGTAGCGGCCGATGGGGGCGTCGAGGCCCGTCCTGGCGCGCAGCGACGGCACGTAGTAGGGGTTCGGCAGAAAGCGCACGTCCATCACGATATCGGCGTCGAGCGGGATGCCGTACTTGTAGCCGAAGGAGATGACCGAGAGCTTCATTTCGGCGGTGCGCTTGAGCTCCAGCATGCCCGACAGGGTCTCTTTCAGTTCGCCCAGCGTCAGCTTGGAAGTGTCTATCACCTTGTTGGCCCGGGCCTTCAGCTCGCAGAGGATGCGGCGTTCTTCCTTGACGGCCGCGGCGATGTTCTTGCCGAGCGGGTGGCGGTGGCGCGTCTCGGAGAAGCGCTGCATCAGCACCGCGTCGGAGGCGTCCAGGAAGACCACGCGGTATTCCAGCCCCAGCTTGCCGAGGTTGTCCAGCGTGCGCACGAAGTCCTTGAAGAAGCGGCCTTCGCGGATGTCGATGCCGAGCGCCACGTTCTTGAGGTAGCGGCGGCTCTGCACCATGGCGGCGAAGGAGGGGATGAGGGCGATGGGCAGGTTGTCCACGCAGTAGAACCCCAGGTCCTCGAAGGATTTAAGGGCCTGGCTCTTGCCGGCGCCGGACATGCCGGTGATGATGAAGATCCTGCCTTTGGCCTGTGGCATATTACTTTTTGTTCATCTCCCTGATGAGGCTCTCGTTGAATTTCTTGGCCACGAAGTAGCCCTGGTTCTTGAGGCGCTGGTTGAGCGAAGCGACCTCTATCAGCACGGCCAGGTTGCGGCCCGGGGTCACCGGCAGCCGCAGCGAGGGCACCGGGACTTCCAGGATGTTGACCTCCGCCTGGGCGAGCCCGGTGCGGTCGTAATTGCCGAGCGTGCCGGCCACCACGCTTTCCAGCTTCACGTGCATCTCTATGAGCGACTGGTCCATGATGGAGCCGATGCCGAACAGGAGCTCCACGTCGATGATGCCGAGGCCCCGCACTTCCATGTAATGCTTGATGTTCTTGGGCGAGTTGCCCACCAGCATGTAACCGATGCGGCGCTTCACTTCCACCACGTCGTCGGCTATCAGGATGTGGCCGCGCTTCAAAAGCTCGAGCGCGCACTCCGACTTGCCCACGCCCGAGTCGCCCTGGATGAGCACCCCCAGGCCGTAGACGTTCACCAGCACGCCGTGCACATAAGTGGTGGCGGCAAGCTGGTCGTCGAGGTAAGTGGTGATCTCGCGGATGAAGGTTGACGTGTCCTCGCTCGTGACGAGCAGCGGGATGCCTGCCTTGGCGCAGGCCTGCTTGATGACCGGCAGCGGCTTCACGCCGCCGGTGACTATCACGCAGGGGATGTCGGGCGCGGCGAACATCTTCTGCAGGTTCGCCGAGACCCGCCGGGGATCTTCCTTCTGGCAGTAGGCGTATTCGCCCTGGCCGATGATCTGGATGCGCTCGGAGCGGAACTGCTCCATGTGGCCGGCTATGGCCAGACCCGGGCGGTTGATCTCGCTGACCGTGATCTGCCGGCCCAAATTCCTGGCCCCGGAAACGGGCTTAAGCCCGAGGATCTTGCCCCGGGACTTAAGCAGTTCCCTGACCAGGAGGGATTTCCCCTGTTTTTTAGGCTGCTGGGACATGGAGCGGCGCGGTTACTTCTTCACCGGCTGCAGCAGCCCGTAGGTGCTGTCGATGCGCTTGAAGACGACCTGGAGCTGCTTGGAGCCCCTGTCCTGGAACACCCAGAAGTTGTAGCCGATCTTCTCCATCTCCATCACGGCCTCTTCTTTGTTCATGGGCTTGAGGGGGACGTCCTTAACCACGGAGAAGCGGATCTCGGGGCCCACCAGCGTGGTGAACTCGCCCAGGTCGATGGTCTCGGTGGCGCGGTGGTCGGTGAAGCGCTCTTTGTACTTCTTGATCTGCGCTTCCATCTTGTCCATGGCCTTGTCGATGGCGGAATACATCTCGTCGGACGAGGCGGCGGCCTTCATGGTCTGGTGGCCGGCGTGCACCACCACTTCGGCGGTGTGGATCTTCTTTTCCACGGAAACTATGGCCTGGGCCCAGACTATGTTATCGATGTACTCGTGAAGCTTGGAAAGCTTGGTCTCGATAAAGTCCTTTATCGGCTTGGTCATCTTTATCTTGCGGGCCACTATATGTATCCTCATTGTATCCTCCGTGCTGCGTAAGTAAAACAGGACCTGCCCGGCTCTCGGCGCCGGGGGCCTTATTATTTATATTTTAATTAATTTATACTCTCATTTCAATGAAAACCCCTACCCCCCGCGCCGCGCCGTGTGCTATTATTGTGGAATGCGGCTGGAGGTCAAGGGCTTGGTGAAGGAGTTTCCCGCCCCGCTTTTCTCGGGCGGAACGCCCCTGCGCGCCCTGGACGGGGCGGACCTGGAGGCCGATACCGGGGTGACCGGGGTGGGCGGAGCCAACGGTTCCGGCAAAACCACCCTCTTCAAGACCCTGGCCGGTGTGCTGGAAAAGGACGCCGGCACCATCCTGGCAGGGGGCGCGGCCGCCTCCGCGGAGCGCCTGCGCCAACTGGCCGCCTATTGCCCCGCCAATCCCCGTTCTTTCTATTTCAGGCTTACCGCCGGGGAAAATTTGCGCTTTTTCGGCGCGCTGGCCGGGCTGTCCCCCGCGGAGGCCGAGGCGCGCGCGGCCAAGCTGGCCCCCCGCCTGGGCCTGGCCGCCGTCGACCTGGGGCGGCGCTTCGACCGGCTGTCCGAGGGCACCATGCAGAAGGTTTCGCTGATACGCGCGCTCTCCCGGCGCGCGCCGCTGCTGCTGCTCGACGAACCTTTCCGCGGCCTGGACGGCATCGCCTGCCGCGGCCTGCTGGAACTGATAGCCGAAGCCGGCAAAACCTCCACGGTGCTGGTCACCAGCCACAGCCGCGAACTGCTGGCGGCCGCGGCCGCCCGCACCCTGCGCATAGGCCAGGGCCGCATGCCGCCCGGAGGCCCGCAATGAACGCGGCCGGCGTGATAGCCGCCTTCGTCCGGCGCGACTTCCTCGCCGAGAAAAGCTACCGCCTGTCTTTCGCGCTGGGAGCGCTGGCCACCCTGGCCAACCTCGCCGTCTTTTATTTCATAGGAAAACTCTTCGGGGGCGGCCTGGCGCCGCAGCTGGAACCTTTCGGGACGGGCTATTTCGCTTACGTTTTCACGGCCATGGCCTTCTTCGGCTACATAGGGACCGGGGCCGGCTCCTACGCCGGGCGGCTGCGGCTGGAGCAGACCCAGGGCACGCTGGAAGCCACCCTCTCCACCCCGCTGGGCGTGCCGGCGCTGCTGCTGTCCATGTCGGCCTGGAACTTCCTGTTCGCCACTTTCGAACTGCTTGTCTACGCGCTGGCGGGGGCCTTCATCTTCAAGCTGGACCTGGGCGCGGCCAACTGGTGGTCCGCCGGGCTGGTCTTTTTGCTCTCGGCGGGGTGCTTCGCGGCGCTGGGCATTCTCTCGTCGTGTTTCGTGATGCTGTTCAAGCGCGGCAACCCGCTGGCCTGGATACTGAACAACTTCGAAGGGCTGCTGGGCGGGGTCTATTTCCCGGTGGCCGTGCTGCCGGGCTGGCTCATAGCCGTCTCCAACCTGCTGCCCGTCACCTACGCCGTGCGGGCTTTCCAGCTGGCGGTCCATAAGGGCGCCGGGCCGGCAATGATAAAAGGCGACCTGCTCGCGCTGGCCGCCTTCGATCTCCTGCTTATCCCCGCCTCGGTCTGGCTGTTCGGCCGGGCCGTGCGCCGCGCCCGCCGGGCCGGCACGCTCGGCGAATATTAGGGCTCCGGTTTAATCTCAACGTCCAACCCGGCCGCGTAGTAAGCGGCGCACGGCGCCGCCGCGCTGAAGTACAGATACCCGTTCTCCTGGCGCAGCAGCGAATGCCGCGCTTTTTTCCACTCCCCGGAATTGCGGTAAAGGAAGACCACCTTCCCCGCGTCTATCCCCTCCGCCTTCAGCCTGAAGACCAGTGCGGCTTCGCCCTGCACCCGGCCGGGGAAAGGCGCCGGCTGCCAGGCCAGCAGCCCCACCAGGCCTTCCGGCAGCGGCGGGGCGGCCGGCACGGGTCCCTCCAGCACGGTAACAGCGCCGGGCGGCTCCTCACGCAGTTGCGTTTTGAAGACGAACGAAACGAGGCCCGCTCCGGCGGACTCGGCGCTAAGCTCATAGCGCACCCCGGTACGGGAAAGGGCCAGCGCCTTAGCGGTCACGCCGTAAACGAAAGGCGCGCCGCCAGGCAGCGGCTGCTCCGCCGGCCTGCGGGGCAAAAGCGGACGGCCGCCGAAACGCAGCGAGAGCGAAAAGCGGTGCGCGGTGCCCAGGTCCCCGAACGGGGTCAGGGCATAGTCGAAATCAAGTTTATCGAAGGCGACTCCCGCCCCGGCGGAAAAACCGGACCAGGCGCCAAGTTCGTTGCCGTAATGCCTGGCGCGGTAACCGGCCCGCACGCAGAGCCTGGACGTCAACGGATGCTCCACGCCGCCGGCGATGGTAAGGTAATCGTCCACCGGCTTTTCGGCGTCCAGGGAAAGCAGCGTGCCGACTCCCGGCAGGCGGCCGCTGAGGCCCGCCCGCAGCGAAAGCGGCAGCCCGAAACGCTCTTTATCCAGCTTTATGCCAGGCCCGAGATTAAGCAGCGCGAGGCCCGCGCGCAGTTTGCGGCCGCGCCAGTTGAAGTCCCTCGCCGCGCCCAGGTCGGCCGCCAGCGTGGCCCCGGAATAATCGTCTATGCTCTGCCTGATCACCTTAAGCGCCAGGCCGCCGGAATAGCCGCGCCCCAGACCGCCGCCGTACGCGGCAGACACGGCCGCGTCGGAAGCCCCGAACTTCCCCTCCACGGGCGAAATGGGCGCGACCGGGTCCGACTCGTACAGACCGCTGCGCCGTTCCAGGTCCTTCGGCACGTAAAAATAATTAAAAGAGAACCCCCAGGTCCCCGCCGCGGGCAGCGGCAGGCCGAAAAGGCCGCCGCCGGAGGCCGGGGCCGTGTAGAGCAGGTGCTCCTGCCCCAGCCCCTGGAAATATTCGTTGTGAAAAAGTCCGAGCGTCTTCTCCTCCCCGAGGCAGGCCAGGCCGGCCGGGTTCCAGTAGGCGGCGTAGGGGTCGCAGACCGAAGTAAAGGCTCCTCCCATACCCAGGGCGCGCGCCCCGGCCCCGAGCTTGAGGAAGGTAGCCGAGGTGGAGCCCGCCGACGGATAGATCCTGGCCGCCCGCGCGGGGACGGCAGGGAGGAGAACGGCCAATATCGCCGCCAGGCTTATCGCTGAGACTTTGAGTTTTCCGGTCATAATTCCCGCCATCCGTCAGTGCACTATCGCCAGCCGCTTCACCACGAACTTTTTCCCCGAAGCCCCGGAGGCCTCGAACCTGAACTGGTAGACGCCGCTGGCGATCTTCCTTATGTTCCAGGGAAGTTCCGACGTGACTCCGGCCGGACAGTCCGCCCGGGAAAGTTTAGCCACCCGCTGGCCGGCCACGTTATAGACTTCTATCTTCACCGAAACCTTCTCGGAGACCCTGAATTTAAAAGTGAGCGTGTCGCCGCGCGCGGGGTTAGGGTAGGTATAAACTTCGTCCCTGGCAAAGAGCTCCCCGCTGGGCACATACTCCATCACCGCGAAGACGCCCAGTTGCAGCACTCCGGCCGTAACGCGCATGGAAGACGCGTCGGCACGGGAATTATCCACCATGACCCAGCCGGAGCCGGAGCGCATGTAGAGCCGGACGTTCTCCAGGTCCATGCCGGCCACGTCGGCCTCGGCATAGGGCACCGATAGCTGGGCTGGAGACGTCAGCCGGGTAGCGGCGCTCAGGAATTTGGCCTCGTAGACCACCCCGGTGGGATTGGCCGAGCCGGCGGCCGCCGCCTGGAACAGCGGCTGGTAGGTGGCGGGATCCAGGCGCGTAAAGATCACGCGGTCGTTCTGGGAAGCGGCCCCGGACGGGATCTCGAACCTGGCCCCGTCCGCGAGGCGCAGCGAAACGCCCGCCCCAGCGTCGAAGGAGCGCCAGTTGTTGGCGGAGACCGCGTCCGCCTCGGCGGACAGCGGGGAAGCGGAGGTGCTGTCGAAAGCGGAGACCGCGTAATAGTAGCGCACGTTCTCGGTGGCGGAAGCGTCGATGTAGCCGGTAGCGCCGGCGCCCAGCAGCGCGTACGGCGAGGCGGCGCTATAGGAGCCGGCGGCCTGGCGGCGGTAAACCTTGTAACCGTATACGTCGCCGCCGGGACCGTCGTCAGGGGAAACCGACCAGGCCAGCGTCACGCTGCCGCCGGCGTCGGCCAACGTATCGGCCGCGGCCAGGCCGGAGGGAGGGGAAGGAGGCAGCGGATCCCTGGGCACGCAGGCCGAGGCCACGTTGGAAAGGCCGCTCTGGTTGGGAACGGCGTCGGCCGCTTTCAGCGCGAAATAGTAGGTCACCCCGCCGAAAAGCCCCCCCGTCTCCTCGCGTTCCGGAGTGCCGGCCACCCCGTCCACCGGCCGCGTGCCGCCCGCGAGCGAGGCGCCGTCGAAAGTCCCCCAGTCGAAAGCGGGCGCCGTGGTGCGCTTGATCGTATAATAGGCGGCCTCGCCGGAATCCCCGTCGTTACCGGGCGCGGTCCAGGTCAGGGTCAACATGCCGTAGGCCGGGCCGGAAGAGACGGCGAGGTCGGCCACGTCCGCCGGCGGAGTGAAGTCCCCCGTGTCGTTCACGGAGAAGGCCTCCGCCTCCTCCGAATTCCCGGATTCGGAGTAGCCGTCGAAAGAGCGCACGACATAGGCAAAAGTAGTGCCGGTCACTGCGGAAGAGTCCACGTAGGCCAGCGTGGTGGAACTGACCGAGCCCAGCAGCGCAGGCCCCTGCTCGCCATCCCGGTAAACGCGATAGGCGGTGACGGCGGAGCTGGGAGAAGCCGTCCAGGCCAGGGCTATACTGTTGCCGCCGTCGGCCGGCACGTCGGAGGCCGTCAGTCCCGAAGGAGGCTCGGGCAGGGCGTTCACCCGCACCCGCACGCTGGAGACATTGGGCGGGCCGCCGGCGCCGTTCTCCAGGACGGTAAGCCGCAGGGTGTAGAGCCCGTTCTCGAGAGCCGTGGTGTCCCATACCGCCAGGGGGAGGCCGTGCACGGGCACGGCCGTGGCGCTGGACGCCACCAGCGTCCACTGGGAGACTTCCCCGCCGGTGCTGTATTCCACCTGGTAGCCGGCCAGGTCGGGGTTGGAGATATAGCCGTTTATGTCCACCCCGCCGGAAACTACCGCCCCGGCCGCCGGCTCCGAGATTGCGGTCACCTTCGCGGCCTGGTAAACCGACACCTTGCCGTCCATGCCGGCCGCGAAGACCAGGCCGTTGGAAACGCCCGGGGATGCGTAGACCGGGCTGGAGAAACTAACGTCCGCCACCAGCGGCAGGGAAGCTCCGGAGGTGCTATAAGCCACCAGCGCCCCGCCGGCCGTGCCTATATAGATCACGCCGCCGGCCACCGCCGGCGAGGACAATAATCCCACCGGGGATACGGAACCGAGTGTCGGGGTGCTGGGCCAGACATAGAGCAGGGCCTGGTCGGAGGCGCCGGAGGTGAGAGCGTGCAGGAGATTGTCCGTGGAGCCGCCCGAGAAATATAGCCTGTCTCCGCTGACGGACGGAGAACCGGCCTGGCGCCAGCCCAGGCTGCCGTCGGGCAGGGGAATGTCCTCCTCGAAAGGTCCGGTCTGGGCATTAAGCAGGGTCATGTCGTCAGCGGCCAGGGCCAGGGGCTTGTTCTCGTCGAAACCGGGCACGGCGTATACCACGCCGTCGGAGACGGCCGCGGCGTTGCGGCCATAACGCCCCCCCACCGCCGGATAGACCCAGGCCTGAGCCAGCGTGCCGGCGTCGGCCGCGTAGAGCTGGCCGTCGTTGACGCCGAAATACACCTTTTCCCCGTCGCAGGCCGGGGCCGAGTCCACAGGCTGCGAGGCCGCGAACTCGCCGGCCGGCGCTCCGCCCGCGGCGTTGAAAGCCTTAAGTTTATTCACCGGCGCCGAAACGCCCACATAGACCTTGCCGGCGCACAATAGCGGAGCGGAGAAAGAGGGCGCACCCAGAGCCGCTTTCCACAGGAAAGAGCCGCTGCGGCGGTTCAGGGCGTAAAGGTAGCCGTCCGTGGAGGCGGCATAGACCGCCGCCGCGTCCACCGCGGGAGAGGCGTCTATCCAGCCGCCGGCCTGGAAACGCCAGGCCTCGGCACCGGTATCGGCGTGGAAAGCGTAGAGGCGGTTGTCCCTGGCTCCGAAATATACCATGCCGTCATAGGCCACCGGGCCGCCGGCCACCGGGCCGCCGGCCGTGAACTCCCAGAGCTTGGTCAGGGGCGGATAGGCCTGCTCGTCGGAGAAGCCGGTGCGCCCGGCATTGCCGCGGGCCATGGGCCAGTCGGCGGAGCGTAGCGGCGCAGGACCAGCCGCAAGGGCGATCAACAAAGCCAGGAAGGCGGCCAACGCCGCTCCCGCCGCGAACGATCTTTTATTCCTCTGCATACTCATAGAACCGCCTTATGCCTCCGACCCGCGGGCCTCACGGACCTATGTACAGCGTATAGGTCTTGCCGTCGGTGGAACCCACCTTAATGGTCCTGTCGTCGAGATCCACTACCGGGTCAGCCCGCACCGGGCCGCCTGTGGCCACCGGCCAGCCGGCCCTGCGCGCACCGGTATCGGCGTCGAAAGCGTAGATATAGCCGTCATCGCAACCAAAGTAAATATAATTCTGCGCCACGCCGGAGCCAACTCCGGCCGGCACCCAAATTGGCCCAGATCTTATGGCGCCACCGGCCTGCAGCGGCCAGCCCGGAGCGCTGGCGCCAGTGGTGTCCACTTTGTGCAGGCGGCCGGCGTCGTCACCGAAGAAAATATACTTGGCGCCCGAGAAAGACACGGACGGGGAAGTATAAATGGGCGCGGCGCCAGAGGCCGGATAATCATCGATCCAGCCGCTGGGCAGGGCGCTCAGGTTGGACGAGACCCTGGCGTACAGTTTCCCGTCGGTGGAGGTAAAATAGATCACGTTATTGGGGCTGGCGTCGCGCGCGTCCAGGTAAGGCGAGGACTTTATGGCCCCTCCGGTAATGAAGCTGGTCGGGGAAGCGCCGTCGGCGGTCTGCAGGGCCACCACCTTGCCGTCCTCCAACCCGATCCACCCGGTCTTGATGGTATCGCGGTCGTCTATCGAGATGGTTCCTGAAACCCCGGCCGTCACCGCGGCGGAGAAGGTCCAGCCGGAACAGGGCAGGCCGTCGGCTTTGGCCAGACAGCGCACGGTATTGTCGTTGACGCCGAAATAGATGTTGGGACCGGTGCACAACAGGTCGGTACACATCACATTGGACCTGACCGGCGCCCCCACGGACCGTTTCCAGACCAGCCCGGCCGCGGTCTCGTCGTCGCGAACCTTGTAGACGTCGCCGTTGTCGTTGGCGAAGTAGATGACCACGTCCGTACCCTCCACCACGGCGTTGGGGCTGGTGCGGATGGGCGAAAGCGGGGAGGTGGCGTAGCTCCACTTGAACGTGCCGTCCTTCTTTATGGCGCGCAGATATCCGTCGGCCGAGGCCACGTAGACGGCGGAACTCACGGCGGTATCGCCCTCGTTGGTATAGTAGGAGACCGGCGACTCGGTGGCGGCGGCGGCCGGCAGAACGTAAGGCCACGCCGTCCCGGCCGGCGGCCGCGCCGGGGAGATCAGCGTGACCGCCTCGGTATTGGCGGCGGCGGCCGGCGCGAACTCCTGCGCCAAGGCCCCGGGGCCGTCCAGCACCGTAGCCCTCACCGGAGAGAAACCGGCGCGGAAAACATTGGGGCTGCGGTCCGAGGCGTCAGCGGTGGACTCCAGGACTATAAAGAACGTACCCGTAGAAGCGGCCGGTACCGCAGCCGCCGACAGCCAGCCCCCCCCCACCGTCATGGTGGAAAGGCCGTTGCCGTCCACCAGGATGGAATTCATGGGCACATAGGCCAGCGTGCTGGCGTCGATACCGGGCTCATAAATGCCGGGCAGGCCGGAGGCGGAGTCGGCCACCAGCAGCACGGCCTCGAACAGGTCGCGCGCCTGCTGCTGCGTCAAAGGCGCGAGGCCGGAATCGTAGAGCGAGAAGGCCACGGTGGCCAGCTGCACGGGATTGAAGCCGGCCGGGTTATTGTTGGCCACCTGCAGCTTCAGCACGCCGGCGCGGGAGGCGTCGTTCATCCAGGCCGGAGCGGAGCTGCTCACGGAGACGCCGTGCACGCCGGCGTAATAGGTCACCGTGCCCAGCTCTATGCGCGGGGCCGAGGCCGCACCGGTGTCGGTGTTGAAAGTTACGCGGTAGACGGCGCTGGAAACCAGCGGGGCCCCGTCCTGGTCGTAGAAGGTCAGGCCGGTCTGCTGCGCGCTCTGCTGGGCCGTGGAGGCCGGGTCCAGGCCTATGTCCTCCAGACGGTAGAGATGAGGGGACTCCGGGTCGGCCGAGCCGCCGGTGCGCTGGAACAGGATGTTATTTCCGGCTCCTCCGGAAGAGTCCCCCAGGTCCAGAGTGACCGGGAAGGTTTTGGCCAGGAACTGCGGGGCGCTGGTGTTGACCGGGTAGACCAGCGTGTTCGCGGCGGCCGTGCCGGCGTTGTTGTTCCTGGAGACCGGCGTGGCGTAGGCGGAAGCCGAGAAATCGGCCGAGTCGCTGCCGGTGTCGGCCCCTTCGGCGGGGCCGCGGGCTATGGAATATGCGGCGCCGCCCGGCGCGAAGTTGCCGGCGGACACCTGTTCCGCCCTGTAATTGTAAAGGGTGTAGGCAGTCCCCGACTGCCAGACCGCCCAGTCAACCACGGAACCGGTGGAATTCTCCAGCGCCAGGAAATCCCCCGCCGCGGCCAGGCCGCCCGGGCCGAAGACCCCGGCGAAGGTGTAGCCGTCGTCGCTGAGCGCGGAGAAGTCTATGACCGCGTAGTCCAGCGGGTAGATCTTGCGCGTGAACTTGAAAGCGAGGCCGTTGGCCGAGGAAACGGAATTCCTGAGCGCGTAGCCGGCGAGCGTGCGCGTGGAGACCGGCGAGGCGTTATAGAGCTCAATGAACTGCCGGTCGGCCGCGCCGTAGGCGATCTCGTTGAGTTTCAGCGCGTCGGTGGAGACCGAGTTGCCGTAGCCGGGCGTGGGGGACGGATCTATCCAGAAGAAGGAAGGGTCCCCGTCCGTAACGCGCGCCAGCGACTGGCCGGCCCCCAGCACCGGCCACTGCGCCTGGTCCACGATGGCTCCCGTGTTGTTCATCAGTTTCAGGTGATAACTCTGCCCGCCCACCAGGTCGGTGGCCAGGCCGGTCAGCGTGAAGGTGGAGTAGGCGTTCACCACGTCGGAAGCCTGCGCGGTCCAGACGGTGATCGGGGTGCCGCCCAGGTCCAGCGTGTTCTCCACATAGTCGAGTTTCCAACCTATCAGCGACACCGTGCTGGCCGAGTTGTTATAGAACTCGACCCAATCCTCTCCGACGGCGCCGGAAGCGTAGATCTCGTTGAGGTAGACCGCCGGCTGCAGCATAGCCTCGGGATAGATATCGTAAGCGTTGAGGTCGGTGCCGTCGGCCCTGACCAGCTTGAAGCAGTAGGAGGTGCCGGCCGCCATACCGTTGTCCTTCAGCGCGAAGTCCCACATGGCGTCGCGGTTGCGCGCCGTCAGCGCCAGCGTAGCCGCCGGCGAGGACTCCGCGTAGGCCTGGGCCACGGTCACGTGGGCGCCGTGCTGCGGGTCGGCCGCGTTGGCCGTCAGCGCCGCCCCGTCGGCCGGCGTGTTGTTATTGAAAGCTATCACCGTGGCCGCGCCCACGTCGGTATATACGGCCGGGTTGCCGCCCGAAGGCGCCGCACAGGTGCCGTCGCCGCGGCCGGCGAACTGCAGCTTGAAGCTCTCGGCGCCGGCGGCCAGGTCCACCTGGTCTATGTGCAGCAGCGGCCGCAGGCGGAAAGCCGCGCCCGAAGAGAGTATGACCCCGGGCGTGTCCTGCGCCGCCAGCGCCGTCCCCACGTCGGTGGAATCGGCGTTGGCGAAGAACTTGTAGGCGCTCTGCACATAGGTGGTCTCCGGCGGCGCCGGCCAGAAGAAGAAGGAATGGCCGCCCACGGTGACGGAGGAGAGCGAGGTCTCCAGCGCGGCGCCGCCGGCGGCGTCGCTCCAGGTGAAGGCCGGGACCGAGGTCATCACCAGGCGCTTCACTATCAGGTCGGAGTTATTGTCCGAAACCGCCAGTATGGCGCGGTCCCTGTTCACCGGGTCCTGGTGCAGCTGGTAATGCTTCTGCGGGTTGGCGAAGAGCGGCGCCGGGCTGGCGTCCGCGCCGGCCGAGGGCGCGCCGGTGGTGCCGTAATACCAGCCTATGTTGGTGGCGGCGGCGTCGTTGTAGGCCACCGCCCAGCGCGTGGCCGCGCCGGAACTCAACCACACCGCCGACACCAGCCGCGTGCCGGCCAACGGCACCTGCGCCGTGGTGTCCACGTTGGCGGTATTGGTCCAGGCCGCGCCGCTCCAGTAACCTATCTGCAGGTCGGAACCGGCGTTGCCGATAGAGGCGAAGATCATGGCGTCGCTGGCGGGGTTGGCGGCCAGGTCCAGGTTGGTGGCGTCATCGAGGAAGGTGGGCGGCGTGGTCACCGCGCCCCAGGTATGCAGCGGGCTGCCTCCGGTCCATGTGGCGACAGCGTAACGCACGCCGTTGGTGCCGTCGGCGCCGGCCGCGTTGGCCCAGACCGCCATGAGGTCGCCCGAGAGCGACTCGAACTCCAGGTCGAAGTCCTCCACGTCCTGGGATACGGTCACTCTTTCCAGGTTGGTCTCCAGCGCCGCGGCCGGCTCGTTCTCCCAGGCGCTCCCGGTCCAGACCGCCGCCGACAGGTCGGAATTGGCGTCGGCCCAGAGGGCGGCCAGCGTGTCGTAAGTCGCCCGGCGGTCCGAAGCCAGCTTGACCCACTGCACTATGCCCGTGGTGCGGGCGGCGGTAAGCTGGGTTTCCGAGGTCCAGTTGGCGGCGCCGCAGGCCGCGCCGCCGGGCTTGGTGCGGTAGCCCAGCTCGCCCGAGGCCGAGACATTCCGCGAATACAGCACCATCACGTCGCCGCTATTGGTCTCATAGGCGATGTCGAAGCGGCGGGTGGCCTCGTTGCCGCCCACGGCCTGCGTCCATTCCTCGGTCCAGTTGGTGCCGTCGGTGCACAGCACGTGCAGCGTGCCGTCCTTCACGTAGCCGGCCACGGCTTCCTGCTTGGTGGTGAGCGGGTTGGTGCGGATGACGAACAGCGAGCCGTTGCCGCCCATCTCCAGGTCTCCGGTGGCGCCGAAACTGTTGGACGCGGCCGAATAATGGCGGAACTGCGGCATGGCCGTGCCGGCCTTACCGTACAGGATCACGCCGTCGCCGGCGGCGTGCACTATGGGCAGAGCCAGCGTCTTCTTGACGCCCAGGTTCACCCATTCGCTGAAGTTGCCGTTATGGTAGGCCGTGCGCACGCGGAAGTAATAATAAGCGTCGGTATTGAGGCCGCTGAAAGTGGCGGCCGGGCCTTCGGCCGGCGCGGTGGAGAAAGAAACCCTGTCTGTGACGCCGGCGTTGAAATCATAGGCGGTGGAGACCTCCACCTGGTAGCTCACCGAACCCAGCGGATTGGAATTGGCGCCCCAGTTCACGGCAAAGCCGTCGAAACCCACCGCGCTGAAAGTGGAGGCCGCCGAGACCGGCGGGTTGGCCAGCGTGGCGGTGGCGGGATAAACCGCCCAGCCGCTGGCCTCGCCGGCGCCGTCGGCGCGCACAAAGAGGTAATAAGTGGAATTCAGCGCCAGCGGCGACAGCAGGGCGGAAAGCCCGGCCGTGGAACTGGACGCGTAAACAGGCGCGGGCTCGGAACCGGGATTCACCGACGCCGCCAGCGTATACCCGGTGGCCTGCGCCACAAGGCTCCAGCCGGCCGTTATGGAATTGGCCGAGACCTGGGTTATCGGCGCCGCCACGGGGGCCTGCAGGCCGGCGGTCTTCACCGCGCCGAGGCCGGCGTAGGCGGTGTAAAGGCCGTTGCGGTTCACCGCCCTGGCCCGGAAATAGTAGGTGGTGGAGAAGACCAGGTCCGTGAAGGCGTAGGACGCGCCGTACTCCGGCGCGGTGGCGGCCGAAACCTGGTAAAGGACACCCGGGTTGAAGTCCTGAGCGCTGGAAACCTGCACCTCGTAGAGCGTGCCGACCGGATTGCCGTTCTGCTCCCAGGCCGCGGTAAAGCCGGCGTTGGTCACGGCGCTGAAGGTGGACACCGCGGTGAGCGGCAGATTGGCCAGCGTGGCGGTGCCGGCGGCCGCGGTATACGCCGTGGACACGCCGTTACGGTTGCGGCCGGCTACGGTGAAGTAGTAGGTGGTGTTAGCGTAAAGGCCGGCGGAACTCAGGTAGAGGTTATAAGTATCCGAACTCACCGCCACCGCGCCTCCCGGGTTAAGCGGGTCCTGGGCGGTGGAAGAATAGACCCGGTACAGCGTACCGGCGGCGTTGCCGTTGGCGGACCAGTTGAAGGTAGCCGAAGAGGGGCCTATGTAGGTGAAGCCCGCGGCCACCGGCGGATAGGCCAGCAGTGTTGCGGTGCCGGCCGCCGTGGTATAGGCGGTAGTGATCCCGTTATTGCCCACCGCCGCTACACGGAAGTAATAAGTGGCGTCGGGGTTCAGGCCCGAAGAGGAGAAGAACAGGTCATAGGTTTCGGAAAGCGTGGCGGCCGCGCCGCCGGGGGCCAACGGATCCGGCGCCGTGGAAACAGCCACGCTGTAGCGGGTGCGCGGGAAGGGATTGCCTTCCGCCGACCAGTTGAAGGCGGCCGCGTACGGTCCCACGCCGGTGAAGCCGGCCGCGGCCGGCGCCCGGGCCGGAGTGGTGGTGGAACGCGAAATGGTATAGGCCGTCAGCACGCCGTCCTTGTTCACGCCGGCCACGCGGAAGTAATAAGCGGTATTGGCGTCCAGGCCGGCGGAGCTCAGCCAGGTGTTGTAGGTGTCGGAACTGCTCACCACGGCGCCCGCCGGGACCAGCGGGTTGTAGGCGGTGGAGACCAGCACGCGGTAGCGCGTACCCGGGTCGGCGTTGCCGTTGGCGGACCAGTTGAACCGCGCCGAGTTGTAGTCCACGTCGGCGAAGGAGAGATAAACCGGCGCCTTGGCCAGCAGCGTAGCCGCGGCCGGATACTGGAACCAGGGGCCGGAGACCTCGTCGCCATTGGCCCGGACGAACAGGTAATACACCGTGTCAGCCGCCAGCGCCGGGCTGAAGACCGCCGCGGCGGCCGCGCCGTTGCCCACGGTGACGCTGGAGGCGTAGATGGCCGTCGGCGGGTTGTCCGGGGCGAGCGAGGCCGCCAGGGTGTAGCCGGTGGCGCCGCCCACCAGCGACCAGGAAGCCGCTATGGAGGAAACGAACACCCCTGTTACGGCGCCCTCGGCCGGAGTGCCCAACTGGCCTATCGCCAGGGTAACACCGCTCAGCGCGGCGTAGGCCGTATAAATACCGTTATTGTTGACCGCCGCGGCCTTGAAGTAATGAGTCTTGTTCGATTCCAGGCCGGCGGTGGTCAGGAAGAGGTCGTAAACATAATGAGAGGTCACGGCCGCGCCGCCGGGCACCTGCGGGTCCGGCGCGGTGGAGACCAGCACGCGGTACAAGGTGCCGTCGCGGTTGCCGTCTGCGTACCAGTTGAGCTGCAGCGCGTGCGTGGCCTCGCCGGTGATGTAGAGGCCGGCCGGCTGGGCGGCCAGCGTGGAGGTGCCGGCGGCCGTGCTGTAAGCGGTGGGCACACCGTTGTTATTAAGACCGGCCACGCGGAAATAATGGGTGGTATTGGCCGGCAGACTTGCCAGGTTCAGCGAGGAGCTGTAGGTATCGGACGAGGTGACCGCCGCCCCGGTGGGAGCGAGCGGGTCCGCGGCGGTGGAGGCCAGCACGCGGTAACGCGTGCCGGGGGGATTGCCGCCGGAAGTCCATGAGAACACCATGGAGCCGGTGGAAACCCCGGAGAACCCGCCCGCCGCCGGTGCGTAACCCAGCAACGTGGAGGTACCGGCGGCGGCCGTGTAGGCGGTGAGCACCCCGCTCTTGCCCACGCCGGCCACGCGGAAATAATGGGTGGTATTGGCCGCCAGGCCCGAAGAACTCAGGTAGGTATTGTAAGTGTCCGACGAGGTCACCGCCGCCCCGGCCGGCGCGCCAGGGTCTATAGCGGTGGAGACCAGCACGCGGTAGCGCGTGCCTGGGTCCGCGTTGCCGCCCGCCGTCCAATCAAAGGTCAGCGCGCCCGCTTCTACGGCGGCGAAGCCGGCGGCCAGCGGCGGGTAGGCCAGCGGCGTGGCGGTGGCGACGGCGGCCGTGTAGGCGCTGGCGGAGCCGTTATGGCCTATGGCCGCCGCGCGGAAATAATAAGTGGTATCGGCATCCAGGCCCGTAAAGACCGCCGGACCGGAGTAGGCGTCGGAATAGGTCGTAAAAAGGCCCTGCGGGTCCAGCGGGTCCGGCGCCAGCGAAGCGTAGACGCGGTACAGCGTGCCGGCAGGATTGCCGCCGGAGGTCCAGTTGAAACCGGCCTCCGACGCGATCACGCCCGAGAAGCCGGAGAAGGCCGGCGGCGCGGCATTGGTGGCCATACCCGAGGCCGCCGCGTAGGCGGTGGGCACGCCGCCCTTGTTGAGGCCGGCCACGCGGAAATAATAGGTGGTATTGGCCGCCAGGACCGCGGAACTCAGCCAGGTGTTATAGGTGTCCGAAGAGGTCACCACTGCGCCCGCGGGAGCCGCCGGGTCCGCCGCCGTGGAGGCCAGCACGCGGTAATGCGTGCCGGCCGGATTGCCTCCGGAAGTCCAGTTGAACTTAAGCGAAGCGGCGGAAACTTCGGTGAAAGCCGCGGGCTGCGGCACATAAGGCAGCAGCGTGGCTACTCCCATGGGCGCCGTGTAGGCGGTAAGCGCGCCGCCCTTGCCAAGGCCGGCCGCGCGGAAATAATAGGTAGTGTCCGGCGCCAGCCCGGCGGAAGAAAGGGAAAGGCTGTAGGTGTCGTGGGCCGAAACCGCGGCCACGCCCGGATTGGCAGGGTCCGGCGCGGTGGAGACCAGCACCCGGAACATGGTGCCCGGATAAGCGTTGCCGTTGGCAGACCAGGAGAAGGTAGCAGAATCGGTCTCCACGCCGGTTATGGCGGCTCCGGCCGGCGGATAGGCCAGCAGCGTATAAGTGGCCGGGTAGGCCTCCCAGGAACTTGAAGCATCGGGCCCATTGGTGCGGACAAAGAGGTAGTAAAGCGTATCCGGCGCCAGGGCGGGCGTATTCAGGGTGGCGCCTGCCGTATTATGCACCGTGCTGGAAACATAAATATCGGCCGGAGGGTTCAGGGAACTGACGGACGCGGCCAGAGTATAACCGGTAGCGCCCTCCACCAGCGACCAGGAGCCCGAAGCCGCCGCAGCGGTAACGCCGCTCAGCGCGCCCAGGGCCGGCCGGGCCGGCGCCAGCGGCTCGGCCAGCTGCACCCAGGCGTCGCCGCTCACGCCGGGACTGGCGCCGCCGAGGGTGGCGGTGACGTTATAACCTGTCGCCAGCGTCGCGCCGTTTGCGTCGTCTATATGCCAGCGCACGGCCAGCCTGTCGCCGTTGGAGAGAGCTGTGGACGCCGGAGTTTTACCCCAGTTCTGCAATTGCAACAGGGAACTGGAAACCTCATTGCGGGCCAGGACCACTGAGGAGATGACGGACTGTATGGCCCCGGAACTATCGGCGCGCAGCAGTTCGGCCGTGATGGTGGCGTTGGCCCGGAAGCTGCTCTCCCTCGCCCAGAGGTTAAAGATGACGTTGCCGGCGATAGTGAGATCGTCGAGCGGCGGAGAATACCAGGTCACTGCGCTGCCGCCGGCCGCCTCGGTGAACTGGGTCGTGACCAGGGGCGGGGTAGTGGGACCGGCGAAGGTGTTTTTGGTATAGGTGACCACCGCGGAACCGGCGGCCCGGGTCAGGTACCTGGAATTGACCGCGTCCACCGGGGTGACAGAATCCTGGAAATACAGCTTGGTGGCGGCGGCGTACAGCGTGACGGTGGACTGCGCCGCCGTGTAAGCTGTGATCACGCCGTCGTTATTGCGGGCCGCCACGCGGCAGTAATAGGTGGTCTGCGTAGCCAGCCCGGAGAGAAGCAGGTTCAACTCTTCCGTCTCGCCGGTGAGCACGTCCGCGCCGGAAGGGTTCAGCGGATCGGCCGCGGTGGAGGCCGCCACCAGGTAGACGGTGTCCGGGTAGACATTGTTTCCCGCCGTCCAGTTGAGGCGTATGGAACCGTAAGTGACGTCGCTGAAACCGGAGAAGACCGGCGCCGCGGCCAGCGTGGAGGTGGAAGCCGCCGCCGAATAGTCCCAGGCGGCGCCGTTGTTGTTGAGCCCGGCCGCGCGGAAATAATAGCGAGTGTTGCCGGACAGACCGGAGGTGGAGAGCGAGAGGTTGTAAGTGTCCGAGGAGGTGACCGCTGCCCCGTCGGGCGAGGCCGGGTCCGGCGCGGTAGAGACCAGCACCCGGTAGCGCAGGCCGCCGGGCAGGGAGCCGGCGGTCCAGCCGAAGGTTATGGCGCCGCTGCCCATACCCGAGAAACCGGAGAAGACCGGCGCGCCCGAGAGCAGCGTGGAGGTGCCTTGCGGCGCGCTGTAGGCGGAAGCCACCCCGTCATGGTTCACGGCGGCCACCCTGAAATAGTAGGTGGTGTTGGCGGAGAGCCCCGCGGAGGAGGCGCCGAGCTCATAAACATCGGAATATGTGACCGCGGCCCCGCCCGGGACCAGCGGGTTGGGGGCGGTGGAAACGGCCACCCGGTACCCGGACCCGGCCGGGTTGCCGTTGGCCGTCCAGCCGAAAGTGAGGTTCTCCGGGGTGAGACCGGAGAAGCCGGCCGCCAGCGGCGCATTAGCCAGCGTTGAGGTGGACTGCAGCGCCGAATAAGAAGTGAGCACCCCGTTATTATTCACGCCGGCTACGCGGAAATAATGGACGGTGTTGGCCGCCAGGCCCGCGGTAGCCAGGAACAGGTCGTAGGTGTCGTAAACGCCGGCGCCCGGCGCGTCGCGCGGGTCGCCGCCGGCCGCGGCTATCACGCGGTAGCGGGTCCCGTCCGGATTACCGTTCCCCACCCAGTTAAACTTCATGCCGCCTTCGGTCACCTCGCTGAAACCGGCCGAGACCGGGTCGAAGGCCAGCAGCGTGGAAGTGCCGGCAGCGGCCGTGTAGGCTGTGAGCGCACCGGCCACCCCTACTCCGGCCACCCGGAAGTAGTAGGTTGTATTAACGCTGAGCCCGGCCGAGGTGAGGAACAGCTCGTAGGTGTCGGTAACGGTGGCCGCGGCGCCGGCCGGGGCGTTAGGGTCAGGCGCGGTGGAGACGGCCACCCGGTACAGCGTTCCGTCGGGGTTGCCGCCGTCCGTCCAGTTAAAGCGCAGGCTGTCGGCGGCCACACTGGTGAAACCGGAGAAGACCGGAGCCCCCGTCAGCGTGGTAGCCGTGCTCTGGGCCGAGATATAAGCCGAGACGGCCCCAACGGAGTTCACCGCCGCGGCCCTGAAGTAGTAGAAAGTATCCGTGGTCAGCCCGGCGGTGGTCAGGAACAGGTTATAGGTGTCGGCGACGGTGACGGCCGCGCCGGCCGGAGAGAGCGGGTCCGGCGCCGTTGAGACCGCCACACGGTACAGCGTGCCGGGGGCGTTGCCGTTGGCCGTCCAATCCAGACGCGCCGAAGCGGAACCCACCTCGCTGAAACCGGAGAAAGCCGGCGCCGCGGCCAGGGTCACCGCGTCGGCCGGTTCGGTGTAGTCGGTTTCCAGCCCGCCCTTGCCCAGCGCCCCCACGCGGGTAAAATAACGGGTGTCAGAGTTCAGCCCGGGGAAGTCGTGATAGAGGCCCGTCACTTCGGCCGAGAAGACCGGGTCCCCTTCCGGGTTGAGCGGGTCCGGCGACTCCGACAGCAGCACGCGGTAGACGGCGTCGGCGGCGTTGCCGTTGGCCGTCCAATTGACGCGCAGCCCGGCGGCGCCTATATCCGTGAAAGCGGAGAACAGCGGCATATTGGGCAGCGTGGCCGAACCTATGGCGGCGGTATAGGCCGTGGCCAGGCCGTCCTTGTTGAGGCCAGCCACCCTGTAATAGTAGGTGGTATCAGCCGCCAGCCCTGAGGCGTACAGCGACAGGTTATATGTGTCGGAGGATACCGCCACCGCTCCGCCCGGCGCCAGCGGGTCCGGCGCGGTGGACACCAGCACCCGGTACATGGTGCCGCCAGGGTTGCCGCCGCCGCTCCAGCCGAAGAGCATGGAATCGGTGGAAAGCCCCGACAGGGCCGGGACCGACGGCGCGAACTGCAGGCGCGTGGCCGCGCCCGGGTAAGCGTACCAGCCGCCGGCCACGTTGGCCGCGCCGGCGCGCACAAAGAGATAGTAGACCGTGTCAGGCGCCAGCGCCGGGTTGAGGACGGCCGCGCTCACGGTGCCGTTGCCCACGGTCTGGCTGGAGGCATAGACGGAGACAGGGGGGTTGGCCGGGGAAAGCGAAGCGGCCAGCACATACCCCGTGGCCCCGCTCACCAGCGACCAGGAAGCCGTAACCGAGGTGACGAAGACGCCGGTAACCGAGCCGGAGGCCGGGGAACCTAGCTCGCCCAGGCTCAGGGTCTTCTCGGTGACGGCGGCGGCATAGGCCGTCGCTACGCCATTGTGGTTCACGGCCGCGGCGCGGAAATAATAATCGGTATACGGGTCCAGGCCGGCGGTACTAAGATAGAGGGAGTAGGTTTCGTGGTTAGTGACCGTCGCGCCGGCGGGCGAGAGCGGGTTAGTCGCGGTGGAGACCGCCACCCGGTACAGCGTACCGTCGGAGTTGCCGGCAGCGTCCCAGTTAAGCTGGAGGACGTCCTCAGTGACTCCGGTGAAGTAGAAGCCGGACGGCTGCAGCGCCAGCGTGGCGGTGGAGGCCGCGGCGCTATAGGCCGTGTACTGGCCGCCCAGGCCCGCCGCGGCGGCCCTGAAATAATAGGTGGTATTGCCCGCAAGCCCCGCCGTGGCGAGCGAGAGGGCGTAGGTAGAGGAGGAGGTGACTACCGCGCCGTCTGGCGCGGCCGGGTCCGGCGCGGTGGAGACCAGCACCTGGTACAGGGTGCCGGCCGGGTTGCCGTTCTGGCCCCAGCTGAAAACCATGGACGCCGCGTCCACTGCGGAGAAACCGGCCGGGGCCGGGATCCTGGCCAGGGTAGCCGCGCCTTGCGGCGGGAAATAATAACTCACGGTATTGCCGACGGCGGCCAGCGCGGCCACGCGGAAATAGTAGGTGGTATTGGCGGCAAGGCCGGCGGTGCTCAGCGAGGCGTTATAGGTGTCGGAAGAGGACACCGCGGCGCCCGCCGGGGCCATGGGGTCCGGCGCGGTGGAGACCAGCACCCGGTAACGGGAACCCGGCGCGTTGCCGGAAGCGGTCCAGGAAATATCCACAGCACTTTCCGTTATCCCGGAAAATGCCGTAAAAGACGGCGAGTACAAACGCGCCTGCGCCGTAGTACCGTTGGAGAGATAGCCCCAGCCGTCCCAGGCCGCCCGCGCCTTTATGGCGAAATAATAGGTGCCCCCGCCCACAAGTCCGGAGAGAACGAGCTGCTCCTGCTGGCCGAAAGCTGACGGCGAAGGTACCGTGATAAAGTCGGTTGCGGAGCGCGCCAGCAGGAACTGCGCTTCGCCGATGGCCGGTGAACCTTCCGGGTAGGTGGAATAACGCAGCTCGTAGGCGGCCGCGGTGCCGGTGGAGCCGTCCGCTTTGGGGGCGGTCCAGGCCAGCGCCAGGCCGCCGTCGGAAGTCCCGCCGGAGGCGGCCAGGTTCAGAATGGTCTCCGGCCAGGCGGCCAGGTTGCCGAAGCCGGGCTGCAGCGTATAATTGTCGGAAGTGTAGGCCGCCGTCCCGGCTTCCCCCAGCACCGTCAGGCTGTTATGGCTGGCGGAAGCGGCCGAGGAACCGCCGGCGTCCACCGCGGCCGGGTGCAGGTCCTGGGTGGGCCCGGAGAAAGAGCCGGCCGCGGCGTGAGCGGGGAATAAAAGGGCAAGGCAGAGCCAGGCAGGCAGAATGCCGGCCGGCAGGCCGCGGCGCGCGGCGCTAAGCCCTGACCTTATGTTCATAGAGACTTTAAAGCTCCGTTCCGCTCCTTATATACCGCCAGCCTTCTGCGCTATCACATAACTGCCTTTCTGCACGGTCAGGCTGCCGCTGGTATTGGGCGCCCATTGCAGCGTCACATTGCCGGCGGTGCTGGCCGTTATCCAGCCCTGAAGATAAACATTAAAAGGGATGGCGCTGCCGCTTATCACGGTATTGGTCATAGCCGTGGGAGCGGCGTCGCAGTCGGTGGCGTCGTCCTGCAGGAAAGCCGTGCCGGCCGGCTCCGAGCCGGACTGCAGCACCCGGCAGGTCCAGCCTATCGCGCCCAGTATGGCTGCCTTCCAGTCGGGCGTGGCGCTGTTATTATTGTTGACCAGCAGCCGGAACTCGAATACCCAGGTCTCGCCGGCCGCCACGGCGAAGGAGAGATCGTCGTCGTTCTGCAGGGTAGTGCCACTGGGCACGTTCTCGTCCGCCTCTTTTATTACGAATTTCATGGTGGTGGCCGGCGCCCAGGAGGCGTCGCCGCGCAGGAACTGCGTGGCGGAGCCCGATGCTTTGGGGGTAAAACCGTGGCGCAGGGTGGAAACGTTGCCGGTGACCGTGTCGGAGAGGGACAGAACGTTCTCATAGGCGGAGGCTACGGCCAGCGAGGACACTATAACATTGGCTCCCAGCGTGCCGGTAACGGCCAGCTTGCTGATAGCTATGGCCGCGGCGGGGTTTATATCGGCGTTGCCTATTATACCGTCCACTATCTGGTTTTCATTGTTTATAGCCCCCACCGCCACCGAGGAGATCCGGAGCAGGGTCGAGCCGTCATTGTCCGTAATGGCGTCGGCTACCGAGGACTTGAAGCTGTAAGGCCCGGCGGTCAGGCGCTCACGCGGGCTCAGGGTTTCGCCGGCCACGGCTATCTCCAGGTAGCGCGCGTCCGAGGCGAAGACGGCGCCGTCTATTGCGGCCACCGCGCCAAGCTGCACGGCGAACACGCCGTTAGTCACGGTGACGGTCTGGTTCTCCGTCCACAGGCAGGGGTTGCCCACGGCGCAGGGCGCCGAGCAGGTGGCGGCCAGCGAGTTACAGATCTTGAAACTCATCAGGTAATCGCCGTTCCTGGGCAGTTTAGTGGAGTCCAGCAGCCGGCCCTGGAAATTCACCAGGCCCGGCACCGCGGCTTGCGCCGCGCCCCACCACAGGAGCGCGGTCATAATGGCGAGAGTGATCTTCTTCATACCTATTCCCCTTTATCCTTGAACCTTCATAGCATCCGGAGCCGAAATTACCCGCGGCCTTATTCTTCGGCCGCTCCCGTCAACGGCGATTCGCCCTTGGCTTTCCGCGCCCGCTCTTCTTTCTGCCTGTCCTCTTCGCGCATCATTTCTATGATGTCCTGCACGGTGAGGCCCACCAGCCAGTTGTTCACCTCTTCGCGCAGTTTCTTGTAAAGCCGGCCCGGGATCTCCTCGCGCTCCGGCGCCGGGGCGCCATTGAAAGTAAAAGCCTCCATCAGCGCCCACACGCTGATATCGTCCAGGTCCTTGCGCAGGCGATAACCCTTTCCTTTCAGGGACTCTACGAAACCGGCGTGCACCAGCGCCTGCAGCACCTTGTTGCAGTAGGGCGCCGGCAGGCCCTGGAACCTGGCTATATCCGCCACCTGGTTCCAACTGCCGCCATTATTGGCCCCCAGGTACTGCAGGCAGGCCAGGCCGTAGGCTAAAGTGCGGTTCATTCTCATACATAGTCGCCTGAAAGATCCGCTCCGACTTTTTTATCCAGTGACCAACAGCCATCGGACACTTTCTATCCGATGGCCGGGCAAAAAATAAACGGCGACCAGCGGCTTGCCGTTTAGATATCAATAGTATAGCAGGCCTAATACCGTAGTCAAGGGGTATTTTTTTGACTTAAGTTACAGGCCTGTAATTCTTCCCGGCCGGCGCGCCCGGGCCAGGTCACAGGCCGGGGTATTAGGGGCAAAAACATCCCCCTCCTCCACCAGGCTGACCCCCGGGCACCTGCTGCACCAGGCGGCGTCCGGGCAGCCGGCGCAGCCTTTTAAGTCTTTTTCGCCGGCCCGGCGCCATTTTTTAAGCCACCTCGAGCTTTTCCAGATGGCGGAGAAGGGACTGCGGGCCGGGTTGCCGAGTTTTACCGGCAGTTGCAGACAGGGGTAAAGTGCCCCGTCCGGGCCCAGCGCACACACATTGCGCCCCGCCCCGCAGAGGAGATCCATGGCCGGGGACGGTTCGGGCGGCGCCGCCTGGTCACGCCCGCCAAGCAGCTTTACGGCCAGTTTCATGTCCTTTTGCCCCAGGCGCAGCGGCAGCGCCGACTTGTCCCCGTCATTGGCGGCCGTAATGACCGGGTCGAAAGCTATGCCGAATCCCTCGCGCCTGGCCAGGGCCCGAAGAAAAGCGGCCTGGGAGATGTTCGCCCGCGTTAAAGGCACTTTGATTTTCACTTTTACCCCGGCCCGCTTCAACAGCCGCGCGGCCGCGAGACTCCCGCCATATGATCCCTTCAGCCCTGTCATCCCGTCGTGGCCCGCCGGCCGGCCGTAAAAACTTATTTCAAAAGCGGAGACCCCGGCTTTTTTCAGCGCCAGCGCCCGCCGCCGGTCCAGGCCGATGCCCGTGGAAAATATCCGCACGTCGAAATTACGGTTTTTGGCAAAGGCGCAGAGCTCTTCCAGGTCAGGGCGCAGCAGCGGCTCGCCGCCGGTGAAGACCAGGTACAGGGCGCCGGCCGCGGCCAGTTGCGACAGCACCTTTTTCCACTGGGCCGAGGTCAATTCGTGCCCGGGCCTGGCGCGGCCGCGGGTCTCCGGCAGATAGCAATGCGCGCAGGCCAGCGGGCAGCGGCGCGTCAGCTCCACGGTAACGGAAACCGGGATATTTCGTTCGAGAGTGAGGAGGTTGAGCCTGGCAGAGGGCGAGGGTTCAGACATTGAGCAGGCGGGAAAAAGTTCTGCGGCAGCGCGAGTAAACCAGGCCGGCCAGGCCGCGGGCGAGAAAATTATCGCCGGTCGCCCGGCCTCTCACGTTTTTCCAGGGCACCAGGTGCGGCTCAAGCCGGCCGGCATCGTCGGCCAGCCAGGCACCGCGGGAGGTGGTCCGCAGCACACGGTGCAGCAGCGTCCTGCCCTTGTAGGAATAGACGGCGCAATCTCCGGGGCTCGGCCGACCGTCGATCACGAAGGCCAGCCCCCCCGGCCTGAAGACCGGGAGCATGCTGGACCCTTCCAGGAGGAAAGCGCGGGCCATGATCAGGAGAATTTCCTAAGCGTCTTGCAAGCCAGCTGGCTGATGGGGCCGGTAATACACTTGCCGCAGGCCAGGGCGGCGGTCTCAAAGACCTTCTCGGTCCTCATCTTCGGTTTTTCATACACTTTTTTCTTCTTCATTTTTCCCTCCATCGGGCGCGGGGCCGCGGCGGCTAGGCCAACAGGCCGGCGCCCTGCAGTTCACGCACAAAATCGCCGACGTCCGCCAGCGCGGCGGCCTCGCCAACCTCGAACTGCGCCGCCAGTTCCGCTGCTATCTCGGCCTGGCTCCTGTTCTTTGCCAGGCCCTCCCAGATCACGGCGGCCGGGCCGTTCAGTTCATGCAGGCGGGCTTTGCCCGCGTCCACCACGAATAATTCGCCCGCCACCCGGCGGTAAGCCAGCCCTTTCTTTATTTTCATCCTATAAGCTCCAGAAAATCCGCGCTATCCTTGGAGAAACCCAGCCTGCGGGCGGGCACCGCCGCCAGCAGCCTGCCGGCCGCCAGCAGGGCGGCGGCCGAAACTTCCGCCGACCTCGAAAAATTGACCAGGCAGCGCATGACCGTCCTGAACGCTTCCCCCGGGGCACATGGCAGGACCGAAGTCGCCGCGGCTTTCTTCAGGAGAAAGATCCCTCCGAGGGGCCAGTTGGCCTGCCGGCCGCCCGCGCGCATCTCACCCCAGAAAGGCGAACCGTAGACCCGCCAGCCGCGCGGCCCGGGCCGCAGCAGGTTGATCTCGTCGCTTATCACCTCGGCTCCGGCCTTAAGGGCGAGCTTTGCCAGCGTGGATTTACCCGCGCCGGACTTGCCGGGAAAAACGTAAGCCTTCCCCCCCAGCGCTATCCCGGAGGAATGGAGCATCAAGCCGCCGGACTCGAGCAGGTTCCAGCTTATCAAAGAGCGCAAAAAGGCGTCCAGGCACTGCTCGTTGGGAGCCGCGGCGGCTTTTCCCCGCCCTGCCCCGCTGAAGATCTCCGCGTTAAAGTCGCCGCGCCTCAACTCCAGCCGCCCGGCCGCGCTTTCCACGTAGGGGCGGAACGGCTCGCGCCTGTTCGGCCCCTCCGAGACAGCCAGCTCCAGGCCCCGCCCAGGTCTCTCAATGAAGGGCGCGTAGCGGCGTCTCAAAATTGTAATGATACCAGCCGAATCTGATTTGAAATCAACTCCAAAGCCGGCAATGGCGACCCCCAGCGCGCCGCGGCTCACGGCCATGCCGCCGCATTGGGAGCCTGCTCTTCCCATGACTCCTTGATCAATACCACGTTCAGCGTAGGCAGCTTCAGTTTGGCGTCATAGAACACCATGGTGTTGCCTGCCCCGGAAACGTCCCCTTCCACCCACATGGCCCCGTAGACATCCGAGTCTCCGGTACGGTTAAAATCTCCCCCCACGTACAGGAAGCCGTAAACTCCCAGGTCCGCCCCCAGCGGCCCGCCTTCGCAGGTCATGCCGCATGAGCCGAAAGTGTAGGTGGCGGCGTTACTGTGCAAACCCGTGTCCCCGGGATACTGATTAGTAGAAGAAGTATCTATTTTGCGGTATTCCTTCCAGGCGGCCGCCGGTACCGCCACGGGTCCGCCGGGGCTGAAATTGTCGCCGCCGGAGACACCCAGGTTGCCCCTGACTATAACAGTACCGCGCAGGCCGTTTTGGCCGGCCCAGTTAACATTATTGTCCCAATACCAGGTCAGGTCCTTATTGCGCAGCGTGGAATAATTGTAGATGTTATTAACGGAGCAATTGGTGCAGCCCGAGCCGCCGTAAGAGCAGGTGACCGGCCCGCCGTAATAGGCGGAGCTGCAGCAGTTCATGCCGCCAATGGTAGTGGTGGAAAGGCTGTTGGCGCAGACGCAGCTGCCGCCGCCGCCGTCGCTGTCGGAACAGCCGTTACCGGTAGTAATATAGGTAAAATCGCAGGGGCTGCCGGCGTCCGAACAACCGGAGCCGGTGCAGCGCTTGCTGCAAACGCAATTGGCGCCGGCGCCGTCGCTGTCCGTGCACCCGGCGCCGGTGCACAGTTTGCCGTAGCTGGTGCCGCTGCAGCTGCAGCTGGCGCCGGAATCCACGCAGGCGTAGCCGGCGCAGACATTATTGTCGCAGGAGCAGTTGGCCCCCGGGTCCGTGCAGGCGCTGCCCACCGCGTACTTGGTGCGGGTGCAGTCCGCGCCGGGGTCGGCGCAGGCGGAGCCTGCGCAGGGCGTATAGACCACGGTATAACTGTCCACCGCCACATCGTCGCAGTTCAGCGTGCCGGTGGCCGCGGCGGAGGCTTTCATGGTGGCAAAATCGAATTGCGGCAGCTCCGGCACGTCATAGTCGGACCACCACTCCACGCCGTCCGTATTGGACGGATTGAGGTCGCCGGTGGGGTCGAAAGGCCGGACTACCTGCTTGGAGAGCTTCCTGGGAAAACCGTTGGTGAGGCCGCCGCCCGACACGGTGATGTCCCCCATGGCCAGCACCGGCCCCCAATGCACCACCGAGGCCCCGGTGGCGCTCATGTTGGAACCGGTGATAATGGCCCCAAGCACGCTGGTATTGGTGTAAACGGCCTTGATAGAACGGGTCTCGGCGTTATTGGCGTTGCGCCCCTCGCCTATTATCGTGAGCTGGTCGGAGACGGGCCCGGAGCAGATATAGATCCGGTAGGAGCCGCCGGTCACATCGCGGTAGGTAACGTCAAAGTTGTAGCCCGGGATAGAACCGCCGGCCGCTATCAAGCCGTAGGTGGCGGTGGAACTTTTCACCTTCCAGTAGCCGCGGTCCACCGCGGTTTCCGCCAGGTTGAAGGCGGAACTGGAGGCCTGGTCCTTGGTAGAGATCTTGGTATCTTCCTGCACCCACTTGACCATTACCGGCACCACTATCATCAGGAACAGCATTATGACCAGGACCGCGGGCAGGAGGAACCCCCGGCGTCGGCAGACCGGGAATATCCGGGCGGAAAAAATATTTTTAAAGTTCATATCTGTACCCGTTCGGCTACTCGTTCATTATCCGGACCTTTTCGGAGGCCATGTGCAGGGCCTTCTTCCTGCCTTCGAAGATCTCTTTTTCCATGGTAAGCGACACCGAGATTATGCCCATGTCGTCGGACCGCGGGAACGTGAACGCCAGGTACTTAAGGTTCCGGGAAAGCGGCCGTTTGCTGGTACCGAAAACCTGGTAAAGCGTGGTGCCTTCCTGCTGGAACACCATGAGCGTTCCTTGCTGTTTGGTGAAAGAGATCTTGGAATAGAACGGCTGGCTGTTGCTGGCCCGGCTCAGAGTAACGCTTTCGGAAGTGGCCTGGCGGAGGTTGCGCGTTATGACGTACATTACCGAACGCGCCTCCTGCTGCAGCTCCACCCGGGTGCGGTTGAGGATGAACTGACGGTTAGCCTGCAGCATCAGGGGGGCCGCCACCGTGAACAGCGTGGAGACTATGCCCACCACCATGAGCATCTCCAGCAGGGTCACGCCCGGACGGAGGTTCCTGCCTACCATAAGAAATCCACCCCCGAAGTGGTCTGCCCCGGAGTGACCAGAACGTTAGCTGTAGTAGTGGAGACTATACTGACCGCCATCCCGGACGGGGTCGGATAGTACGCATAGACCTTGTACGGGGTAGTGGTGCTGCCGCGGACCTCGGCCAGGTAGGTGCCGTCCTCCAGGCTCGAGACCAGGTAGTATGGCGTGCCGGTCAGCGTGGCGACGCTGAGATCGGGCGGAGCCGGCGGGGTGCCGGTCAGCGTGGCGGTGGTCACCACTATAAGGACCCCGGTCCTGATAGGCTGGCCGCCGGACCTCACTGCCCCGGTAACGTACCCCATGGCTCCGGAAATGGTAAAGGTATCCGAGAAAATAGTGACCCCGGAGGTATCCACCGTCTCCATCACGATGTCGGGAGTGGCCAGCTCATGGGAGCCGACCGCCGGCTGCACATAGTAGAGGCCGGTGCTGACGTTGACCGAGGTGAAGCGCCCGTCCAAGCCGCTTACCTGCTGGTCCCTCGCGATGCCGTTGCCGTCGATTATGGCAACCGCAATTCCCGGCAGAGGGTTGATGCCGTCACGCGTGATGAAACCGCTCAGGCGGCCGCCCTGGTACAGCGTAAAATCCACACCGGAATGTATCTCCCCGGCTTCTATCTGTATGGAGTTAGAGGATTGCGTAACGTACAGGGCCGTTCCCCCCACCGCCGGGTTGGCCGTTATGTCCACGATGCCCGGCATGACCCGCAGAGTATAACGGCCGTTGGAGGTGCTGGCCGTGGTGGGCGAACCCATGGCTCCCGGTGTTACCACAATAGCCGGGCTTATGGGAGAGTTCGCGGCGCTGAGTATGCGCCCGGTGATGAGCCCCTCGGTTATCGCCTCGTCCAGAAAAGTGTCCTGGCCCGGGAACGTGTGAACGGACCCGGCCGACGCTATGACCACGCTGGATTGCTCCAGGCTGTAGGCGCCGCTGCTCAGCAGCACGCGCCAGGTCCCGGTGGCCACGTCCACCAAGCGGAAATAAGCCGAGGGAGTGGCGCCGGCCGCGACCGCCAGCGCCGAGCCCGAAAGCCCGTCATCGGCGGTAACCACGGCGCCCACCGCGGGAGTTGCCGCCAACACGGTCCGTGCCGGGGTGCCGGTGCAGCCGGGAGCGAAGGGGATGGGCTGGTAACCGACTATGTCGACATTGTTGTTGTTGGCGTCGTAACCGGGACCGTAGGAAGCGTCCACCCCGGCGGTGCTGGCCTTGCGGACATACGCCTCGTTGCGCTGGAGGCCTACGCCCTGATCATAGCCGTCGGTCTCGAAGAACGGCGCGGACTTGCTCTCGCTGTTCCTGTCCCAACCCACCTGGTCCATGACCTTTCCGTCGTCGACGCGGTACAGCTCGACGGCGCCGGCGCCTTCCCCGCCGCCGTCCTCGAAGACCGGGACGATGTTCTGGTCGATGGCGAAATGCGGAAAACTTGCCACCGGGTTGCCGGCGCTCCAAACAGCGTCGGCCTCCACCTCGCCGCCGCCGGCACGTATAGTGCCGGTGTTGGCGAACACATAGAAGCCGCCCGGGGATATATCATCGTTGATATAGTCTATGGAGATGACGTTCTTGGAGGGATCGCCGACCCGCTGGAATTTGAGCCCTATCTCTCCGTTGACCGTCCAGGTATAGGTGGTAGGATTGAACACCTCCACATATTCCTGATCATACCCGGAAGAACTCACGGTGCTGCCGACTATCTGGCTGATGACAAGGTGGTCCGCTATCCAGACATAGCCGTCTATGGTGCCGGTAGCCATGCGGACCAGGTCAAAGGTCTGCGTCTGGGTCTGATTGGCGCCTATATAGACCGACCGGGTCTGCGGGAAATAATTTTCCGCGGTGGCCGACAGGGTATAGCCCCCGGGAGAGGCGTAAAAATTATATTGGCCGGTGATGTCGGCCGTGTCCCGCCAGCCGGAATTCTCGACCACGCTCACCAGGGCGCCGTTTATCGGGGCCAGGCCGTTGGAATCGCGGACGTAGCCGTTGAAGGCGGAGTTGGACATGACCGTATCGGGATTGGACATGATATTGCGCAGGGAGAGTTTGCGCTTAACTCCGCCCTGCTCCCAGACCACGTGCACGGTTATAAGCTTCATGCCGGTGTCGGGAATATTCGGAGCCAGCAGGGTTATGCCGCCGGAATCTTCCCGCGCCACCTGCACATAAGTGTAACGGGTATAGACGACCCCGGCTTCCTTTACGCTTTCCGGGGGGAAATACCCGGTGTCGTAGTCCAGCGTCTCCGGCGTGAAGTCCACGGAGTTGTGGGCAGGGTCGGAAGTTACCAACACCTGGTAGTAGACCTTCTGCTTGAGGATCTGCATCTTCTCCTGCGCCAGGTTGGAGGCCAGGGTGCGGTTCTTAGAGGCCTGTATCGCCTTCTGGATATAACTGAAAGAACCGGCCAGACCGGCTATGGCTATGGTCAGGATGGACACCGCTATCATCAGCTCTATGAGCGTAACGCCGCGGCGCAAAAATCCGGCGGGACAGGGGGCCCGGCGTTCTTTGGGAGGCAGCTGGATTTTTTCCGGCGTCATACTCATAGTATACAGGAACCGTGCGACAAAAATGTCAAAAAAAGGTCAAATCTTGCGCAAACCGCGCGGCCGCGGAGGCTGGGCCTCCGCGACCTGGCGGTCCTGGTTACGGATAGGACCCGGCGTCCTCTTCGGCGGCGGCTTCTTTGCCCGTGGGCTTGGCACCGGCGGGTTCTTCGGCCGGGGCAGCGGGCGCTTCGGCCGCAGGGGGAGCCTTCCTTTTCAGGCGGCGCTTCTTGGGCATGGCCTGGGCGCCGGGCTCCTGGTCCACCATTACCTGCCCCGCTTCTTCCTCCGCGGGTACGGCGGCTTTATCGGCGGGAGCGGCGCCGGCCGGCACCCCGCGGACGGCGTTGGGGGCTTTCCTCTTCAGGCGGCGCTTCTTCTTAAGAACGGGCTTGGCCGCGCCCTCGTCCGCAGGCTGGGCCTCTTCCAGGGCGGGCGCTTCCGGCTTGGGCGCAGGCTTGCGGCTTTCCGCCACCATCGCGTCGAATTCCTGGCGCTGTTCGTCGTCGAGGTACTCGCGCACGGTGTCGGGCAGCTCGCGGTGGATCTTCTGCATGGCGTGGCGGGCGTCGTTCATCTTATAGCGCCACTTCCGCTCCTCCACGGAGCTTTTCTCATATTCCTTCATCAGCTTGTCGAACTCGGCGGTTTTCTTGTTCACGGCGGAGGTTATGCGCTCCTCCTGCTTGGAACTGAGCCGCAGCGCTGAAGAGGTCTCGGCTATTACCCGGTTGGCATCGGGGCGCTGCACCGGCTCCAGGGACTCCGCGGCTTCCGCCTTGGCCTCCATTTTGGCGTCGCTCAGCCCCGGCAGGCTGTCCAGGTCGGGCCGGCCGCCCTGGGCCGCCGCCGGCGCGGCAGCCAGCGCGAGCGTAAGAATGAACAGTTTTTTCATCGGTTCCTCCAATAGACTAGGCTCTTTTCCACTCCCTCTAATCGACTAAATCGGCTATGGCCACCCGGCTGGTATGCTCGGTGCGGCCCCAGAAATCCGTGCCGCGCAAAACGCCGGCCACGAAGACCGGCAGCCGCAGCACCCCGAGCGCCGGCTGCAGGAAATACGCCAGCAGCAGCGAAAGGGGGGCGCGCTCCAGCAACAGAGCTACCGCCGGGTAAAGCAGCAGCGGCAGCAGGGCCAGCAGTTTCATGGCGTGTTCGGCCCCGGGGAGGCTCGCGTACAGCCAGAGTATGATATTGAAAGAGTCCCGGGTGGCCCACACCAGAGCGGCTCCGGCGAGCACCGCGGCGAAGCGGTAGGTCTGCGCGCAGTAGATGCCGCCTTCCAGGGCCTTCAGGTCCGCCCTGCGCAGCGCCCTGGCGAACAGGCCCGGGAGGTGCCGGCGGGCGGTGTCCAGCGAGCCGCGGGTCCAGCGGATGGTGCGGCAGAGGTACTGGTTCAGCGTTTCCGGCTCCTCGTCGTAAACCACCGCGTCCTCGGCCCAGGCTATGCGCACGCCGTGGCGGATCAGGCGCATCTGCATCTCCAGGTCTTCGGTCAGGCAGGTCTCGTCCCAGGGGAATTTGGCGGCCACCGCGGCCGAGAAGCACATGCCCTTGCCGTGCAGCGTGGCGGAAAGCCCCAGCGCCTGGCGGGGCAGCTGGGCGAAGCGGTTGGAAACGATGTGGCCTGAGGCAAGTATGCGGGCCAGCCACACCCCGGAGTTCTTGGCTAGCTGCCGCCCCTGCGCGGCCTCGGCCCCGGCCTCCAGGTGGTCGTTCATGACGGAGAGAAAACCGGGATGGGCCAGGGAATCGGCGTCGAAATAACACAACGCGTCGTAGCCCCCGGGCAGGATCAGGGCGGTAGCCCATTTCAGCGCGCGGCCTTTGCCGGCTTTAACTCCGGGGCCGGCGTGGTCCAGCACCTTGGCGCCGGCGGCCGCCGCGGCGGCGGCCGTACCGTCCGTGCAGTGGTCGGTTATCACGAAAATGTCGAAAAGCCCGGCCGGGTAATCCAGGCGCCGCAGGCTCTCTACCGCCAGACCTATGACGCCCTCCTCGTTATGGGCGGGGACCAGCAGGGCGAAGCGCCGCTGCCGGGCCGCGCGGGCGGGCCTGGGAGCGGGGGCGAAACCCCGCAAACTTAGCAGCAAATAGAACAAGCCCGACAGGAAAACGAAAGCCTGTATCAGGTTGGAAAGCACCGCCGCCATGGTTTGCCCCATAAGATACCAGCCGGGCGCCCGAGGGCTCCGGCTATGGATATCGATAATTATAACACAATTCCCTTGAAAGGCAAGAGCCGGCCCGGGCCGCGGCGTATTACGCATTGACTTAGGCCTTATTCGGTGTTATATTATGGGTATGCAAGGGGAAGAAAGAAGATCCGGCTGGCGCATCTGGCTTTACCTTACGCCGGTCTATATCCTGGTGGCCGTGCCGCTGGTCAAGTGGACCATGAAGCTTAACTCCGGGGACATGAACCTTTCCAAGGACGAATACGGCGCCTTCAATTCCCCCGACGGCGAGATAAAGCGGGAGAAAAAGAAGGAGTACGACCCCGGACTCAGCGATATCGGCTACACCATCCGCTACCGCTCCGGCAAGGAAGGCGAAGAAGAAGGCGCTGTTACGCAGGCCGGTGAAGGCGCGAAGTCCGGCGCCGGTCAGGCCGGCACGGACAAGGCGGCCGGGCAGAAGCAGCAACCTAAGCCGGAGGCCGGCCAGTACCGCCAGCAGTCGGCCAACCAGGCCGCCCTGCAGGCCCAGGGCACTCCCGACAGGTCCTACATGAAGTTCGGCGCCCAAAAAGGCTACCTCACCGCCGCGGTGGGCAAGGCCATGAATAACCCCAAGGCCGTGGCCGCCCTGATGAACAATTCCTGGGTGGTAAAGGGCTTTTTGGCCAGGGACACCACCAAGAACGCGCTCGGCAGCGCGCAGGGCCTGCAGAACTATCTCGCCAATCCCAAGAACGTCAGCAATTTCCTCGGCAACCCGGTGGTACAGGCGGCCATGCAGAACCCCGCCGTGGTCAACGCCTTCGCCTCCAGCGCCATGGCCACCGCAATGATCAACTCACCCGCGGTACAGAGCATGCTCCAGAACCCGCAGGCCGTCTCCCAAATGATGACGAACAATCCTGAAGTTATGCAAGCCCTGATGAACCCCAATGTTATGGGCGCCCTGATGAACAACCCGCAGACCGCGGGCCTGGCGGCCTCGCTCGGCGGCGGCATGGGCGGCGTAAAAAGGTAACTGCCACCTCCCGCGCTTTTCCCGTTGACATAAATCAACCAAAAGTCCTATATTGCCTTTAGGCCCAAAGGCCTACCCGTGTTTTTAGGAGGTTCCATGAAAAAGTTATCCGGGCTGTTCGCCGCGCTGCTGTTCACCGCGGTCAACGCCAGCGCTTCGCAGAAGATAATCAGCTTCGAGCACGCCTACAAGGGCGGCGCCATAGACAAGAGCATAGCCGGCATCGGCGGCCGGGTCACTAAGAAGTTCGACGTGATCGACGCCCTGGTGGCCGTGTTCCCCGACAATATCAAGGACGCGAGCATCTACTCGCTGCCCGGTGTGACCAACGTGGATGAGGACAGGTATATCCGCTGGATAGAATCCGCCCCGGCCTCCATGAATTCCGTGCCCCTCCCCACCGTGGAAAGCGCCCTGCGCATGATCCGCTCCGGTGAGGGTTGGGCGGCACCCGTCTTCGGCGAGATAAAGGCCGAAACCGACCCCGCCGTGAAGGAGATCCCCTGGGGCGTCAAGCGCGTCAACGCCTCCGCCGCCTGGGACTACACCGCCGGACAGGGCGTCAAAGTAGCCGTCATAGACACCGGCATAGACTATACCCATCCCGACCTGGCCCCCGTGTACAAGGGCGGCTACAACGCCGTCACCCCCGGCGGCACCCCGATGGACGACCAGGGCCATGGCACGCACGTGAGCGGCACCGTGGCCGCCGCGCAGGACCTGAAGGGCGTGGTTGGCGTGGCCCCCAAGGTAGACCTGTACGTGGTGAAGGTCCTCGACAAGAACGGCTCCGGCCAGTATTCCTGGATCGTGGACGGCATAGAGTGGGCCATCAAGAACAATATCAAGGTCATCAACATGAGCCTCGGCGGCCGCACCGGCACCGACGCGCTGGCCCAGGTCATGAAGAAGGCCAAGGAAGCCGGCATCGCCGTGGTCTGCGCCGCCGGTAACGACTCCGGCCCGGTCAACTACCCCGCCAAGTATCCGGAAGCCATCGCGGTTTCGGCCTCGGACTCCGGCGACAAGCTGGCCAGCTTCTCCTCCAAGGGCCCGGAGATAGTCGTGATAGCGCCCGGCGTGAGCGTGTACTCCACCAAGAAAGGCGGCGGCTACACCAGCATGTCCGGCACTTCAATGGCTTCCCCCCACGTGGCCGGCCTCGCGGCCCTCGCCGTAGGCGCGGGCGCCGACACCCCGGACAAGGTCCGCGCGGCCCTGAAGAACGCGGCCACCCCCCTGCCGGGGCTCAAGCCCACCGACCAGGGCGCGGGCATGGTGGACGCCTTTAAACTGGTCCGCTGATCCCTGTCGGACCCGGAAAACCCCGCGGAAGAACTCCGCGGGGTTTTTTTATTTGGTAAAATCATCTTTCAATGAAAATAACCGCCGCCCTCTTCTGCCTGCTGGCCGCCGGCCCCGTTTTCGCCGCGCAGCAGATAATAACTTTCGGCCCCTCTTCCGACCCGGCCTCCCGCCGGCTGGCGGTGGAATCCCGCGACGGCGTGGTAATAAAAGACCTTGAACTGATAGACGCGGTACTGGCCGAATTCCCGGCCAAGACGAAGCGCGCCGACCTCCTCAGGCTGCCCGGCGCGGCCGCCGTGGAGGACGACGAGGAATTATACTGGCTGGGCGCCGAAGAAACCCCTGTCTCCCTGCAAACCGCGGCCGCCCTGGCCGCCGGCCTGCTGGAAGGCGCCCCGCCGCCGACCGCGCCCCCGGCCGTGCCGCCGGCCGTTTCCACCGCCCCCCTCGTGGCGCCCATCTACGTCAGCACGGTCAGCGTGGAGGGCAAGGCCGACCACATGTCCTGGGGTACCGCCAAGATGCGGGCCTACGACGTCTGGCCCGTCACCAAAGGCGCGGGCGCGCGCGTGGCGGTGCTGGACACCGGCGTGGACTGCGCGCACCCGGACCTGGCCCCCAACTGCGGCAAGGGACACAACGTCCTCAACCCGCGCCTGCCGCCCGACGACGACAAAGGCCACGGCACCCATGTCTCCGGCATCATCGCCGGGGCGCTCAACTGGAAAGGCGCGGTGGGCCTGGCCCCCGAGGCCACCATACTCCCCGTAAAAGTCCTTAACAGCAGCGGCAGCGGCAAGGTCTCCGAGATAATCGAAGGCATAACCTGGGCCGTAAAGAACAAGGCGGACATAATAAACATGAGCCTCGGCGCCCCCAAATTCTCCGAGGCGCAGGGTAAAGCGGTAAAGGCCGCGCGCGCGGCCGGCGTGCTGGTGATCTGCGCGGCCGGCAACGACAAGGGCGCGGTGAATTACCCGGCCGCTTACCCCGAGGCGCTGGCCGTCACCGCGCTGGCCTTTGACAACACCCTTGCTTCATTCTCGTGCAAAGGGCCGGAAACCGATTTCATCGCCCCCGGCGTCAGGATCTTCTCCGCCGCCCCCGGAGGGAGCTTCCTGGCGGCCAACGGCACCTCCCAGGCGGCGCCCCACGTATCGGGCCTGGCCGCGCTGGCCGTAGCGCTCGGCGTAAGGGGCCCCGACGCGCTGGAAAAGGCCCTGGCCAGGGCCTCGGTCAGCCTCGGGCTGCCGGCCTACTACGAAGGCTACGGCGTGCCGGTGGCCCCGCGGCTGCTCAAATACGTCCAGGCGGAACAGGCGGCGCAGCCGAAGTAACCCCCTCCGCCCGACAATCGGGATAGGGGACGCTGATTCCTAATTCCTAATTTTTAAGGAACCTCCGCCAATTAGAAATTAGGGATCAACGTCCCCTAAAGAAAAAGGCCCGGGTCACCCCGGGCCTTTCTCATTACCCCTCCGGCTTTACCAGCCGAAGCCCTCACCGGTCATCTGTTCCAGGCGCTGGTCCACTATCTTGGCCTTGTTGGCCTTGCGGGTCTCAATGTTCTTCTTGAGCTTGCCGATCTCGCGCTCCATGTGCCTCACGCGCAGCTCCTGCCCCCTGGTCTTCAGGTCGAAGAGCTCGCCCAGCTTGGCCTTCAGGCTTTCCTTGATGGCCTTCTTCTCGGAGTCCGTGGCGTTGCCGTATTTCACCGAGAGTTCCTTGGTCTCGAACTCGAGCGCCAGGGCGCGCACGGCGTCCTTTTCAATGCTCTCGTCCTTCTCCATCTTACCCACGGCGAACAGCTTGCCGGACATCTGCAGTATCATCCTGTACTTGGCGGGAGCCGTCTCGCGCAGCCCGGCCACTTTCGCCGCGAAGGCGGGGTCGTGCTTCTTTATCACGGCCAGGGTTTCCTCTTCCGAGAGGAACCCGGGGCCGCCGGCGCCCTTGCCGCCGCGCGCCATCATCTTCTTCTTGATCATCATCTGCTGCATGCCGGGGTTCATGCCGGGGCCGCCGCCGAATTTGCCCTGGCCCGCGCCGAAGCCGGCGCCAGGACCTCCGGGCATCATGCCGGGGCCGCCGCCCTCGTCCATCATTTCGGCCCCGGGTCCGTCGTCCTCGGGGCCCTCCTGCGCCAGCACCGACACGGCGGGCACGGCGGTCAGCGCCAGCACGCCCATCCATAACACGAGTTTCTTGTTCATATAGCCTCCATTCTTCCTTTAAGCGTTCTCACTCACGGCCGCCGCGTCGTCTTCCAGTTCGCTGTAGCGGTAATCCCAGTCCCCGGCCGAAGCCGACAGGTCCGTCTGCTCCTGATACACCGAATATTCCACCGAATCCAGATTGGCGTCCAGGCCGCTGTTCCAGGCCAGCTCTTTGCCGGCGGGGCTGGTAAAGGCGAAGACGCCGCCCAGCACCGAGGCCAGGGCCCCGGACAGCAGCGCTTCCCGCCAGCCGAAAGAGAAGGCGCCGCGGCGGGCGTTCCTGGCGGCGCTCATGACCGCGGCCAGCACCGAGGGCCGGGGTTCAGCGCTGAAAGCGGCCAGGCGGCCGCCGGCCAGCCTGAGGGCCTCGAGCTCGCCCCGGCAGGCGGCGCACCCCGGCAGGTGGGCCTCTACCCCGGCCTTCAGGCCGGCGTCGGCTTCCCCGTAAAGGTAAAGTATTAGTTTCTCACCGTATTCGCAGCTCATAACCGTCTCCTATCCATATAACGCCCGGTCGCCCGGTTTTATTGCATTTCTTTTTCGAGTTTTTCGCGCAGCCTGGCGGCCGCCCGGCTCATGCGGGCCAGCACCGTGCCGATGGGCACCTTCAGCGCTTCCGCTATTTCCTTGAACGAGAGTTCCGAGTAATGCCGCAGGTAGAAGACCTCGCGCTGGTCTTCCGACAGGGAGGCCAGGGCCGCGTCTATGCGCCGCCCCAGGTCCTTGCCGTAAAAGGCCTGCTCCGGCCCCGGCTCGGCCGAAGCCAGGAAGTCGGCGGGGCCTGCCTGGCCGTCCGGGCCTTCCAGCGCCACCTCGCCCCTGGCCGCCCGCCGGCGGAACTGGTCCATGGCCGCGTTACGCGCCACGGTGAACAGCCAGGCCTTGAATTTTTCCTTCTCCCCGTAAGCGCCCGGATTCTTTACCAGCTTCAGGAACACTTCCTGAAAAACGTCCTCGGCCGCGTCCTGCCGGCCGGTCAGGCGCAGCAGGTAGCCGTAGAGGGCCGCCTTGTGCCGCTCCATCAGCAGGCCGAGGGCCTCCGGGTCGCCGGCCTTGAAGGCCGCCGCGAGTTCGGCGTCGGTCAGTTCCATCCGCCGCCCCGCGCCGCTTTTGTGCCGCTGAAGGATAATTTCATAGGATATTCTATCTTGCGCCGTCTTAATATTATTCTTTTATTCCTCGTCTTTCAATCCCGGCCCTGCCTGGCCGGCGAGGCGCACGAATTTTACCTCAGGGGCGACCTGTCCAAAGCCGCCTCGGCCTATTTCCAGGACGCCGCCGGAGACCCCGCCTCCGCGCGCCCACTGCTCAATGCCGCCATGTGCCTCAAGCAGGCGGGCCGCTACTACGACGCCGCCCTGGCCATGACGCGGGCCCTGGAACGCGAACCGCATAACCCGGACATCTACTCGGAACTGGGCTGGCTGCGCTTCCACCTGGCCGACTATACCGGCGCCAGCTCCGCTTTCGAGACCGCCATCCGCATCCAGGAGCTGCACCCGAGGGCGGAACTGGGCCTGGCCAGCGTTTACGCCAACCTGGAGCAGAAGGACCGGGCCCTGGCCCACCTCGACAAATTCCGCCAGCTGCGCCCGGATTTCGCCGGCGTGGACTATATCCTGGCCTGGAACTACATGAACTTCAAGATGTACGGCGAAGCCGAGGAGGCGCTGATAGAGGCCCTGCGCAAAGACCCGTCGTTCACCGAGGCCCGCCTGCCGCTGGCCGGCATCTACGCCAGGCAAGGCAAGTTCAACGAGGCCTGGAACCAGTACTACCGCGTGCTGGACTACGCGCCAGGCCACCCGGTAGCCTCCAAGATGATGAAGGTGCTGGAAGGCAAGCTCACCAAGCAGCCCGAAGAGATCCGCCCCCCTTTCCGCATCACCAGGCCCCTGGTGATGGAGCCCCTGGAGGCCACGGAGAGCCTCTCCTCCTCGGTGAAGATCCGCGTGGGCATAGGGGCCACCGCCACCGGCAAGCAGGGGCGCAACAACCTGCTGCGGCTGAAGTCCTTCGAGGGCCTGACCGTGACCGGCAAACGCAGCGGCAAAATTTTCGCCCGCATCCCGCCCGACGTATCCTGGACCTTCCTCCACGAAAGCGGCCGCGTGGTGCTCAAGGACCCCGCCGGCAAGGTTTACGGGCGCTTCACCGGCGCGCTGCTGGTGAAACCGGCCGCGCCCGGCGGCACGGTCATCTTCGACGCCGACCGCAGGACCAATAACCCCTGGTTCCGCGGGGCGGACCGGCAGTACCGCGGTTACATAGAACTCTGGCCCGTGCCGGGCCGCGGCATAGGCACGGTGAACGTGCTGGAGACCGAGCTGTACCTGCTCGGCGTGGTGCCGAGCGAAGTGGCCCCGCAGTGGCCCTACGAGTCGCTCAAGGCGCAGGCGGTGCTCGCCCGCACCCAGGTGCTCATCCGCCGCGCGCGCGGCGGCCAGCACCGCAAAGAAGGCTACCACCTCTGCGACGGCCAGCATTGCCAGGCCTATAAAGGCAAGTCCATAGAAGCCAACACCACCACGCGCGCGGTAGTGGAAACTGAAGGCGAGATCCTCACCTACCACGGCCGCCCCGCCTACACTTTCTACCATTCCAATTGCGGCGGCTGGATCCAGGCGTCGAAGGAAGTCAACGGCTGGGGCCATTCCCCCTACCTGGTGAGCAAGGCCGACGGCCACCCGGACCACCCCGAAGCGCCGCTGGACCCCTGGAGCTGGAACCTGTGGATCACCGGCAACCCGGGGGCCAACTGCAATTACCCGGGGCGCGTGCGCGCTTCGGAATACCGCTGGATGAAGATCATCCGCCAGAAGGACATGACCTTCCGCGTCAACAAGGACTACGCCGTGGGCGAGGTGCTCAACATCATACCCCTGAAGCGCGCCCCTTCGGGCAACGTCAATTCGCTGCGCGTGGTGGGCTCGAAGAAGACCGTGGACGTGACGCGCGAGCACCTCATCCGCAACCTGCTGGGGTTCAGTTCGCTCAAAAGCACGCTCTTCAAGATAGAGATAAACCGCCACAAGGACGGCAAGGTGCGCAACTACTGGATCTACGGCGGCGGCTGGGGTCACGCCATAGGTATGTGCCAGAGCGGCGCGGCGGGCCTCGCCGGCAAACACGGAAAGTCCTACCGGGAGATAATCGAGTTCTACTTCCCAGGCACCAGCCTGCGCCGCATCAAATACGTAAAAAAGAACAAATAAAAAACCCCGCGGAGTCCGCGGGGTTTTTCTTCTGACCCCCTCCTACTTTACTTCCCAGGCGTCGGGTCCGGCGAGCAGGGCTTCCAGCTCGTGCTCGCGGGTGTGCGCCACGTCCTTTACCTGGCCGTAGTACAGCTCCTCGAAAGAGGGCTTGGAGGTGGAGAGGAAGACGCCGAACGGCACCGGCAGCTCCGGCTGGGTGAAGCCGCTGAGGAGGTAAGCCATTTCGGCGTTGGTCTCGTCGTAAACGGCGACCTCGGCCGGGACCCGGCCGGGCTCGAAGGAGACGACCGAAGGCTTGAAGCCCTTGAAGACTATGCCCTTGTCCCTGTTCTTGCCGAACACCAGAGGCTTGCCGTGCTCCACGCGCAGTATCACGTCCTCGCGGGTCTCCGGGTTCTTGAGCGGGTCGAATTCCTTGTCCGAGAACGGCACGCATTTCTGGAAGATCTCCACGAAAGTGGTGCCGTTGTGCTTGGCGGCGCGCTCGAGGATGGCGGTGGTGCCGGGCAGGTCATTGTCCAGGCCGCGCGCGACGAAGGTGCAGTCCAGGCCCACCGCGAAGCGGGCCGGGTTGAACGGGTAATCTATGGAGCCGGCCGGCGTGCTCTTGGTCTTGGTGCCGGGCTGGGTGGTAGGCGAGGCCTGGCCCTTGGTGAGCGCGTAGATGCGGTTATTGAACAGCACGATCTTGAGACCTATGTTGCGGCGGATGGCGTGCATCATGTGGTTGCCGCCTATGGAGAGGCCGTCGCCGTCGCCGGTGATCACCCAGACCGCCAGGTCCGGGTTGGCCAGCTTCACGCCGGAAGCCACCGCGGCCGCGCGGCCGTGGATGGAGTGGAAGCCGTAGGTGTTGACGTAGTACGGGAAGCGGCTGGAGCAGCCGATGCCGGAGATGACGGCGTACTTCTCGTGCGGCAGGCCCATACCCGCGAACACCTTCTGCATCATGTTGAGAATGGCGAAATCGCCGCAGCCGGGGCACCACTTGACCGGCAGCCCGGAGGCAAAATCCTTGGCGGTGAGCTTTACGGGTTCCATTTCCATGTTATCTGCCCCCCAGGACTTCTTTGATCTTGGCGAGCACCTCGTCCGAATTCAGCGGCTGGCCTTGCACCTTGTTCAGGCCTATGGCCTCCAGCAGGTACTCCGAACGCAGGATCAGGCGCAGCTGGCCGGTGTTCTCTTCCGGCAGCAGCACCTTTTTAAAGCGTTTGAGCAGCGCTCCCAGGTCCGGCGGCAGCGGCCAGACATGGCGCAGGTGCACGGAGGAGACCTGCAGCCCGGCCTTGCGGGCCTCGAACACCGCGGAGGTGATGGCGCCGTAGGTAGACCCCCAGCCCAGCACCAGCAGCTCGCCTTCGGCCTGGCCGTTTATCCTGGTGGGCGGGATCTCCCTGGCCACGCCGGCTATCTTTTCGGCGCGGATGCGCGTCATCGTCTCGTGGTTCTCTGGGTCGTAACTGATGGCGCCGCTGCCGTCAGCCTTCTCCAGGCCGCCTATGCGGTGCTCGTAGCCCTTGAGCCCCGGCCAGGCCCAGGGGCGGGCCAGCGTCTTAGGGTCGCGGCTGTAAGGCTTGAAGTCCGCGGGCGCCGGCAGAGGGGCGACCTCGAACTTGGGCAGCTCTGAAAGCTTGGGGATGCGGAACGGCTCCGAGCCGTTGGACAGGTAGGAATTGGACAGCACTATCACCGGGGTCATGTACTTGACCGCGATGCGGGCGGCCTCCAGCGTGGTATTGAAGCAGTCCGCGGGGCTCGCCGCGGCCATCACCACCAGCGGGCATTCGCCGTGCCGGCCGAACACGGCCTGCAGCAGGTCGCTCTGCTCGGTCTTGGTGGGCAGGCCGGTGGAGGGTCCGCCGCGCTGCACGTCTATGATCACCATGGGCAGTTCGGTGATGACGCCCAGGCCTATGGCCTCTATCTTTAGCGACAGGCCGGGGCCGGAAGTGCCGGTGGCGGCCAGTTCACCGCCGAAAGCCGCGCCCACGGTGGAGCACATGGCGGCTATCTCGTCTTCGGCCTGGAACACCACCACGTCCGACGAGCGGTGCTTGGAAAGGGTGTGAAGGATCTCCGAGGCCGGGGTGATGGGGTAGGAGCCGTAAAAAAGTTTTTTCTTCAGGAGCTTGGCCGCGGTGATGAGCGCGTAGGCGGCGGCCTCGTTGCCGGTAAGGTTGCGGTACTTGCCCGGGGCCACGGGCCCCTTCTTCAACTGGAAGCGCGCGTCGAAGATCTCTGTGGTTTCGGCGTAGTCGTAGCCGGCCTCCAGCGCTTTCATGTTGGCCTCGGCCAGTTCGGGGGCTTTTTTGAACTTGGTCTTTATCCACTCCTTGGTGGGCCCCAGCGGCAGCCCGTACATCCAGAACATGATGCCGAGCATGTAAAAATTCTTGCACTTCTGCGCCTGCGCGGGCGGCAGGCCGGAATCCTTCAGGGTGTTCTCGGTCAGCTTGGTGGCCGGCACGCCTATGACGCGGTAGTTGGCCAGGGTGCCGTCCTCGAGAGGGTTGGAGGTGTAACCGGCCTTGGCGAGCGAGGCCTGGGCGAAAGCGTCCGAATTGGCGATGATGACCGAGCCCTTGTCGAGACTCTTGAGGTTGACGGCCAGGGCGGCGGGGTTCATTACCACCAGCACGTTGGGTTTATTGCCCGGGGTGAGCACCGAATCGTCGCCGAAACTGATCTGGAAGCCGCTGACGCCGGCCAGGGTGCCGGCCGGGGCGCGGATCTCCGCGGGGTAGTCGGGGAGGGTGCTGAGGTCGTTGCCGGCCACGGCGGTGGCGTTGGCGAACTGGCTGCCCACCAGTTGTATGCCGTCGCCCGAGTCCCCGGCGAAACGGACGGTGACCGAGTTGAGTTCGCTTACGTTCACGTTCTTGCCTGGTTCAGCCATTTTCGGCACCTCTGTGAGCACGCTGGGCCGCTGGACTTGCGGCGCAGATTTATACTACAAATTATAATATAAATCTTCAAACCCGCCTCCGGGCGGCCAGGACAAGGATTTTAAATGAAACTGCTGGAATACGAAGGCAAAGAGGTTTTCGAACGCTACGGCATCCCGGTACTGCGCCGCCACGGCGTCCTTAAAATAGGCGACGGCACGGACAAACTGGACCTGCAGGGCCAGGGCCCCTGGGTGGTAAAGGCCCAGGTGCTGGCCGGCGGCCGCGGCAAGGCCGGCGGCGTGAAAGTGGCCAAGACCGCGGCCGAAGCCCGCGACCTGGCCGGCAAAATGCTCGGCATGAAAATGGTCACCCACCAGACCCAGGGCAAGGCCCTGACCGTGGAAGAAGTGCTGGTGGAGGACGCCTGCCCCATTGCCCGGGAACTCTACATCTCCGTGGTCATGGACCGCAAGAATTCCTGCCCTTCCATAATAGCCTCGGCCGAAGGCGGCATGAGCATAGAGGAACTGGCGCACTCCCACCCCGAAAAGATAGTCAAGGTGGCGGTGGACGCGGACGCCGGCCTGCTGGACTTCCAGGCCCGGCAGCTCGCCTTCGACCTGCGCATCCCTCAGAAGAACTTCTGCGAATTCACGACCCTCACCCGGCAGATGGTAAAGGTCTTCCTGGACCTGGACGCCAACCTGGTGGAGATCAACCCCCTGATAATTTCAGGCGACGGCAAACTCATAGCGCTGGACGCCAAGATAGTCACCGACGACAACGCCCTGTTCCGCCACAAGGACCAGGCGGCGAAGCCCGACCACGAGGCCAGCGAGATAGAGAAGGAAGCCAAGGCCATAGGCATCAACTACATAGGCCTGGACGGCGACATAGGCTGCATGGTCAACGGCGCGGGCCTCGCCATGGCCACGCTGGACACGGTGAAAATGGCCGGCGGCGACGCGGCCAACTTCCTGGACGTGGGCGGCGGCGCCACGGTGGACCAGATCACCAAGGCCTTCCAGATCATCCTGAAGGACGCCAAGGTGAAGGCCGTGCTGGTCAACATCTTCGGCGGCATCATGAAGTGCGACAATATCGCCGCCGGCGTGGTGGAAGCCTCCAAGAAAGTGCATATAAAGGTGCCGCTCATAGTGCGTCTGGAAGGCACCAACGTCAAGGAAGGCAAGGCCATCCTGGCCAGGTCCGGCATAAAGATAGAGCAGGCCGACTCGCTGTGGGAAGCCGCGCAGAAAGCCGTGGCCGCCGCGAAGAAATAGTTTTCACGGAGAACCTATGTCCATACTCTTGAACAAGAAGACCAAACTCATAGTGCACGGCTTCACCGGGGCGCAGGGGTCCTTCCACGCCCAGCAGTGCATAGATTACGGCTCCAACGTGGTGGGCGGTGTAACGCCCGGGAAAGGCGGCACCGAGCACCTGGGCCGCCCCGTGTTCAACACCGCCAAGGACGCCGTGAAGGCCACCGGGGCCAACGCCTCGCTCATCTTCGTCCCCCCGCCCTACGCGGCGGATTCCATCCTGGAAGCGGCCGACGCCGGCGTCGCCGTCATCATCTGCATCACCGAGGGCATCCCGGTGCTGGACATGGTGCGGGTGAAGAAGCGGCTGGCCGCCATCAACGCCTGCGGCCGCCAGGTCACCCTGGTGGGCCCCAACTGCCCCGGCGTCATCACCCCGGGCGAGTGCAAGGCCGGCATCATGCCGGGCTACATCCACAAGAAGGGCTCGGTGGGCGTGGTCTCGCGCTCGGGCACCCTCACCTACGAGGCCGTCTGGCAGGTGACCAGCCAGGGCCTGGGCCAGAGCTCCGTGGTGGGCATAGGCGGCGACCCGGTGCAGGGCATGAATTTCGTGGACGCGCTGCAGCTTTTCCAGGCGGACCCGCAGACCGAGGCCGTCATCATGATAGGCGAGATCGGCGGTTCCGCCGAGGAAGACGCCGCGAAGTACATAAAGAAGGAAATGACCAAGCCGGTGTTCTGCTTCGTGGCCGGCAAGACCGCCCCCCCCGGCCGCCGCATGGGCCACGCGGGCGCCATAGTAGAAGGCAACGCCGGCACGCACGCCTCCAAGGTGGAGGCCCTGAAGAAGGCCGGGGCCACGGTAGTGGACAACCTCTCGGAGATCGGCGCGGCCGTGGCCGCCGGAATGAAAGGCAAGCCCAAAGCAAAAGCCGCCCGTAAATAGGTAGAATAGGCAGAGAGCGCGGGAATAGCGAAGCCGGCCGTATGATAAAGAGATACAAGATCAAAGACCACCAGATAGCCCCCGTGGAAGCGGAGACCCCGGACATCTGGGTGGTGGTGAGCCCCACTGACGACGAGAAAAAGTGGCTGGTGGAGAATTTCCAGCTGGACGAGCACAACTTCAATTCCGCCTTCGACCCGGAAGAGCCCGCCCGCATGGAGTTCGAGCCGGACCACCTGGCCCTCATTTTCAAGCGCCCCAAGAACTACTCCTCCAAAGACCATTTTATGTTCAAGGTGTCCTCCATGGGGCTGTTCCTGTTCAAGGACAAGCTCATCCTGGCCCTGTCCGAGGACATCAACATGTTCTCCGGCAAGTACTTCAAGCACATCACCGGCATCCGCGAGATCTTCCTCAAGCTCATCTACAACTCCATCTTCCATTTCATGGAGCATCTCAAGGTCATTAACATGATCGCCGACGAGATAGAGACCAAGATCACGCACTCCATGGAGAACCGCCACCTGCTCAACCTCTTCACGCTCGAGAAGAGCCTGGTATATTATCTCAACGCCATCAACGCCAACTCGTACGTGATAGACCGCCTCAAACACAACACGGACAAGCTGGAGCTCACGCAGAAGAGCGTGGAGTTCCTCGACGACATCATCATCGAGAACAACCAGTGCTACCGGCAGGCCGAGATCTATTCCAACATTTTCGCCTCGCTCGTGGGCGCGCGCGCCTCCATCGTGGCCAACAACCTCAATATCCTGATGAAGAACCTCAACGCCATCGTAATCGCGGTGGCGGTCCCCAGCTTCTTCGCCGGCGTGGGCGGCATGTCGGAACTCCACGCCATAACAGGCATCAGCAGCCCGCGCCTGGCCTACCCGCTCTTCCTGCTGGTCATGCTGGCGGTCGGCGCGGCCACCTTCGTCCTGATCAAGCGTTTAGAGAAGCATTAAGCCCCCACACCGCGCTCCTCCGGGCCGGCGGCCTTTTTTATGCCCAAGCTATTCATAGTGTCCCTTGGCTGTCCAAAGAACCTCGCCGACGCGGAGGTGATGGCCGGCGAACTGGCCGCGGCCGGCTGGGAGCTGACCGCCTCCGAGGAGGGCGCCGACGCGGCCCTGCTCAACACCTGCGCTTTCTTGAGTTCCGCCGTAAAGGAGTCGGAGGCCGAGCTGCGCCGCCTCCTGGCGCTCAAGGCCCGGGGCAAACTTTCCAAAGTCATGATCACCGGCTGCCTGGTGGAGCGTGAGAAGCAGAAACTCGCCCAACGCTTCCCCGGCCTGGACGCGGTGGTGGGCATCCACGCCCTGGCGCAGGCGGCCAAGGCGCTGGAAGAAGGCAAAACCTATATCCTGCCGGCGGAGGGACCGCTGGAATCGCCCCGGCTCAAGGCCCGCCTCACGGCCGCGCACAGCGCCTACCTCAAGGTCGCCGACGGCTGCGACAACCGCTGCGCCTACTGCCTTATCCCCTCTATCCGCGGCGGCTTCCGCTCCAAGCCCATGGAGTCGCTGATGGAAGAAGCCGGCCGCCTGGCCGGGTCGGGCGCCGTGGAGATCTCCCTGATAGCCCAGGACACCACCTCTTACGGCGCCGACCTTTACGGCAAGCCCCGCCTGGCGGAACTCCTGGGCCGCCTCTCCCGGACGCCCGGAGTGAAGTGGTGGCGCCTGATGTACGTGTACCCGGAGCGCCTCAGCCGCGACCTGCTGCTGGCCATGCGCGACACCCGGGGCGTCTGCCGCTACCTGGACATGCCGCTGCAGCATATCGCCGACGGGGTGCTGAAGAAGATGCGCCGGGCCTCCACCGAGCGCTCCATAAAGGACAAGCTGGAAGAACTGCGCGCGCTCATGCCGGACATAGCCCTGCGCACCAATTTCATCACCGGCTTCCCCGGCGAGACCGAAGCCGATTTCGAGCGGCTGCTGGCTTTCGTGAAAGAAGCCAGGTTCGACAACGTGGCCGTCTTCCCCTACTCCAGGGAGCCCGGCACGCCCGCGGCCTCGCTGCCGGGCCAGGTACCTGAAAGGGTCAAGGCGGAACGGGTGGAAGCCCTGATCAAGGCGCAGAGCTCCGTTATAGACGGGATAAACGCGGGGCTGAAGGGAAAGCAGGCCCAGGTGCTGATGGATTCCCCCCTCTTCGGCCGCACCTACCGCGACGCGCCCGAAATAGACGGCCGCGTGGAAATAGACCCGGGCACCGGCCCCAGGCCCAAACCGGGACAGCTGCTGAAGGTGAAGTTCACCGGCGCCTCCGGCTACCTGCGCCGGGCCAAGCTGCTCCCCTTGCGCAGATAGCGCTCAACCGCCGCAATATCTCCAACTCCCCAATGCGCTTGAATTTTCAATAAGCACGCACCCGAGGATGGCTATGTCCAGCAGTATGGCGTCCGGGAGAAACTAGTCCAGTTCGACAGGGATAGAGTACCGGAATCCCCGGCCGGGGACGGACTGTATGCGAGCGGCCAGCCCAGGAGGCAGTTTACGGCGCAAGTTGCAGATATGTGTATCCACCAGGTTCTCTACTGCTACTGTTTTCCAAGCCCTGGAGATTATCTCCGCCCTGGAAAAGATCCTGGGACTTCCACTTACCAGAAAAGCCAGTAGGGCGAACTCCCGGCCTGTCAGGTTATCTATTACCTTTCCGCCGAAACTGATCATACGGGATTCCGTGCATATACTCAATTCTTCTTCCGTATCACCAAGCGGAGCCTTCCCCCGCAGTATCTCGGAGAGCAGCGCAGACAGGTGCTCCCTACTCAGCGGACGTGCTGCGGCCTCCCCCCCGCAGGCCGGGAAGGGGCCTGCCCCGGTAAAGGCGTTTTCCGGCAGCACCAATTCCAACACAACCAGCCCGGGCCGGCTGCGCCGTAAGGACGCGGATAAAGGTCTGGCAGCGGCGGTCATGTTCATTTCAGCGGGCTATCCCTCTAGGGGTAAATTCTTCACGGACCCGGCGACAGGCAGGGACAGGCCCAGTGGCCAACTATCCGCCCCAACCGCGGTCTTTTTACCTGTCCGCGCTATCACAAACGCGAGCACCGCCAGCGCAGCCAATGCTGCCGCCATCAATATCGTCTTCAGGCGCATAATTTAGTCACTTCTCCTAATTCTCAGCCTTTTTCTTATCTAGTTGGGGCTCCGCGCCAAGGCCAGGTTCCCGCACCGGGACTCCGGAATACAGCAGCTCTTTATACGCTTTTTCCGCTCCGGGATTTGACTCGATAAAAGAAGAGATCTCCGATTTGTGCGATTTGCGCAATTCCCGAACAGCCGCCTGCTGCCTTTTCCGCAGATCGGAAGAGATCTTTTCCTTACCAGTATGATGCGCTCCAGTCGCCAAGGAGCGAGCCTGTTTTCTTTCAGCGGCCTGGGCCCGCATGAGTTGAGAGATGGCGGCGGCCTGCCTCTTTTTAAGCTCCAGCAACGGCCGGGCCGCGGACCGCAATTCCTTTATTTCAGCGGGTGAGAAGGCCCGCGCGGCGGGAACGGGATGTTTTTTTTGAGCGGCATCCTTCGCCTGGGCGCCAATAACCATGAAGAACAACAGCGATCCTAAAAACATAAACCGGGCCATGATCCCCTCCATTTTTCCTGCAAATACTAGTATTTTTTCACGGCTTTTATGCCGGCCGGGGTCTGTATCCGCAACTTTGACACTTCGCAAGGGCTATCAGCGTCAAAAAGGATCACCCCGTAAACATTTCCGCTCTTGTAGATCCTCAGTTGTGAATTAGCCGAGGGCGGAAATTCACAGGCCAGAGAAACCACGGCGTTCCCGTCGAAAATGCGAAGACCGCAATCAAGAGACCTTGAGTCCTTAACAGCGGCGATATTGGATGGCACAGGGAAATTGTAGGCACGGTCCCCAGCGTAGACGGAGAAATAATACGTAGAATACGGGCACAGACCTTCCGCGGAAAAGGCCTGCTGTTCCCCAATAACAGCCTGAGTGGAAAACTCCAACTTATACACCTCCGGAGAAAACGCGTAACCCGGATAGGTGGCATAGTCTATGCGATACCACCCCGCGGTTACCGCGCCCACTCCCTGCCCGGTGTCCGCCGGTGCGGTCCAGGTAAGGGTAACGGAGGAATGATACACGGCGGAGGTGGAGAGGTCTGTTATTGCCGCCGTGGGCAGCGTATCTACAAGTATGGCGTAGGGGCCAGCCATTTTAAGATTCCAAAGCATATCCACGGCATAAAACTTTATCTGGTTCGTGGCGCCGCAGGGCGATGTCGCCGAGCATATCTCGGTGTTGGTGGAAACTGCCAGGTCGACGGGGAAGACCGACATGGTTTCAGGGGCCTGGGAACCGTTAGCCCCCGAAATAGAATACCGCGGAGCAGAAGCCGCGGCAGTAGACGAAACCGTGGTCCAGGACTGTCCTGCGTCCGTAGAATATTCCGCATAGGGTGAAACGGGAGGCATCGGCAGAAGGATGTCATCTACCCACGCGGCATCATTTCCCTCCGCGCAACAATCCGAATCTTTCGAATACTCCCATTTAAACGTATGGATTCCGGCCGCTACCGGGAAGGACACCTCCGCCCAGTCAAGCTCTCCGCTCCAAGCGGCTTTTTCTTCCCCGTCTATATAAAACCGGAGGTAGTCCCAATCCGCCTCCGAACTGACTTTGCGAAAGAACACTATATTCCCCGGCATACACTCCGCCTGCATCTGCAGCCAGGAGGCCGCCCCGTCCCCTATGGTCCCGGAGCGGACGGAATAGCTCCCTGTACGGCTTACCGCTCCGTCTATCGCCCAGACTGCGGCCCCCCCGGTGGAATAGCCCGCCGGCATAATTCCGGTCTCAAATCCCTGTAAATAGTCCGAGCTCGAAACAGCAATGGCGTACAGGCCGCTGAAAATATCCTGGACCCCTATCTGCAGCGTTACCCCGGCAAGCAGGTTATTGAACGCCGTTTCAGCGAGGGCCCCACCGGTGGAATTTACAGAACGGAACGCCTCAAAGGCCGGGGAGGAAATGTCGCAGTAAAAAGGACCGATCTCCCGCGAGGTGCCGGAGCTGTCCAGCAGGTTGTAAGGCAGCAGATGCAGGTACCAGTTATCACCTTCGGACAGTGTGTAAAGGTCCAAATCAGCTCCGGACCACTGCGGTTCAGTTTCGGTCCATGTATGCGCCGGGGATTGGTCCCAGATGTAGCGGTAATACATGGCGCTTACGCCCGGAGCGAAACTATAAGCTCCGGAACTATACCAGACAGCCGTAGAACGCGCCGGAACCACATCAGCGGCCGAAGGCGGCCCTATTGCTATGACGGCAAAGGGCCCCGCGGTCTTCACGTTCCCGGCCATGTCGGTAACGCTGAACCTCACCTGATTGGTGGCGCCGCACGGCGCGGCGCCGCCGCAAGTTTCAGTATTCGTCGAGGCTGTCAGGTCAAGATAGGCTTGTAACGTTTGCGGAGCGGAGGTGCCGTCCGCGCCTGTCATACTGGATACCTCCACGGGAGCGAGCTTAAGAACGTTCCCCGTGACACTTTGAGCGGCATAAAGGCTGCCCTGATATGCGGCCAGAGCCACTATTGCCCCCTCCCCGGCGTACACGACCTTCCAATCGACTCCGTCGAAAGCGTATACGGATTTGCTTGTGGGCGCATACGCAGGCGCGGCGTACAATAGTCCCCTATAAACCGCCAGGGAATTAACATCGTCTCCCTCAAGGGCCGCGCTGAGAGTCCAGGTCGTTCCGTCAAAAACATAGATCTCGGCATAGGCCGCCGGGCTGTTATATACCCCGGCATAAAGTTTCCCATCATAAACGGCAAGCGCGGTTATCGCAGTCCCGGTTCCATCGAAACTGGCCGACCAGGTGTCACCGTCGTACACATAAACATCCCCCTCCCCCTGACTCCCGTCATACCCCTGACCGGCGTAAAGTTTTCCGTTATAAACGGCAAAGGAAGAGACCGATGCGTTTATCCCGTCTAAGCTTAACCGCCAGGTCTGCCCGTCGAACTCATAAACACCTTCCCCATACAACTCTCCGGCATATAGCTTGCCATTGTATACGGCCAACGAACGTGTTCCATAAACCTCGCCGCAATAACTCAAGTTCCAGGAGATACCGTCAAAAACGGGAAGATACGGAGTCACGTCCCAAGAGCTCTGGGCCGCATACAGCTTTCCGTCATATACGGCTAGCGCGGAGATACTGATAGCGCCCCCGTCATAGCTTAAAGACCAGGAGGCGCCATCGAACACATAAATATCCCCGTCCCCATCGTTATCCTCGTTAAGCTCCCCGAGCCCGGCATACAATTTGCCGTCATAAACGGCCATTGAGGAAATACTGTAGACATTTGAGTCCAGGGAAATGGAGGTTCCCCCGGCAGCCCAGGTCAGCCCGGCGTTCTTGGAATAGGCTACGGAAAAGCCTCCCGGGGGAGTAATGTTCTCACCGGGGGTCACCGCATCCGAAACAATAAGCCCCGACAGCAGGTCCTGCACGCTCATTTGAACCGTAACCCCAGATATGAGGTCATTGAACTGGGCCTCCGTCTTAAAACCACCCAGGGAATCAAAATGTCCGTACGCCGCCGCCGAAGGCTCCACGCGGTCTACGTTGAACGGCCCCAAGTCCAACGCGGGCCCTGAAGAACCGAGGATACTATATGGCAGCACATGCAGATACCAGACCCCGTCAGAGACGAATTCCTCCCGATGAGTCCCCGGTGTCCAGAGCGCTTCCGAAAAACTCCAGGCATGGGAAGGCGAATTATTCCAGACATACCGGTAATACGCGGCTTTCTGAAAAGCGGAAGTGAAGGTTATGGAACTGGCGTTTACCCATGAACCCGTGGAATAAGTCGCTTTTACCTCGCCCGCCAGCGGATCGGGGCTATAGGAAAGAACCGCGTAGGGGCCTGCAATCCTGGAGTTGCCGGCCAGGTCCGAGGCAAAGAACAGGACCTGGTTGGTGGCCCCGCAGCCGGAGGCGCCGTTACAGGTCTCAGTATTGGTAGACAAGCTAAGGTCAAGATTTGCGGACAATGTCTGTATGCCAGTGGACCCGTCAGTTCCGGTCAAGGACGAAACGGCAACCGGTGAAAAGCGTAAGACGTCACCCTCCCCGCTGCCGCCCTTGCGGCCCGCATACAATCGCCCCTCATACGTTATCAATACTGGCAGATCGTTGGTCCCTTTGCGCACGCGCAGCCACTGTGCCCCGCCAAAGACCAGGATATTTCCCTCCCCCTCCGAAGCGTATAACTTCCCGTCCGCTGCCGCAAAAGAGTATATTGTATCCTCTGCACCGTCATAACTTAAACTCCAGGTATTCCCGTTAAAAGCATAAATATCCCCGTAGCCGGCGGAACTGCCGCAACCGGCATACAGTTTTCCATTGTACACTCCCAACGACACGAAGTTGACTACCGCCGCATTGTAACTAAGGGTCCAGTTAAGCCCGTCAAAGACATAAACGTCATCCATGGCGGCATAAAGCTTACCGTTATAAACAGTAAGCGCATACACCTTGTAAGCTGCACTATCGTATACCCGGGCCCATGCGGTGCCGTCAAAAGCATAAACATCCCCTTCGCCGGCGTCATCCCCCATTCCGGCATATAGTTTCCCGTTGTATACGGCCATGGAGAAAACACCGTCGCTATCCGCATTGTAGCTGCGAGACCAGGAAACCCCGTCAAAAACATAAATATCGCCTTCTCCGGCAGCATAGCCCATCCCGGCGTATAATTTGCCGTCATACGCAGCCAGGGAGTACACTACCCTCTCCGCCCCTGTATAGCTCAAGGCCCAACTACTGCCATCAAAAACGTAGACCCTAGCCAGGCCCGCATTGATAAACCCCTGCCCGGCGTACAACTTGCCGTTATATACCGCCATGGAGTTTATAGACTCTCTCAGACCATCGAAGCTTAACTCCATGTCGCCACCTAACCAAGTCTGCCCGGAGTCCCTGGTATATATTACCCCGTGGCCTCCTGAAGGGTACGCCGTCGTGCTCACGGCCAGGCCGCTCAACAAGTCCTGCATATCCATCTGCACGGTGACTCCGGATGTTAAACTGGTGAACTGAGACTCCCCCAGAACTCCGCCGGTGGAACTTATATGCCGGTAACTCGCCGCCACCGGCAGAACGCGGTCTACATTGAACGGCCCGATATCGCGCGGCGTGCCGGAAGAATTGAGCGCGGTATAAGGGAGCACATGCAGGTACCAAGTCCCATCGGCAGAGAACTCCTTAGCCATTGGGCCGGCATTCCATACGGATTCCGAAAAAATCCAGGTATGTGTGGCGGAATTGTCCCAGACGTACCTGTAATAACTCGCCAGCTTAAAGTACGAAGTAAAGGTGATAGAACTGGCATTAACCACTCCGGTCGAATAAGTAGCGGTTACGGCGTCCGCTTTCGCGGAAGGATTAGCGATAATCGCATAAGGTCCAGCAATGGCCACATTCCCGGCCAGGTCGCTGGCAAAGAATTTTACCTGGTTGGTGGCGCCGCAGGGCGAAACCCCTCCACAGGTCTGGGTATTGGTGGACAGGGCCAGATCAACCGTGGCGGACAAAGTCTGTACCGCGGTGGAACCGTCCGTACCTGTAACCGAAGACATCGGAGAGAAAGAGAAAACGTCTCCGTCACCTGCACTGATCCCCTGCCCTGCATATAACTTGCCATTATACGCCGCCAGGGAATATATAGATTCCTGCGCGCCGTTATAGCTCAGGCTCCAGGTCGTTCCGTTAAGAACGTAAATATCTCCGTCACCCGCGCCGCTCCCCTGGCCGGCGTATAACTTGCCGTTATATACCGCAAGGGAGAATATATTTTGCCGCACCCCGTTATAGCTCAGGCTCCAGGCTGCTCCGTTAAAGACGTAAATATCCCCGTCACCTGCACTGATCCCCTGCCCTGCATACAACTTGCCATTATACGCCGCCAGGGAATATATAGATTCCTGCGCGCCGTTATAGCTCAGGCTCCAGGTAGCTCCGTCAAAAACGTAAACATCTCCGTCCCCCGCGCCGTTGCCCTGGCCTGCGTACAACTTGCCGTTATATACCGCAAGGGAGAATATATATTCCTGCGCGCCGTCATAGCTCAGGCTCCAGGTCGTTCCGTCAAAAACATAAACATCTCCGCCCCCCGTGGCGCCGCCCTGACCGGCGTACAACTTGCCGTTGTATACCGCAAGGGAATACACAGACTGCTGTACACCGTTATAGCTCAGGCTCCAGGTCGCTCCGTCGAAAACATAAACATCTCCGTCGCCTCCCCCGGTGCCCTGGCCGGCGTACAACTTGCCGTCATATACCGCCAGGGAGTGTATGGATTCGTTCGCGCCGTCATAGCTCAGGCTCCAGGTATTGCCATCGAATACATAAATATTCCCGTCTCCTATGCCGTAGGCCTGGCCGGCGTATAGCTTGCCGTCATAGGCGGCCAGGGAACTTATATACTCCTGCGCGCCGTTATAACTTATCGACATATTCTCCGTCAGCCAGGTCTGTCCCGCGTTCGTGGAACAGATTACTCCGTGTCCGCCTGATGGATATGCGGTGGTCGTCACGGCCAGGCCGCTTAACACATCACTGATGTTTATCTGCACCGTCACTCCGGAGATCAGATCGCTAAACTGGGACTCACCGATGACCCCGCCGGTAGAGCTGATACTGCGGTAGGACACCGCTGTAGGAGCCGTGGTGTCGATACTGAAAGAATAGGACCCGGACCAGGCGGAGTCTTTTACGTGCCAATAGTAGGTAACGCCGTGCAGAAGGGCCGCCGGGGCGGTATAGGAGATGCTGGAGGTTACTATATCTATGGCCGGGGAGGAGAAGTCAGAGTTGTTATCCACCTGGAGCTGGTAATTGGGGGTTGTGTTGGTCCAGTAAAACGTGGGAGATACCGTTGACAGATAGACGGTATTCTGCGGGGCAATAAGGGAAGGCGCGCAAAAAGACGGCGCCCCGGACGCCAACAGCAAAAAGACCGAATAAACAGCCAGGCGCGCC